>TARA_B100000749_G_scaffold280771_1_pt1 | contig 176452 bp, 159 predicted proteins | sample TARA_B100000749 | Tara Oceans TARA_B100000749 (sample SAMEA2621232) | marine metagenome | biome: marine biome (ENVO:00000447); feature: mesopelagic zone (ENVO:00000213); material: "saline water (ENVO:00002010), including plankton (ENVO:xxxxxxxx)" | depth 800 m
GCCAGAGGCGATCTTTGGAATTGTAAGTTCGAAGGCAGGGGAGTGCACTACTTTTCTTTCAAATTATTATACTTGGTATTGGTGTTGCGGGCTACGAACTCCATTTACTCTATCTCTTCATCGTAATGTTAAATGTGCCTTCAAGTGTTCCTTCCGGATTGGGCGTAAATTCAACGACGAGGTTGTTTCGTTGCTCCTCTGAAAGGCTTGAGTCCTGTAGCAGATAATCTTTTTGGTTGAGTTCTTGAATAAAGTCATTGTTATTAATATCTTCACCTTTGAAATACATTTGAGTGACTAATTGTGGAAATCCCATAGCGGAAATCATAAAATGTATATGCGGTGGGCGGTACCAGCGATTTCTTAAATCAGCTGGGTAAAAGCCGGGCACAATGGTTTTAAAAGCATATTCGCCATTTGCATCACTTGTAGATTGGCCCCAAAACTGAAAGGACGGATCTAATTCTCTTTCGATCCACTGGCCAGTTTCAGGATGTTGAAATCTTGTGTCGGTGCCATCGCGTAAGTGGTTATATTTGCCAGTATGAGAAGCCTGCCAAATTACGATACGAGCATTGGATAACGGGTGACAGTCTTCATCTGTTACAGTCCCCTTTATGATAACTGTTTGGCCTTGAGCATGACCGCCAATACCTCTAACAAATGTGAGATCGTTGTCATTGGCCAAATGAATGGGCAGTCCTGGGCTGTTGTCCTCTTTTACGGGTATTTCAGGTGTTCCTTCGTTTGGGAAAAACGGACCCAGGGCCTGTCGCGCAGTGGTAGATGAACATACTTGTGCCAGAGCTTTGCCACCCAATAGTGTTCCAGCAAGCCCCGCGCTCGCTTTAAATAGATTTCTTCTCGATAATTTCTTATTCATTAGATCCCCCTTGTTGTTTTTGTTTTTAGCAAGGCATTAGATATAGGCATAGTTGCCATATAGTTATCTTTAAGATAGGTATTTACCTATGAATATAAATCCAAACGATCTAAAAAACTTTATGCAAGTGAGCCAATATAGCAGTCTCTCTAAGGCGGCTAAAATGTTGGGAGTGGCTCAGCCCACTTTGTCACAATCCATTAAGAAGCTGGAGTCTTCTGTGGGGGCTGCGGTGTTTTATCGATCTAAATCGGGAATATCTATGACTCCAACAGGTCATGTGGTGTTGCAGAAAGCGCAACGAATTTTAGCAGATCTTGAGGGGCTGCAGGGATATGGTACAGCAGAGTATACTAATGAGATGGAGACATTAAGTGTGCGTTTGGGATGTCATCCTATAGTCGCTTCCTATTTTTTAAAAAACCTCATCAGAAAACTTCACACTCATAAAGTCATATTTAATCCGCACCTGATTCATGATCATTCGGCTAGCATTCAAAAGTTGGTGCAAGATGGCCGATGTGATGTGGCTATCGTTGTGAACCCAATTCGTAACCCTGATCTTGTAATTCGAAGAATCTGTTTTGATACAGTTTATGTTTGGCAATCCAAGAAAGAATTAAAATTCGATCGCATTATTTGTGATCAGAAACTGGTCCAGACACAAAATCTTTTAAGAAAGTGGAATCACAAATCACCCCAAAGTTTGCATACACCCCATTTTGAAATTATCTATCAGTTGGTTGAAGCCGGTCTAGGCTACGGTGTTTTGCCAGAGAGGACCGTGATTCATTATGGAAACAATTTAAAAAAGGTGAAGGGATCACCTAAGTATTCTGATGAACTGTGTTTGGTGCACAGGCCTGAGTTTGGAAAAATAGATTTAGAAGCGCTATTTTGTGAACAAGTAAAAGCCGCATTTGATTAAAAAGAAAAGGTACAGAAAAGGTACCAAGTCCCTTTTTCCGTTGCCCCGCATCCCCAAAGGATGCCAGAGGCGATCTTTGGAATTGTAAGTTCGAAGGCAGGGGAGTGCAAGAAGCCAAGAAGGGCCTCGTTCCGAAACCTATTCACAGCATGTCAATTTCCATCGTCGCTTCAACCTAATTATTTATAGCAGTCTCTTCTAAGTTTGGCGGCTGAAAGCGTGGCAAATCATAATCAAATGCCAAGGAGGTTTACATTTAGGTGGGGCTGTTTTTAAATCATGATATGAAATACCTTATAAGACCTTTATTTTTGTTCGTTATCCTGTTTTTTCAAAGCCAATTAGCATTGGCGCATGGTTTTGGAGGGAGTGGGTTTCTAGACGGCCTGGTTCATCCGGTTTTGGGGTGGGATCATCTCTTAGCCATGGTGGCTGTAGGAATTCTCAGTGTTCAAATTGGGGGGCGAGCGGTATGGAGTGTACCGGCTCTATTTGTATTAATGGTTATCCTGTCAATGACCATTGGACTGTCAAAATACGAGTTGCCGTTTTTAGAATTGGGTATTGTATTTTCCGTAGTGTTTTTAGGGATTACCATCGCCCTAAATACCGCTAAACGGGAGCTTGTGGCTATGGTGTTTGTGGCGTTTTTTGCTTTTTTCCATGGGTACGCTCATGGAGTGGAAATGCCAGAGCTAGCTAAGCCGTTATTGTTCGGGGTTGGTATGGCCATGGGAACCACGCTTTTACATGTCTTTGGAGTGGCTATCGGTGTTGTAGCTGAGCGATTTCAAGAACAGGGTCGTGGTTTTTTACGTCATGTAGGATCCGGACTGGCAGGGATTGGGCTTTTTGTTTTGGCCACCGAATATTTAAAGATCTTTTGATTGTGAATGATCGCTAGTCCTTGCTGTTTGTTCTCACTAGATACACAACGAGACTTAAAATAAGTACTAACGACATCGCTATAATACCGTATCTCCAGCCACTGATTTGAGAGTCGAGTTCAAAGGTAATCAGGCCGGTATTATTGGTCATTAATTTCTTATCAATTTTATCGTTATTTTTAATGTACAAAACTAAGTCATAGCTGTGTTCTTCAGATCGGCCATAACTCCAATCCATTGAAATGGACTTTTGTGGCGGCCCTTCACAGGAGGCCATCATATGAACCTTGATTGATGGGATAAGTCCGATCATTTGTTCGGTCTTAGATAGAATTTCTAAGGGACAGGGTCTGTTGTTTGTCCCAATACGAAGGCTAGAAAGAATGAGATTGTCCAAGTAGACGGGATCATCCATGAGGTGACCGATTTCTGTTTCAGGGATCTCCCAGTAGGCTTGTATAGTTGGGCTGTCTTTAATCTCTAGAGTGAGATACTGCTCACCACTAGCATGCCCAAAAGCCATCTCCGCAAAAACTAAATGTACAGCAAGTATCAAAAGGTGCCTGGCACCTTTTGGAGCTACAGCGCAGAATGTTGAGAGCCACTTTGCTTGGGTTGTTCTTATAACCATCCAATTAAGTCCATGTTCATTTGATAAAGGTTTTCTGGTTCAGAAGTTTGAACTTCTTTTTGTATGGATTCTATGGCTTCTAATAGTATAGCCTGAATTCTGGATCTAGCCGCTTCGTTAGAAGTAAAGAAAACAGAAAACTGATAATTACTGGGGTCGTTGAGCACGGTTTTATTTTGAGCCATTAGCCGAACCTGGTTTTTCCATGCCGGATAGATTTCCGACGAAGGTGGTAAATGCGCATTGACCGGTTCTTTTACAATTTTAGATGCGTTGATTGAGATAAAACCATGTTTCTCTAGAAACTGCAGAGCCTCCTCCACTTGAGATTCAGAGAAGTTAAGATCCACACTCAAAAGTTTAGGATTGGAGCTGTATTTAGGAATCGACAGAGCAATATGAATTAATTGAATGGAAGGATTCAGATAGTACTGATGTTGTTCAACGGAAGGTAGATCGGCAACATTGGTTTTAATTTTATTTTCGGTTTTAAGTTGCTCGCTTTGAATTTGTTTGGCCTGTAGCTTGAGTTGCTTTTTCCGTGCCGCCACACCAGACCGTTCAATTTCAATTAACAGGAAAAAGTATTGAGACTCGCTGTCTGACATTCCCAGATGTTCAGCCAACAGATAGGCTTGATCTATGTTTAAATTGGCTTTCCCCTTCATCACCTGAGACAGGTAACTCTTTTGGATTCCCATACCAAGGGCTAGGGACTGGAAGGTAACACCTTCGGAAATCCTTTTTCTGGACTCCATCGCCGCACGTATTAAGTCCCTGTAATTATTAAATTTAAATAACATAGTTTAGTAATACTATACTGATTTGACTGAGTTGATTAATTTTAAATTTACTAACAAGCCGCTCCAGTCGTTAATGCAGGTATTGCCATTGCGGCAAACAATGCTTTTTATACTGGGAGGGGAATTTATGTTTCGTTGGGTGACGGTAAGTCTAGTTGTGTTGTTGAGTCTGGGGTGTGTACCTGATAGCGGTTCAAAGGATCCTGCAGAAAAGGGAAGTGCAGCTCGCGGTGGTGATTGGAGCGGTGGCGGCGGAGAAAACTTCGGTGTTCACCAGAACCCTTGGTTTCTAGAGAACAAAGAAAACGTCTATTACTGCATTATTTCAAGTGAGGATTTTGGCGCTACAGAAACGCAGGTCGAGGAAAAGATCCAGCGAGCTATAGCTTACTGGAAGACGGAGTTTAGTTTTCTGGCTCAAGTGACATTGCCGTCTTTAAAGGTAAGATTGGGTATACAAAACTTTTCTAAAACCCCTTGTGACTACAATACGGATATTATTTTTCAGGCGGGGTTTTTATCTGAAGATCAAAAAAGTAAAATAGGAAACCCTCAAGACTACATTGGGTATGCCGCTCGCACAGACTACGACCGCGTTCAACTCATGGGTAAGGGGTTTATCTACTTAGCTAAAAGCGGTGATGTCTTACAAAATTTTCCAGTACCAGGTGTGGAGGATTTTTGGCAGCATAGGGATCAATTCTTTCTTGAGGCCGTGTTAATTCATGAAATGGGGCATGTCTTTGGGATGACCCGAACGCAGCATTACATGATGAAGCCTTACAAATGGTTATTCACCAGACCTATTCCGGAGTCTCTTACAACTCAAAGGTTTCGTCCGGGGTTTAGCCTACATAATGAAGAGGGAATTAATTTTGCTTTTTCCGATTGGGGAACTGGTCCTGATCATCCCATTCAAAAAATAGATTTTAATAACTTGATTCGGATTGAATGGGAAATAGCCCCTGTTCTAAACTCGGATATTTTGGAGCCAAGTCGAGTGAGCTTTTCTGAATACACTCCCGAAGGGGAGTATGTGCGAGATTTAGGAAGTGCCACTATCTCCGCTAGCCTTGGGGGGCATGAGATTTGGGAGCTGGGAGTGTTCTTGCCACCTGAGCAGAGTGTGTTTCCCGACTCGGAGGAGACTCTACTTAACACTCTCATGTGGTTTCAATTTGCAGTTTCTATGGATTACGTAAGCGCTACTGATGGAACAGAGTCTAAGATCTATTTGAACTACAATGGCGAAGTGCTTGATCTTGGTTATGTAAATCACAGTGGCAATCTCGAGTCCTCCTCCATCCGTTTTGATATGCTCAACCCCTACGTTCAACAATAAAAGGTACCAAGTCCCTTTTTCCGTTGCTCCGCATCCACAAAACATGCCTGGCACTGGCCGCGCCCGCGGCCTCAAATTGTCGGTGTCTAGATCTTGTACGCCTAACCAATCATACATTGCAGGTGAACCTGGAACAGGGAATGCATCCTAGGGGACTGGTATTGTCCCCTAGGAGGATATTAAATATGGATCATTTTATAAAGGTAGCAATTGGAGCTATTGTGATTCTGGGACTGAGTTTGCTGTCTAAGAGTCGCTGGTACTTGATAGCTGGATTTCTGCCTCTAATACCTGTGTTTGCAATCATAAGCCAATTTTTTATCTACTCGGATCGTGGGGTTTACGATCTTAAAAAGACCATTTTAATTTGCATTCTTTCGCTCATTCCCTATTTCGCCTATCTTGTATCCATGTATTTCATGGTCGACCGAATGAGGTTTGGCCATGCGATTATGGGATCCTTAATGGTGTGGGCGTTATTATCAAGCCCACTCATATTTTTTAACTCTTCCCTGGAGAGTCAGTTTGAGAAGCTGGGATTGACGACTCCTGCTACTGAAAAATCAATGGTAGCCACTGAGGCCGTGAAGTAGAAACATATAGATCTATTTTTATCCAAACTTTAAACCCTCGAAACGTTTAGTAATGAAACGAAATTTTAAGGACAAGAAATGAAGATCATTCATGTTGATAATAGGGGTTTGAAGTTAAGGGTGATTCATAACCCATCGTCAAATCCGAAAGCCACACCGATTCTTATGACAACTCCCGGTTGGGGATGGAGTGCTGAAGGGTATGTGGGGACCTTGGGATACCTGGCTGAAGATTATGATTTCTATTTTTTAGATACTCGCGGGTCCGGAGGCTCCGATGCACCCCCTTCCATAGAGGACTATCAATTTTATCATTTTGCCGAAGACTTTGAGTGTGTCCGTAAGGCCTTTGGTTTAGAGAAATTAAATTTTGTAGGTCATAGCTACGGTGGGGTTTTAGGTATGCATTATGCTCTGCAGTTTCCCGAGTCCATTGAGAAGCTTATTATACTTTGCTCCTACATGGGTAAAGATGACCAGTATGTGAAGGCCTATGAAAAGGCGATGGATCAAAAAAAGCAGGAAGCTTGGTATGTGGATGTTAAGTCCTATCAAGAATTAAAAAATGTAGATGAGTCCCAGGAGAAGTTAGAAAATTGGTTAGACGGATTATTGCCTTTGTATTTCTCCGATCAATCGGCATTAAAGCAAAACAGAGAGTTACTGGCACAGGCCACGATACGGCTAGAGCCTTTTAAAGGGAGTCTGCATTGCTGTCCGAACTGGGATGCCGGCCTATACGAAGCGGTTAAAGCCATAAAAACAGAGACTCATATTATTTGTGGCGAAGAAGATTTTGTGTGCCCGGAATCCGAAAATCGACGGATCCATGAATCTATCAAAGATTCTAAATTAACAACTATTCCCGGTGTGGGCCATTTTCCATGGATAGAAAAGCCAAAGGAATTTAAAAAGGCCTTTGATAGCATTTTCCGGTGAGGGTTATCAAAAGGTACCAAGTCCCTTTTTCCGTTGCCCTGCATTCTCAAAATATGCCTGGCACCTATTCGGTATTGCGCGTCTTATTGCCTAATCTTGGTTAACGGCTTCAATATCTAGGCTCCCAAACCGTTGATCATAGCTGTGTTTGATATTTTTCAGGACGCCGCTATTTTCGTGTAGATCGGTCTTTGTGTACCCAATTGTGATATGGGGGAAAAACCAAGTCGGGTCAAAACTTTCCGGGGCACCACCATTTACGACATACTCTTCATAGATTTTGTATCTTATTTCTCTTAAGTTTTTAGAATCTACTATAACGAAAAAGGTCTCTTCTTCAGATCCATCAATGTCTCGTTTTGCACTGCCAATGCCTAAAACCTGGATGTCAGATTTTTGAATTTCATATTCGCGAGCAATCTCATGAATTCTCTCCATAGAGATATGATGTCTAAGCGTAAACACGTACTCAGGTGGGGTGATTACTGTCACATGAGCTTCTCCCTCAGGATTCCAAGCCGTAAGAAACTTTAAGTCTCGGCCAATCGTCTCTTCAATGATGGGTCTTAACGCTTTCACGGGTTCATATTGTACATTAAGTGCTAAGGCGTTTCCAAAGGACTCAGGGTTGTCACTTACAATATGAGCTTCAAAGGGAAGATCTGCATTGTTTCTCATTCTTTTTAAAGCCTCGGCATCGAGAGCGTTAGAAAAAGCACTATGTGAAAAGAACGTCCCTGAAATTAACAGGATTAGATTAAAAAGCCTCATTGGTTTCCTTTTTGCTGGTTTTAGTCTATCTACATGATGCCCAGCTGCTCATCAATAGCTGTACGAAAAAGTGTAGGGGATTCTCTCCACAGAAACAAAAGGCGATCGTTGGGTAAATACCTAAAATTTGGTATTAAATTGGTAAGAAGGGGGTATCAATGGGAGCGCAAGCCAGGTTCTATATTCAATATTTGAAAGGAGAGCTTAAAGGTCGCATTGAAAAAAATCCAGCCTATTCTCTTCGAGCTTTTGCAAAGAACATTCAGGTGGACCCCAGTTTGCTTTCTCGGGTTTTAAATCGAAAAGAACACTTTACTATTGTGGTGGCTGAAGGAGTTGCTGAGCAGCTTAAATTGGATTTTGACACTAAGAAAAAGTTTGTTCAGTCGGTAGCCGACGGGCGTGCTTGTCGAAGTATTTATAAGGTGGCCCCTGAGCTGACGGATTGTCAGGAATAGTGAGAGAAGATCGACCGATCTCATTACAAAATTTGATTATTTTTAATAAATTCTTTGTAGGCTTCGTATGCGGGTCTCTTGCGATTTTCAGAATCGAGTAATCCCGGTGAGCTTTGACTGGTTCCTTTGGAATTGTCTCTTAAGATAAACCAAAACACTCTCTCCAGTGGTTGGGCTTGAGCCTCTGGAGCCGTCCGCATCATTTGAGCGGCTTGCATTACATTGAGTAGTGAGGCGGCCTGTTCCTCCTCACTTTCTACATCATAAGCGGCATGCTCTCCAAACTCGGTCCACCAAATTCCTTTATTATGTCCATTGCTCGCAAGCACCGAAGCTGTGCCGGCTTCACCATAGGTTTGTTCAATAGGATTGTAATACATGTCTTCGCCAAATAAATCCACACCACCATACCAGTAAGGATGGATGCCAATGGCATCAAAGCAATCGGATTCGCCACATAAGTTTTGATGAATATTCTCCTCCTGGAGAGCCGTTATAGTAGTTTGTAGAAAATCGGGAGCAACATAAAAAATGTCTCTATTTCTGGAAGAATTTTCTGGTGGTTCAGAGGGATCGTAATGACCAACAATTCCATTATAGACTAAGCCGCCCATAATGGCTCGGGCTTCTCCCGCAGAGGCATTTTTAACAGCCGCATACCCGGGAACTAATATATACTGGGCAAAATTCCATGCGGTCCAATTGCTTTTGTTGGGTACTTCTAATGCAAAATGGTTATTATTCTGTTCATTCCAAACTTCATAGTTTTTTACACGATACCCTACGGTTTTCACAACCTTCTCTACATAATCAGAGTAGTGTCTCGAGAATCTCACAGGATTGGTTTTAATCAGCTCAATACAGGAGTCCGGCGGTGCGGTCAGGTAAACGAGAATGTCGATATTTGCTGGAACTGCATCGATGTGTTTTAGAACTTTTTTGATGTTCGCTTCATTGGGTGTGAGCTCAGCATAGGGATCATCGGAAGAGCAGTTGCTTCCTTGAGGGTCAATCACTCGCCAGCGAATGGGTATGCGTAGAGAGCCCACTCCAAGGTCCACTAAACTATCGATAATAAGCGCGAGGTCTTCATCACGGTTTTCATTATCAAGCTCCCAAATTAAATCAATATGAACTCCAAAGAAAGGATCGCGTTCAGGGAGTTGGTTGTCAGGAAGGGTATCTTGATTGTCTGCAGAAGCAGATAATTGTGAGTTGGTGGTTTTAAAATCGGTACAGTTTTGAAAAACAACTAATATACAGATGCCAAATAGTGAAAGTGCAAAAATGGATATAGCTCTGTTACCAATAAGACGCACTTTTTCCCCCACATTATGATGTGTCGTTATCGGACAATCTAGACTCAAACTTTAGGCTAGAGTATTCCTAATGGGAGACATTGGGAGTATAGAAAGTTCCAAGTGATTTTATAGGCTTAGGAGGGAGAGATGGATGGTGGGCTCCTGCCCACCTGCTCGCGAGCTAAAGCTCGCTCATCTCAAAAATAGCCTCCTGCTATTTTTGTCGAACTCGGAGATTGTTCCAATAACTCCATCAGCAGAAATTAAAAAAGCCACCCCTTTGGGATGACTTTTATAATTTGGCGGAGAGGGAGAGATTCGAACTCTCGAGACGCTATTAACGCCTACACGCGTTCCAGGCGTGCGCATTCAACCACTCTGCCACCTCTCCGCTTGAAGTCTTATTCAATTGTTAATTTTAAATTCTCATCTCCCAATGGGTCGATTCGACTTTAAAATTGTTTCCGTTCTCGCCTGACCCTGGCTCCTCGCCTTTCAGGCTGCGGGGCTGTCAGGCTTACCACTCTGCCAACTCTCCGCAAGGAACTTTGAAGGGGAATAATTAACATCTCTACGGAGGACTGTCTAGATCTTCCTGGAGTGAGCGGATAGCCTCGAACGAATAGCTAAACGGCTTTAAATATTGGGGTTTTCGGGCACAATTTCGGGTTCTGGGATCCTCGAAAGAGGTTCTGAGCGATACTGCAGCTTAGCTCCTTTTAGGTTTCCCAGGCGTTGCAGCCATTGGGTGCAGCTCTCATGTTCTTGCATTTTAGCCATGAGCCGCTGGTTCTCCTGAAGCCTTTGACCGTTTTGTCTATAAAAATCGGCCCACTGATCTGGGTTCAGTTGTGAGAGTCGGCGAACTTCATTAGCAATGGAGCGTAATCGCTGAACGGGATCATCGATCAAATCATAGGAATGATCAAAAAAATCATCAAACATATGAAACCCCATCCGGCGCAAGTGAAAAATGGATCTGGCGGGGCCAACATAAATCATTGGGTGTAAGTTTAAAAAAGCCTTATACGCCATGGGGGAGAAAAAGATCTGATTTTCAAAAATAGTTTTCTCTTGAATGTCGCAATCACCAAAGAACACCCGATCCGAAATCAACGAAAAATAACTCTCTGAATATTTTCTTGGGTCATGGTTAAATTCATGCCCCGTCGGCTCTTTATCTGCAGTTGTACTGAGAGGCAAGCGTTCTTGTAAATGGGAAAACCCCTCTAGAAGTTCGGATTTAATGAGTTGAAATTTTTTACTCTCAGAGGCTTCGAGTAAAAGGCTTCTAAAGTTTCGCATGCGACTGTGTTTATCCCATTTTGGGCAGTCCACAAGGGCTGGGGTTATTAAATTTTTATCCTCAAGCAGACAGTTAAGAAGGACCTGATGGAAAAACATAGACTGAGATTCATGAATATAGAGATATGGTCTTTTCTCAAAAGTTATGCGGTGGTTGAAACCATCGGGGTTGACCATCCACTGACTGGCTTCGGCCGCGCCGAAATTATATGTGATGGTGGGGTATTCGTTCATTAGGTCCTTTTTTAAATCGGCACTCAAATCCGAAGTCAAAAGAACCAATTGCGTTCTGGGGAGAGCATGCTTCTTAGTAAGTCGATCAAAACATTCAAAAATATCATATCCGAGAGGTTCACTTATAAAGGAAAATAACAGTGTACAGTGGCAGCGTTTTACCTGATCTACGAGCCAAGGGCTGTCCAGTAAGTGCTTCTCTAGGCGTTGAATTTGCCCAGGTCCTCTTGGCTCTAAAAGATAAAACCAGCCTCGGTCTTCCAACTCCTTCTTATGGCGAACCACATTCCACTCTCTAAGATCCGTGTGTCTTCGCAAGGCTTGCTGAAGAAAGTTTGATGAAGATCCAGTAGGGCCATTGGGAAGGCCTAACTTTTCAAGGGAGATTTTATCAAATCCCAAATTAACTTTATCCATAGGTTTTTTAAAGACCAACTGAATGGGAGTTTGAGCGGCGCTTCCCCGTTTTTGTATCAAGCTAAATATGGGGTGGGGCTCACTCAAATCACAAACATGTTTCATGTTTTCTAGTGTGAGGCGGAAATCTATCCGGCCGCCATTTAATAGGTCCATATTGTGTGGCTCAACCAAATGATTTTGAATTTGCTGACGGTTAATCGCCGTACGGGAAAAATGACCGTTTAAAATTACATCCGTTAGAAAAAGAGCATGCCCGCCCGGTTTCAGTACCCGAGCCACTTGTTTCGCTAGGACGCTCATTTCTTCAGGGGAATCAAATAGACTTTGCATATCTACTACAATCACAAAGTCGAAAGCATGGCTCTTAAAATCCAGGGGCCCGGGTTCTCGTTTTTCAAAATAGTGTTTTGTTCTTGGAATTAGATAATCTTTAAGTTGACCCAGGTCGGAGCCTATACTCAATCCCACTTTGTCAGGTCCAAAGAGCTTGAGTTGCTGTAAGGTTTTTACGGCAGTCACCCGCATCCAAGACAAGCGGTCGATTCTGCCAACGGGTTCTACTAGCTGATACATAATGTGCTGAAAATCAGCGTCCAAATAATCATGTTCATCAGCGATCTTGTTCCATTGAGCATTGCGCTCATCTAGATTGAATTGGTCGAACTCAATCATGGGAATGATGGGTTCTTGTAGTCGAAATAAGGGAGCTTTATCTAGATGTTTCCTATTAAAGGGATAGGGCCCGAAACGAAATCTGTAATAGTTAGACATCCGCTGAAGGACGGATTTAGGGTGCCACTTTCCGGGCCAAAAAGATTTTGGACGGGATGGGGCCAGATCTGATTTGTGTTCGCTCTGAAGCATGCGCCAATAAACAAAAAGATGACTGCTTTTTCAACAGGGGAGTGACTCCCGAGCCTTATGCTGCTGTGCGCATCACGTCAGTGGCTACTGGCGCGTGTTTCCTGGAACAGACTTTGCCTTTTCGCCCACTAGAAATCCCATACCCCATTCCCTCACGGTAAATCCCGAACTGGATTCAGGTGGATCTGCCTTCCAATTTTCTTTAGGGCTTAGTCTGAACTTGGTCGATGTGAGCTTACGAGTGTTGCCTGGAACAACGATAAAATTGATACGTACCAGTTGCTCGGGTTGGGGTTCCGTTTTCAAAATAGACATACTTTGGATGTCGGTTTCTAGTTGCGGATACACACAGTAGGAATGATCCGGTGGGATCTTTTGTTTGAAGTAAACGGTAAAGTCATTAATCGAGCTTTCAGTAAACTGATAAATTTTTAAAATGGATTCTAACTTCTCAATCAAATCATCAGGTCCCGTACAAAAGCCTTTGGTGTTCTGCAGGCCATCTAAGTATGCGCGATAATCATAATGGATGTAAGGATAGCTAACGCCACCAATGACTATATTCCCATCTTTTGCTGGTGAGACTTCCCAGGTGGGTTTATGGATGGGTACCGTGGCGATCATTCGGCTCTTATTAGGTAAATTGATGGAGACTTTAGCGCCATCCTTAGGAACATTCTCAAAATAGACATTGGGTTTTCCCATCATGACCGGCCCACCTGAGGGGTAGTAATTACTGGCACAGCCAATGCCTTGCCACGCGCAAGGGAAAGAATGATTGGAGTACATCATCTGTCCAAAATTAGAATATCGTCGCGCCATCCATTGATTGTTATAGGGAAGCGGAGATCGATAAAGCTCACAGGCGGGGCAGTAAGTGCCCTCGGTGTAATCGCTATAGTAAGTGGGTATTTGTCTGGGCCAAGTGGATCGGCCTCTCTGAGGGTAATACACTTGGTTTCTCGCTTGCCAATGAGGGCCTCCAAAACCGGGGTCCATGATTGGACCGCGAAAAGTGGACGCGGGCATGCGGTCGGCTTTTTTTAGCCCTTCATTGCGAGCCACGTGAGAAGGCTTTACGTCAAAATTCTCTATAACATCTTGGGTGGTGACGTTTACCACTTTACCTTGAAAACAATCTTCGGTGGACGTTGCAATTAAGTTGTACTGTCCGGGGCGAACATAAAATGAATAGGTACCCCCAACTGGAACTATGGATTGAAACAATAGCTGTTTCCCCTGGGATAGCCATAAATCGATAGGTTTTTTTTGGCAGCTGCTATCACCACTTACAATTTGACCTTCAAGTTTATAGGCCACTGCGGGTGAGGGGTTATTCCCAAGGGTAGAGATGGAAGTAAGAAGTGTAGTGATTAAAAAAAACATTCTTTTCATAATTTAATTATATATGAAAAAGGAGTCCGATGCCTTGCGGGCAGCAGTTTCTGGACGATAGGGAGGCCTTGGTCAATGTAGATTCACTTCTTTTCGAAGCGAACTTGAAACTCTATGAGCAGTTTATCTTCGATGGGCATTCCTAACAAACTGGGCAGGGGAATTCCAAAGTCACTGACCTTTAGTTGTGCTTTTCCTTTGGCGACACGCTTAAACCAGTCTGAGGTCAGTGAAAACTCCAGAGGTAAACTATGGGAAGATCCGGCAAAATCAATTTTCATATTCGTTTTGAAGCTATCATCGTCAACGACTCCCGTTCCAGAAAGTTTAACGTGAGGGTAATCCTTGGATTGAATTGCAATTCGCATATCTTTATCCCTGTCTTCGTTGCGAGAAGCGAAGGTCATTACAGGAATAAAGAGCTCATAAGTGCATTTTGATCCATCAGCACAATCCACAGAACCACTCATTTTATTTGAGAGCCCTTTTGCGTTATGCATAAAATGGAAAATTTTAAATTCTACTTTAGAGTCAATGGGGGTCCACTGACCTTGGTTACCAAAAGCCCAAGAGATTTGGGAGTTGAGTATTACAGCAAGACTAGCTAACAGCGCGCGCTTTAAACTGCTTAATAAGTTCATTGGGGATATTACCTAGACTAGCTACTGTGTGAATGGCTCCGACTTCAAAAGCCTCTCTGGGCATACCATAGACCACACAGGTTTTTTCATCTTGGGCGATGTTAAAGCTGCCAGCCTCCTTCATTTTCAGAAGACCTTGAGCTCCGTCTTTCCCCATACCTGTTACAATCAAGCCAATGGCATTGGCTCCCACTTCTTTGGCCACAGATTCCATCAGTAAGTCTGCCGCTGGGCGAACCCCATGGATATGGGGTTCCTGAGATAGACGGATTTTATAAAATCCACCCACTCGCTTAATGCGCATATGAAAATTTCCTGGGGCGAGATAAACATGTCCCGGTAAAATCGTATCATTCTCTTCAGCCTCTTTCACATTGAAGGGGCAAATTTTATTCAGAGATTCCGCATAAGTTTTAGTGAAACCAGGAGGCATGTGTTGGACGATCACCGTACCCGGTATATCTGCGGGAAGTTTAGTGAAAATTTCCTTTAATGTTTCTGTACCTCCAGTAGAGGAGGCTACAGCTAAAATTTGGTGTGTGGTCTTTTCTAATGCACCAGAAGAGATATTCGTTTTAGCAATAGATCTGTAGGTCCGTTTTGGTTGAATTTGAGATACATTCGCTTTGGCAACTTGTTTTACTTTCTCAATAATTGTTCTACCATTATCCATCATCACGGTATTTACGTCGATGGATGGTTTTTCAATGACGTCGACAGCGCCCACTTCAAATGCACGCATGGCGATTTCTGAACCCGCTTTAGATAAACTACTAATAATCACAGTTCGGATAGGGTGGTGAGCCATGATCTTTTCCAAAAAGGCAATTCCATCCATTTTTGGCATCTCGATATCAAGGGTCATAACGTCGGGTGTTTCCCGTGCTATCATATCCCGGGCAATGTAAGGGTCTGGGGCAGCACCGATGACTTCAAAGGTGGGCTCTTTTTCAAATATTGTTCTTAGTAATTTACGAATAATAGCTGAGTCGTCGACAATTAAGATTTTGGTCTTTTTCTGGTTCATAATTTAAGCTGCCTTTAATTTTTCTGGATTCAAAATCAAAATATTCTTTTCGTTGTATCTGTGAATTTGGGAGAAGATCGGCAAGTGATGAATGTCAATACTAAGATCAAAAAAATCTTGGCTATTAAACTCCATGACCTGATCGACGTCTTGAGAAGGAAAGCCTAAAATTCCATTCGTGGTATTTACTAGAATAAAATAAAAATTTCGTTCTTCTAAACTTAGATTCCAATTAACTGCTAAAGGTTGAAAGATATCGTAAATCTCAACAAATTTGCTGTTAAAATCTAAGACACCTACACTTTGTTCATCTTTAGTGTCTACCAAGGTTGTTTCACATTTTTTTACCACCTCTAGAACGAGATCCGCATTGATGGCGTATTGTTGCCCATTGTTTTTGAATACTAAATATCGATCTTTCGTGTCTGCTGGAGTGTTGTTCATGCCCTCCATTATGGGGACAGTAGAAGGTGTTACGGTTTCTTTAGTGGGTTCCACTATCGAGTCTGGTTGAGAGGGTTGGCTGGGAGTGTCGTCACTTTCCGAAATAGATTCAGAAGCCGATATATCAGGGAACTGAGCTCCCAGGTCCAAGGGGCCTTCTGGTCCAGATGTGTCTGAAGTTTCATCTTGCCCTATATCTGATTCACCTTCACTGTTCAACTCGTCTGCTGGCTCTTCAGTCGATGCTTCCAATGCCTGGTTCAATTGGGCAGAAAAGTCATCTTCAATAGGTTCGCTAGGGTTCGGCTCATCTGCGACTTCGGTCACTTGCATCTCAGCATCGACTTTGTCTAAGAACTCATTATCATTACAAATAGTTGCATAGATTTTATCGAAATCACTTTCTAAATTAAATTCACTACAACACCATTCTTTAAAGTGAAAGAGTTGGTGTGACTTTTGTAATAACAGATCACGATCATCACTCAGGTTTTCTCCAACGCTATCACAGTAAACCTGTATAACTGAAACCACCTCTGACATGTAAAACTCTAGCACCGAGAGAAAGGGTCCATCTAAATCTTTCGGTAGCTTTTGATCAAGAGGAATTATAATAGACTCTAGTAGGTGAAAAAAACTAGCAAAGTTGGTAAAGCCAACAGCATGAGCATTGCCTTTAAAGTTATGTAGCAATTTACTAAAGTTATGAATAACTTCGTTTGGGCGCGAGGAAAACTCATTCACTTCAAGAACAAAAGATTCAGCCTCACTTTTAGTGTCATTGATAAAGTCAGTTTGTAGCTCAGAAACAAAGTTATCATCCATTGGAATTCCTCAATTGATTCTTTTGTAGACTCCAAAGGTGACTTTTTGTAACCTCTGGTCGTGTATGTTTCCGCTTTCTGAGTGCCCGACGAACAGTAGCCCGCCGATTCGCAAATTGTCGGTCATTTTCGAAACGGCGTAGTTAATATCATTTTGATCAAAATAGATTAAAACATTTCGACAGAAAACAAGATCAAACTTATTTTTGAAAGGGTATTCTGGAGAAAGTAAATTAAATTTAGCAAAGGTCACTCGGTTGGCCATAAGATCTTTAGCTCGATAGGAGACTTTATCTCCATCTTTCTTTTTATCGAAATAATTGGTCAGCAAGTATTTAGGTACACCTTTGACCTGTGCCTCTTCGTATTCACCTTCTGCGGCAACAGCAAGAACTCGGTCGTCAATGTCTGTAGCGAGCATTTTTATATCTAAGTTACCAGGTGAGAAAGTGGATGAGTTAAGTAATGTCATTAAAATCGTGTAGACCTCGTGACCATAGCTAGAGGCAGAACACCAAATTCTTGTTCCGCCAGCCTTGTTTAAATGATCCAAAAACTCAGCTGACTTTACGTATTGATCTAAAAACGTAAAATGCTTTTCCTCTCTGAAAAAATGTGTGGTGTTGGTAGTTAGACAGTTGATGAATTCATTATAATATTTTGGCCCCGATTTTTTAATAAAATCTGCGTACTCAGAATAGGAGTTTAGATTATATTTAATCAAGATTTTATTGAGACGACTGGATACGAGGGTTTTGTTCTTGTCGCTTAAAACAATATTAATTCCAGTATCTTTTTTTAGCATAGTGGTGAGTTTGGTGAATCCACTAATATCAGAATTAATGTCTATTTTCTTATGGATGTCTGGATTGAATTTAATGGCTCCTTGACTCATGCGACCGCCTGGGGTGTATTTGTAGCAGTAGAGCTAATTCGGGATTTATCTAAAAGGTATCTTTTGTGAATTCCATTGACATCAAGTATTAGTGACACTTTTCCATCACCCATTATAGAGCCGCCAGTGACTCCTAAGCAGTTTTCAAACGACTCACCTAAACTTTTGATAACAAACTGACCTTTTCCAAGGACCTCATCGACTACGATGGAATATTCGGTATTGTTGTGCTCAACGATAACAACAGTTTTGTCGGTGACACTGTGGCCACTACCTTTACATCTATACTGTTCTTTATTTAATTCAGAGACGGGTAGTACTTCACGGAGATCTAGAATAGGGATGTATTTTCCTCTAGAAAAGATAACCTCTGAACGCTGTGCGGTTTCAGTAGCTTCAACCTTAGAAAACTGAAGAAGCTCTTTCACGTTGTTAATAGGCAGAATATAACTGATCCCATTGGAAACCATAATCATGCCATCTATGATAGCTGTGGTCATTGGAATGGAAATACTAAATGTAGTTCCTTCGCCCACTTTAGATTGAACTGTGATTCCGCCTTTGATCTTTTCAATGTTGGTTCTTACTACATCTAGGCCGACACCACGTCCCGATACATCGGTAATTTCCGCTGCAGTAGAAAATCCGGGTGCAAAAATAAGATTTACAGCTTCGTCGTCTGACATTTTTTCTGCGGTTTCTGGGTCCAATACCCCATTCTCGATGGCCTTTTGTTTCACCTTTTCAGGATGAATGCCCTTACCATCATCTTTAAATTCGATAACAACATGCCCACCTTCTTGATAAGCTCTAAAAACCACACTTGCAGTTTCGCGTTTTCCCGACTCGGCTCTTTCGCTTTTATTTTCTAATCCATGATCTATGGCGTTTCTTGCGATGTGTATAAGAGGGTCGGTGAGGGTTTCAATCATAGTTCGGTCGATCTCGGTGGCCTCTCCGCTAACTTGTAAATCTATTGGCTTATCCAGCCTAACTGAAAGATCTCTTAAAACTCTCTGAACTTTTACAAACAGGGGCTTGAGAGAGGTCATTCGCATGCTCAGGGAACGGTCATACAAATCGCGAACCATGCCGTCCAATTGATCCATAAGGGAAACAAGTTTGTTGTGGGATCCAGGCTCATTTTCTACTTCTTGAATGAGCTGACTTTTTATAACAACGAGTTCACCCACGAGATCTAAAACCGAATCAATTCTTCGGGTATCCACTTTAACTGTAGAAACAGCGGAAGCTTTAGTTTTTGGTTGCTGATGATCTGTAGATGTCTCCAGAACTTCCACTTTTCGATTCGTAACAGATTCTTCAGAAGACATATCATCAGTGGCCAATGGTCCTGAATTAGTTTCTGTATCAGCTTTATCTATCTCAGCCTGTGCCGCCATTTGAATTTTTTCAGCCTTAGTCTCTGGAACAGAATCAATGCCATACAGGGCTTCTAGGTTTTTAGTGTGATTTGATACGGTTTGAGCAATTTCCGAAGTGTCCCACTCAGCATCATGGTCGCCATTTCTTATGTGTTCTATTCGCTCTTTAAATTTATCAACACTTATGAGTAGGGAAGACACTATGTCTGGTTCAACAGAATCAGGATAGGTTCTAAGTATGGACAATAAGTCTTCTACTTTGTGGGCAAACTGCGAAAGGTCATCATACCCTAAAACCGCCGAACCACCTTTGATCGAGTGTGCTAAACGGAAGATCTGAGTCAGCTCTTCCCCAGGGTTTTCAGAGGATTCAAGGCTTAGGAAGGCTTCTTCACACTCATCGAGGGCATAAGAAACCTGTTCGACAAAATCATCGGTGAGTTCTTGTAGAAAATCGTCACTCATCCGGCTTTCCTTTTGTTCAAGTTGGCCATGGCGAGATTCATTTTTAGCAATTTATCTAACTCTTGCTTCGAAAGCTTTCCTTTGGATCTCATATCCTCAAGGCCTTGATTGACTTTGAGTACTCTCTCACCCATTTCAATACCGGCTCTTACCGATTCAAACACCCGTTTCATATCAAAAGGCTTATTGATAAAATCGATGGCTCCTAAGCGAAGTGCGTCTACCGCCATATGTTGATCTCCGTGTCCGGTGATTATCATAAAGGGCGTATATATTTCTTCGTCTCTAAGAGCTTTAAGAAAGTCCATTCCATCTTTTATTGGCATTTTTACGTCTGACAGAATAATAGAGTAGGAGTTTTCTCTGGCGAGAACTAGGGCTTCTTCACCGTTAGAAGCGGTGTCTACCTGTGAGCCTTCAAACTCTTCTTCCAAACTATCTTTGAGGATACTTTGAATATCTAAATCGTCCTCGGCAATGAGTATTCTCGCCATTGTTGTCCCTGCTCGAAAAAAAATTCAAAAAAAATTACTTAAGAAGCCGCTCTTACTTGAACTTTCTTATAAGTTTGAGTGAGCTTTTCCTTCAGCGCATTTGTGTTAAATGGCTTAACTATGTAGTTGTCCACACCGGCTTGGATGGCCTCAGCCACCTGGGCCGCTTCGGATTCAGCCGTTAAAAGTACAAAAGGCATGTTCTTGAGGCTTTCATCGGCCCGTACTTTTTTTAAGAAGGCCAGTCCGGTTAAGTTGGGCATGTTCCAATCAGATATCACAAGGCCAATGGTGGATTTATTTTCATTTAAAACCTTCCATGCCTCATCACCATCATTAGCGAGTATAAACTCCGAAAAGCCAATATCACGGCAGCTCTTCTGAACGAGCTTTCTCATCATTAACATGTCATCGACAATTAGAATTTTTGTATCTGCTGGAAACATACTTCTACCTTTTGTTGAACATTAACTGGCTTGCTCAGCGGTTTGCTGGGAACCACCTACGCTGAGCTCGCCCTTATCTAATACCTTAGCAAGATTTAACAATATACAAACCATATCTTCCAGTTTAGCTAGACCGGCGACGTACTCTTTGGCAATTTCGCTACTAAAGTTGGAGGAATCTTCTATCGAGTCTGTGGCAATATCGATAACATCTCGCACGGAATCGACTATAGTCCCCATCATTCCATTGACTGTTTCCAGTACTATAATACAGGACCGGTTTGTAAACTCAGCATCACTAAAGCCAAACTTACATCCTAAGTCCACAATGGGAATGATCTTACCCCGAAGGTTTAAAACACCGTTTATGTAGTGAGGAGCCTCAGGGACAGGTGTGATTTCGGCAACTTGATTGATCTCAATCACATTCTCAATGGGAACTGCGTAAATTTGGTTACGCAGTTCAAAAGATAGGTATTGATTTAATTGGCTCAGTTTATTTTCATTCACTTGATCGCTCATATTAAAATCCTTAAATTCGATTAAAAATCGCTTAGATTACCGACTTTTCGACTTCCACCGCCATTGGAGAAATCAGAGTCATCTTCATCAAAAGGAATTAGGTCAGATCCTTGCGAGGAAGAGGGCTTAGGCTGTAGCTGTGTAACATTATTATTGTGCGCTGGTGTTGGAGCACTATGGTGATGACTTCCACCAGATTGGGAAGGTCTACCAGCCGGTGCTGCTCCACCGGAAACAATGGCAAAGAGTCGATTAGCCATTTGCTGAACGTTATGGGCTTGAGCCGACATTTCCTCAGATCCAGCAGCTGCTTCTTCTGCGGAAGCCGCGTTTTGCTGAGTCACTTTATCGAGTTGGTTCATGGCTTGGTTAATCTGATTCAAGCCAGTACTTTGTTCCTCAGAGGCCGTGGCAATTTCATTGTTTAGGTCAGAGACCTTTTTAACAAAGTTCACAATCTCGTTAAGAGCAGCAGCGGAAGCATCAGCCGTTGATGCACCACGCTCGACTTTTTCCGAACTCTCTTTAATAAGAGTAGTGATCTCTTTGGCAGCATCCGCACTTCTACCTGCTAGGTTTCTAACGGCATCGGCCACCACCGCAAACCCTTTACCTTGTTCACCGGCTCGAGCGGCCTCAACGGCAGCATTTAGAGCTAGTAGGTTAGTTTGGAAGGCAATGTCGTCGATCACGTTAATGATCTCTTCAATTTGCTTAGAGCTTGAGGAGATGTCAGTCATTGCACTGATTAAATCACTAATTTCTTTTTCACCTTTTTCTGCAGAATCGCGACTAGATGAGGACAGTGCCGCGGCTTCTTTTGCATTATCTGTGTTTCGACTCACCATACTTGAGAGTTCTTCCAGGGATGAAACGGTTTCCTCAAGGGAGGCCGCTGACTCACTTGCACTGGCAGAAAGAGAGGCGGAGACAGAAGATAGTTCTGAACTTGCCGTTCCGACCTGAACTCCTGATTCTTTCATGTCTTCAGAGGCTCTAGTTATGTTGCCGATGGGTCCTCTAACAGTAATGAATCCGATAAATAGGGCAAAGATAGTAAAGCCTGATCCCCACAGAATAATAGACATTACGGCTTCATTACTTCTGGCGTGAACCGGCTCTAAGCTGGAGATTACAGCAAAAGCCCCGTGAAGCTTGCCGTCTTTCCAGTTTTCCATTTCATAACCCAAAACATCTTTACCATTTCCCCATGGGCTTGTAGAGGGATGACCATGACAGGTAAAACAACCTTCTTCTTCCGATAGATAAACTGGGCGAATCACTTTAAGGTGGGAGCCGTCTTCTGCTCTAACAACAATTTCTGTGAGTCGGGGATCAGCATCAAACTGTTTTAAATAGCCCAGTTCTTCAGCGTTAGGAGTGTTGTCCTTGTTTCTAGCTTCGCGAGCAAAAACACGAAATTCATAGTTTTCTTTTTCAGCACCTTCAGCACCCAGCTTTAAGGCTGCATAAACAGGAACCGCTTGCAGGATTTTCTCTTTGGTCTCGGTAGTGAGTTTTCCATCAGGATATTTGGCGACAGTGTCTTGTACCATATTTTCGAGCTGCCCTTGTTTGGCAACGTATTTTCTTCCAACCTCTAGGCGAGATAGAATGGCTTGAGATTTTTCCACTAAGGCCGCCTCGCCGTTATTTTCAAGTTTATTGAAAGAAACTGCAATGGCTGCAGTTACGCAGATCACACAGGCCAAGAATATTGTTGCTAATACTCTATTTTGAAAACTTAATTTCATGACTTTGTCCCCTTAAAATTGTTATGAGTCACTTGTCTCATCGGTCGCTCACAAACGGACTTAAATTCCTAAAATGGGGCGTATTTGCTTAAGCGGAGATTTAATATCTGGGTTTTTTCATATAAAATTAAGTTTAGTGGATCATAAAATAGAAAATGTTTGGGCTTTGGCGAAAATCACTAGTGATTTGCCTAAAAATGAAGCTGAAATTGTTAAGAATTTTTACAAATAATTAACTCACCATCATGATGAAACGCTTGTTTTAAGCGGCTGACAAGGGAAATTAATTTTAAAATTTGGACTGACGTCGATGTAAAAAGAAGTCCTGTAGCACTTTGGAACATTCTTCTGCTAAAAGTCCTCCGACCACCTGAGGTTGGTGATTGTGTTTTCCTTCGGTAAGTAGTGGGTAAAGGCTTTTTGCGCACCCAAACTTAGGCTCATCACAGCCATAGATCACAGTGCCCACTCGAGCCTGTATGATGGCTCCGGCGCACATGGCACAGGGCTCAGCGGTGACGTACAGTCGACAGTCATTAAGGCGCCAACCATTAAGTGTTTTTGAGGCCTCTTCGATGGCCAGAATCTCAGCGTGGGCAGTTCCCATTTTGAGGGATTCCTTTTGGTTGTAAGATTGCGCAATCACTTGTCCCTTGTGTGTGATTACGCAGCCAATGGGCACCTCTTGATGCTCTTTCCAGCCTCGCTCAGCAAGCTGAAGGGCTAGCTTCATCATGGATTTGTCCTCATTGGAATACAGTGTGTTTGAGGACTGACCGTCGCGCGTCATATCGAAATAATTGCCCTTTTTTACGTCAATGGTTGTCAAATTATCGGCCCAGTGTTACCAAACACTCTTTAATTATTCCAGTAATTTGTGTGCCTTGGAAGGTGGTGATTTAAGTGGCCTACATCCAGATCCGTGACGGAGAGTCTTTTGAACAAGGTTTTCGTCGATTTAAGAAGTCCTGTGAAAAAACAGGAATCCTTTCCGAGGTGAAAAAAAGAGAGCATTACGAAAAACCAAGTATTGCTGCCAAGAAAAAGTCTATTGCAGCTAGAAAACGTCTTATGAAGAAGATGAAGAAGAGAGATTAAGTTTCTTTTCATTGGTTTTAGTTTGAACAGGGCTCGGGTGGAAACACTTGGAGCCCTTTTTTCGAAGAGAGAAGTACATGTCATTACGTGAACAAATTATGAGTGATGTAAAAACCGCTATGAAGGCAAAAGAGGCGGATCGCCTACAAGCCCTTCGTATGGTGCAGTCGGCAATTAAAAATAAAGAGATTGAGGTTCGACCTAATGATATCTCAGAGAAGGACGTCATGGACGTTCTCAAAAAATTGGCTAAACAAAGAAAAGACTCCATTGAGCAGTATACCAATGCGGGCCGCAAAGACTTAGCCGACAAAGAAGAGGCAGAACTGGATATTATAAATGCCTACCTTCCAGAGCAAATGTCTGAAGAAAAAGTAAAAGAAGTTGTGGAGAAAGTGGTCGCTGATATGGGCGCTGCCGGAGATATGAAGCAAATGGGTGCGGTTATGAAGGCTGTCATAGATGCCACCTCTGGAGCTGCAGATAATAAAGTAGTGAGCCAACTCGTAAGAGCTAAATTATCCAATTAAAATTAGGGGGAACCACTCGGTGAAGTTTGACCAGGGGTTTATAGATAAGGTGCGTGAGTCCAGTAATATCGTTGATATTATTGGACAGTATACACAGCTTAAAACCTCATCGGCGGATCAGCACCTAGGGCTTTGTCCGTATCCAGATCATAATGAAAAAACACCCAGTTTTTCCGTTTCTGATTCTAAACAGGTTTATTATTGTTTTGGATGTAAAAAAACAGGCAATGTATTTACCTTTTTAAGGGACATTATGGGGCTTAGTTTTCCCGAGGCCATTGAGTATTTGGCGCGTAGGGCATCTATCGATTTACCAAAGCAGCCGGCGTCTCAGCATCAGATACAGAAACAGGAAAAAGACAAAAAAGAGAAAGAGCTTTTAAAGCGCATCAATGCTTTGGCATCCAGGGTTTTTGTTAAAAACCTGCAGACCCAGCCGGAGGGCTCCATGGTCAGGGATTATATTCAGTCCCGAGGCTTTTCTCCCGAGATCATCGAAACTTTTAAAATAGGGTATGCCCTCCCCGAGTGGGAACATCTTGCAGGTACTTTTAAATCAAAGTCTGTACCTATGGGTTCCGCTGAAAAGTTGGGGCTAATAAAAACCTCTAAAAATGTAGAAAAAAGCAAAACGGGCTTTTTTGATATTATGCGTGGTCGATTGATATTCCCCATTGAATCACCCACTGGTGAAGTGATCGGATTCGGTGGACGAGTGGTGGATCCGGAAGACAAGCCCAAATATTTAAACTCTCCAGAAAGTCCTTTGTTTCATAAAGGTAAAACTTTTTATGGACTGTATGAAACGGCCAAGTTCATTCGGTCGGCGGATTATTCTATTGTGGTGGAGGGCTATACAGATCTTATTGCTCTGTATGCCGCTGGCATCAAAAATGTGGTGGCGACCCTGGGTACGGCCTTAACTGAGGATCATGCAAAGCTACTTAAGCGCTATTCTAAAAATGTTGTTGTTCTTTTTGATGGAGATCAGGCGGGACGAGTGGCTGCGGAGCGAAGCCTGCCGTTGTTGTTAAAGGCTGGGTTATATCCTAAGGGCTTTGTTTTGCCAGAGGGCAACGACCCCGATGATTTTTTAAAAGAGCATGGCGTAAAGGTCCTCAAAGAAAAATTGGCTAAGTCGCCGGACCTATTTCAGGTAGTTATGTCTTGGCATTTTAAGGGATTTACGGGAAGCGCGACCGAAAAGGTCACCATTGTCGATAAATTAGCCCCTTATTTAGCACAAGCGTCGGATCGAAGACTTAAGTCACTCTATATCAGAGAGCTTCAGGATCGGTTAGGAGTGGATCAAAAGTGGCTCACCCAATCATTGGGTGCCGCTGGAGGATTTCAAGCGGATTCGGGTGTGGCTCCGAAAAGCCACCAGAACCCTGTACAAAAAGGTAATAATTACAGCCCTTTAGAGGTAGTGAAAATCGTCAATCCTCCCAAGGCGGAGCTGTATCTACTGAATTTAGCATTGAAATCTCCGGAAAACCTGGAAGCCATTAAAAACAGTGGAGTTCTGGAACAATTTTCGCATACGAAAATAGCAGGTTTAATTATCGAGACTCACGAGAAATACCTACAAAATCTCAATGAGTTTGATAATTTAACAGCTTCGTTAGTTGATCGTGTGGAGCCGCCTGAAATACTTAATTTGCAATTTCAAAAGCAGATTGCAGACCTAAAAGCAGGTGAAGAGCGAAAATTGATCGACGACTGTATTCGAAGGGTTAAGCAAGAGGCTCTTAAGCGAAAGTCAAAAGAGCTCGCCTATGCGATAGCGAGTGCCCCAACGGAGCGGGAACAAAAGTTAGAAGAGTTAAGAGATTTACAGAAGTCGAAGTTGATAGATTTTAAAGATATGAATCAGGAGTGAGCTTATATATGGCATCCACCAACCAATTAGTTGAAAGTCCTCTTTCCCTTAAAGAACAAGAAGATCTTGTTAAAGAGGAAATTAAGAAGTTTCTTGCATTAGCCAAAGAGCAGGGCAGTCTTTCGATCGAAGAGATCAATGAACTCCTTCCGAAAGAGATTATAGAGCCTTCAGTTCTTGATATGTTCATGCAGTCGTTAGAAGTGAACGGTGTAGAGTTCCGTGACGAGAACGATGAAGAGCAAGATCAGGAATCTGAAGAAAAGGAAGAGTTTCTTCTTGAAGATCCTAATAAGGATGAAGAGGAAGAAGAGAAAGTTGAAGCAACAGACTCCAAAAGTAACGATCCAGTTCGTCTTTACCTTAGAAAGATGGGAAGCGTATCCCTTCTGACACGAGAAGGTGAAGTTGAAATTGCCACTCGTATTGAAAGCGGAGAAAGGGAAATCGTTAAGGCGATTTTAATGTCTCCCATTGGAACCAATGAAATTATCTTGTTAGGCCAACGCTTAGAAGAAGGCCGTATTAAGATGAAAGCAATCTTCCGTGGTCTTGAGGATGAAGAGACTCAATACGACGAAGAAGAATACATGGCTAAAATTAATGAATTAATTGGACATGTAAAAGCCTACAAACAAACAGCAAAACCATTATTTGATACTTTGGCTAGCAATCCTCCAGGAAGTGCAAAGTCCAAAGAAGCCCATGATAAGCTAGTGGGTCAAAATGAAGCTTTGATGGATAAGTTTGAAGAAATTAACTTTAATCGTAAGACCATTAACCGCATTGTCATTAAGTTTAAAAACCTTGTTAGCCGTATGAATGAGCTACGTGGTCGAATGAAAAGTGCTGTTAAATTCACTTACTCAAAAGATATCGATGCTATGTTGGCTAGATATAAACTTATTGAGCGGGATGATGCTGAGTTAGCTAAAATGACTCGCGAAACAGGTCTTAATTTTAATAAATTTAGAAGCTATGCCATTTCTGCAGAAGATGCAGACAAGCGCTACAACCGCCTCTTGGTGGACACCGAGATGTCTTTTGAGTGGATTCGTGACACCTATACTGCCATTTGGAAAGGTGAGCGCCAGGCTGATAAAGCTAAGTCTGAGTTGGTAGAAGCTAACTTACGTTTGGTGGTGTCTATAGCTAAAAAATACACCAACCGCGGGCTTCAATTCTTGGATCTTATCCAAGAGGGAAACATTGGTCTTATGAAGGCTGTGGATAAGTTTGAATATCGTCGTGGATATAAGTTTTCGACCTACGCCACTTGGTGGATTCGTCAGGCGATCACTCGCGCTATTGCCGATCAGGCTCGTACGATTCGAATTCCTGTACACATGATCGAGACCATCAACAAGCTTGTGCGTACTTCGCGATACCTTGTTCAAGAGTTGGGTCGAGAGCCTACTCCAGAAGAGATTGCCGAGCGCATGGATATGCCTGTTGATAAAACTCGTAAGGTATTAAAAATTGCCAAAGAGCCGATTTCCCTTGAAACTCCTGTAGGAGAAGAGGAAGATTCGCACCTTGGAGATTTTATTGAAGACAAAAAGGTGATCAACCCGGCAGAGGCCATTGTAAACCTTAACTTAGCCGAGCAAACTCGTCGTGTCCTATCTTCCCTGACTCAAAGAGAAGAGAAAGTACTTCGGATGCGTTTTGGAATTGGTGAAGAAAGTGACCACACTCTGGAAGAGGTGGGACAAGATTTTAACGTAACTCGAGAACGGATTAGACAGATCGAAGCGAAAGCGCTTCGTAAGTTGCGTCATCCGAGCCGCTCGGGTAAGTTAAAAACTTTTATGGACAATTAAATTTTAACGCCTCAGAATCTTCTGAGGTGCATCTACACAGATGGGGCGTTAGCTTAGTTGGTTAAAGCATCCGGCTCATAACCGGAGGATCCCAGGTTCGAGTCCTGGACGCCCTACCACTCGCACTAAGCTCCCAACATTCAAAACTAGCTTCATTCGGACTCAGTCATTTACTGTTTGTAAATTCCTGTCGTCTCTCATTCATCTATTTTGAATGTAGTGGCTTATTGCGTGTGGTAGATGATTTTGTGTATACCGGGCGAGAAGTGAAAGAGCGTGCAGCCCCTATTCCCTCTTATATTTCTAAAGCTCTTCAAGGGACGCTCAGCAACGGAAAAAGGGACTTGGTACTGTTTAATGAAGATACCATGGGAGGAGCTCGGTTTGGGTACGGGAGCGTGATTTCGGGGGAACCGTTTCACCTTTAACATTAGTCCCGCTAAGGACTTCGACCAGCGACTGTGGTTCATGAGTTAAGATCAAATACCGGTGAAAAGGCACTTTAAGGGCGTAGGCGGGATCGGTGTTTAGATAGCTTTCGCCGGGGACGACGAACACAAGTAAATCCTCTTTGCTGCCTTTGAGTTGGCCATCAGAGGATTGAATCTGATCCTTAGTCATAAAATATTGGGTGAGGTAATCCCTGTACCCGATAGGATTCGGATTTTCCGTAAAATCCAAATCATAGATGGTGCCTTTATGCTCTAGAACCATATGATAAGCAAAACCCATCGCCTTTTTTAATTGAGCTATCTCTGAACCTCCACGGGCATTTTGAACATGAAAGTGGGTGGCTGGAGTTAAGTTCTGAATCCACTCTTGGGTGGCAAAGTAAAGCACATTAAAATCTTCCTCTTTAAGTTTGGGTATGGCCTCTTTGAAAGCATCAAACAGGCGAATGACATTTCCCGAGCAATGAGAACATTTATAAACCTCAGCATCTGAAAATGCGGTTTCAAAGGCTTTGTTCAGCTCAGATCTGGGCGTTGAATGATTGGTACTCTTAAATAAACCAATGCATTGCCGAACTTCAGACATTCCTAAACAACCATAGCTGGAAGCACTGATAAATATTACTAGCTGTAAAAAATATGTGCGCATGGAGTCCATTTTCTAATTGGTTATTTAGTAAAAACAAACACTTAAGGGGCCGAAAATCCTTTGGCTCGATCCTCCTAGAGAGATTTGAAATTGCAATCTTTGGGCCTGATGGGCTCCTTCAGCCCGAAGGTCTTGTCTGGCATCTTGAGGCGTCACCTTTGTAACTTGCCCACTGTGGAGACCCCGCGAATTTCAATTGAGAGTGAGAATTCAATAAGTGATGAATAAAGCATTTACTTAAAGCTGTGATTTGGTAGTTAAAGGCCTTAGTTCATCTCTCACAAAAAGGATAAAACAATGAAGGTTGCCCTCATGCTCCTATTGAGCTCTTTTTATGGAATCAACTCCAGCTTGGCCTACAATATTGATCAAAGTAAGATTTCCGTTTCTGGAATTTCCTCAGGTTCTTATATGGCCGGGCAGCTACATGTAGCGTTGTCAGGGACATTTTCGGGAGTAGGGCTTGTAGCCGGTGGTCCTTATTACTGCTCCCAGGGGAGCGTGTTAACTGCATTGACGGGATGTATGAACATTTCACGCCCAGTGGATGTCAATCCAGCGGTGGACTTAGTTAAGCAGCTTTCAGAGTCTGGGGATATTGATAATTATGAAAATCTCAAAAATGACCGGGTGTTTGCCTTAAGTGGTACCTACGACAGAACAGTTTCTCGGGATGCCGTTTTGAGTGCGGTCGATTTCTATAAGGCGTTAGAGCTACCCAATGAGAGCTTTCATGTGGAAACGGAGCTTCCTGCAGGGCACACTTTTCCCACTGAGAACTATGGAAATGACTGCTCTACAGCGAGCCAGTCACCCTATATTAGTAAATGTGAATACGATGGGGCGGGTATGATCCTTAAGCATATTTATGGCGAACTTAATGCTAAAACTACTGCTGTTGAGTCCCATTTTTTACTTATGTCTCAAAATCGGAGAGGGGCTGACGAGATCAACCCATCCAGTATTTCCATGGATTCAGAGGCGTTGGTTTATGTTCCCGAGCGATGTAAGCAAGGTCATTCCTGTAAGCTTCATGTGGCTCTGCATGGGTGTCAGCAGTACAAGCAAAAGATTGGCGATCAGTTTATCCGCAATGCCGGTTATAATGAGTGGGCGGAAGCCAATGATATGATTGTCTTATATCCGCAAACCATCTCCCAAACCATCAACAACCCTAACGGCTGTTGGGACTGGTGGGGTTATACGGACGCTAAGTTTCACACTCAATCGGGATCGCAAATTCAGGTGATTAAGTCGATGATTGACCAACTCTCTCGTCCAGAAATGACCTTGAGCTCTCACCAATAAGAGAGAGCTCACTCCATTTAGAGTTAGATAATCGGGGATTCTACATTATTTGCGGAATCCTCTTCCTCAGCAGCATTCAAATTCAAAATTTCAATCAAAGTGAAAAAGGGTTCTGGCTTGGAAAAGAAAGTTTCCAGGTGAGGCTCCACAACGCTGGATGCGAAGTGTTCATCATATTGGTCGATAGCACCATATTCTCGTCCTGTAGCCTCAGCATCACGGGAGTCATCGAATTGAGTCACAGTGACATGTATTAGTCGACCCTTTTCAATGGCTATTCGTAATAGTCCCTTGGCCTCAAGAGTGCCTTGAAACGGAGTCAAATTACCCATAAGACTCGACTCGATAAAGCGTAAGTCGACGACAAAAGGAACTGTAATTTCAGTGTCTGTCACTGTCATTTGGTTTGGTATAATGTCTAGGGCTTTTAAAATAAGGTCTTCGATTTCATTTACATCGACATCCTGGTGCCAAGTATCTAAATCGACCAACTCTAAAAGTGATTCATTAATTTTACCTTTACGAATGATCTCAATGTCGGACCACCCAGGAAAGCGTACATAGTTTTCATCGGCTTTCCGAATCTTCTTATGGGGAATGTCGCTATAGGAAATGGTGGTCTCAGCCAGTGCCAAACTGTTAACAGAAACGGCTAAAAGAGTAATTAATACAAGAGTTTTCATCTAAAACCTCAGTTGTTTTAAGTAGATATTTGATTGTATGGAGAGCAACAGTTGTGCCAATAGCCTAGATGTTTTGAAACTGCTCGCGGTACTGTTGAGGTGTGAGACCCGTGAACCTTTTAAAATATGATATGAAAGTCGCTTTGTTGGCAAATCCGCTTTCATAAGCAATGGCTAGGATTTTTAATTCTTGATTTTTGGGATCGGCTAAAAGTTTTTTCGCCTCAGCAATCCGATAGGTGGCTATGACTTCGTTAAAACTTTGTTGTAGGCTAACGCTAAAGATTTTGAAAAGTTTATGGGTGAAAGTCCTCAGGGGTGAGACCAATTGAGTTCCAGTTAAACTAGAATTCATAGAGTCTTCTGATTTCTCTAAAAAATCGAGCACTTCATTGGAGAAAAACTCTAATTCAGATTTGTTCAGTTTAGGTTTGCGGAAACTCTTTTTCGTTGGATCGGAGCTGACTATTTTTTGCGTCAGAGCTTGGACCATTTGAGTTCTTTGTAAGGCTAAAAAATAGAGCCACCCGCCAGAAATCACGAAAGATCCCACCAGCTTAACCGCACCACCTATGCTAGCGAGTTGCGGGTTAGGCCGTGGAAAAGTGTTCATCGCATTAAGATAGGGATACAAAAGAAGGCCTAGGGTAAAGGTTGCTGAATAAGCAATGAGTTTCCAGTGCTGATGAAATAGTAGGATAATTATAATTTGAATGGATATCAAAATGGTCATGATGTCGGGCACCCCGAGATAAAATAGAGCAATAAAGGAATGATAAAAAGTATAAGCAAAAATCCAATTGAGTATGGTTGTGATCGAAGTTCTGGTGAGTTGACATAACAGAATCATCGAGGTCACAAAGGCCGTAGAGAGAACAGGAAGAATCAGATGTTCAGTTGGTGCCCCGGGTTCATTTAGGATTCCTATTATGCGTATGGGCTGTATGGCTGCTAGCACACTTAGGATATATGTCAGACTGTTTCTAGAAATCTGATCAATTTCAGAATCGGGAGACAATTGGCCCAGAGTTAAGTCCTTTTAAATGGGTGGATTTAGTACTTCTATCTCATCGCAATCTTATTAAAAGATCTTTGAAGGATAAATTTAATTCATTTATAGGGATTTTATGTCTCTTTCTTTGAGTGTGTAAAGACTCCGGCAGGGGTTCTGCAAAAATAAAGGAGAAGGTTTAAAGGGTTGAAAGACTAAACGATTGGAATCACTAATAAATATTAATTATTTAGGATTTGCTTTCGACTTGTTTTGCCGGAAAAGCCCCGTCTTAAGTCCATATAGGTTTGAGCTTCTTTTAATGCTGTACAATACCCAGCCCTCTAATTGTAACTTTTGTTGAGCCCTACCGTAGAGGTCAGTATAACTCCAATAGCACTATTGGAATCATCAACCGTGCGTATCGAAGGTTGATCAATCGAGAAGGGAATTCTATGAGCCAACACAAGTCCGTTGAAGCAATAAAAGATTACTATGGTAAGGTTTTGTCTACAAATGAGGATCTACAAACCTCAGCTTGCTGTACAGCAGAGGCTATGCCATCGGAATTGCGTAAAATCCTGCCTGAAATCCATCAGGAAGTGAGAGATAAATTTTATGGATGCGGAAGTCCCTTTCCTCCGGCTTTAGAGGGCCGCACGGTACTAGATTTAGGCTGTGGAGCTGGTCGAGATGTTTATATGTTGTCTAAACTTGTAGGGCCAACGGGAAAAGTGATTGGTGTAGATATGACCGACGAGCAGTTGGCCGTAGCGGAAAAACACATTCAATATCACACTGATAAATTTGGTTATGACAAAGCCAACGTGAGATTTGTTAAAGGATATATCGAAGATTTAACGGGAGCGGGAATTGAGGAGAATTCGGTAGACCTAGTGGTTTCAAACTGCGTAACTAACCTTTCTCCAGACAAACCACGACTTTTTTCTGAGGTTTTTAAAGTTTTAAAGCCGGGAGGTGAGCTCTATTTTAGTGATGTGTTTGCAGACCGTCGCATCCCAGCTCCGTTGACTGAAGATCCTGTGCTATTGGGAGAATGTCTCGGTGGGGCTATGTACATCGAGGACTTTAGAAGAACCATGCATGAATTAGGTTGCAAGGATTTTAGAAGCATAACTTCTAATAAGATTTCTTTGAACAACGCAGAAATCGAGAGAAAAATAGGAATGGTGAATTTCTATTCCATCACGTTTAGAGCTTTTAAGGTGGATCTAGAAGACCGCTGTGAGGATTTTGGACAGGTGGCCTATTACAAGGGGACAATTCCTGGGCACCCACATAGTTTTACTTTGGATGATCATCATGAGTTTTTTACGGGCAAGCCCATGTTGGTTTGCGGAAACTCAGCGGATATGGTGAGTAAGACCGCCTATGCTGAGCATTTTAGAATTGAAGGCGATAAAAGCACACATCTAGGTTTATTTGATTGTGGACCAGGCATAGTGACTTCTGGCACTAATGATGAAGCCACTGGTGGCGCATGCTGCTAATTTTGCAAACCGATAAGAACTAATAATCAATACTTGTTCTTTAAAATAGTTTTCTAAATTGAATTTGGGCCCTATAAGTGGGGCCCTTTTTTTTGGACGAATTGGGTGGGAGACTATTGCGCTACACATCCCGATGGGGCGGAATCATTAGCGATTTCGCTCAGAATGGATCGCAATTGTTGGTTACCCACCTGACACAACCACTGGCCGTTGCCACAAATGGGTTCCGAAAGCCCAAAATCAACGTCTTGATGATTGTTAGAAAGAAAGATATCGGGAACACTCATAGCTAAACACTGTACCAAATCTGGGTCTGGCGGTGGAGGCCCACAGAGGGCAACATCAGTTAACAATGGATTTAAAACTTCAAAATCTTCATCGTGTAAATCGCAAACCATCGTGGCGCCATCGACCACCTTATATACAACTTCTTTATTTTCTAAATCCACTTCCACATAGGGTTGGACGTAGTTACCGGATACTGAGTCTAAATAGGATTGTACGGAATAAATCCTAGCTTTAGAATAGGTATCAGCTGGAATCACTTCCACTTCATCGGATAAATCAAAAGTGGAGGTATCAGGAGTAGGCACCACGATCTGATTCTGGAGATCAGTTATGCTATCGCCGTCAGAAGTGGGCTGGGTGGTATCACAGTTCTGGAAAGTCAGTGTGACAGCAACACCTACAATCAGCCAGGTGATCATTAAAAAGTATCGATTTGAGACAGTGGGTCTTTGTAAATTCATATTATATTTAAATGCAAAATGAATACCTATGATTAGCTCTAGGATAGATTTGAGACACAAGAAGTGTCAAAAAACCGATCGCATGACCAAAATATTCTGACGCCGTATCTTAATGAGTTAACTACTTTAAACGCTTATTGAATTTTCTTAGTATTGCGTAAATTTAGATGTTCGTCTAGCAACCTCCGATAGGTTTATCCCGATAGAGTCTCTAGGTAAGGGATTTAAAGGTTATGTCAGACAATCAAAATAAATATCAGTACATACATAATCCAATTGTTGTTGTGGATGATGAGCCAGATATTCGAGAGACCGTGATCTTTCTCCTCGAGGAAGAAATTGGATATCATAACATTATTCAAGCCGAGAATCCTGTGGAAGCCTTAGAGTTACTTGAAGGTCAAACTCCGCTGTTGATTATTAGTGATTACAAGATGCCAAAAATGAATGGTATCGATTTTGCCACCACTGTGAAGGGTATGTTTCCAGAAACTCGTTTTATTTTGGCCACTGGCTATGCTGATAAAGAAGTGGCCATTGAAGCGGTAAACCAGTCGGTGAACTATCTACTCGAAAAACCATTTAATATGGAAATAGTAGAGAAACTGATTCTTGAAGCTTTAGATGCTAAGTACTTTGAAATTAAGCAAGAATTAGAAGAAATGGAGGAGTTGACGGACGGCTTTGTGGAAGAGGCCGAAGATCTGTTGGCAGACTTACCTAATTTAATTTTGCAAATTGAGAAAAAAGGCTGTGATCCAGTCATAGTGGACTTAATTTTTAGAAAACTCCATACCCTAAAGGGAGGGGCTGGAGCGATTTCGTTAGCCAAAGATTTATCTGAGCTGGCCCATGAGTTTGAAAATGTTCTAGGCAAAATGCGTGATCGAGTGTTTGGTCCCAGCGAAGAGCATATTGATCTATTTCTAAAGACGACAGATCAGTTGGTAGCACTTGTAGAGGCACTTAAAAAAAGAGAAGAACTGGATGAAGAGAAAATTAAGCGTGTGGATGCTTTCAAGGGAGCTATGCGTGACATTCTCGATGGTATTGCCTCTGGAAAATTCCCAGCCGTTTCCGAAGTTTTTCAGGAAGCTCCGGCGGAGGAGCTTGTAGAAGAGCCTATGGAGGAGGACAAGGGAGTTATGGTGGCCAATGAGAAGCTGGACACTTTTATGAAACTCTCAGGGGAATTGATTGTACTAAAAAATTCCCTAAGACAAATTTGTTTAGAATTAGATCTTGGCGACGGTCAGGCAAAACAAATGGCCAAACTATCTAATACTTCTCAGGCTTTGAATAAAATCACGGACAATTTGCAAGAGCAAATTATGGACGTGAGAAAAGTAAAAGTAGGAAGCGCCTTTAATAAGCTTCCTCGCATGGTGAGGACAACGGCCAAAAAGCTTAAGAAAAAAATCAAGTTAGAAATTACCGGTAATGATCTATCTGTTGATAAAAATGTGAACAAAGTATTGGGTGGATGTATGACTCACTTGGTACGTAATGCCGTAGATCATGGAGTTGAGTCCCAAGAAGATAGAACCGCAACTGGGAAAAATCCTCAGGGTAGCATTTGGATTCGTGCATACCAAATGTCCGAAAAGATATTTATTGAAATTGAGGATGATGGAAAAGGAATTGATCGAAATATCATAGCTAATAAAGCCGTTTCTAAAGGTCTAATTTCTGAAGAAAAAGCGGCAGCTATGGAGGATCACGAAGTCTTTGATTTAATTTTTCTACCGGGATTTTCAACAGCTGAGGTTATTACAGATGTTTCAGGCCGTGGTGTGGGAATGGATGTCGTGAAATCTGATATAATCTCTCTCAATGGTAAGGTGAAAATTGAATCCGAGGTGGGTAAGGGATCTAAAATAGTCATTGAAATTCCTGTACCAAAAACAGTAATGGTTGAGAAAAGTATCATTGCTCAATCGGGTTCCGTTTATATGGCCTTCCCGCAAGTCAATGTTGCTCAGGTGTTGTCGGGAGATATGATAAGTAAGATAGACTTCAGCGGAGCTTACGGTTTTCAATTCAAAGAAAAAACTATACCTCTTGTGAATATCCAGGAGTTTTACGAGCAGGGGTCAAGCCAACTGCAGAGTTTTGATCTCGATAAGTGCAGTATAGTTGTGACATTTTATAAAAATCATTTTGTAGGAATAATAGTTGATAGAATTAAAGAGCAACTTGAGGCCGTGATTCGACCATTTAGTGATGTCATTGGGCAAATTGATGGATTTCAAGGGACATCTCTCATCGGAGATGCAGGTGTGGCTTATGTGATTGATCCTCAATCAGTTGTTGAGCGAATTTATAATCAGACAAAAGCGGCTTAAGGATAATAGTTATGAGTGAAGAACAGCAAGATCAGGACGTATTTTTACTCGAGATGCAAAAGTCTTGTTTGGAGGCTATTAAAGAGGGTTACGGGCAGTTGATGGGCCGTACCTCTGAAATAGCAACACTTCGTGCTGAGGTTCTTAAAGAAATTACGGAAAAAAATAAAGAGTTCATTGAAGATTTAGAAAATTCAAAGTTTGAGTTTATGCCAAAACTACTTGAGGAGTTTAATGAACTTCTCAAAGAGAAGCGCGGACAAGTTATTTCTGCAGAAGAAACAGATTTGGTAGTGTTTGAGTTTATGTTATCGGATGTTTTACAAAATCTGATTTTTTACTGTGATGATATCGCAAAGGGTTTGATTGATACCGAAGCAAAGCGAGAAAGTAGGCAGCTTCCAATTGTTATCTTAAAAGGTTGGGCTCCGGCCTCTGAAACCCAAGCAGAACAAAATAGTGATTCTAATGCCGATGGGGGTGACGAATCCGTTGTCTCAGAAAACGAAGCTGTGGCTGAAAAGCAAAACGTAGCCGGTTCGGACGGTAGCGCTGAGGGTTCACAAGAGGCTACTCAAGAAGAAGAAACTACTCCTGGAAAAGAGGAGGGAAAAACCTTTCTCATATTTCAGCTGAGAGGCAATCAGTTTGCCATTCCCATTGAGTTTGTAGTGGAAGTGTTGAAATGGCGAAATGTGGTTCCTTTGCCGTATAAAAATCCAAAAGCACTGGGATTACTCAATTTTTATGGGGAAATGCTACCCGTTGTAGAGCTGTTCAATTCTGCTGAGGTAGATGTGACGGATTGTGAGAAAAAATACTTTGTTGTGACTCAGGTAAAGGGTGAGCGATTTAGTTTTTTTGTGGATAAAGTGGATCAAGTGGTTACTTTTGATGAACTTGAAGAACAGCCCGTTTCTGAACAGAGTTCTTTGAGTCATTTAAAAGTGATTCGCTCCTTATTTTCATATGAAGAGCAATTGACCATGGTTGTCGATCTAAACAGAATCGGCGCAGCAGCATGAATAAGCACTTTCTACTCCCAGGAAAGCTCGTCGTTACGCGCTCTGAAGCAAAAATTACAACCGTATTGGGGTCATGTATTTCGGTGATGATTTACGATGACGTGGCGAAAGTCTACGGAATGAATCATTTCCTTTTGCCAAATGATGCCGGCAAGCCGGGCTTATCCGGTCGCTATGGTGAGTACGCGATGAGTACTTTGATTGCAAAAATGGAGTCGCATGGGGCTGCCCGTTTAAGAATGAAAGCATTTGTATACGGTGGAGCCGAAGTTCTGGAAACATCTACGGGTTTGCGAAAAATTGGTGAAAAAAATAGTGAGTTGGCTTTTCAAGTTTTAGACCAGATGGGTATAAAGATCTTGAAACAGGATGTTGGTGGCAAGCGTGGAAGAAAAATCGTATTCGACACCAGCAGTTTAACGGTAGAGGACTTAAAGGACTCTTCGGACTCCAAGGGTAAATTGGATCGTACGGGCTTTGGAACCCTAAGTATGAAAAAAGCAGTAAAAGTTTTAATTGTGGATGATTCTGCCACAATCAGAAACCTGTTTCACAAGCTCTTTACACAAAATGGATTAAACGTTGTTGGCATGGCTAGGGATGCTTTCGAAGCCCGTGAGATGATCGCTAAATTCAAGCCCGATGTATTGTCTCTTGATATTGAAATGCCAAAAATGAACGGCGTAAAATTCTTAGAAAAAATAATGAGTTTCCATCCTATGCCTGTGGTGATGGTTTCGTCATTGAGTAGTGATGGACAAGCGGCTTTGAAGTCCTTGGAATTAGGAGCTATCGAGTTCATTCAAAAACCGAATCAGACGAGAATGGCGGATTTACAAAAGTTAGGTCACAGTGTTGCTGAGAAAGTCAGAGCTGCAGCGAATGTAAATATGTCACTTTGGATGAAGCAATTAAAAGAAAAGCCTAAGGCTGTTTCGAGTTCTTCATTAAATATTGAAGCTCCGGAAAAGGTGAAAGATGTTTCCATAATTTGCGTAGGTGGGAATGCTAGTGCACAAAGACCATTGGAAACCTTAATGACTCAGCTTCATGATGATACACCACCGGTTGTGGTGGCGGTATCGACAATTGGAACTTTTGTTTCCGATTTTATTGCAAAGCTGAAAGGTAAAACTAAGGCGGCATTGCATGTAGCCCAAGAGGGGCAAAGTCTGTCTGTAGGAAATATCTATATCATTGAAGCTGGAAAAAATGGGCAAATCACAAAAGGGGCATTGGGTCCGGTACTCCGTTTTTCCGATCCCTCGGGTGGACAATCTCAGATTCCTTCCAGTGATGTACTTATGGATTCGGCGGCGAAATCCTATTCGGCTTCAGCTTGTGGGATTCTTTTAGCTGGATTTGGCTCTGACGGGGTTAAGGGACTAGAGTCTGTCAGTCGAGCGGGTGGAGTAACAATGGCACAAGAGCCATCCACCTGCCTTATGCCCCATGCTCCACAGAATGCTTTAGATCAAGGTTTGGTGGAGTACATTCATCCTCCAGAGGCTATGGCACAACAGCTTTGGACCATTCGAAATAAAAAGTAGAGTTTTCGCCTATATTTTCTTGTAAAATTTTGAGATAAAACCCGGCGGTTTCTATATAATACAGTAATATTATATACTTATGGTATTTCCAGCAGATTAAATGTTGAGCATAATTCCTATAAATTGATTGAGCCTATCCAACAGAAGTGATAACCCAAAAGCCTTGAACGTCATTAGAAGAGAGTTTTTTGATATGAGCCCTAAGGCTTTTTGGTTTTTGGTTATTACATTTTACGTGGGTTCAGCAAATCCGGGCGCGGATGCGCCCACCAATCGTAGGGTCGATGTAAATCAACCCATTCAATGTAGTACTTACCGAACGGTAGAGGCCGGGCCTCAACAGGTTGCAGCTCGACCTGAAAAAGATCAGCAGCTGATCCTTCAGCGCCGATCAAGTGCCTCCATCAAACGTAAACTCATAGTTAATGATGATGTTGAACTTGATATGAAGTGTTTTTGGGAAGCTGAGATATATCGGTGTGAATGGTCTGAATATTATTTTGTAGAATTCTATGTCGATGAGGTTTGGACACCTATGAGTAAGCATGGGAAGTCCAAGTGGCTTTTGTTCAGGGCAAATTGGTCTAAAGGTCCCATAGAGAGCACAAAAGAGATGATTCATTGCGGACAGCGGGTTTAAGCGCCGATCCATTGAAAGGTCTAATAAAAAAGGCGGGTTTGCTACAACAACCAGCAAAGCTCCGCCTAACAGCCCAGTACCTATATAAGCTGTATTTACTTAACGGGTTTTATTTATCGTCAGTTAAGGCAAGTCGCCCTCTATATTGTAATAATTTTGTTAAGTTTGACCGCAGGACTATGTTATACACGTGTTCGTAATAAATCGGATCATCGCTTTAGGTTATAGTCTTAGGACAATGGTCTAGAGAGGAAAGTCCGGACTCCAAATGGTAGCGCAAGGGGTAACGCCCCTCCATCCCTAGGATGAGGACCAGTGGAACAGAGAGAATGTCCAGAGCATTGATCTATTGATCGGGAACGGGAGATCGATAGGGAGTTGCTGGAGTGAAAGCAGCTAAACTCTGCGTGGAGCAAGATCAAATAGGAGAGCGTTTTAAGTCTAACCAGGACGAGGCTTTCGGGTTGATCGCTAGAGGTGACTAGAGATGGTCATCCCAGATGAATGATGATCAGTCATAAATTGATGCGACAATTTATGTCTACAGAATCCGGCTTATAGATTTATTGCATTCGTATTATGGGAGCGAGGCTGAAAGGCCGAAGCTCCCTTTTTTTATTTTGTTTCAAGTGGACAGTTCCCCCAAATAAACGTAGTTTTCTCTCATGCAAGTCCTACACATTGGCTTAGAAAAATCATGGCGCGGTGGCGAGAATCAGATCTTCTTGCTCATTAAAGGTTTAGAGGATCGTGGAGTTAAGTCTCACGTTGCTTATCCTCAGCAAAGTCGTGGATATCAGAGATTCGGCGATATTGTTTCCACTTTAGGTTTACCGTCTACTTCTGGGTATGATTTTAGAAGTATCCGGATGATCTGCGAATATGTATCAGATCATAAGATAGACGTAATAGATGCACATTCTTCGGGCGCACATTCTTTGGGTCTGGCAGTTAAGCTGCTCATGCCACAGGTGAGGCTAGTGGTTCATCGCCGAGTGGATAATGAGATTAAACCAAGGTTTTTGACAAAGAAAAAGTATCTGAGTCCTCAAGTCGATCGCTTCGTCCCCATTTCTGATTGTATTCGTAGGATGCTGATAGCTTATGGTGTTTCAGAGCAAAAAATTTCGGTAGTTAAAAGCGCTGTTGATCCAGATAAGTACGATGGATTTGACAGAGCTGTTTGTCGTAAAAATTTATTGGCTGAATTGAAGATGAATGATCCGGGATTTTTAATAGGAAACGCTTCGGCCTTCACTCATCAAAAAGGCTATGATGTTCTTATTCAGAGTTTAAAGCCACTCAACGATAAAGGTCTCAATTTTCATTGTTTACTTGCCGGTGATGGTGAGCTTTTAGGTGAAATGAAACAACTGGCTAAGAACTTGAGTCTAGAGAAGAAAATCACTTTTTTAGGTTTCAGAAAAGACATTCCGGAGTTTCTTTCTGCCCTGGATGTTTTAGTAATGCCTTCAAATAATGAAGGGTTAGGTACACTTATTTTAGATGCGATATCTGCCGGATGTGGTGTGGTAGCAACGAGAGTGGGTGGCATTCCGGAAATGGTTATAAATGGAGAAACAGGCTTAACTGTGTCAAAAGGTCATCATAAAGAGTTGGCTCGTGCTATTGAAACCTTGGCAAAAGATAGAGAGCTGCTAAAAGTTCTGAGTGAAAATGCCAAGGCTTACGTGCGGAACAACTTTTCCCTCAACTCAATGGTTGAGGGAAATTTAAAAGTCTATAAATCTTTTTAAGACTCATTTAATGCGAGTCGGCCCATATTAAAATATTCAAACCCCATGGCTTTCATTTTGTTTTGGTCGAAAATATTTCGACCATCAAAAATCAAGGGCGCTTTTAATTTAGACTTAATTTTATCAAAATCTGGTTTTTTGAACTCATTCCACTCAGTAACGATGACTAGCGCATCAGCACCTTCCATACCATCGTAGGCACTGGGCATCACTTCGAAAGATTGACTGGCTGCTGCCAATGCATTTTTGCTGGCAACGGGATCAAAGGCTTTAACCTTTGCTCCTGCCTGTTGCAGTTTCTCTATGAGCTTCAAGCTTGGAGCTTCCCTGACATCGTCGGTTGATGGTTTGAAGCTCAAGCCCCAAACTACAATTGTGCGATTTTTTAGGTCCCCAAAATGATTCAAAAGACGTTTATGCAAAATTATTTTTTGATAATCGTTGGCCTCCTCGACGGCTCTAATGACCCGCATAGGAATGTCATGCTCTTCACCCTTTTTAACTAACGCCTTTACATCTTTAGGAAAGCAGCTTCCGCCGTAACCCAGTCCTGGTTGGAAAAAAGCCGGGCTGATGCGGCTGTCAGAGGTAAATCCTCGCCGAACCTCGTTGATGTCAGCACCGACTTCGTCGGCTAATAGAGCCAGCTCATTAATGAAAGAGATTTTAGTGGCTAGGAATGAATTGGCAGCGTACTTACACATTTCAGCGGAGGCATTATCCATATAGAGAATCTGATCTTTCGAAGAAAGAAAAGCTTCATAAACCTCATACATCATCTGTTTCGCTTCTTCAGTAGTGCAGCCAATGACCACTCGATCCGGTTTTAAGAAGTCGGAAAGGGCAACGCCTTCACGTAAAAACTCAGGATTGGAGATTATCTCAATCTCCTCGTCGGAGTTGTCCGCGCAAACGTCTTTCAACCATTTAGCAGTTCCGATAGGCACTGTGCTTTTTAAGACTAGAAATTTTTTACGGTTAGCATGCTTACAAACACTTTTAGCCACAGTCTCAGTAAAATCCATGATGGGACGACCATCAGGTCCTTCTGGTGTTCCAACGGCACTGAAAATGAGATCATTCTCTTTAACGGCAGACTCAATATCTGTAGTGAAGGTCAATCGGCTCTGAGAGCGAAGTAAAACGTCTCTAAGTCCCGGTTCATAAATTGGAACTTCGTTATCTAGAAGTTGTTTGATTTTTTCTTCATTATTATCAACGCAGGTAACATCGTGACCGGCGTCAGCGAAACAAACACCAGCAACAAGTCCTACATATCCTGTTCCAACGACTGCAATTTTCATTTTTTGCATCCTTTTTGTATAAGCTTTTAGGCCTTTAAAGGGTCATAAAAACCATAATTTAAGCAAATCTACAACCCATAAGCTACTCATTGCGAGCCTTTCTTTGGCCATAAACAATCAATTCTGAGCCTTGGCGTTCATCTTCCGATCTGCGCCAACGAGTCCAATAGAGAAAGTCAAAATAAGGATCGAGACGGCTTTTAATTTCCCATTCAGAGCCTCCAAAAGGGGGGCCGCCGGGTCGATCAAAAACAAAGAAAAGACCCAGCAAATAGCCTTCTCTATGTAAGCATCGGTTCCATACTTTAACGAGATCATTTCTCTTTTCTGGATTGATCGCACATTGAAAAGTGTGTTCAAAAACTAAATCATACTGGCCCTGAAAAGTTTCAGGGAGCTGGAAAGCATCGCCATGAAAAAATTTAAGATTCGCCCTGTCGCCAAATTTGGTCTGGGCCTTTTCAATGGCGGCTTTAGAAAAATCAACGGCTGTTACAATGTGCCCAGCATCAGCCAAAAAGGCCGCATCATGAGCTGAGCCACACCCTAAAACAAGAATTCGCTGTTTGTTTAACTTGAGTTGAGGCAGAACCGAAGCCAGGGCCGGGTGAGGCCGTTCCATGTCCCAAGGTGTGCTTTCTTTTTGGTAACGTGAAGACCAAAAAAGTTCATCCGAAACTTCTGTATTAGGGGCTAACCAAGTCTTTGGAGTGTATTCAGAGCCATTTATTGTAACTGTTTCGTCGGTGAACTCATCACAGAGATTAAAAAACATGGCTTGCGCGGGTCGTGTAAATACAAAGGGTATGCCTTGTTCTGTATATCCGCGAAAACGATCCCATTCGTCCAGATAGAGGTTTTGCAACTGGACAGTAGTTTTAAAGTCGTAGTTAGCTGTCAGTTTTAATTCTTCGGTGTTCGAGGAATTGAGTTCGACTCTTTGAATAATAAGTGGTGTGTCAAAGGCTTCAATAATCGCCCGCACACCTTGGAATTCAGTTTCAATTCTGGTTCCAAAGCCCTCTCGAGGACGCATATTCTGCAATAGTATTAAACCTTCTTCTTTGGACTCCAGCCGGTTTCCGTCAAAAATGACGAAGCCGTCTTGATCGATAGTAAGGTACTTGTCTGGGATAGAGTTAGTTGTCATTTGCAGTGGGGCTCACACGCAAAGGCTTTGTGTATTCCACTTGATTATTTAAAATGTAAAACTCTTCAAAGTTCCAATATTCAAAATCCTCATCTGCATCCTGAGCACGGTTTACAATAGCGTAACCATCGAGAGTCACTTCATTAGGTGTGGATTCATCGTTATCTAGAGCATCGATATAAGAATATCGAAAGTGAGCTTTAACAGATTCTTTGTTTACGGTCTCGGTCCAGAACTTATGAAACTGAATGCTTGAAGCTGATGGAGACTGCTCTTGAATGACTTGCTTAATGATGGATTGCAAATCCGCACGAATACTCATGTGAGTTTCTTCATTTACAACAGAGGGACTATTAATGTAGTTCCAAGAAATTAACAGCGCCAAAATGAAAATCACTGAATTCACAAATGCCATAAACATCCTTAATTAAATCGACTCTAATTAAACTACATGAAGGCCGCTTTGGCGTCCATTCGGAGGTGATTGTTCCTCGACCAATTGACGCAATAAGTTGTGGAATTTTAAGGGCTTTTCGGGTGATGTGGTTTGGAAAAAATGCTATCTAGGCCTTTAGGTCTACTTAATAACAGGCACATTAGTAAAGGGTTAACTTCCATGTACGCATTGGACTCTCAAATTAACACTTCAAGCGCAGAATTTTCAGCAAACAAGAAAGCTTACTCTGTTCATTTGGAATCTTTTTTTTCAGCTAGAAACCGAGCTCTACAGGGTGGTGGCGAAGCTTCCGTTGAACGACATAAGTCGAGAGGTAAATTAACGGCCAGAGAGAGAATAGAAAGTCTTATTGATCCTGGCTCAGAGTTTTTGGAGTTTTCTACGCTTGCAGCCCACGACATGTATGAAGGTAGTGCTCCTGGTGCTGGGATCGTGACTTGCATGGGGATTATCCACGGGCGTGAATGCGTTATTGTTTCCAATGATGCTACTGTAAAGGGCGGCACTTATTTTCCAATGACAGTTAAAAAACATTTGCGTGCCCAAGAGATCGCCCTTGAAAATGGACTGCCGTGCATTTATTTGGTGGATAGTGGTGGAGCGTTTCTACCTAAGCAAGACGAAGTATTTCCGGACAGGGATCATTTTGGTCGAATTTTTTATAACCAGGCTCGAATGTCCGCTCTTGGGATAGCGCAAATAAGTGTAGTGATGGGCAGTTGCACCGCCGGCGGGGCCTATGTGCCTGCGATGAGCGATGAAAATATCATTGTAAAGGGAAATGGGACGATCTTTCTTGGTGGACCTCCTCTTGTTAAGGCAGCCACAGGTGAAGAAGTGACGGCGCAAGAATTAGGTGGTGCTGAAGTCCATTGTCAAAAAAGTGGTGTTACAGATCATTATGCCGAAGATGATGCGCATGCATTGGAGATCGCTAGAGACATTGTTTTTAATTTAAATCGTCAGCCAAAATCTCATATAACCACGCAGCCGGTAGAAGCTCCTCTCCATTCACCGGAAGAGCTTTACGGGGTTATTCCAGCAGATAGCAAGAAGCCCTTCGACGTCAGAGAAGTCATCGCAAGGATTGTGGATGGGTCTCGGTTTCATGAGTTTAAGTCGGATTATGCGACCACTATAGTTTGTGGTTTTTCACATCTTTACGGTTTTCCTGTAGGCATTATAGCCAACAATGGAGTTTTATTTAGTGAAAGTGCTCTTAAAGCGGCTCATTTTGTGGAACTTTGTGATCAAAGGAAAATCCCATTAATTTTTCTACAAAATATCACCGGTTTTATGGTGGGGAAAAGTTATGAAAATGAAGGCATCGCTAAACATGGTGCTAAAATGGTAATGGCCGTGAGCAATGCGAGAGTGCCTAAGTTTACGGTTGTCATTGGCGGTTCTTATGGTGCAGGTAACTACGGCATGTGCGGTCGAGCTTTTCAGCCGAGACAGATGTGGATGTGGCCTAACGCTAGAATTTCCGTTATGGGCGGTGAACAGGCGGCTAATGTTTTAGCCACCGTTAAAAAAGATCAAATGGAGAGGGCTGGAGAATCAATGAGTTCCAGCGATGAAGAAAAGTTTAAAGCACCCATTTTGGAAAAATATGAAAAAGAGAGTCATGCCTTTTATTCCTCAGCGAGAATTTGGGATGATGGGATCATTGATCCCAAAGATACAAGAAAAGTTTTAGCGTATGGTATAGCAGCAAGTCTTAATCGGGACTGGGGTGCCATCCAGCCCGGCGTTTACAGGATGTAAGGATCATGGAATTTATCAAGTTTGTTGAAAAATCAAATAGCACAGAAATTATTTTAAACAGGGCAGATAAGCGAAATGCTTTTCATCCTCAAATGATTGATGAAATCACTCAGGCCTTTTCTCAGGTGTCTTTGGATGAATCCAATCGGGCCGTCATTGTAAAAGGTGAAGGTGCTTCGTTTTGTGCAGGAGCCGATCTGGGCTGGATGAAATCTATGGCGGATTTTTCTGAAAGCGAAAATCAAGACGATTCTAACAAACTATTTGAAATGTTCTATTCCATCTACAGCTGTCCATTGCCCGTTATTTCCGTGGCTCATGGTCACGTAATGGGTGGAGCCACCGGAATTGTGGCCTGTTCGGATATAGCTATTTCCACACCTAAAACTCTTTTTGCTTTTTCAGAAGTTCGGCTAGGGCTGGTGCCGGCAGTAATAAGCCCTTTCCTCACCCAAAAATTGATTCCCTCGCACAGCTCAAGATGGATGCTCACGGGGGAACGGTTTAACGGGGAGCAGGCTTTGGCGGCTGGCTTAGTGACTGAATTGGTGGAAGAAGGTGAGCTAGAAGGTAGTCTTCAAAAGTATCTGAACTCATTTAATTTGAGTGGGCCACTGGCGGTTCGGCACACAAAAAGACTCTTAAGGTCTCAACTCCCAGATCCACAACAACATCGTTTGGCGACGACCAAAGTGATCGCGGAAAGACGTGTAAGTGAAGAGGGGCAAGCTGGCTTGAGAGGGTTTTTAGATAAGGCGGGTATCCCGTGGCACGTGGCCAGCAAGGATGGTGAAAAATGAAAATAAAAAAGTTAGCCATCGCCAATAGGGGTGAAGTGGCTGTGCGGATCATCCGCGCATGCCAGGAGCTGAATATTCATTCTGTATTACTTCATTCTGAGGCTGATATAAAAACAGAAGCCTACCGATTGGCTGATGAAGTCGTATGTGTAGGCGGGTCTGAAGTTAATGACAGTTATTTGAATATAGAAAATATGGTGAATGGGGCCAAGAGTGCTAATGCGGATGCCGTTCATCCGGGGTTTGGGTTCTTATCTGAGAATGCAGAATTTGTAAGGGCTGTTGAAAAGGCGAGAATGATTTTTGTTGGTCCCAGTGCTGAGGCCATTGACTTGTTTGGTGACAAGGTGTCCGCTAAAAATTTAGTGGAAAAAGCCGGCGGCCCCGTCATTCCAGGATATCAGGGAGAGGATCAATCCTACCCAGAACTATTGAGACAAATGGAGCGGATAGGCTTCCCTGTCATGGTAAAGGCAGCAGCTGGCGGCGGCGGTCGGGGTTTGAGAGTTGTAAATTCAATGGAGACTGCAGAAGACTCCATTGAAGCGGCTCAAAGGGAAGGGCTCAATGCGTTTGGCTCGGATAGAGTGTTTGTTGAAAAGTATTTAGGAAATGCTAAGCATATTGAAGTGCAAATCTTTGTTGATGGAATGGGGCAAGTCTTTCATTTATGTGAGAGGGAATGTTCTGTTCAGCGACGCCATCAAAAAATCATCGAAGAAGCACCAGCCTTTGAGTTACCACAAAAAGTACGTCAGGAAATGTATGACACCGCAAAGCGGATAGCCAAAGAGGCCGGATACAAGGGTGCCGGAACCGTGGAGTTTCTGTATCAGGATAATGAGTTTTACTTTCTTGAGATGAATACGCGGCTTCAGGTTGAGCATCCTGTAACCGAAATGATTTTAAATGTAGATCTGGTAAAAGCACAGATTCTTTCAGCTCAAGATATGGCTGTATTGTGGGATCAGGATGAAATAGAGCCAAGGGGTCACTCGATTGAATGCCGGTTATATGCTGAAGACCCTTATGCCAACGGAATGCCAAGCACGGGCAAAGTGGGAACAATACAGTTTCCGCATGGGTTTGGGCGACGACTGGAACTGGGCGTAGATTGTGGAGACGAGGTGACAGCGTTTTATGATTCTATGATTGCCAAGGTCATTGTATGGGATGAAAGTCGCCCTCGAGCCATTGAGAAGATGAAAACCACTTTAAAGGACACAGTGGTGTTTGGCGTGAAAACAAATATTCCATTTTTACTAGAGATCTTGTCGCATCATGAATATGTATCCAATGAAATGACCACTCAGTTTATTGGGAAGAATTTCCCCCAAGGATTAACTGGCCCAGAGATAGATGAAGATGAAAAGAAGTGGTTGGAGTCATTGGCAAAAAAAGTCCCCAGTGCATCGGTGAATAACAGTGCTTCAACTGGAGGAGATTCATTGCCTAATCCATGGTTGGGAAGTTGGTGATTCTATGAAGAAGTTGATTGCATTAAAAGACGGTAAAGAAATAGAAGTGCTAGTGGAGAGAGTGGGAACAAAGACTTGGTTTCACTATGAAGGTAAAACTACAAGTATTGAAAGCTCTCATGGCAGTTCTCGCCGTAGTGGAAAAGACTCGGCGTCGACTCATCCGGGTCAAATATTAGCGCCAATGCCAGGGAAAATTTTGAAGCTCAATAGTTCCAACGAGAGCCAGGTGAAAGCTGGAGATATTATACTCATCATGGAAGCTATGAAAATGGAATATAGTTTAGCTGCCGATGTGGACGGAACAGTTACTGGGTTAAACGTTTCTGTGGGAGATCAAGTGAATAAGGACCAATTGTTGGCCCAAATTCAAGGGGACGAGGTGTGAAAAAATCGATAAAGATTGTCGAAGTTGGGGCGCGAGATGGATTACAAAATGAATCCTCTATGTTTACTGTTAATGATCGTTACCAGTTGATTAAAAAATTATCTCAAACGGGGCTGAAAAATATAGAAGTTGGCGCCTTCGTTTCTTCAAAGTGGGTTCCACAAATGGAGGGCAGTAAGAAGCTAGTCAACAGGGTTTTGAAAGATCAATCCTCTGGCAAGTTAGATAAGAAGGTGCAGTTTTCAGCCTTAGTTCCTAATGTGCGAGGAATGCAGGATGCGCTGACTACAGAGATTAGTGAGATTGCTATTTTTGGTTCTTGTAGCGAGAGTTTTTCCCAGAAGAATATTAATTGTTCTATTGATGAAAGTTTTAATCGTTTTTATGACGTGGTTCAGTTGGCTAAAAAGAATAAGGTCAGAGTTCGAGGTTATCTTTCTATGTCCTTCGGCTGTCCTTATGAAGGGAAAATTTCCCAATCAAAAGTGGTAAGTCTCACTGAGAAAATGATTGCAATGGGTGTTCAGGAAGTTTCCATTGGGGATACCATTGGGGTGGGGACGCCAAAACAGGTGATCTCCTTATTGAGGAAGATGGAGAAAAAGGTCCCTCTAAAAAAAGTGGCTATGCATTTCCATGATACTCGAGGCACAGCATTAGCAAATGTATTAGCGTCACTGCAATCGGGTATTTCTGTGTTTGATTCCAGTGTGGCTGGGCTTGGTGGCTGTCCTTATGCCAAGGGAGCATCCGGAAATTTAGCGACAGAAGATCTAGTTTACATGCTCGATGGAATGGGACTTAAATGTGGTGTGGATGTAGACGGATTAGTAGAGATCCACAAATGGCTGCGTAGCAAAATTGACCATCCATTGCCAAGCCATGTTGGGCGCTCTGGTCGTCCGGGAATCCCTGTATTGTAAATGGCATCTCTATTGCTTTTGTAGAGGGTGATGAAGTGGTCGTGGCTCACTCTGCCGAGTATTTTATGTATATCTATAATCATTTGGCTCCTAGATACTAATCTTGGCCAACGGGATTGTATTAATTCTAGCATTGTTAAAAAAATCGTCACCTACGAACAATGGACAAGATTCTCCGTTCCTGAGGATCCTTCAAATTTAACTGAGTTGAGTGAAAGGGTTATTAGGAACTGTGCACTGCTACCGGCTCATTATTCCTCCTCCCAACCTCTGTCCCCGCTACAGCTATCAGTGCGCGAAGGGGTTGAGAAGTTAAATGGGTTAAAATCCATCTTCCCCAGTATGAAGATGAAAAAGAGAATGAATGTTGTGATAGTACCAGAAATAGATGCTGGTATTCGTTGGAGTTCCGGTGAGTTAAAGTTGAGCCGAACTCATGCGATGAACTCTAGGTTTGTAGCAAAGTCGATTTTGTCTAAAGCTTTGCAAGAGAACTTCCCTCTGCTTACAACCCATTATGTAAATGTCTTTACAGATTTGCTGGACTCTATACTTTCCAATCAACTTTCTATTGGTACCGAGCGGGAGGATAGTATTTTTCTATCGGGCTCTAGCTTGCGACTTTCCCTGTCCGACTATTGTAGGTATCCGGGTAAATCGGTTACATATTATGAGTTTTGTCACCATCACTTGCGGGCTGAAGAGATTTTACCGGAATCACATCATCAAATGAGTAAGCAGCCTACCATATGGGCTGCTTCCGGCTTGTTCTCAAAATTGCTTTTTAATTACTATCAAAATCTATCTCTTTCTGATCGCCAAAATTTTACAGAGAACTTGTATAATTATATTGAGAATTTCAAGTGGGAAGTTCCTGTGGTGCTAGGATCAGAACAGCAGTATTTGGATTGGATTGAAAGGGAGTTGGATCGTGTCGAATCGGAGCTACTTCTAGATGCTAGAAACTGGAATCATTTGGTGCTTTCTGAAATGTATGGAAAACCTGTGTCTATAGAGACATTAGTGATGGTGGGTCCAAGTCATCTAAAGAGTTTGATAGAATTGGAGTCGAACTCAAAAGCTAATCCTATGTGGTCTATGGCTTACTTTACAGAGGACTTTAAGATTTATGTACCTAGTTTAGGGTATATCGAAAATCCAGTTGAAGAAGTTATGGTGAGTCAGTTGGTTTTAGTGGATTGTGGGGCTATTCAGTTGAGCCACCCGGTTTTCCGTAAAAACATTGCTCCTAAAATGATTTATATTAATGATTGCACCCCAGGTAGGCTAGCTAGTTACGTAGATAGAATCCAACAAGGCCAAATTAAAAATCATCTCTATAGTAACGATGACCTTTCGTTTATTGAGTTTCATATGCCATCTGTGCAAATGGCTTTAAGAAAATCCAAAAAAATCGCACATTCCTTTGCAGAGCAGTTTTCCTGGCAGAGTGTTAGCTATGAAGATGAGACAAAAAGCTTTCGCCCTCTTGCGCCTATAGAGGGCGTGGTTCGCTTTAGGTAAATAATTTTATTTCGTGAGACAAAGGTTTTTTGTTCGATCGAAAGTATGTTCTCGGAGAAAGGGCCAATAGGTCTGAAAGTTTACCCATATAAATACAGGCGAAGCGATCTACTTGATAGGCAAAGTAGCTTTCTTCAATACCCGTTCGAAAAACCTCACCCCAGTAGGGATTAAAACAGGCTCTTTGCTTTTTAATCAAAGGGCCGATTTTAGTATCTATTGCAGAAACGGTATGGATAAGCTCTTTGATTTCCTGTTCATGCGATTTGTGCTCATTAATGATTTGATCAGAAATGAGTGAGTCTATTTTGGTTTCAATAGGTCGCTTTTCTTCCATAAGTTGATCAATTTGCTCAACGAGGCTAAGAGCATTTTGAGAATTATGGATTTCTTCCTCGATCTCCTCAACCACAAGAGCTGTTCTCCAGGCACAATCCTTTTTTAGTCGAACGATATCACCGTAAATATGATCGCCGATGTAAAGAATTTCTTCGGGAGAAAGTTTAAGGTTTTTAGTTATAATGTCGGCACAGCCACCTTGGTAAATTCCACCAGTCTCTATACCGTTAGCATTAATCATTGTTCCTTCATCGGAAGTGATCTTAAGGAAGGGTAAGCGGTCAGTAAAAAACCGAGGCTTGCTGGCTAAGGTCACCACAAATTCAAACAACTCAGACCAAGAAGATGAATCTTTTAAGAACGGTTGAATGGCGTAATCCATGAGAAGTTTTGTGTAGTGATACTCCGAGTTGGTTACGACAAATATTTTCTTTCCGTGTTTCTTATATCTTTCGAGTCCTTCAACCAGTTCTGGATCTTTAATGATATAGTGATCTAAATCTTCGGCGACTTGATTTTTAATGGTTCCATCTCTGTGGGCGGCATCGAGGACAAAAATAAGATCCGCGGCGATCTGTCCGTAGTCTGGCAGAGAATCTCTCAATTCGTCATCTTTAAGATCTACGAGTTGAGCAAAGAGAGTTGCAAAAGAATAGGAAAAGCTTGTATCGACAGGATCATAGTCTGGATCACTGAGATCGATATAAGTACTTTTATAGATTTTTTTTTGTTCCGAAAAATTAATGGGACGCGTGCCGTGATAACTTTCACGGATGGCAGCATGTCGTGACAGCTTTAATATATTTCCTCGAACTTTATCTATAACAAGGCCTCGTATGGCTCTATTGAAATTAAATTTTAAATTCGCAATTTGCTTGGGGTAGCTAAGGTCATTCACTAACTTTTGGCACATACTTGCATAGGCAAGTTGTTCAAAGTTTTCGGTTTTATATCGGACCAGTGTATGATCCATATCGAGTCCGATATAATTTATTTTTTTCATATTAAGTGTTCGGTTTACGAACACAGGTGAGTTTGTTGACACAAAAACCTCTTATTTTTCAGTTTCGAAACCCAGTTCATTCCAGGCAAGCATTCCACCTTTCATATTGAAGGTGTTTTCATATCCATTTTCTTTAAGAAATTGACTGGCCTGAGCAGATCGTCGACCACTTCGACAAATTAAAACTACAGTCTCGTCCTTAGGGATGTCATTAAATCTTTCCGGTAAGGTATCCAATACAATGAGTTGTGCACTTTTTATGTGTCCTAATTCACCTTCGTATTCGTCCGGTCTACGTACGTCTATAATCATCAGCTGATCCGCATTCTCTTTTACGGCCTGAGGTGGTACATCTAGAACCCCTTCAAAATCGGGATTGTTTTCAGATTGATCATTTAGTGAGCTCATAAATTCTCCTTAATAAATGGTTCTCTATATTAGTGAATAACAACCAGATATCGAACATAAATTGCTGAAGCTGGACTTACAATTACGCAGCACAGAAAAACACACAGATGTTCTGAACAGCCAGGGATTATGCCAATATGGCCCGATGGAAACACTGGAGTTATCTACCGAACAGGCCAATGCTCTCAATATGTTGAGATCAGGAGAAAATGTCTTTTTAACAGGAGCTGCTGGAACAGGTAAGAGTACAGTTGTACGGCAGTTCGTAAAAGAAACAAATTCTAAACTGTTTCCAGTTTTAGCAAGTACCGGAGCTGCTGCTGTATTGGTTGGGGGCCGGACTTTTCATAGTTTCTTCGGTTTGGGGATTATGGACGGTGGTTTGGATCGAGTGGTCGAACGAGCCACCGGAAATAAGCGTGTTGTCAGCCGAATTAAGAATGTTGAAGGAATTATCATTGATGAAATCTCCATGCTTTCTGGTGAGACTCTAAAAGCAGCCGAATTAATCAGTAGAATGTGTCGAGGTGAGCCCAGTCTTCCATGGGGAGGTATGCAAGTGATTGCTGTGGGGGATTTTGCGCAACTTCCTCCTGTTGAAAGAGGCTATGGACACCAAAAACCTTGGGCGTTTAAAGATCCTGTGTGGAAACGATCTGGATTTGTTAATTGTATGTTGACTAAAATTCAGCGTTCTCAGGATGTGGAATTTCTAGAGGTTCTGAATCAAGTGAGAGTGGGAGATGTGACTCCTCAAGTGCAGGAGTTTTTAGATTCCAGAAGCGCTGATGTGAGTGAAGCCTTTTCAGCAACACGACTGTTCCCTAGAAGGAATCAAACCGAAAAGTTCAATAAAATTAAACTCGATGAAATTGAATCCGAATTGGTGTCTTTTCCCTCAGAGTACATGGGAAGGGCTAGAGATGTTGATAAGCTGAAAAAGCAGTCCCCCGTTCCAGAGGTTTTGCAGTTGAAGCAAGGTGCTTTTTTGATGATGCGCCAGAATGATCCTAAGCAAAGGTGGGTGAACGGAAGCTTGGGTTATTTGGAAGAGATTATTGATGATAAATTGCTGATTCGCTTGGTTCATAACGATCGATTTGTAGCTTTGGAGAAGGCGACATTTTCTATGTTAGATGCCGAGGGAGAGGTGATTGCTGCGATTCGAAACTTTCCGGTGAGTTTGGCTTATGCGGCGACCATACACAAAGCTCAAGGTCTAACTTTGGATGCAGCTGTGGTTGATGTGAGTTCTCTTTGGGAGCCCGGCCAGGCCTACGTGGCTCTGAGTCGTGTGACTCATACAGAAGGTCTTTACATTCACAATTGGGATCGCCGTTCTATTAAAGCAGATCCGGCAGTGACTCACTTTTATTCCTCAATATTGTCCGACTCTTCGATCGGGTAAATCATTTCCACAGATGTACACCGACAGGGTGGCTTTTTGCAGAGTGTGCAATCATAATCTATGTTGGCCCAAAACATTGGGTGCTCTCCTATAGGCTTAAAATTCATTTTAGAAAAATATTTTAAAGAGGAGTTTCCAGGGGATTCTTTCCAAGAGTGACTCACTATACATGAAGCTTTCATCTCTTTGAGAATTCCTATGCTGGCCCGTGAAAGTCGGCTGCCAAGGCCTTGCATTTGATAGTCGGGATGAACACTAAGCGTTTTGAAATAGGCGGCGGTTTCTTCCGGGAAGCCCCAGTTTTCCGGCAAGATTTTGTTCTGTCCAAAAAGAACGTCCCAGTTGGAGTAAGGAGCAAAAGTGAATCGAATGCCGACAATCTTTGTCCCATCCCAGGCGACCAGTGAGGCATTTTTCCCCTGGCAGTGACTGTACTCGAATACAGTCCTCAGGTCTTGCTTTGAATAGAATCGCGCTCCAAAACAAAGGTCGGTAAAAGCAATTAGCTGATCTTCAAAGTGCAAATCCAGAGGGGCTATTTTAATTTTTCTGGAACTTTCGGGCCTCATTTTTACCTTTATGATTTAAGTGATTTTACTTGCCTGGAATTTGGCTAAACACTACGTTAAGGAAGTAAAAAAAACAATGTACATATGAAGTGGAGAGGACAATGGAAATGAATTCTGAAGTGAAGTCAAAGCGGCCGCAAACACAAATGGGTCAACGTTCACCGGATATGATTGTTCGGAAAGAAAACGTGATTGGGCTGGATGGGTTAGAGTTTCTAGAATTTGCGACTCCCGATCCAGAGGCGATGGAAGGCCTCTTTACAAAATTGGGATTTCAACACGTAGCCAACCATAAAAATAAAAATGTAAAATTATATAGACAGGGCCGAACGAACTTCATTTTAAACAAAGAAGACAATTCGTTTGCACAAAAGTTCTATGCCAGTCATGGTCCCTCGATTTGTGGAACTGGTTTTAGGGTGAAAAACTCTGATGAGGCATTCAAGGCTTCTGTTGAGCGTGGTGCAGTTGCAAACGATGATGAGTTCAGTCATAGCTTTAAGACGGTCAATGGTATTGGTAACTCGGCCATTCACTTTGTAGATAACTATGATGAAAACTATAGAAATTATGAAGCTGATTTTGATTTTTTTGATACCTCTAAAACTACCGAAGGATTTGGGTTAACAATTATCGATCATATGACTAATAACGTTCCTTCGGGAGAAATGGACGAGTGGGTCAAGTTTTACTCTGAAATTTTTAATTTCGAAGACGTTCGATTTTTCAATATTAGAGGGGATGCCACAGGGCTCTTGTCGAAAGTTATGCGGTCGCCTTGTAATAAAATTACCATTCCTATCAATGAGCCGACCGAGCAAAAATCTCAAATTCAAGAATACTTGGATGAATATAAAGGTTCCGGGATTCAACATGTGGCTCTTTTAACGGAAGATATTGTTACTTCAGTGCGAAAGCTCCGGGAGAGCGGCGTAGAGTTTCTAGATGTTCCTGATACTTATTACGATGATCTTCAAGAGCGAATCCCCGGGATCACTGAAAACATTGAAGATCTACGTCAGCTGAAAATACTTGTGGACGGGGATGCTGATGGATATCTGTTGCAGATTTTTACAAAGAATATGATAGGGCCTATTTTCTTTGAAATTATTCAGAGAAAAAACAATAACGGTTTTGGAGAAGGTAATTTCCAAGCGCTTTTTGATGCCATTGAGAGAGATCAAAGAGCCCGCGGCTATTTATAATAAGGTTTTTTTATGCATCACTTTTTTCAAGGCAAAACTCTGAGACAGGCTCATAAAGGTATTCCTGAAGGGCATTACGAAGAAGAGCAGGGGCTGAAAGGTTTTTTTGGCCCTGTTTCTCATCTGGTTAAGAAGAAGCCGAGCACTCGATGGACGCAGATTGATGGTCCTTTAAAACCTAGAATGTTTGATTGCGTAGAGCTTAAAGCCAGTAGTGGGTGGCAGCGGACGCTATTCAACGAAGATGTAACCATTTACTTTCAAGATTTAGAGGTTGATGAGAAGCAATTGCAGAGTGCTATTCGAAACGGCGATGGTGACACCTTATACTTTTGTCATGCTGGCAAGGGTCGTATCTACTCGGAGTATGGATTGCTAACTTATTCTAAAGGTGAGTATGTCTGTGTTCCAAAGGGATTAACCCATAGCTTTGTCGCTGAGGAACCTAGTCGAATTTTAATCATTGAAAATAAGACCAGCCATTATGAGGAACCAGACCGTGGCGTGGCAGGTAGAAATGCCATTTATGACACTCAAACTATTGGTCGCCCAGATTTAGATACAATGAATGCCCAAATTGAGGGTAATGAATCTAAATGGTTTAAGCAGGTGAGAGTAAAGCGCCAGGATCAATGGACAACATTTACTTATGAGGAATGTTATTATGATGTAGTTGGATGGAAAGGTGATCTTTTCCCGTACACTCTACATATGGACAATATCATGCCATTAATGAGTCACCGGGCTCATTTGCCACCAAGTGCTCATACTAATTTTGTGGCTCGAGGCTTTGTAGTTTGTAGTTTTTTGCCACGTCCTTTGGAAAGTGACTCAGATGCACTCAAGGTTCCCTTTTATCATCAAAATATAGACTATGATGAAGTGTTGTTTTACCACGACGGAGATTTTTTCAGTCGTGATAATTTACACCCAGGAATGATGTCTCTGCATCCGGCCGGTTTTCCACATGGGCCACATCCAAAGGCTGTTAAAGGTATCGGAACTAAAACTCACACTGAAGAGTATGCAGTGATGGTGGATACACTTAAACCGCTTCAGGTGGATGAGTCGTTAGATGATGTTGAGCTAAGTGATTATTGGAAGTCATGGCAGGGTTAAATATTGGCGAAAAAACTTTCATGATGGGAACCATCGTGGAGGAGAGAGAAGCCTTTCAACTCTGCCTTGATTTGGCTAAAAAGGGCTTGGGATCTGTAAGTCCAAATCCGCCCGTTGGATGTATTGTTTTAAATAAAGACCGTAAGTTAATTGGATTTGGGTATCATACTAAAGTAGGAGAAGCCCATGCTGAAGTGGAAGCTTTTCGTTCTGTTTCAGATAAATCTCAACTCAATGGTTCAATTGTTTATGTCACTCTAGAGCCATGTAGCTTTGAAGGTCGAACTCCTTCTTGTGCAAAGATGTTGATCGAGCACCCCATTGCAGAAGTTGTCTTTGGTCAAAGGGACCCCCATCCAAAAGTAAGTGGGGAAGGCTTAAAAATATTAGAGAAGAAGGGTGTAAAAGTACGACCTTGGGGGCTTGATGAGGAAGACGTAATCCAAAAAGAGCTAGTACATTTGACTCGACCGTTTTTTGTGAATCATTCATTGGAAAGAAGTTTTCTTTCTCTGAAAGCAGCAAGTACTCTAGATGGGCAAATTGCAATGAATGATGGAGAAAGTCAGTGGATCACTTGTGAAAAAGCAAGAGAGTTTGGTCATATTCTTCGTTCCCAGCATGATGCCATAGCGGTAGGCAATGGAACGATTCTATCCGATAATCCCAAGTTAAATGTCCGTCATCCAAAACTTTTAGATAAAACTTTGCGACCCATTGTATTTGATTTGTCGGGTAAGTTACGGGAGCAAATTCAGAATTTAGAAGTTTATAAATGTCGACCTTCCGAAGATATTCTAGTGGTTTCTAATGCAAAAGAATGGGTTGGGTTGTCTGAGGAGCAATTGATTGTGCCAAAGTGTTTAGATTCAGGTGAAGTCGATATGGATTGGTTGCTCAAATATTTATGGTCTGAACACAACATATCAAGTGTATATCTAGAGGGCGGATCTAAAACCATCGCTTCGGTTTTAAGGCAGGGTCTTTGGGATAGGTTCTATTTGTTTACTGGATATAAGATTATTGGTTCTGATCAGGGTCGTGGTTGGTCGGGGCATCTTGGTTTGGGAAGTTTGAACCAGGCCAAAGTATTGAATCATATCGAGACAAAACACTTTCCAGAATCCCAATTGAACATATTTTGCCAGGTAAAATAGGTCTATAACGACTCAGAGCTGATCAAAAATCTATATAAAACTTCATGAGTATCGATTGCTCTAAAGAGCCCCTTTAATAATCCCGAATAGCAATAGGATAAGTTATTGAAATTAAAGGTGGTTACAAGTTGTCCGCAAAAAAGTTGCAACAAAGTGATTACCTTGATCTGATACACAAATCGTGGGCAGACAAGGTTGAGGTGGTTCCGTTGATGAAGGATGCGCCTCAAGGTCCTTTTGCGAGCCATCATATTGGCCTTTCTAATACTGCGGATATTGTTAAGAATTTGGAGCTTTTCCAAAACTCCAAGTTAATGCATTTAGTTCAGCCGAATAAATTTGATTTTGAATTAGAACTCAATAGTTCAGCTCTTATCGCGGCTAATCCCAATACTTTTTTCGACTTTCCAGCGTCTACTATCTTGGCCCCTCAACGGGCTGGAAAAAGTGCTGAGGAGGAATTTGTATTTATCGATTTTGAATTTAACAAGTCTTCAGAGAAGCACCCGGCTCTAATCCTGCTTGAGGTGGAATTAGAGAAGATATCTTCCAACCAAAGTTTAATTTCTACTGTACGTACTATTGGCGATGAGCTTTTTACCAATGCGATCTACAATGCTCCATTTATTGGATCGGTGGGAATAAAAGGCGAAGACCGACAGAAGGTCATACAACTACCTGAGAGTAAAAAAAGCCGAATTTTCTTGGCAAAGGATGATCAGAGATTGGTTGTTGGGTGTGTGGATCGATATGGATCTCTAGAACTGAATCGATTAGTAGATAAAGTTCATAGCTGCTTCAAGATGGGAGCAGCCTCACAAATACAAATGGACTCAAAAAAGGGTGCTGGGATTGGTACCTATATGCTTTTTGAAGCCAGTCCTAGTATTTATGTTGGTGTGGACGAGGGTCAGCACACCGTTTTTGCATGTGTTTTACCAATGAACATGAGCTCTAAGAAGGTTCAAGAACTTCCAAAGAGCTATCATTTTATTAGTGAAAGAGGAGGAGGAGAGTCATGAGTTTTGACTACATGATAAATAAAAAAGGTGATGTATGGACAATGCATCTTAAGGGCCACATGGATGAAGATGTAAAGCTAGATCAGGTCGATTTCGAAGAGGTTAAATGCTTGGAGATTGATTTTGAGGCGGTGGCATCTATTAATTCCTGTGGAATCAGAGAATGGATAAAATGGATTTCTGAGCTTCATGGTGGGCTAGAGTTAATCTATAAAAACTGTCCTAAATTTATAGTCGATCAAATTAACATGATCGCGGGATTTCTTCCGGACAATGGCCGGGTACAATCCTTTTATGTTCCTTACTATTCAGAAGATTCGGATCGAGAAAAGATGATCTTATTTACTGAAGGAAAAGAATACACCAGTAATTCAATTAATGCCCCCGAAACTATTCAGGATGAATCTGGTGAAGAAATGGAAATCGACGTAATCGAGTCCAAATATTTTAGGTTTCTACAGGCCGGATAGGGATTATGCTGAATTTTGGTATCTTTGATACTTTTTTGGATAGCATCTTTGTAATTGATGCCGAAAAGAAAATTCGCTACTGCAACGATGCAGCTGCAAATCTTTGCAAATCCTCCGTGCGAAGACTTGTTGATTCCGAATATTTTTATGATGTCATTGATTTTGAAAATAAAGACCTGTTTACACAGAAGAACGGAACCAAAGGGCAAGAAGCTTCTACAAACTATAACGAAATCGAGTATAAGGTTCTAAAAGATAGTACCGGTGGCAAAGTTAGGGTTCGTATAGAGCCATTTGAGAAGAAAGATGATCAAAATCTCTGGTTGGTAACGGTTCATGACGTGACCGTAGAAGATCAACTACATTCAAAATACCACCATGAGCTTAAAGAAAAAGAAGAGCTTATAGAAGAATTAGAAGCCGCGAAATGGGAGCTGGAAAGCTACAATAAAAACTTAGAAATGATCATTTCCGAGCGAACTAAAGAATTAAGAGATTCTAATTCAACACTTCACGCGATGATGGATTCTCTGGGACAGGGGTTTTTAATTATAGATGCCGATGGGATTTGTGGTTCCATCTACACCAAATCTTGTGCGCGAATTCTAGAAGAAGAGCCCGAAGGAAAACCACTATGGGATGTGCTAGATTTGAAAAATGAAGATGCTGAACAGGTTAAACTCTGGGTATCAGCCGTGTTTCAGGAAGCTTTACCTTTTGAAAGTTTAGAAGAGTTAGGACCAAAAGTTTACAATCATTCAGAGTCCAAACATATAACCTTGGACTTTTTTCCTATTCGAGACCCTGATGAACAGGTGCAGAATATTGTAATGGTAGCTACAGATAAGACCGCCGAAGTCACTGCAAATATTGCAATGGAAAAGGAAAAGCAGCACTCACAAATGGTTCTAAAAGTAGTAAGGAATAAAGAACAGTTCTCTACCTTCCTTAATTCGATTGAAGCTAAAATTAATAACATAGTTAAATTCACTCGACGTTCTGATGAAGAGTTTAATGTGGACGAAATTCTTCGTTATTTACATACTTTTGAGGGGGAATGTGGAGTGTTTAGTGTCCATACCCTGGGATATCGGGCTAGAAGATGCCAGGAAGTTCTTTCTCCTTTGAAATCTGTATGGGCCGAAGATCTAAGAGTGGTAAGGGGTGAGTTCAATGTGGAAGTGGCCGAACTCACTCGAGACTTTGAGGAGTTTATAAGAGAAAATCAAAAGACATTTCAGAAAGTTGGAATCTTTGACTCTAGAAAAATAGAAATAAAGAAAGAAGCCATTGAAAACTTTTATAGCTATATTTCAGCAAAAGATCTTTCAAAAGATTTGATAGAAAAGTTTGAGTATGAATTTATCAAAGAGCCAGTACGTTCATTTATAAAACATTATGAAGACGTTATTCAGACGGTTGCGGCAAAACAAGATAAGAAAGTAAGTCCTCTGGAGTACATAGGTTGTGATGAACGTATTCGCGGGGACTATTTACGCCCTTTCTTTGATGTTTTAGTTCACGCGTTCCGAAATGCTGTGGATCATGGTATCGAATCTCCGGAGGAACGAGTGCAGCAGGGTAAAAAACCTATGGGAAATGTCTCTGTAGAGTTTTCGGAAATGAAAATCGACGGAAAGAATGCAATGAAATTTGTAGTTAGAGATGATGGACGAGGTATAGATCCTGAACAACTCAAAGGGAAGGTAAAGATGTTTCATCCGGAACTAGATGTGAATCAATTGTCCGACCATGAAATCATTCAAAATATTTTTGAACCAGGATTTACAAGTAAAGACTCCGTGGAGGAATTCTCTGGTCGTGGAGTAGGGATGGACGCTATTAAAAACCTGGTCGAAAGTATGGGTGGAGATGTAATGATAACGTCAATTGTCGGTCAGGGCTCAACACTTTCAGTAATAATTCCGATCAAGAATAAGACAAATAATGATCAGATACGAAGGGCCTCATGAATCTGCCAAGTGATTTACATTTTTTAGTGGTGGATGACTCTCCATCGATACGGGATCTAATAGTAAGGTCCATCAATCGTATGGGGTTTACTAAAGTGGATGTGGCAAAAGATGTGAATCAAGCTTGGAGTAAAATTGAAAAGAAGATGGTGGATGGTAACCTCTACGATTTCATTGTCTCAGATTTAAACATGCCTGGTCCAAATGGGTTAGAATTTCTCAAAAGATCAAGAAGTACTGAGCTTGTGAAAGAGCTTCCATTTCTATTAATCACCACTGAGAGCGAAAAGGCATTGGTTGTACAGGCTGTGATGGCTGGTGTATCGGAATATGTCGTTAAGCCTTTTGACTATGAAACCTTCTCTAAAAAAATTATTGCGGCCTACACGAAGCATCATCCTAACGCAGCATAAGTCTCGAAAATCTTTAAATTAATTTAAATCAACCTCCAGAAAGTCCGATAAATTACTTATGGATAAGAGTAAGTACACCATCCTCATTGTTGAAGATGATGTTACATTTCTAAGTGCTTTGAGCGAGGTCTTCTCTCGAGAAGGTTATAATGTTGTTGCCTGTAAGGATTCAAAAGATGCTATTAGCCAAGCTTCATTTCGCCAAATTCATTGTGCAATTGTAGATTGCATGCTTCCAAAATCTAATGGGGTAGATGTAATTCATGAGATTCGTTCCATGGGTGCAGAGGAGATACCCTGTTACTTAATGAGTGGAATTTTTAGAGACCGAGCTTTTGCGGCAGACGCTAAGAACAAAACGAATGCCATTGATTATCTTTTTAAGCCTTTCAATGTGGATGAACTAGTGGACAATGTGACTAAGCAATTGGCCTCAACCGATGAAAGTGTTGACGACCTTCATATGTCCACCTTCCTCACGAACACAATGGATTCTTCACGTGAAAGAACCAAGGCATTGGATCAACTTGACTCTCTGACAGGTTTTGATCTTCCATTTGCGATAAGTATTTTACTCGATGGTGAAAGTACAGGTCAGCTTACTATTACGAGTGATGGTGGCTCTGTATATCAGGTGAACTTTCAAGATGGTAAAATTATAGGTGTTCAATCGGAAGATGGAGTGAAGCGAACTTTAGATTTGCTGATCGCCAAAGGGCATCTCTTTGAGGAGGATCTTAAAGAAATAGATGTTTCAGGAAAGGCTCCCGCTGAACTGTTGCAGTATCTTGTGGATGAGTCCTATATAAGTCCGCATATGATTTCTATAATTCAAACTGAATATATATTAGGGGCCATTAAGAAGTTAGTTGGAAGAGAAAAGTACCAAGTGAAATTTAATGCAACTGAAGCTAAGGAGATTACCTATTCTTTGCAAACAAGTCTCTTTGTTCCGTTAATTCATGAAATGATTAGTGAAGGGCTTGAAACACAATGGCTTCAGAATTTCTATGAAACTTGGTTTGATATTCCAATGGTGAAGGGACCGAGATTTTCACCTACACATCAAGTTTTGTATACGCCTATTTTGGCGCAAGTTCAGGGTATAGAAGAATGTTTAGATAAAAAAATGTCCTTGAACGCGATTCTTTCGGAAAGGCCATATAGAGAATCTGACCTATTGAAGGCCGTACATCTTATGGCAATCCAACGGTTAATTTCATTTGATCCTACAGCTGGACCAGAGGAAGTGGACCTTCAGGATATGGAAAGGTTAATCACTTTAAAAGAGCAGCTATCCAATAAAAATGCTAAAGAGATTTTTAGGTTTTTCGGTGCTGGAGAGATGGTCTCTGTGCCGGATGTAGAGCGCATCTATAAAGAGGTGGCGAAAGTTCATCACCCAGATAAGTTGCGAGCAGACACAAATCCAGAGAAGTTAGAATTGGTTAAAGAGATCTTTACGCAGATCACTACAGCCTTCGATGTACTTACTAATCCTGAGAAACGAGAAGAGTTTGAAAAGCAGGTGAGGCAAAAGGATGCTGAGAAGCAGTTAAAGGCCGAAGCGATTCTAGATGACGGGATCAAGGAGTTGAAAAGAGGTAAGGTTGGAGAAGCCATCATCTTACTTGAGATTGCAAACGAAATGTATCAGATGCCAATGGCGGAGCTTTACATCCAATGGGCAAAGCTCAAACAATATTCTGACGAAATAGCACCGGATGGTATTATGCAAGACGCTAAACACTTCTTTGATACATTTCCGGCTGAGTTTCGAAAAATGCCGGAATTCTTCTTGGTGCAAGGTCTCTACCATGTAGCAAAGGGCGATAACGATGGGGCGAAAGCCTTATTTGAAAAGGCTCTTACGAAAGATAGTTCATTTATCGAAGCCAGAAGAGAGCTTTCTCTATTGAAGGCCGACTCAAAAACCAATCCCACTATTTCTGAAATTCTCAATGGAGATCTGAGTGTTGTTATTAGTGGAATCTTCAATAAGAAAAAATCGAGTTAATTACACTTCACTTACAATTTACTCGCGAATCAGTCTGATTGTTTGTCGAACTATTTTTTCGAAGAGGGCAGCTTCTTTCTTGGTGGGCTGTGATCGTAGTAACATATTTTTGAGGGTGTAAAAGGCGTTTGCCTTAGGAGCGTTGAGCTGTATACCCATTGATTTCAGCCATGATTTTAAAGTCGAGTCATCGAATGTTCCTAGGTCCGAACTATTTTCTGGCTGTGTTAAAATAGGTCCCATTGATTTTACTATATATAGAGAAAGAAGTACGGCTTGAGCTAGGTTGAAACTAGTAAATGTTCCAAAGCTAGGGAGAGTGGCTAGTAAATGACATTGATCTAAATCTTCCTTGCTCAATCCATGGTCTTCGGGACCAAAAATAAGATGAATTCGATCTGCTTTGGTAGATTTAACTTCGTTTGATAGTGTAGAGAGCTCTTCTACTCGACGATTTTTTCCACTGCGTGCAGTGAGGCCAATACGTAAACATGAGCTATGGCGGTTAAAATACTCTGAAGTGGAATTATAGACAATGGCTTCATCGAGAATCATTTGAGCGCCGGCAGCACCTTTGTACGCGTTCTCGTCTATAGTGCATTTAGGTTCCACAACAATGAATTGGGGGGATCCTAGATTAGCGGCAGCTCGTGCTGCAGTACCAATATTGCTCGAATACTTGGGGCGAATCAGGACGGGGATGACTTCAAATTTAGTGTTCATTCGCGAGTCGAATTCCATCTTCAATATACAACGCCATGCCGGGATCATCTTCCTTAATCTGTTCTAGATCAGAAAGGATATTTTTAATCATATTTTCTGGAGCGGCGACAAGGTAAGCTATCTCAAGCAACTCAATACCTAATAGCCAGTGGCCCCTATAACTTTCTTTAAAATCTGAAACAAACTGATTCAGTCGATTCAGTTTTACATCGTTATTGGCTGAGTCTTCTCTTAAGCTACGAACATCTAAATAGAATTGATGAAGATTCTTTTCTTCAGTGCTGAGTTGTCTATTAGGAATAATTTTAGCTTCGAAATCAACAGTATCGCCATAGGCTTTTCGGTCGGCCGGGCCACCATAAACTGAGGGGATAGATTCACCGAAGGCCATATCGAATATTCCCCAGCTGGGATCAAACAAAACCTCGTCCTTATTTTTTACACTGCAATTTTCAAAACTAACAAGAATGGCCTTCTGATCATGAATCAAAGAAGAAAGAACAGTACCTTTTAAAGTAATACCTGATTCAAATTCGAGATTTACCTCTTTGCCATTCTTAATGCCGACGGATTCTAAATCTTCGGCAGTCAAACTATCAGTGTTCTTGCTTAGGCCTTTGATAGGGCCTAATGGAGTACTGTAGCCTTGGGCGTGATAGGCTGTACCATGATTTTCCAGCTGAGAATCTTTAAAACAAAGCTGAACGGGGCCAGAGAACTTGATAAATGTCGGTTCATTTTCCGCGTTTAACTGGAAGGAGTCTAGTACTCCCGAGATTTGCAAGCCATTACCGAGTTGAACGGTGTTTTCTGTTTTAGACTCTTTGGCCTTTTCTAAGCCAAAAACACCACCTTTTCTAAAGGCCATAGTATTAGCTAAATCCTCTAAAACATCCTTTAAGGTTGTAAAGGTCTCAGCAACAAAGAGCTGTGGTTGCTTTTCAGTGATGTCGTAAGCAAAATCAATGCATTTTAGAGTGAGCGGGATCTTTTCAACATCCGACTTTAGGCAGCTACGTGCTTCTCCAATGGAGGAAAGCAGGCCGGCTCCAAAAATTTTCGGCTTACTTAGGGGTCCAATCAAGCCATACTCGGCTGTCCACCAATTCATTCGAGCCAGCAATGCCGCCTCAGATTTATATCGCATATTTTCACTAATGGCTTGTAGACGTTTTTCTTGTTCCAAAATTTCGGCATCAGTGGAATTTGGATTTTCCTTGATATCACTTAGGTCTCGAATGGCAACATACAACTCCAAGTCCTCGCAGCTAAATATCGCTTTTTTGGCGACAGAAGCATAACTACGAAGATACTCAGAAAATGCGGGATCAATAAGGATCGGAGCATGTCCGGCAGATTCGTGTACAATATCTGGTGCTGGAGTGTAATGAATATGATCGATGGTTCGAATATCTGACGCAATCGGGAGAATACCTAAGGATTGAAATTCCATAAATGCAGCTGGAGGTATAAATCCGCTTATAGGAATAGCTGACCATCCAAATTCCTTAAGTTTTTTATCCATCTCAGAGATTTCAGGAATTTTTTCAGAAGTGATTCCCGTTTTTTCGAGTCCATCAAGATAGGCGCTATGCGCGTGAATCTTCAGGTAAGACTTCAACTGTTTCATAATATAGCGCCATACAGCTTGGTCTTCGGAGGTGTATCGAGAGTAGTTCTGCTCAACGACATATTTTCTCAAATGGTCAGGAAGTGATTCGATGGTGTTTTTCATGATGGTGTCCTCATATGACGAGAGTCAGTCATTAAGTAATTACTGAGGTAATCCTTAATTCCAGACTCTAAGCTCCATTGTGGAGCCGATAAGCCTTGATCTTCCCATTTATTCATCTTGGCTTCAGTGAAGTATTGATATTGGTTACGAATATTTTCAGGGATGTCTATCCACTCTATATTTGTAGGAATATTCATTGATTTAAAGACATTTTCAGCCAACTCAAGCCATGTTCTACACACGCCATAACCCATGTTGTAGATACCATTTTCAGCATAATTGGATTCAAACAGCTCAATCATCCATCGAGTCACATCTTTAACGTACACAAAGTCTCTGAGCTGTTTTCCATCTTCATATTTGGAATTGTGAGATTTAAAGAGCTTCAATTTTCCAGTATCTTTAATTTGTAGAAAGGCCTTGAAAACAACACTGGCCATATTTTGTTTATGGTACTCATTCGGTCCATAGACGTTAAAAAACCTAAGACCATACCAACTTTTTGGTTGAAGGGATTGTTGAGAGGCCCACTCATCAAACCAGTGTTTTGACCAGCCATACAAGTTTAGGGGTGTATAGGTACTGGTAGGGGTTTTATCATCAAACCCATGCTGTCCATCTCCATAAATGGCGGCACTGGAGGCGTATATAAAAGGACACCCATGCTGGATGGCAAGGTTCCACATCACCTTGGTGTATTCGGTGTTGTTTTCACGCAAATAGTCTTCATTGGTTTCTGTTGTGGAAGAGCATGCTCCCATGTGAAAAATGGCATCTACTTTTTCTGCATGAGTTTCAAGATAGTTTTTTACCTCTTCAGGTTTGCAGAAGGCTTGATACTTTAAATAGGGGAGAGGTCTGTCGGCTTCCTCTTTTGGAGAAATATGATCAACGCATAGGATATCTTCTCGGCCTCGTTGGTTTAGATCCCATACCAAAGCACTCCCAATAAATCCGTTTGCTCCCGTGACAATTAGCATCATTTAGCCCCTTATAACAGCCCCTTTTGGGCGCTGATTGCGTTCCATTTTTTAGCATTTTCATTAGGGCAAAGCAATTTGGGGCGGTGATATTTTCTTCAGATATCTTCGTTGTAGCCCTCAACGATTTCTAGCATGGAGCGTACAAGCGCTTTAGACTTATTGGCTTTTGGAAATGGGATGTTATCTGTTTCTGAGACTTTGTTTCTAGCATCAGACTGATTGAATATGAGGTGGTCTATTATTCTTTGAATATCAGGATTCGGGATACCTTCATTCTTTTTCTGGACCAATTCACTGACAAGGATGACAAGAGAATTACCAGTGAGTCGATCCATTGGATTTGCTGTTTGTGCTCGCGGTTTGAGCCAGGTTAAAAATTTATTTACTGGCATATCTCTATGTTTGGCAAATACAGTCATCATTTTTTTATAGGACTGCAAGAACTCCAGGACTTTGTTTTTCTTATAGGGAGTCAGCTCTCTGTCTTCATCAATGGCACCTTCCACGAGAATCAGTTCGTGAAATTTCTTAGCGAGCTCTTCATCACTAAAGTTATTAGAGATCAACTCAGGCAATTCATGAAGCGCTTTTCGCATATTGTAAATGGCGGGCCGATTCACTCCGTCCTCGACAGGTCGGCTTGGCTGACTGGTTTTGGTCTTTTCTAGCTTTTCAAAAAGTTCATAGTGTTTCCGAATGGAAGTCTTGTGCTTTCTTAATACTTGGGTACACATTTGTTCAGTGAGACCCATTTGTATTAAATATCTATCCAGTAAGAAATAGTCGAAAGTGGAGTAAAACAGTTTCATATACCGATGGTCTTTAAAGTCGTTGAGTGGTTTGTACTTTTCTGTTTTTAGGAAATCCACCAACTGTATAAATACTTGAATGATTAAAGCGGCTTTATGTTTTTGTTCATTGAGGTTAGTTGAAAAACGTTCGACGTCATCATACCTATATTGGTCGTGCCGCACACCAAATTGACGTATGCTTCCATAGTCAATGATCCCGGCATCGGCGAGGCAATTGTCCCCATCCCAGTCTAACCATGCAAAAACGTATTCACGCTCCAGAAGAGCCGCAAACTTGGCATAATCATAGACAATGTTATCCAGCATCAGATCAAATTTTCTTCGACTATTGCTTTTAAAATCCCATCGTCTGTTTTTACATTGTCGTTTTATTAAAAACTGCACTCCTCTTTTTAAGGCATCCAAGTTTTTCTGCTTTAAAAAATTGAAAATGTGTGCGGGGCGAAACAAATTTTTACCCGCCCGGACCCCAATTCCATATCCTGTTCCATGATCAATCACTAGAAGTGTTCGCTCGGTAGTAAATCCTCTGTTGTGCATGATTTCTGACATGATTGCCGACGAGTAGAGTTCATCGATCTCTGCTAATCCACATCCATAGCCATGATCTATGTTGCCTGTTTCTAGGTTTTTACCCGCCAGAGCGGCCCCAGGAGACAAGCAAGTAACACCTGTTCCGCGGCTACTTATATCCCATTCGGAGGCTTTAAATTTTAAAAATCCGTTCCATATTCCTCGACCATCTCCTGATGTAAGGCCGGTCTTATTTTGATGCTGTAACTGTAAGTACCTTGTGGCCATGTACTTATTTTCTTTGATGGATTTATCATCAAACTGTTTTTCATTTTCTTCGTCATATTCATTTATTATTCTCAGGTTGAAAGTATTTAGAATGGCTTTACTTAATTCCGAATTAAGTTCATTTGGATGATCTTTAGGAATGAGTCCCATTTCTTTAGCTAGTTGAAAGTTAAAGTAGGTGATGGATCCTGTATTTAGAACTCGTGCGCGGTAGAGCACACAGGATTCAGGCATCTCTTTTTGCCATGGATGTGTGCCATCAATTTTTTCAAACCGGGTGTAAGGGTTTTTACCCTTACCGATTTTGTTTCGCGTTTTTTTACCTATCTGAGACATGTTGCTTTTTCTGTTAGAGGTTTGCAAAACAGTAACCGAAGAAATTTAAAAATCTCATCAGTCTCTATGTATTTATCGGCACTTAGGAGTTCGGGTTTAAAGGCAACCCAGGCGTAGGTGTGGGAAGATCACCATTTTATTTTCGGGCTCTGGACCTATACCCAGTCAATGCGAGCAAAACCGGAGAGAGGTTTTGAAAAATTGGTAACTTGTCCCTGGAAAACACGAGCCGCGCACATTTGTACACTCCCATTAAAGAGGTAGGCTCGGATATCGTATTTCCATTCTTCTTCTTCAAGAGCGGCTGTATCTGGAGGGCAAAATTCTTGATATAGAAATTCACGCTCACAAAGTTCTTGAAACTTTTTCCTAGAGATCGACTTTCCTCTATAGACACCTTTTCCACCATGGGAGCGGGTAGGTTTGAAAAATAATTTTTTGCGTTTTTCCCAAATTTTATCAGCTTCATCACCTGGTTTGTAAATCTCTGCGGAAAGAAGGTGCTGGCGTATAGACTCATCTGGGTTGGAACCATAGAGGTCAACTAACCGGGACTTGTCTGCTTGATAAATATAATCCAATGGGTGAGGGGAAAAACATGCCTCTCGATTTAAATAGGCCTCTAGAAATGGCTTCGAGTTCGAGCTCTCAAACTCAAAATCGGTGTGGCGATTATAAATGAAATCCACTTCGGTTTCCTTTACGGTAAGTGGCTTTCCAGGCTGCCTGTGGGCATCGGTAATATCTCCTATGACGGTGGACCATCCTCTTGTAGAGAAAAGTTTTTTATAGAGCAGAAACTCAGGGTACATAAATTGCTTTTGTGGTTGAGCATCAATGATAGCAATTGATTTTAACGGATGAGCGGGTTTCCATTGATCATAGGAAGCTTCGAAACTATCCAGTAAATCATCCAAGCGTTGATTGTTTAATTTTTGTCTAGACTCATAATCAATCAATAGGTCTGCGACAAGAAAACTAGAGGCATTTGTGTTTACCTCAATGAGCTTCACTTTCTGCGAGGTGGTGTCAAAATGTAAATCTAGAGCCATCAGGACGCTAGGGTAGGGTGCTATCCTGTCTACAAATTTTTGCCTATGTTCGTTAGTTTTTGATAGAGGGAGTTGGTATAGAGCTTCCTGTAAGTCGTAAGAAAAGGATTCTATTTGCTTTAAAATAGAAGAGGGCAATTCCAAGGAAAATGGTGAAAAGGTGCTGGAAATAAACGTTTTATCTAAAGCCAATCCATAGAGTGCGTGAGTTGTTTTTTGAATATAATCATAGAGAGCATCTGGGTCCGATTTTCCACTAATATTTTCTAGTTTTAGTTTCACTTTTCACATCTCTATTGGCTAATCGCATCAAATTGAACTGACGGCCATACTATAGGCATTGAGTTGGAAAAACAAAAAAGAATTTGAGAATTAAATGGCCTGTCGTTACAAGATGCCTATGAAGATAATTACTTGGAATGTTAATGGTATTCGTGCTGTAAGCAAAAAAGGTTTTGCTCAGTTTGTGAAGGATTTTGATCCCGATATTTTATGTATTCAGGAGACCAAGGCTCATCGAGATCAGCTAACAGCTAAGTCCATTAGTGAGCTGAATCGCAACAGCTATTTCTTTTCTGGTCGTAGGAAAGGTTACTCAGGAGTTGCCACTTTCACTAAAGATAAACCTCAATCCATTGAGCGTGGACTAGGAATTCCCAAGTTTGACTGGGAAGGTCGAGTCATCCGTACTGTCCACAAAGAATTTGATTTGTATAACATATACTTTCCCAACGGGGCATCCGGTAAGGAGAGGCACGATTTTAAGCAAGAATTTCTATTGAAGCTCAATCGTCATTTGAAAATGGAGTTGGCAGCTGGCAAGTCCATTATTGTGCTGGGAGACTATAACGTCGCCTATATGGATTCTGATGTTTACGACAAAGAAGCACTGGCGAATGAGAGTGGTTTCTTGCCGGAAGAGCGGGAATGGTTTCAGCAGTTCTTGGATTTGGGATTTGTGGATGGATTTCGCCTATTCAACAAGGACGTAAAAGATAAGTTCACTTGGTGGAGCTACAGAGAAAATGCGCGTTTTGGTAATCGAGGATGGAGAATTGATCATATTTGCGTCTCTGAAAATTTAAAAGATCGAATTAAATCCTGTGAAATTTTAGATGATATTGAGGGCAGTGATCATTGTCCTGTTGTGTTGGAGTTGAGTTGATGATTTTTTTGTTGTTATTCCTGTTCACGTTGATGCCCGTAGTAGAGCTTTACTTACTTTTCCAAGTGGCGGACATCTGGGGTGGCGGTAACACGGTTATGCTTGTTCTGTTAACGGGATTTGTAGGCGCTTTTTTGGCTCGAAGCCAGGGGCGACAGGTCCTTATGCAGATTCAGTCACAGATGACTCAAGGTCAAGTTCCTGCCGATGCTATGATTCACGGTCTTTTGATTTTTGCGGGTGGGTTGCTGTTGGTCACGCCGGGGATCATAACGGATGTCTTTGGGTTTAGTTTTGTGCTGCCGGGGACGAGAAATCTAATTTCGTTTTTCTTAAAGAGATGGTTTTCCAAAAAGATTCAATTGGGTCAGGTTCAGTTTTATTCGTCTGGTAAGGGCGGGCCTCAGTCTGGGTTTCATTATCAGTCCACCCAGTTTTATAGTGATTCCGAAGGCACAACTCCACGAGATGTAACTCCTCGTGAAATTAAGGATATTAATTCTAGAGGCGATGAGTCCCTATAACAGAGTTGCTAAATAAATAAGATAAACGACAAGTAAGGAAGAGCCTGTATATCTATCAATAGTTGATTTGGGCTTCATACATATTGGTACGAGCAGTAGGGTTACGCCGATCATCCATATAGCATCCACTTCTATCAGCTGTTTAGAAATATTAATGGGGGTGATAACTGCGGTTGTGCCCACAACAATGAGTGTGTTCATTATATTTGAACCAATCACATTGGTGACGGCAATATCATTGCGACCTCTGAGGGCTGCCACTGCGGATGTGGCTAGTTCTGGTAGTCCCGTGCCGATCGATATTATGGTAATGCCAATCACTCTTTCAGAAAGTCCTGCTAAACGACCCAATGTTTCGCCAGCAGTAAGGGCTAACTGTGCCCCTCCAGCCAGAGCCAACATGCCAACGATGAGAAAACCCATATCGTAGTAAACATTTTTTAATACATCGACGTCTTCTTCACTATCGAGTGCAGCCCCCTGAGCCTTTGCGCGGCGAACCGCGTACCAAAGAAAGGCGACACTAATCACCAATCCCAGGGCGCCTTCCCATCGCAAAATCACCTCGTCAAACCCGGCTAAATAAAAAAGAAGTGAGAATCCAATCAGCGCGGGAATTTCAAAGCGCTTCAGAGACCGTTCAATTAAATTGGGTCGGACGAGACTGGCAATACCAAGTATCGCGAGAATATTAAATATGTTTGAGCCAATCACATTTCCTACAGCGATGTCAGGAGACCCTTTCAAAGAAGCCAAGACACTAGTAATGAGCTCTGGTGCAGAGGTTCCGGCGGCAACGATAGTGAGGCCAATAACAAGTGGACTCACTTTAACTCGAATGGCAATGCTGATGGCGGAGCGTACCAATGCCTCACCACCCACAATAAGGATGGCAAAACCAATGATGAGTTGCCCAACGTTCAATAAAACTTCCATAACTTCGTTATTACTTATAGCATTAACCTATTCATGAGTAATCCTGTTCTACATTTCCTTATTATTATTTTTGTTTTTTTTCTGCAGACCTCTCTGGCGGAGGCTTTTTGCGTCAAATCCACACGAGCCAATCTAAGGTCTCAACCGAAATCCAATTCGAAGATTCAGTGGGTGGTGGGAAAGTATATGCCTCTGGTGCGTGTTTCAAAAAAAGGCAATTGGTTTAAAGTGGCGGACCTGGATGGTGAGAGGCATTGGATCTATTCCTCACTTCTGACAAAGAAATATCCCTGTGCTGCTATAAAATTAGAGCGAGTGAATGTGAGAAATGGACCGGGGACGAGTTTCCCCTACTCAGATTATCGCATAGCATTAAAGTATGAGTCTTTCCGTCGTGTCGGACAAAAAGGCAGTTGGTACCAATTGGCCAACGATCTGGGAACTGTCGGTTGGGTTCATAAAAGTGCGCTCTGGTTACCGATTCAAAAGATCCGAGTTAAGTATTAAGAGAATCGTCTGGGAGCCTCTACTGGAGCCGAAAACCAGATTCGTCCTAGGAGATAAGTCTGGATTTAGCAGGCTCGGTTTAATAATCTTTTGCATTTAAGTCACTTTGTTTAAGATATTCAAATTAGCTGGGATGGCTTGCAAAGAAATTAAGCAAACATGACTTAAGTCAGGCACTTATAACGTTTAAGAGTTTTTAAGATTTCTTCTTGCCAACCCAAACTGAATAGTGTGTAAATAGTGCAGTTCCAAATTGGCACTTTTTTACAATGTCTTTTGAGGAATTTAATGGGGGGTAATTACAATGACGACTATATCTCAAGATCTTATTGATCAGTGCAGAGACAAGCTCATTCAAACAAAGTCTGATATTTTAAACCGTGTTCAGGAGGCTCGTAGAAATTTGGCCACTGAAGAGAAGGGCGGGGATGAAGGCGACCAAACCGTAAGAGCGCTTGCCGAGAGTGAGTTTTTAAGAATGAACGAAAGACTTCGCAAGCAACTTGTAGAAATTGAAATGGCCTTACATCGTATTGATCAAGGTACATATGGTATTTGTGAAGAGACCGAGGAAAATATTGAAACGGATCGTTTGTTGGCGATTCCTTGGACTCGGTTAAGTATCGAAGGCGCTGAAATTCGTGAATCTATGGATAAGCGCTACGCATCCACTCGATAATTGATTTTAAAAAAAAGCCCGACTCGAAGTTGGGCTTTTTTAATTGGTCAGATGGATTTGACCAATTTTCTATCTCATTCGGCACTTTCGAGTTTTATGAAAAGAATAGCTCTTCATCCACTCGGGCCGCTTCTTCCACTTGTTTTTCAATTTCTTTTTTAGAGTATAATTTTCCTTTGCCAACGCCTGGGCAAAATGAAGCCACTTCCTTTTTCCATGCCTTAGCTTGCATAGTATCCGGCCAGAAAGGCCAAGTACGGCACTGAGTGGGGCGGGCCTCATATGCGGAGCATTGATTATCTTTCAAAAACATACAATCAGGATCATCCATCTTTTCCTTGAGATGCCAAACACCTTCTGATTGATCACAATAAATTTTTTTAAACTCTGAGACACTGAGTTCGAAATATTCTGAAAATCGCTTTATATCTTTTTTAGATAGAAAGACCCAGCCATACTCACCGTGAGAGGTACAGCATTTCCCGGATCCCTGGCATTCAAATCGTATGCCTTCTTCATACCAAAGCTTTTTACTCATTCGACTGGCTTTCTAAGGTCCAAGAACACAATTGGAACAATATACGAGCGCCCACATTACCGTCCCATTGGGCGCCGCTCGCATTGGGATCCGGACTGACTTCGCAAAGATCAAAGCCGATGATTCTACGACCAGATTTAACTAGAGTTCGAATTAAAAAGAGAGCATCGTTAAACTCTAAACCGCCTGGAACAGGGGTTCCTGTATTGGGGCATAGATGAGGCATAAGTCCATCAATATCAAAAGAGATATAAACATTTTTAGGTAAATATTGAATCCACTCCTCGCAGAGAAGGGCTAAGGTTTTACCTAGAGATCGAGCTTCATGATAAGCACTGTCGAGCAAAAAGTGGATAGACGGATGCTCCGTGGCCAGTTCAAATTCGGACTGGGCATAATCACGAATTCCCCACTGGACTAAGGATTTTGGCGGTTGTGGTAAATCCAAAGCGTTTTTAATGATTGAGGCGTGAGAGTATTTAAAGCCCTGATAGCTATCGCGAAGATCAAAGTGAGCATCTATATGCAAAATGCCGAAGTCACCATTGTACTTTTCAGATAGTAACTGGATGGCTCCCAACGGGCAGGAGTGATCACCGCCTACGGTAGCAAATAATTTCCCCTGATCGTGTGCCTGCTTAGCAGTCTCATATACGACCTGATTCACTCTTTCTGAAGCTTTGTTGACTTGCTTCAGGGAGTCTATTGCTTCAGGGCTTAATTCATTTATGGGTTTGCTAGATAGCTCATCCATAACATTGGCAGCCATAGGTTTAGTGAGCTTATTAAGAGTGTGAAGCTCGCTGGATTCCTCTAACCAGTGAAAGCCCTTTAGATAATGGTTTTCAATGCCATGAATATAGAAGTCCAACTGAGTACTTTCATTTAAAATTGTATTGGGACCCGCCGCTGCGCCTCCACCATAGGAGGCTGTGGCCTCCCAAGGTACAGGGAGTAGCCAGAGCTCACTTTTATCAGCGGTGGTAGGGATGCCAAATAATCCGGATTCTATGCTGCCCGAAATTTCTGGGTCAAAATGTAAATGAGACACTTAAATCACCTATCTAAAGTCGATAAATTACAAACAGGGCCACACAAATCACGCCTAGAGCAATGGTGAGTCGATCAAAATGTCTCTCGATATAGTCTCGGATGGGCGCGCCCCAGTAATAAAATAAAAATCCAATCACGAAAAAGCGAAGACTTCTTCCAACAATCGAAGCCGTTACAAAAGTCCAAATATTAATTTGAAAAACGCCTCCGGCAACAGCAAAGACCTTATAGGGGATGGGGGTAAAGCTAGCTAAGAACACTGCTAAAAAAGCATCGGTTTGGAATTTTAGAGCCACGGCATCGAACTTTTCTGCGGGGAAAAAGTAAGTGAAGAAAAACTCTTTCAAATGATCCCAAAATAAATATCCGACATAATAACCAATGGTTCCGCCAATCACGGATCCTATGGAGGCGATGGCAGCAAAGCGTAAGCTACGCTTGGGCTTTCCTGCGCTCATGGCTAGCAAAAAGGGATCAATAGGGATAGGAAAGAAGATGCCTTCAATCATAGAAAAAATACCTAAAGCCGGTTCTGCTTTAGGGTGCTCAGCCCACTTCATTGTCCAAAGATAAAGGAGTCGCAATTGACGTATTGGATTCCATCGACTCATACCCATTTCCTTTGCTTTTTCCATGGAGCGATCCTAGCAAACCTTAAAGTCGAAGGCCAATTATTTGGTGTTCGATAGGTACAATAGAGGATTTTAGCCTTCTTTTAAAGTCACTACTTGGATTAGGGGTCTCCAAAAAAAACATCAAATAAAAGGAGGAGTTGCCTTCGCTGGCGAAACTGATCTTCTTTCCTGTAAATATAGCCGGGTTGTAAGGTCATATAGAGCCAGTTTTTATATATAAGTGCGCGAAAACTCACCGAAGCATAATAGGTTTCAGCAAAAAGTGCTGGTCGATTCAGTCCTTGCATACCGATTTGGTAGGAGATCGCCTGTTTCTTTTTGAATTGATGAATGATGTTATAGCTATGATACATAGTAATGGTGTCGTTAATCTCTCTCCAGCGAGCTCCATTGTATTGGCGAAATAGAAATCGGCCGGCAAAGGGGCGATCCATAATATATTCGGATTTAGCGGAGACTCCTGTGGAGTCGACCCACTCTACCGTCTCTACAAAGCGAAACTCCCATGCATCGTGAAAGTATGACTTTCTGAAGCGTGTGCCTATAAATGGGTCAACCCCAGAATCAATTCGAATTCCGCCATCAATGTTCCATTTGAAGTTACGGTCATTATTATCCAAGAAATATCTAAGCCCGGCAGAAGTGGTATTCTCTTCAGCGTCTTCATTGGGGTTGTTGACTTGAGCATCACCACTATCAATATTGTTTTCATCTTCACTTTCAACAATAAGCTGAAGCCTTTCTTCAGTACGTGGAAGAGAGAGCCGGCCCGTGATCTTTAAGTCGAGATCCGCTTTTTCATACTGTTCAAAAATGCTTTGTACCCGCAATTTTATATGTGATTTATTGGACTCAGCTTCAGATCTTTCGGCGGCAAAAAAACTATCTATACCGCTGGAAAAGCGTTTCACACCGTCTGTTATTCTGTTCCTAGTTTTTACTAGGTTCTGAACAGGCTTCTTACCATAGTCATACACTTTCTTTTTTAGTAGCGGGGCATTCTCGGCAGATGACGCGATAACGCCAATAAGGAGAGAGAAAATAAGTATCAAAAATCGAAATAAACGCATTGCTAAAATTTAGCATTAGTGAGAGATGCGGTCAGGAAAAACTGGACCATGTACAATAACATTTCTTTGTTCCAGCTCCCATTTGGTGGACTCAGTCACCCCATTGATGAGAAATAGATGAACTTCGTATGAAGGCTCAGCAAGTCGATGCATGAGATCATGCATCTTAGGAATTTGTCCTCGTTTCTTTTTCTTCGGGGCACCCACCAGATCGATCCATCTGGTGTTGTCCATATTTAGAGGTGCCAGAAAGTATTTTACTTCCCCGAGATAGCTGATTGGGCTTCCAAGAAGACTCGATTGAGAAAAGATATCCAGCTCCTTATCCTGCATTCTCTCGGGAAGACGCGCTGCCAATTGCGGGCTCAGAAACTCTTTGGGAGTGACATTGAAATAATAGACCTGGTTTAAAAGAGGGGTACGTAGCATAACCCAAAGTTCCGCCAACATAGATCTATAGGCGGTAGATACACCATAGAGTCTATTTTCTATTTCTGCGTTGGTCATGGCTAATGCTAAGTCATCTTTTCCCATTTGAGCTTCTAGTCGTTTTATCTGATTGTCATTCATTCCCTCTAGGGAATATTTCAGCTGATTCTCGAAGCCATCGATGAGGGTGTTGAGTTCCTTAATTTCTCTTTCAAATTTTATTTTTTGTTCTTTTAAAGCTGAACCGATGTAAGTTAATTCTTCACGCAGGGATTCAAGATAGGGATTCAGTTCAGAAATATCTTTAAAAGTAGATATGTCTGGATGGTTTGTGGTCTGAATCTTGTTCCAAATATATTGAGATAGTGAGTGTGACTTTTTTAAAAGTGCAAAGGGGGAATGGGGTAAGGCTTGATCTGGAGATAATCGGCCTGACTCAAAGGTCACCCGACCGTTGTGGATATGGCTAAAGATCTTTTGGATCAAAAACTGTATCTCTCTTAAATACTCATTGCGATTAAGGAATCTATGGTTATCGATAGTGTTAATTGTTTGGGCCAACTCTTCTAAACGAACAATAGAGTTTAAGATGAGTTTTCTTTGAGTTTTATTGAGTGTTTTGGAGTGCACAATACTATTGAGCTCGAAAATTCCCATAGTAGAGGTGTGTTTTACGAAGGTTGATATTTTGTCTATGACAGCCTTTTCCTCTTGGGGATTTGTCTCGGTCTTTTTCAATTCTCGTTGGTGTCGGAGTAGAGTTTCAAATAAATTAGGTCTGCTGAGGGCTCCGGGATAGGAAAATAAATAGTGGCAGTTAATGGCTTGCGCGGGTTGAGCAAAGAAAATTAAAGCAAACGAGAACAAGGCATAGGTGGTTAAAATTAACGTTTTCAGCGCCTGTCTCCCGGTTGTGATAAGTGTAAAGGAGGGGGCATATTCTTTCATTGAAATTCACTTTCAATGAAGCATTTATAGAGTCTGTCTAAAATATTTCATGTATTGATCAGCCGGCCTTCGCGGGGAGAGAGGCTAACTACCCGTAATTTAAAGGTAATCACGAAGCCAGTAGGTTTCAATCTTTGAATCTTTGAGGCAGGTCTGTAGCCCCTTAGTGTAGTAGCTTAGTTTGATATGTAGTTCACAGGTTTTAGTTTTTAAAACCTGGAGTTTTTCGCACTCTTTTTTACCATATAAACTATCATTTAATTCTAGTTCGCATTTTACAATTCGCTTAGAAGATCTCTCTTTAATGCCCATTTTCTCTCTACAAAAATAATTTTGCCACATAGGCACTGTGCCCTGGTAGTGACAGGGGAGGTTCTTAATGGGCTTTTCGGTAATGTTTTCGGAAGCCGCTGGAAGAGACTTTTCTTTGGGGGTGCTTTCGCAGTTAACCAGAAAAAGAGTGCTAATTAATATGAAGATCATCGGCTTTATCATGTATTTGGCTCCGGATTGGAATTTGAGGAAGTGTTCAAAGACTCTTTGGTATTATCTGCAAGAACTTTTTCTTCGGGATACATTGTAAAAAACTTTGAAATCTTAGCACGCATGGTGGGGCTCTCAGAAAGTGCAACAAAAAGTGCTGTGAACAAGATGGATAGGGGGATAATGGCAAACATTGTATCCCTTAAAAAATCTCCACCGGCCAATCCATGTTGAGCCGGAAGAGTGGCCAAGACCGCACATGCCAAACCTCTGGGTCCCATGGCCGTCGCTACCATAGCATCTAAGCGAGAGTTGGATTCGGTTTTAAAAAGCATGCGAATGATCAAATAGCGTGACGCAAAAATTAGAAGACAAATAGCCAGAGCTAAAAAGATCGTCCCCATACTATTAAACTGGATCAGAATACCTAAGTAGATGAAGAAAAAGGTGCGTAACAAATAAGTGATCTCACTCAGTAAAGACATCTCTTTAAAGGAAACGGGACTTTGATTGATAAACTTTGTAGTCCATTGTGGTAGCAAGTTTAAGTTGGCTAAGGAAAACCCAAGAGTGAGTACACCAATGGCTCCATTTAAACCGGCAAGCTCCAAGCCGCCATAAGTGAGTAGCGCCCAGGCCTCACCAGCAAAAGCGTTGGGCAGTGCGCTCGAGTAGCGCTTCTTAATAAGGGACCATGTAAATGCAGATGAGATTCCAACCGCTGCGGCAATTAAAGTATTTGGCCCAAGTCCAATAATGAGGTTCTTCGCTTCAAATGTCCCAGCGGCGAAGGATTGAACCAGAACAAGAAATATAACAATGGTGAGCACATCAGTGAAAGCGGACTCTAAAGATAAAACCGTCTTCATATTGGGGTGGATACTTAAAAATTTCACCATAGGAATAACAATAGCTGAAGATGTTGAGCCAATTCCCACACCAAGTAAAATCCCGGTGGAGATATCTTGTGTAGCAAAACCATAGCCACAGATGATGCCGATCAAGATGGAAAATCCAAAGCTAAGAAAACTCAGCCCCGCTGCGGGTAAGCTCGATGTAAGCAAATCCTTTGCGCTGAGGTGTAGGCCGCCTTCGTAGAGAATAACAATCAGAGCCAGGGTGGAGATGACAGCGCCTACCGCGCCAAAGTCCTGTCCATCTAAAATGCCAAGTACGGGGCCCATCACGTAACCGATGACTACCAAAATCAACAAATCAGGTATTTTAGTTTTCTCAAAAACCCAACTCAATAGGTGGCCAAGAAAAAACATGATGCCAATACCAACAATAGCCAATGCCATAATCACCTCAATGAATCAGAGCTGTTGAGTCCCCGGGACGAAATTGAAACTGCTTTCATTATAGAAGCAAATGCAGTTTTAGTACAAATCGACGGCGATATTAATTGGTATGGGGTGCCAACTAAATTCAGTCTTCTTCAGGGTGAGGCATAAAGTAGGTATAGCCACTCAGGCCCGTCTCAAACCGTTTTATTAGCAACCGAGCCTCTTGATGGGTAAGTAGCCCTCGAGCAATACCTAACTCCGAATGCCGACGAATTCTTTCTGTCAGCTCTTCTGACTTGTATTCCACGTAGCTCAAAACTTCTGATACAGAGTCGCCTTTAATCACATGGTCTACTTGATAGCTATCATGGCCAACCACGGAAATATGGACGGCGTCCGTATCGCCAAATAGGTTGTGTAGATCACCCAGAATCTCCTGATAGGCACCAGTAATAAAGGCTCCCAAGAGATAGGGTTCATCCTTTTTGAGATCATGTAACTCTAAATAAGATTGTGTATTGCCAGTATCGACATCGATAAATTGATCAATTTTTCCGTCGCTGTCACAAGTAAGGTCCACGAGAATGGCTCGTTTTTCTGGTCTCTCTAGATGTCTATGTAGGGGCAAAACGGGGAATAGTTGTTGTAGAGCCCATGAGTCAGGCAACGATTGGAACACGCTAAAGTTGCAAAAGTAAGTCCCGGAGAGTTCTTTCTCCATGGCATAAAAAATGTCTTCGTAGTCTTCTTTTCCCCGAGATAGATCAGTTAGTTTTTTAGCTGTAGCCCAATACAAGTCTTCAGCCTTAGCTCTTTGAACGATATTAAGAACGCCATAGTTGAACATTTGCAGAGTGTCTCTTCTTTTTTCAACGAGATCATTGTAGGTTTCGTTAATGTTCTTCTCATTGGCCTCTGAATAGATTTCGTAAATTTCTTTCACTAGAGAAGAATCTTTGGAGTCTAATGAGATATTAGTCTTACAATTGTAGATTTCGTTCTCGCCCAACACTTCGAAGATAAGTACTGAACTATGTGCTACTAATGCGCGGCCCGACTCGGTGATAATGTGAGGATGAGAAATGCCTTTTTCATCACAGGCATGCTGTAAGGTGCTAACAATATCATTGGCGTACTCTTGCTCGCTATAGTTCGTTGAATTGCTGCTATTGCCGGAGCCATCATAGTCGACGCCAAGGCCACCACCCACATCGAGGTAGTTTATATTTGGAGCAATCGATTTCATTTCAGTAAAGTATCGAGCGCCCTCTTTCATAGCTGATTTTATCGCATGAATTGAAGGGATCTGGGATCCAATATGAAAATGAAGCATCTCGAGTGCGTTTAACAGATCTGCCTCTTGTAAAGTTCGACAGCCCTGCACCATTTCAGAAGGAGTAAGTCCGAATTTGGAGTGTGCACCGGAAGACTCTTGCCATTTGCCTTCGCCTTTAGCGTTAAGTTTACAGCGAAAGCCTATACGTGGTTTTACGCTTAATTTTTTGGCCGCATTTATAATTAGCTGAATTTCTTCCTGCCGGTCCACCACGATAAAAACGTTATGGCCTAACTTTTGCGCCAGCAGGGCTGTTTCGACATACTCAGAGTCTTTAAAGCCGTTACAAATAATAATACCATTTGAATTATCCATGAGAGCAAGAGTGATTAAGAGTTCGGGTTTGCTTCCACACTCCAGACCCATATGGTGGATTTTACCCTGTTGAACAATCTCTTCAACAAGATGCTTTTGTTGATTCACCTTTACAGGGAATACTCCTCGATAGGTGCCGTTGTAACCATACTCATGAATGGCTTTCGAAAAACAGTTATTTAGGAGGTTAATTCGGGACCCTAGTATGTCAGAGAATCGCACCAGAATGGGGAGGCGAATACCTCTCTCTTTCAAATCATTGGTCAGCTTATAAAGATCCACCCGATGGCCGGCGGGACCTTCTGGAGCTACATGTACATTTCCATTATCACCAATCTCAAAAAATCCGGAACCCCAGAGTTCTACTCCGTACAGTTCTCGTGAATGTTGGGGGGTCCAATCGCTCATCGCTCTCTATCCTCACTTGGCAATGATATTTAATATTCTGCCGGCTTTATAAATGACTTTAACTATATTTTTATCGCCCATAGCGTTTACTACGGCTTCGATCTGCTTTGCAAGATTTACGGCATCCTCTTCGGAGGTCTCAGCTGAAACCTCAATGGTTCCTCGCATTTTTCCATTCACCTGCACTCCCATGGTCATAAGGTCGTCGACCGTTTTGTCTGGGTCGAATTCTGGCCATGGGGCTAAGTTCACACGGCCTTCGCCGCCGAGACGCTCCCAGAGCTCTTCGGAAATATGTGGTGCAATAGGCATCATGAGTTGGGCAAGAGACTTCAGAACCGACTTGGGTTTTAATTTTTGCTTATAAAGCTCGTTGACCAAGATCATCATTGCGCTGATGGCTGTGTTAAAACTCATAGACTCGATGTCTTCAGTGACCTTTTTTATGGTCTTATGAAGAAGCTTATCGATGTCTTCACTCACTTCAATGTCTTCGGCAACCAATTGGTCATTTTCGTCCACAACCAAGCGCCAAACTCTATCTAAGAACCGGCGAACCCCATCCACACCCTGAGTGGACCAAGGCTTGTCCTTATCAAACGGCCCCATAAAAGAAATATAGGCTCGCAGGGCATCCGCTCCAAATTGTTCTTTAATTTCATCGGGATTTACAACGTTCCCTCGAGATTTTGACATCTTTTGATGATCGCTTCCCAGAACCATCCCTTGGTGAGCCAATTTTTGAAAGGGTTCATCATGGGAAACAATACCAGCGTCAAACAGCACTTTTTGCCAAAAACGAGAATAGAGCAAATGTCCCACAGTATGTTCAGGTCCACCGATGTATAAATCAACGGGCATCCAATAATCTTGAGCCTCTTTGGATACCAGTTCATCATTGTTATGCGGATCGCAGTACCGTAAAAAATACCAAGACGATCCCGCCGACCCAGGCATGGTATCGGTGATACGTTCACCGACTTCGCCAGTGTCTTTATCTTTGTATTTTACAAATTCTTCCACTCGAGCCAATGGCGGTTCCCCTTTTTCGGAGGGTTCGTAATCTGCTACAGGTGGTAAAACTACGGGTAACTCATTCAAGGGAACTGTGGCTAAGCCTTTTTCGGAAAACTCTACGACAGGGAAGGGCTCACCCCAATATCTTTGGCGACTGAACAGCCAGTCTCGTAATTTGTATTGAGTTTCTGCCTCACCAATTTTTTCCTTTTGCAAATGCTCGATCATTTTGTTGATAGCCTCTTGCTTAGATAGGCCATTCAAGAATTCAGAGTTTACCAACTTCCCGTCACCAGCGAAGGGGAGGTCGGAGTCACTTTCGAGCACTCTCAATATGTCGATACCGAATTTTTCTGCAAACTCAAAATCTCTTTCATCATGACCTGGAACAGCCATAATTGCGCCAGTACCATAACCCATGAGTACATAGTCAGCGATCCAAATGGGAACTCTATTTCCGGTCAAAGGATGAATGGCATAGCCGCCGGTAAAAACTCCTGTCTTGGTCGTATCCGCTTTACGATCCAACTCAGAGCGGCTCGCGGAAGCCTTAACATATTCGTCCACAGCGGATTTTTGCTCGCCAGAGGTGAGTTCGCCGACGAGAGGATGTTCTGGAGCCAAAACCATAAAGGTTGCACCGAACAAAGTATCTGGTCTGGTAGTAAAGACCTCTAATTTTTCGCTATGATTTTCTAAATTAAAAAACACCTTAGCGCCGACACTTTTACCTATCCAGTTACGTTGTCCTTCTTTAGTTCTATCGGGCCAGTCGATTTTATCAATGTCTTGTAGGAGTCTTTCTGCATAAGCGGTGATTTTTAGCATCCACTGCTTCATAGGCATTCGTACTACAGGATGGCCACCACGCTCACTTTTTCCGTCCACGACCTCTTCGTTAGCCAATACAGTTTTTAAAGCGGGACACCAATTGACGGGAACTTCCTTTTGGTAGGCGAGGCCCTTTTCATAAAGCTTGGTAAAGATGAACTGAGTCCACTTATAAAAATTCGGATCACAGGTGGAAACCTCTCGTGACCAATCAAAGCTAAAGCCAAACAATTTTAGCTGTCGACGAAAATTTGCAATGGCATCATTGGTGACCTTTTCAGGGTGCACGCCTGTTTTGATGGCAAATTGTTCGGCCGGCAATCCAAAGGCGTCATATCCCATGGGATGGAGTACATTGAAGCCCTTCGCGCGTTTGTATCGAGCCACAATATCGGTAGGAGTGTAGCTGGCCATATGTCCAACATGTAAACCAAATCCAGAAGGATAGGGAAACATATCGAGGGCATAATATTTTGGTTTCTTGGACGGATACTCCGCTTGAAAAGACTTTTCTTCATCCCAAATTTTCTGCCATTTTGCGTCTATTTTATTGTGATCGTAGGCCATGTTTTTGCTGCTCCCATTTTTCTTCAAGGGGGGTTTTCCTCAAGATATTCTAAGGTGATTCAATAAGGAATCGATGAGATTGAGTTAAGACCTTTGCATAGTGGATAGGGGTGGTTATGTCAAACAGCATCATCTCTGAGACCATCTCTCTGGCGCCTTGGCTGGGGCGGTAACGACCTAGCGCTAGAAATGAGTTTTTCAGAGGGGATTCATTCACCTATCCCGGTGGGAGAGTTTATAATGATAGGGTATGGCTGATTTAGATCAAGATACCAATTTAAGGCGAGTTCTCGTGGTCGACGACGACGAGTTGAGCCAGCAAATTTTGAGTAAAACCTTAGAGATGGACGGGTATCAGGTTCAAGTGGCCTCTGATGGTAACGAGGCCCTTACGGTTATCAATAATTGGTATCCTCATCTTATCCTTCTAGATATCAATATGCCCGGTTTGGATGGCATGCAAACCCTTAAAAATTTACGTCAGAAAACCAATTACGTTTCTACAATTTTTATTTCAGCCAACTCAAATCCTGAAGATATTATCAAAGGTCTGGACGCAGGTGCGGACGATTACATCACCAAGCCCTTTGACCCTTTAGTTATGCTGAGCCGAGTGCGAACTCAGCTGCGTATTAAGGACATTAGAGATGATCTTAGACGCGTGAATGGACGTTTACAGGAACTTGTGGAGATCGATGACCTCACAGGCCTTTTTAATATGCGCTCTCTCTATTCCAAATTGCAAAACGAAGTGGAGCGGTCGGCACGATATGGTCGATCCCTCTGCGTTTTGATGATGGACATGGATCATTTTAAAAATGTGAATGACGATCACGATCACTTGTTTGGTAGTTTTGTTTTGTCTGAAGTAGGAAAAATCATTCGAGAAAATATTCGAAAGGTAGATTTTGCAGCTCGCTATGGTGGAGATGAGTTTTTAATTGTTTTGGCTGAGTGTACTCCCGAAGGGGCAGAAAAGTTTGCCCAACGTCTTGGCGATTACATTAGCAAACATGAGTTTAAAAATGAAAACCACTCCATACACCTCACCACAAGCATTGGCTATGCCGTAACGGACTCTGAGCATCCGTATGTGAATGGAAAAGAGTTGGTGCGAGTTGCGGATAAAGCTCTTTATACGGCAAAAGAAGACGGCCGTAACTGTATTCGATCAGTGGATTTGGGTTTAAATCCAGATGCCATTCAAAAATCAAGACGCCGCCCAGATATTAAAATCAAGTAAGGGGAAACTCTTTGTTATCATCAGAAGTCCAGCAAAACCTCATATCGTCATCTTTAAAATATTTCGACATAAAGACGCTGAAAATAGACAGCCAGGTGTTAAAAGGAAATCCACTAAAGGATCCTAGCACTCGTTTCCTAGGCTGTCTTATGCCAAAGAAGTTGAGGAAGGGCGAGAAATTGCCTGTGGTTTTGGTCTTAGCTGGCTTTTCGGGAGTCGGTAATAAATATCTAAATGTTCGATTTAAAGATCCCAATTTTGCTGAAGTGTTGGATCAGCTCTATAAAGAGAAACTGGCTCCCAAGGCTTTATATGTGTTGGTAGATGCAATGACCTACTGGGGAGGAAGTCAGTTTATAAATTCCAAAGGTACGGGCAGGTACGAAGATTTTCTATGTAAAGAAGTCTATTCGGCCCTTCATCTCAATTTTCCGGTGGAGTCAGATAGTAAGCACTGGTGTGTCATGGGTGGTTCCAGCGGAGGCTATGGAGCACTACATCTCTCCAGCAAGTATCCGGAAAAGTACGGGCTCGCCATTGCCATAGCTCCGGATAGTTTTTTTGATGCCAGTTTGATGCCGGAAATTTTAACCGCGATGATTTCCATAGAAAAGCTAGGTGGAGTGAAGGGTGTTAAGGAGGAGCTTGAGAGCGGTAAGCTGATGCGGAGGAGAGAGGCTCATACCATTCTCAATGCCATTGGAATGGGAACTTGCTATGCACCAGACCCAAAGAAGAAGGGTGAAGTCCGTTGGCCGATTGATTCGGAATCGGGACTGGTAGTAAATGGTACTTGGAAGCAGTGGCTTAAACATGATCCTATTCATTTCTTAAAAGCTCGTAAGAAGAATGTTTTGCAATTACGTGGTGTGTATTTAGATGTGGGAGATAAAGATCAATATCATTTACAGTATGGTACCCGCCAGATTAGAGATGCATTGGTTGCTATGGGTGCAAAAGTGAAATATTCAGAATTCAAAGGTAATCATTTCGATATAGGGGACCGGCGGCCGGCAGCCTTGAAGTGGCTGAATCGATATTGGCGATCCTAATGATAATTTGACCACCTATGAAGTAGATTGGCTGTTCTCTCAAGGTAACCTAAAGAGCTTTGATATAAATTCTCATTACCTGTTAAAAGCTATTTTTTTGCATTAGATTCTATAAAAGTGTTCGTGTCATACCTCATGTGTTAATGTGTGCAGTATGAGTTATAAAGAGTCACCGAATCTAGAAGTGAATGATCGAGATAAACAAAGAGCCGCCTTGCTTTCGATGGTGGTTGGGATCTTACTTTTATTGATAAAATTTTGGGCTTTTAATATGACCAATTCTAACGCCATTTTTTCCGATGCGATGGAGAGTATTGTTAATGTGGTGGCCGGTTTGCTTCTTATTTTTGTCATCTATTATGCCAGTCAGCCGGCAGACACGGATCACCCATACGGGCATGGTAAAATTGAGCATTTTAGTGCGGCGTTTGAGGGAGGCCTGATTTCTTTTGCCGCTTTGGCTATTTTATTTGATGCCGCAAGAAGTTTGATCCAGGGGCATGTGCTGCATGAAATGGGGATTGGATTGGCAGTAGTAGGATTTGCTGGTGTGGTGAATTTGCTTTTAGGACTTTTTTTGATTCGAGAGGGTAAAAAGCAATCCTCGGAAGCCATCCAGGCCTCAGGTAAACATATTGTTTCTGATTTTTGGACGAGCTTTGGTGTAGTTATCGGTCTTGCTCTTGTCACTTTGACAGGTTGGTATTGGATGGATTCGGTGATTGCTATGATTGTGGCATTTTTCCTTGGACGCACAGGGCTTTCGATTGTCAGACAGTCCATTGGTGGTTTGCTTGATGAGGAGAGCGAAGAGGATTTAAAAAACTTAGCGGAAATTTTCTCTAAGCATGTCAGTCAGAGTGTTATTCAAATACATCACCTTAAGATGATTCGTTCTGGAGCCTTTCACCACATTGATGCCCATTTGGTTGTGCCTGAGTTTTGGAATGTAAAGGACGTTCATGAAAACATCGACGATTTCGAAAAAAATGTGGTGGAAGATTACCCAAATAACATGGAACTCCATTTTCATCTGGATCCCTGCCGAAGAGCCTATTGTAAAGTCTGCGATATGCCTGACTGCCCCATTCGCTTGGACGCTTTTGAAAAGCGCATTCCGGTCAGTGTAAAGCATTTCCGCAGTTCAGAGGAACCCGAAGAGTTTCGCGAATAGCTCCAGTCATTTTGAGTAGGCTTGATCCTCTAGTGCTAAGAAGTCTTAATAGCCAGCGACAGAGCCTTCAGCTCGAGAGTCGAAAGCCGCTTCCAAAAAACCTGTTTTTGGATCTCTTCGAATGCCATTCACGCGAGCTGCAAACTCATGCTCCACGACATTGTGGCCCATAGTCTTTAGCTTACTAAGAACATCAGGTGAATGTTTGTCCGAGTATACAAACAGTTTATTGGGTAAAAACTGGTGATGCACCCGCGGGTATTGAATGGCTTTGTCCATGTCAAAGTTCAAGCTCAGAGTTCTATACAGTACCTGAAGAACGGAGCTTATAATTTTTGGTCCTCCAGGAGCACCCAAAGCCATAATTGTTTCATTTCCTTTAGTTACTATGGTGGGAGTCATGGAAGAGAGGGGGCGTTTCCCCGGTTGAACGAGGTTTCCTCGCCCTTGGATGAGCCCAAACATATTGGGTTTGTCCGGATGAGTGGTAAAGTCGTCCATTTCGTTATTGAGAACAATGCCATAGCGATCCGTTACCACACCTGATCCATAGGCTCCATTGAGAGTAACAGTCAGAGAAACCGCATTACCTTTGCGATCCATAACGGTGAAGTGAGTGGTTTCCGTTGACTCTTTTACTGGTGCCATTTCTTTTAAGGGAGCTAGTTGAGTGGCTCGATTTGGAGTTATTGAACTGGCCATTTCATTTAAATATTTTTTAGAGAGAATCAAGTCCATAGGGTTTTGGTGGAAATCAGGGTCTCCTAAAAGTAGCCTTCCCCGAAAGGCACGTGATTCAATTTCGGCCAGGAGATGCAGCTCCTCTGAGCTTAATGGCTTTTTATTTTTTAAATTTAATTTTTCAATGAGTGAAAGTGCCGTTTTAATCACAACGCCACCACTGCTAGGAGGAGGCATCATGTGAATGGTATGACCTTCATATTCAGTGGTGATGGGCTTGAGCCAGCGCACCTTATAGTTCCGTAAGTCCTTATATGAAATTACGCCACCACTTTCTTTGACGGAGCTAACAATGTCGTCTGCGACACTGCCTGTATAAAAGCCGTTTTTCTTGCTGTATCTAAACAGACTTAGAGCGCGACTGAGCTCCTTCTGTTTTAGCTTTTGTCCTGGATTGTAAGCGTGGCCACTACGCTTGAAAAAAAATCCCTTTCCCGCCTTGTTGAGTCGGCCTTTGTTATCTTTTGTTCTTTGGTGCCACTCGCCCCCAATTCGAAATCCAAATTTCGCCAGTTGAACGGCAGGTCGAATCACATTTTTCCATGGTAGTTTTCCAAACTTTGCATGTAGAGATACAAGTCCTGCTGGATAACCGGGAACGCCAATGGCGTGGCCACCATCTCTCGAAGCCATTTGTCCCTTATCAAGATAGTATTTCTCATTGGTCTTTCTTGGGGCGATCTCTCTAAAATCTAAAACATGAACTTTGCCATTGAAGCGAACCAGCGCAAATCCGCCGCCACCCAATGAGGCATTGTAAGGGTTAGTGACGGCCATTGCGGCTCCCACCGCTACGGCCACGTCCACAACGTTCCCGCCGTCAGCGGCGATTTTTTGCCCAATCTCGTTGGCGTAGGGACTGGAACCAGTGATCAGCATTTTGGATCCACGCGTAGGTACGGCTTCTGCCGGAACTAGTGAAGAAAGGAGAGAGCAGCTCGTCAGTGCTACGATTAAGAATAGGAACTTCATTTCAACCTCAGTGTATGTAAAATTCTCCCAACAGGGCTCAACCTATTGTAATCACATATTGATTTCCCCACAATTCACGGCCGACTTAGGTACCGAGGGTGGGGAGCGTAGGTGGCGCACTTAATTAACGCAATGCTTCTAAAAAAGGGACTTGGTGCCTGGTGGAGGGTTTGATACACCGCACTTATGACACCGCATATATTTGGATTGAATCCAACGAAAACACTGCCAGATCCCACCTATTACGCTGAGGCGCTTAATGGAGAGTTTCGCAATTGGGCTTTTTGCGAGGAGCGCTCCCAGGAGTTCAAAGGCCGTTGGCGGGAAGAGGTTTTTGAGGTCTCGAAGGACCACCCCATGGACCTGGAAATAGGTACAGGTAATGGCTTTCATTTTGCCCACTATGCAAAGGCTCACCCAGAGCGATGTTTTATTGGCCTGGAGATTAAGTACAAGCCACTGATTCAAAGTATCCGTCGGGCGATCAATGAGGGTAGTACCAATATGCGCATCGGACGGTTTCATGCGTCCTACCTCGATGAGATCTTTGACGAAGGTGAATTGAATCACGTTATTATTCATCATCCAGATCCTTGGCCTAAGAAAAAGCAATGGAAGCGAAGGTTGATTCAAGATGACTTCTTAGAAGGGCTACATCGCTTGCAGCGTCCCGGTTCCCGAGTGGATTTTAAGACAGATGATTTGCCCTATTTTGAGTGGGCTTTAGAGAAGTTTAAGAATTCTAAATACGGCCAGCTTGAGTACACTTTTGATTTGCATAACTCTCAGTTCGCTAGCGAGAATTTTGAAACTCACTTTGAAAAAATCTTTCTTAAGAAAGAGCAGCCCATCTACTTCCTGCGCGTCTTTTCCTAGAAGAGCATCTGTCAAAAAATAAGACGATCATGGAGAATTTATATTCGCTCTTTGGTTTAGGGTTTTCATTCCGAATCTAGTTTAAAATACCTCATGTTTAACCGCCGCTTTTCCTTAGTCTGTGCGACCTTATCTCTTTGTTTTTCCGTCAGTGCGTGGAGTGCAAACTCCTGCAGGGGATTATTTGTTCGCTCTGTGGATCAGATGGTGGATCATATTGTCAATCCTCACACCGAGTTTTTCAGTTCATCGGATTTATCGGATATGCGCCAATTGAAGGGAAAAGACAAAGCCTATGTATTGGAGCGATTAGGACGCTATTATTCGGCCCAAAAAGGTAAAGTCATCAATGCCGCTATACAGATTATTATGGATCCCATGGCCATATATCGAGAATTTCAAAAGTCGGGTGGCGAGGCGAAGGACTTTTATCCTTACTATCTAAAGGTGCTAAGGGAGCAAGTCTTTAAAGGCTCTCGAACCACCGGTCAGTATGATGCGTCCGTCATCTTTAGTATTTTAGAGCCTCTTCAGGAGTTTATTCGCCGTAGTCCAAAAGTGGATTCCGTGGTGTTCTTTGGTTCGGTACCTAATGGTTTTGGTCGAGTGGGCAGTGACCTAGATATCTTTAACGTGGCTCGTCCCGAAGGTTATCCCCATCTTAAAGAGCAAATTGAAGACGCGGTAAATAGTATGGGCCGAATTCCTGATCCCTTAGAGCCTTATCGGTATCCGATCGCAGACACGATGCTGAATCAACAGGTTGGGGTTATCTTGCAGAATCTTCCCTTCAGATGGGCGACCACCTATACAACGGACCGAGCCCATGAGCATTTTGGTTCCCAGTCCCACCCATTCACTTTTGTGGTCAGTTCAACCAGCATTGAACTTCGAATGTATGACATGATCCACAGATCCCCCGATTACAGCCATTACATTGTATTACCCTTCTAAGTACGCGAGATCTGAATGACTTGTGTTGGACCTTTAATGGGGAGGGGCAATTTTATTGACATCAATTAAAGGGTTGTCGTAGCTTTCCGGAATGAAAAATAATCCCACTATATCCGCATCCGCGTTGATTGGTTTCTTTCTTGTTAACGGGGTTCTCAGCTTCTTTATATGCCTTGGTTATTTTAATTTTAACTCTTCCTATCTAGAGTTGGGATACGGATTGTTTGCCATGTTTACGCAAATGGTTTTTCTGTTTTTCCTAAGCTCTTTGTTTTTTGGTCTAATGGCTAAACTTAGATTTCCAGTTAAGTTTATTAAATGGCTAACAGTTTCAATATTAACTTTCGCTTGGGTCATTTTGTTTATCGATATCCAAGTTTATGAGTTGTTCAAAAATCACATCAACGGGTTGGCTATCAATATTTTAACCACTCCGGGAGGATGGGAGAGTTTATCCATTAGCAATACGGAGCTGACTCTGTTCGCAATAGGTATTGTGTTTGTGTTTTTTGCATTATCTTTTGCATTCAACAAATGGGTGTATTGGTCGAATAGAGATTTTTGGTTCAATCGCTTTTTGAGTAAGAAAAGATACATTAGCGCATTTGTATTTATACCCTTTTTAGTGGGTGCTTCTATCTATGCTTATGGCGATCTCTACGACATTCCTGAAATCAAGCGCTCCCATGATGTGGTTCCCTTTCATCAGCCAGTAACTATCAAAAAAGCATTTAGTCGAACCTTTGGCTACCTGCCTACACCGCCTGTAAGAAGCATGAAGTTGAAGGCCGGGGGTTTGCTTAAGTATCCTGCGGAAAAGATAGAGTTTTCAGCTGAGAAAACAAAGACGCCTAATGTTCTGTATATTGTCATTGATTGTTGGCGAAATGGTGCAATGACAAAAGAGATCACTCCGAATATTTATAAATATGCCGAGGAGAGAGGGCAGGTTTTTACCAATCATCATGCGGGAGGAAATGCCACTCGAAACGGTATGTTTTCTCTTTTATATGGAATCTATTCTTCTTATTGGCAGAAGTTTCTAGCTGAAAATCGTACACCAGTACTCTTTGATAGAATGATGGAGCTGGATTATAAGTTTGGGATCTATTCCAGTGAACCTTTAACTTTTCCTGAATTTCGAAAGACGGCTTTTGCCAAATTAAATGATTATATCGAAGACGAGTTTGGGCTGGGTGAAATATGGAAGCGAGATTTAAAAGTTTTTGATCGAGCTCATCAGTTCCTAGAAAAGCAAAGCAGCGATCAGCCATTTTACTCAATGATATTTTTAGATTCCGCTCATAGTCGCTACTCTTTTCCAAAAGAGGCTCAGAAATTTAACCCTTCTCTAGTGGATTACACTTATTCTCTGCTAACTGATGAACAGAAGGGATTAGATCTTAGGAATTCCTATTATAACGCTGTTTATTTCCTGGATAGAGAGATTGGGAAGCTACTCGATGATCTCGATAAGTGGGGGCGCTTGGATGATACCATCGTTGTCATTACGGGAGATCATGGTGAAGAGTTTATGGAGAATGGCTACACCGGTCATTCGGGAGCTTTCACGCGCGAGCAAACCATGTCTTCTCTTGTAATTCTTTGGCCGGGTAAACAGCCAAAGACTTATGATCACTTTTCCACCCATTTTGATGTTTTACCCACATTGATGCAGGAGTTGGGAGCTGTAAGTGATCCTGAGGTGTACAGCATGGGGCACAACTTATTTGATGAGGTTCCCCATAACTACTCTTTGTCCTGTAATTGGAATCAATGTGCGATTTTTGACAATGACGGTTGGATCATATTTGGAGCTCCTGGGCACAATGCCACTCAGCTGGAGTTTAGGAATTTAGATTACGAAGTCATTCGATCCAGCGAAGGGGATAGCCCTAAAAGAACGGTCTATATGTCTGAGGTTTTAAGAAAAATGGGACGTTTCAGTCGATAAGGCCATATTCCAATAAAGTGGCCTTCAGTTTTTTGCCTTGCTCCTCTTCCGAGTATTTGGCCGCCGTGGTTCTATTGATTTCACCGATTCTATGTCTTAGATCTTCATTTTCAATTAAACTTAAAAGTTTCTGAGTTAAGCTTTCAGCTGTGACGGGATTCAGTATTAAATCTCTAGACTCGCCTTCGAGCAGATCTGAAGACCCCACTTGATGGGAAACAATCACTGGATTTTTACATGTCATCCCTTCAGGGACCACGCGCCCAAACTCCTCCCACTTTGCGGGTAAAACTTGAATGTCCACTCCGTGATAGATCTTTTCGATTTGGGGGATGGGCTCAATGAAAATAAATCTATCGGATTCATTCAGTTCATTGACGAGTTTTCGATCCCAGCCATTATCAGGCCCTTTCCCCACAACCAAAAATTTACATTTGTTTTTTAAGTCTGTGGGGAGATGGGCGCAAGCCTGGATAAATACATCTACATTTCGTTTCTCAAAATTCCCGGAGGTAATGAGGCCTATTAGGACTTCATCAGTCAAATTTTGTTCGCTCCGAAATTGGTCTCTTAGCTGTTCAGCCTTGTTAAGATTAAATTGTTCCGGACTAAACCCTGGATGAATGGTAACCAATTTTGATTCGGGAATACTATATCGCTGAGCTAGATCTTTTTTCATTAGGTCTGAGTTGCAAACCACAAGCTTAAATTTTTGTTCGGTTAGTATCTTTTTGTGAATCTGCCCCACTGGATGATCCTCAGGGAGCGGACGACCTTTTACGAGTTCATTCGCCAGGTGAACACAATTATGTAAAAACAAAACATCTTGATCAAAAATTTCTCCGTGGCCAAATATAAGATCAAAGTTTCCTTTCTCTAGTTTTTTACCAGTGCTTTTCGCAAACTGGAGCCGGCGTTTGTAGTTAGATAAAGGAAGAGTAAAGATTTTGTGGGGAATGCCACCGCTTTCTTTAATATTATTTTTGTTAACAAACTCTCCAAAAACATGAACTTCCCAGCCAAGATTATGAAACAAGCGAGTTTGTTCCAATGTGTTTCGGGCAGCACCAGTGGTTTTAACTAGTTGTCGTGTTACGTTGGCAATTCGTTTCAACTATAAGCTCCAAAGGTTTTCTTCTTCGGTTGATTTGCCAGCCTTCCGTTGAAGCTGCAAAAGCTTAGCCCACTTAAGATAGGAGTTAATTCCGGCAGACAAGGCAACAGTCATTCCATCCACCCCTCCCAGGAAACCGAGCTTCAAAATATACTTTTTAAAAAAAGCCAGGCTGCCATGGAAAACAGGGGAGAGGCTATTACCTCTGCGACCTTTCTCAAATAAAATTTTTGCTCCGCGAGTGCTAAATCGGTCCCCCTTCACAAACAGCTCTCCGGCGTGTTTGTAGGAGTAGTGAATTAAATCGGCTTGAATCTCTTTATAGTTTTTTGTTTGTACTCTGGCGTGGGCTTTAACATCCGCAAACCGTGTTTTCTTGTGGTTATAAAGCCGAATAAAATGATCGGGATACCAACCACAATATTTGATCCATCGATCTCCAATCAGATTTCTTCTTCGCACTGAAAACGCATCAAAAGTCGTTTTATCTAAATTTAAATTTTGTATCACTTGAACAAGCTCTGGAGTAAGTCGTTCATCAGCATCTAGGGAAAAGACCCAGTCATTAGAAACGTGAGTAAGAGCTACGTTTTTTTGAATTCCGTCTCCGAGATAGGGCTGATCAATCACTTTAGCACCCATTTCTTGGGCAATGGCTTTGGTTTGATCAGTGCTGCCAGAATCTACAACAATCACTTCGTCGCAAATCTGCTGTAAAGAAGCAATGCACTCCCGTATGTGATTTTCCTCATTGAGTGTAATAATATTACCGCTAATACTGGCCAAAAAGTGTTCCTAAGTTTCTCTAAACGAATTAGATTAAATCTACCAAATAGAGTAGAAATGGAATAGTTTGAGCATTGATGACGCCAGCAGTCAGTTACATCAATTCACAGGCTTTCCGGTGAATGGGTTCGCATCTAAGATTTACTTTTGAGGAAGTGAAAAATGGCATTGAATATTTTGGCACAAATTACAACAGCTACGGTTTATCTGTATCTATTGGCTTTAACCACTTCCATTGCCGGCATGGAAGCTTTTTCATGGTTAACCGCCATTATTGTTCTCCTCATGTATCTAGTGGATCATTTTGGTGAAAAAACGCTCCCTCGCTTTCGATTGCCTGGAGATTTATTTTTGTGGGGGTTTTGGCTGGTTGTTACTTTGGGGGCGTTGTTAATCCCTGATATTTCTGGAAAAGATCAAAAATACATGATCTCAAACATTCGCTGGGTTTTACTTATCTATGCTTTTTCATATCTATTGTCTTTTAAGTTTAAAAGTTTAAAAAAATATCTTCCAGTCTTGTTTGGTTTTGCCGGTTTGGTGGCTATCTACGCAATTGTTCAAGTGCCTACAGGTTTAGAGCTAGCTCGTGAGGTGGGTAATCCGAAAAATCGGTACGGAGATCTTTTTAGGGCCCATGGATTCTTCTATAGCACAATGACCTACTCTTATTCCTTTGGAATGTTGTTCTGCTTTATGTTGGCCAGTTGGATTTATAAAGTGTTTGATGGCTGGGTCGGGCGGTTTTTAGTTCCTATAACAACAACTGTTGTTGGTATTAGCTTAATTCTTAGTTTTACAAGAGGACTATGGATAGCATTAGCCGCTGCTGTTTTCGTGATGTTGTTTTCGATAAAAAGGAAGTTTGGATACATGTTGATCGTTGCTGGCTCGGTACTTGTGGTATTGGCTATGATTTTTAGTCCGATAGTGCGTGATAGAATCACGAGTATTGGTGATTTTAATAATTCATCAAATCTGGGTCGGATTCATGTTTGGCAAGGAAACTGGGCTATGTTTTTGGATAACCCCGTACTAGGAGTAGGGCATCGCAGAAATACAGAAATGCTGCCGGTCTATTATGAAAAAATCGGTTTGGATACGAGTTATGTAAGTAACGCTCATAACACCTATTTACAGGTATTGGGAGGTACAGGCCTTTTGGGATTACTTTCATATTGTGGATTTATGTTTGTATTTATGATGACGGCTTTTAGGCTGTGGAAAAACTCTACAGAGCCATTGGCTAGGTCCATAGGACTGGGGGCCATAGGAGGTATGGTGTGTTTACATGTTGGAGGATTGACCCAGGTTAATTTTTTCGATGGGGAAGTGACTCATGTTTTTGTGTTCACTACGGCCTGCCTGTTGGCGACCTATTTTCACTATGTCCAAAATAGAAAAGAATTAGGGAAGGATTTATGAAGCTGAAAGATAAATGGAAATATTTTCGAAGAAAGTTAAGAACCAAATTTTTAAATCTATTTGGGCTTCCCAGCGCACAGATGATTGCAGAAAAACACACCGAGCAGCTGTGTTTAGCGACAGTAAATGAGTTAAAGAGAATTCACGCAATCAACATTCCCTTGTACCCCTTTAGAGGTGCCGCCAACTCAAGTCTTATGTATTTACTGATGCGGTCTGTTACAAGTTATGATTTTAAAAGTGTTGTTGAGTTTGGCTGTGGGCAATCCACCTTTATTTTTGATGCTCTGTTGAAGCTGAAAAAGAATAAATTTAAAATGCTATCGTTCGAAAATAATGAATTCTGGCAATCACAAGTTCAAGAGAAGGTTCAAACAAAAGTGGTATTGTCTCCTTTGGTAGACACTCAAGTGCTTGGAAAAACAGTTCCTTTTTATGATTTTCAAAAGGAAATAAAGAGTGAAGTCTTTGATTTTATATTGGTCGATGGTCCTTACGGGACAAAAAGCTTTTCCCGGTTTGGATCTGTGAATGTGATTTTAAATCATTTGGCTGAGGATTTTCTTATAATTTTCGATGATGCGGAAAGATGGGGTGAAAAACAATCCTATCTCACATTAGTGGAAGCTATGAAGGCAAAAGGTTTGAAATTCCATACTCGTCTTCTTCAAGCCGATAAGCATCAGTTTATCATTGCCTCTGAAAAGTTCCGGGGTGTTTGTCACTACTAGAATACTTTTTCAAGACAGATTGATTTAATCAATTGCCAGTTTTCGCCCAGATATGTTGGTGCTTCTAGCGGCTGTATAGAAAAGTGGTGACCTAAGTTTTTAAGATATTTTTTATGGCCAATGATTTTTATGGAGTTATTACCCTCTATCTTTGAACCTTGAAGCCTGTAGACTTTCTTCATGTTGGGTAGAATTTGATTTATTTTCCCAAAGTCCTCCATCGTCACATTAGCTGTATAGATACTCGCCAAGCCAGTGGTTCCAGGGGGCTGAATTTGTGGTGGTAGCACATCGAACAGATTTTGGTGGGGTAGGGCTCCAGAATCTAATCCGCGTTCAAACTGGGTTTTATCTAATAGAACAAGGTCGGAGGAGTGAGTTTCAAGCAGGGAGTGTGCAAATTGCCTAATCAGTTCGAGTTGCGAGTATTTTTTGTCAGCATTGCAGGCGGGGTCGTCGGAGCTTTCGGGGAAGTTACCGATTGCTTTCTTAATGAAGTCATTAAACTCATAATCTACTCCGAAAATAAACGGATGGATGGGGTAAAGAGCATACGAATGTCCAATGAGTTTTTTTGATTTTTTGTCGAATGCAAAATTCAGCTCTCCCACATGGTTGGCGCGGTACCCGGTTTCAACCCATGGTACTCCTGCGAAAAAGAGTTCTTTGAAAACGGTTTTGTGTGAATGGCCTCCAATAATAAAGTCGATTCCAGAAACATGCTCCGCTAAATGTTTATCAATACTTTTTCCCAGATGCGAAAGCATTATAACAAAGTTGACTTTACTCTCTTTTAAAATTGCTACTTGCTCGTTAGCGACTTTTACAAAATCAAGGTCCATTGTCATGCCGTTATAGTAAGGGCCTTTGTAACCTTGATTTAAAGAGTTGAAGAGTCCCGCTGTTAATCCAAAAATACCAATTTTAACACCACCATCTATGTCGTAAATATGGTGGGAAACTGATTTGCTGCCCAGTTCTTTATTGAAACGAACATTGGCAGAGAGCGAGGTGTTAGCGGCGTTGTTTGAGAAATTGACTATGCTCTTAATATTGTAAGCAAAGTCGTGGTTGCCCAATGTAATATAGTCCAAGCCCAATTGGCTATATATATCAGTGGTGGTTTGCCCGGAGGAAACGTGATCAGCTATGGATCCCTTTTCCATGGCATCTCCAGCACTGACAAATAGAGTGTGTTTACGTTTTTGTTTTTGGTTATTTACGAAGTTTTTAATTACGGCAAGCCGGGAGACTTTCTCGTTTAAAAGTGGAAAGGAAACAGGGTGATAGTAGGCATGGGTGTCATTAATGTGAAGGATCTGAAGAGTTACCAGGTCTTCGTTGTTTAAAAAGGAATGGACTCGCATGCTATTTGAGCCGTAATAGTAGGCGATATAAGCTGGTACAACGGAGAAGAGTAAAATCATTCCAATGAGTACTTTTTTAATCATGCCCACTACATTACCAAAATATGTGAGCCCTCGCATGGTACTTTTTCATCTCTTTTTGTTTTCTAGTGGGATGGATCCCACTTTCAATTTGAGAAATATATCTATTCTCTCGGGTAGCACCTTCTAGATTTCAATTGGTGCTCTAATGCCAAATCTATATTGTTGCAATGGGATGGGTAGGAATAGGGATCTGGCTGAAAGCCGGTTCGAAATTTTGGACCGTAGCAAAAGCTTTGGTCTGTAGTTAACATTGAAATTCTTTTGTACGGAGTGAGCCGATTTGCCGAAATGTGTTGGTATATGAATTGGTTCGTATTGGCCACTACATATCGATCCACGGGATGAGTTATTTCAGCAAATGGCTGAGCACATTCCATTTTATTCTCGGCTGTGAAGGTAAGATCAATTTTACCGCCAGCTTCAATCACAAAAATTCTGTAGGAGCCGGTTTCATTTAGAAGTTGGGTTCTATGCAAGTCCCATTTTTCCCAAATCGTTCGATGAAAAGTAGCAAACTGGCGAAGGTTGGACTCAACAAATGTGAATGAATTTGCAGGGGACTTATTAACTTGAACGGGTATTCGGAAATCATTGTTGTTTTTAATTGTGACCTTCGCAAAAGCAAAGGGGTGTTGTCTTGTTCGGCCTCGTCCTGGTTCCCCGTTTAATTCATGGGAGAGCGGTATCTGTTGCGTTGAAATTTCAACCAGTGGGGTTTGAGTTTTGAGAGTGAAGGGAGGAAGCATAGAAACTATTATTTGGTCCTTAGTTTCATAGGCAACACAGGTACGCCATGGACGCTCCATAAGTGCTTTGTAGGTGGGCGACCCTCTTCTGAGTAATGCGTTTAAAATCGATTTAAATGTAATTTTATGTGACCAATCGCTGATAGTGGTACCAATGTCGTCACATTGCAAATGCAGTTGTGAGCCCACCACATCCCGTTGAATTTCTTCAGGGACAAAGAGACTTTCACGTGATGTGCGTTGGCTCAATCGAATACTGCCAACGGGTTCATTGATAAGAACTTCTATGTTTTCCGCTTTAAAATGATGTTTAGAGCCAATGTCGTTCATTGCTGTGAACTGAAACTGACAGAGTAACTTTTTATCTGAGCTCACGTTTAAAATTTTTTTCCACCAATAAGGATTCAGCAGATGAATGACCAAAAGATCAGGAGGGATCTCTGCAAAACTTTTACTGTAGGTTCCTAAGTTTTGGCTTCCCAATTGACATTGGGTGAGGGAGTTGAGGTGAATATTTTCTGAGTTGTCATTGGATTCAATGTGAATGGGATAGGCTAGATGAACCTGTTGGGAAGATTTAAATTCGCTGCCAACAATCTGAGTGCTATTTATATCCAATCTTTCCACGCGCCAAGGATCTGATTCTGACTCTTGCTGACTGCACCCCAAGAGCCCAAAAAGTAAACTGCCTAAAAATAATATTCGGATCATCCGCCGCCCCTTTATTTAGATTTATCCTAAAGAGTGCAAACGGGAGTGTTTTTCACCAGTAGTCTGTATGGACTTTAATATCTCCTCGGACGGACACTTGGCATGAAAGTCGGACGTTTTTCGGGCAGGATTCCAATTCGAGCCTGTCGGTCTCAAGTTGACTTTTTGGGTTTAAATGCTCCGATCCTTCCAGGATCTGAATCTGACATTTGCTACAGATGCCATCGCCGCCGCAGCTGCTAGCGACCGGGATTTGGTTGTCCAAAAGGGCACGCATGAGATTGGCACCGTGGTCTACCAATAGGTGGTCGTCCCTATTTTTGAAGAATATTCGCGGCATGGCCTCATTAAAACTCCATGTCTTTGCCGGGTCTACGAAATTGTTGCTTTAGAGGTTAAATTTATGACTCTTTTATGGGCATTGGTTGCATCGTCCTTCGATCAAGTAGTAGGATCCGCCTATGGACAAAGTGGCTATATTAGGGGCAAGTCGAGGATTGGGAGCGGAGCTCTCAGTACGGGCGGTGACCTATGCCGATTCAGTTCATCTTATGGCCCGAAAAGTGGACTTGCTAAGCTCACTACAACAGAGTTTTGGGGAAGAGTTTCCAGATAAGCAGGTGCTCATTCAGTCTGCCGATTTTTCTAAAGAAGCCGGCCGGGATTTTGCCCTAAATGCGCTAAGAGAGTATGCCCCCACAAAGATTTTTTATGTGGCGGGGGGGGGTCCCTATGGTTTGTTCAAAGATAAAGATTGGAAAGATCATAAGTGGTCTTTTGAGGTGTCATTTGTGTTTGCGGCACAGGTTCTTCATATGGCGCTACAGGAGTTGGAGCCTAGAGGGCTAAAACAGTTTGTATTTGTAGGTTCGGCTATCGCTGAAAACCGGCCCGATCCAAGTGCAGCCAGTTATGCGGCGAGTAAACATGCACTAGCCGGATTGGTGAAATCTGTTCAAGCGGAATTACCTTATTTTGATCTCCGTCTTTTTTCTCCGGGATATATGGATACGGATTTGCTACCCATGAATGCGTGGCCTCGACAAATGGGAGAGCCTTTGATTGATCCAGTGGTAGCCGCCGAAGAACTGTGGAGTTGGTCCATGGATGAACGCTATCGCGGAGATCATTACCGCTTTACTACCGCCTAGGTCCTTTTAGTAAGGTGTCATCAGTAGCCTTTGCTGAGGATTCATGTAAAACAAGGTCTCATCTCTAGGGAGGTTTTGTGAGTCAATCAGTGGAAAATGTGATTATTGTAGGATCTGGACCGGCCGGACTAACGGCAGCTATTTATACGGCTCGAGCGAATTTAAACCCTTTAATGATCGAGGGTGAAGAAGTGGGTGGACAGCTGATGACAACCACCGATGTAGAAAACTTTCCTGGTTTTCCAGATGGTATTATGGGGCCAGACCTAATGACTGTGACTCGTAAGCAGGCCGAGCGTTTTGGGACTCGATTTGTATCTAGAAACGTAACTAAGGTAGATCTCTCTAGTCGACCCTTTAAAGTTTGGGTTGGCGAGAATGAGTATCAGGCTAAATCAATTATTATTTCCACCGGTGCTAGTGCCAAATATCTTGGGTTAGAAAATGAGAAAAAGTTTTTAGGTCGAGGGGTTTCTGCCTGTGCAACCTGTGATGGAGCTTTTTTCCGCGATCAAGTTGTGAGTGTTATCGGTGGCGGTGACACCGCGATGGAAGAAGCACAGTTCCTCACCCGGTTCGCTAAAAAAGTATATGTGATTCATAGAAGAGATTCTTTTCGGGCTTCAAAAATTATGGCCGATCGAGTGGTAAGTAATGACAAAGTAGAAGTGCTTTGGAATTCGCAATTGCACGATGTGATTGGTGACAATACGGGTGTTAAAAAAATTGCCGTTAAAAATGTTCAGTCCAATGAAGTTCAAGAGATTGATATGGACGGCGTGTTTATTGCCATTGGGCACAAGCCCAATACAGAAGTGTTTAAAGGTCAGCTGGAAATGGATGAAACGGGATACCTTATTACCAAGCCAGATAATACCTATACTTCGGTAGACGGTGTCTTTGCTGCCGGGGATGTTCAGGATCATGTTTATCGTCAGGCGATTACTGCTGCGGGAACAGGATGTATGTCCGCCATAGATTGTGAGCGATGGCTTGAGGAGCAAGAGCACCAATAGGTTTCCCGTTTAGGGAGACCTGGACTAAAGGTGAGTCGAAGCTTTCATTTTTCCGTTTTGGCTGGGATGGACTCTTGGTAGTATTACCAATGCTGGTAATATAGATTCGAAGGTGACCATACGATGAGTAAAGATGGAAAAATGAACACAGAAGACTTAGTTAAGAAAATTGACAAATTAACTAAGGAACGCATTTCTAAAGAAAAAGTAGTGAGCTTGAGTGAGTACAGAAAACTTAAGCAAAAAGATCTCACGCAATACAACCTTCTAATCATTGATGATGACGAAACTATTCGAACCGCCATGAAGCGTATGTTTCAAGAAGATGGTTACTCAGTCATCACGGCTGCCGATGGAACTCAATTGGCGCAAGTGTTGGATGATTCGCCTTTGGATCTTATTATCTTAGACGTGGGTCTTCCTTGGATCAATGGTTATGAACTAGCCAAGCTCATGAAGGAAAATGACGACCTTAAAAATATCCCATTGATCTTTATTTCCGGACGTACGGGAGATTTAGATGTTAAAAGAGGCTTTGATGTGGGAGCAGATGACTATATTAAAAAGCCTTTTGATGTAGATAATGTAAAGAAGACGGTCAAAACTCTTTTAAAAATAAATCACGGGTAGTATGCCGCAGTTCACTCGAAGCCTCGAAGATTTAAACAAGCAGCTTCAAAGGCGAGATCCTTACCATAGAGTATTAACACTTCCTTGGAGTGCTTTCTTTACAATATCGGTGGTGGCGTTTCTCTCCATCAATGGAATTTTTGCTCTGCTTTATATGCAGGATCCCGGAGGCATAGCGAATCTCAATTCGGATAGATTCTTAGATTACTTTTTCTTTAGCATAGAAAGCATTTCTACCATTGGCTATGGGAATTGGTATCCGCAAACCACCTACACACATATGGTTATGTCGGCACAGGTTTTCTTTGGTGTTATGAATATTGCCCTTGCTACTGGTATTGTATTTGCCAAGTTTTCACTGCCGACGAATAAAATAGTGTTCAGTGATAAACTCATTTTGGGTCAACATGATGGGAAGTTGGCCTTAATGTTTCGAGCTGCCAATGAACGAAATAATCAAATTGTGGATGCAAAAGTGTCGTTCAATCTGATCTGGAATGAAACCACTCAAGAGGGAATGGCCATGAGCCGCTTTAAAACCCTTTTTGTTAAAAACAGGCACACTCCATTATTCTCTCTCTCATGGCTTATTCACCACGAAGTGAATGAAGATAGTCCCATCTTTGGAAAGTCATTGGAGGATTTAAAAAATAATGGAGCAATGATCATTGCCACCATTACAGGTATAGATGGAACGTTGTCTCAAAATATATATGGGCAAACCACTTACTACCCGAATCAAATTTTAGAGGGCCATCAGTTTGTGGATATGCTGTCTTCGGATGAAAACGGTATCGTTGTCCACTATGACAAGATCAGCGAAACCGAAGCGATATCTTGAATTTAAGGCTTCCAAACGGAAGCCGTTACTTAAAGATTTTAAACTCGTTGTTGTCCAGCTTTTTAAAGTAGGAGTTAACTTCCTTTTTTAGTTTAGGAAGCAGGAATGCTACGGCAATTAAATTGGGGATCACCATTAGGCCTAACATGGAGTCGGAGAAGTTAAGTACCGCTCCAGACTTCCAAATGGTTCCCACAAAAGCGAGTATGCAAAACAAAATTTTGTATCCAAAAATAGCTCCGGAGCCAAACAGGTATTCGGTGGCTTGCTCTCCATAATAACTCCAGCTTAATAACGTAGAATAGGCAAAAAGTGCTACGGCTATAGGTACGAAGTACTGTCCGAAGCCAGAGATGCCGGTATCAAAAGCGCTAGCTGTAAGTACCACTCCGGTTCCTTCGGTAACACCAGAAATGAGGATCACTAGAGCTGTCATTGTGCAAATGACCACTGTGTCTATAAAGGGCTCAAGTAAAGCTACGACCCCTTCTCGTACCGGCTCATGCGTGGTGGCTGCTGAGTGAGCGATAGGGGCAGAACCCATTCCAGCTTCATTTGAAAAACAGGCTCGGCGCACACCTTGAATGAGGACTCCAATAAATCCACCTTCAATGGCTTCAGGAGCAAATGCTTGCGATACAATTTGTCCAAAAAGATGAGGGACTTCTTTTATGTTTGCAAAGATTACGATGAGTGAGCCAATGATATATATAAGACCCATAAAAGGTACGAGTTTTGAAGTTACGTTTCCAATTCGCTTAATTCCGCCGATGATCACTGCACCAACAGCAACAGCAACGACTAGCCCAGTGACCCATTTCTCAATTCCAAAATTATCGGAAAGAATAGAAGCCATTTGATTGGTTTGGAACATATTTCCAGCTCCCACACTGGAACAAATGCAGGCAAAAGCAAAAAATGCAGCCACTGGCTTCCATTTTTCGCCTAAACCCTTGCGGATGTAGTACATCGGTCCACCGCGCACATGACCCGTGTCCGGATCAATTTCGCGATATTGCAAAGCTAAGGTACATTCCGCAAACTTGGTGGACATTCCCAAGATACCGACTACGATCATCCAAAACGTGGCACCGGGGCCTCCAACGCTAATGGCAATGGCAACACCCGCAATGTTTCCTAAGCCCACAGTTGCGGAAAGGGCGGTGGTAAGGGCTTGGAAGTGAGAAATCTCTCCAGGATCATTGGGGTCGTCAAATTTCCCCCGCACAACATCAATGGCATGTTTAAAGCCTTTAAACTGAGGAAACTTAAATAAGATCGTGAGCACGATACCTGTTCCACAAAGTAGTACCACCATTGGGATGCTCCAAATTAGCCCAACTAGTGTTCCCATAAAATTATTGATGGCTTCCATCTTTCCCCCTCAATTAGATGCTGCGTTTGTTAGGAGGAGAATAGGAATTCCTAGACCTTAGGTCAAGGAAGACACGAAAAAGGCGGCTTAAATAGCCGCCTTTGTAACGCAAAAAAATGATTCATTCATTTTATAGAGTAGAGGCCAATGTCTTTGGAATTCCCTTGGGAATAGCATCCAAAAGCTTGCGCGTGTAATCCTCTTTTGGATTCTTGTAAATGGAAACACAGTCGGCCATTTCAACGACTTTTCCTTTGTTCATTACAACGAGCTCGTCAGCGATGTACTTCACAACAGCCAAATCATGAGAAATAAAAATATAGGTGAGTTGAAACTCTTCTTGTAAATCAAGGAGTAGATTTAAGATCTGAGCTTGCACCGATACGTCCAAAGCAGAAACTGATTCATCACAAATAATAAATTCAGGTTTAACGGCTAAGGCACGGGCAATACAAATTCTCTGCCTTTGCCCACCAGAAAATTCATGCGGGTAGCGGTTCAAAACCTCTCTAGGTAAACCGCATTTTTCAATAAGGTCTCCAGCAAGTTCCAATCGTTCTTCTTTCGAAGCACCAATGTTATGAATCACCATGGGCTCCATAATCGCAGCACCAACAGACATCCGCGGGTTTAACGAGGCATAGGGGTCTTGGAAGATGATCTGCATTTTTTTGCGCATCTCACGCATCTCGGACTTGCTGAGTTCGGTGATATCTTGATCTTTATAAATTACATTTCCACTGGTGGGCTCAATAAGTCGCAATACACTTCGCCCCAGGGTGGTTTTTCCACAGCCGGATTCACCAACAAGGCCAAGAGTTCGACCTTTACGCACTTTAATGGAAACATCATCCACAGCTTTTACCCATGATTTTACGCCACCAAAGAACCCTTTTTGTAGAGGGAAATGCATTTTTAAATTTTTAACCTCTAGCAAGACTTCCTGATCATCAGTGATCGGTCGAAAAGCCTTTTCCACGAGTTTATCTGCATCGGGATTGTGTTTTTCTTTTCCATCAGGAGTCATAAAATCACTTACTGTTGGTAAGCGCTCAGGGTTTTTGTCTAAGCGAGGGCGACAAGCCAGAAGTCCCTTTGTGTAGGGGTGTTGTGGATTTGTGAAAATGGCTTCGGTAGTGTTTTGCTCTACAATATCCCCTCGGTACATCACCACAACACTGTCCGCGATATCTGCAATCACACCAAGATCATGGGTGATGAATAGGATACTCATACCATATTTCTTTTGAAGATCTGCAAGCAACTCTAAAATCTGCTTTTGAATGGTCACATCGAGTGCTGTGGTAGGTTCATCAGCAATCAATAGATCGGGAGAGCAGGCAATGGCCATTGCAATCATCACGCGTTGTCTTTGACCACCACTCATTTCGTGTGGGTAGGCTTTATATCGAGTTTTTGGATCTGGGATTCCCACTTGATCCATTAAATCTATGGCCTTATCTAAGGCGTCGTCCTTGCTGAGTCCTTCATGTAGCATAAGAGTTTCAGCAATCTGGTCACCCACAGTAAAGACTGGGTTGAGGCTGGTCATTGGCTCTTGGAATATCATAGAGATTTTTTTTCCACGGATTTTTCTCATTTGAGCTTCCGAGGCCGCTACTAGGTTTTTACCTTCAAAGATAATCTCACCACTGGAGATTTTTCCGGGAGGATTTGGGATCAACTTCATAACTGATAAAGATGTGACTGATTTACCTGATCCGGATTCGCCAACAAGTCCAACTGTTTTGCCTTTAGGGATGTCGAAAGAAATCCCCTTCACAGCATTTACGGTTCCGTTATCTGTAGAGAAGTCGACACTTAAGTTTTTAATTTGAACAAGAGTTTCACTCATAGTTTTCCCCAATTATTTATTTTTCAACTTAGGATCTAAGGCATCTCTAAGAGCATCATTAAACAAGTTGAATGCTAGAACTAAAAAGAACATAAACCCTGTGGCAGCAGCCAGGCCCCACCAAACTTCACGTGGAAGCTCTTGAGCGGCATCGTTAATCATTACACCCCAAGAGGGAGTGCCGGCTTCAACACCAAGTCCGAGGTAAGATAAAATAACTTCTGCTTTAATCACTCCAACGAACCCTAAGCTAAATTGAATTAAAATGAGGTGAGTGACGTTGGGTAAAATATGGATAAAGGCTTTTCTGAAATGACTTGCACCAATGGCTGTACAGGCCTGTACATATTCTCGGTCTCGATGTTTCATATATTCGCCTCGTACCACGCGGCAAATGCCCACCCAACCGGTAAGGCCGAGTACTAAGCACAAAACTTTTAATCCAGCACCAAGTACGAATGAAAAAGCAATTACTAGTAAAATATAGGGAATGGTCGATACCGTAGTATAAAGCCAAACAATTAAGTCATCGACTTTCCCGCCAAAGTATCCGGCAAGAGCGCCAAACATAGTTCCAATGACAACCGCTAAACCAGAACCAAAGAAGCCGACGAGTAAGGACGTGTAAGTGCCATGAGCTGCTCGGGCCAAAACATCTCGACCGAGAAAGTCAGTGCCTAACCAATGGTTTGCATTAGGAGCTGCATAGGAAAGAGCATCGTTGGTCTCAGCAAAGTGTGGGAATAAAAGACCGATGCGGCATCCAACAGCTAAAAGAACATAGAAAACAATCACCCAAAAGCTAATGACCGCAATGCGATCTTTTTTGAGTCGATAATAGGCGTCCCACCAAAGAGAATTTCTATTTGCTTTTGCGCCTTCCTCGGCGACTGGAATTGTATGTGTTGAAACGTTAACAGAACCCATGATCCACCTACTTTAAAGTCACTTTTGGATCGACCACAGAATATAGAACGTCGGTGATCAATTGAAAAACCATATACATAATTGTGATAAGAACAGTCATAGCTCTAATGACAGGGAAATCCGCTTCATTAAGAGCCTGAAAGATGAGGCCACCTAGGCCCGGGATGCCAAAAAAAGCTTCTGTGAGTAGAGCCCCTAAAATTAAAAAAGGCATCTGGATGACCACTAATGTGATGATCGGAATCATTGCATTTCGCAATACGTGTTTGAAGAGAATTACTTTTTGGCCAAGACCTTTTGATTTAGCGGTTCGGACATAGTCTTGGAAAATCTCTTCCAAAAAGATGGTTCTATAGAAAAGAATATTGGAACCTAAACTCAAAATTACAAAAATAATTGTCGGGAGAGTGAGATAGCGCCAGCGTTCTGTCCAACTGGGGTCCCAGCCCGAGATTTCAAAAATACCAAGTTCATAACCCAACCATTTTTGACCCACCAGAATGTAAACCAGAGAACTAAAACTAAGGAGAGCTAAGCAGATAACCATCACGGATTTATCTAGCTTGGAACCTCTCTTTACTGTGAGCACCAGAGCAATAGAAATAGTTATAAGTAATGTAAGCAGAAAAGCCGGCAAGGTTAGTGATAAACTGGTTAAAACAGGGGAGAGTTCCGGAGATTCACCAAAGATCATGGTACTAATCTTCTGCTTTGACGAGATACTTCTCCCGTAATCAAATGTCACAATTTGTCGGACGAAATCCAAGTATTGCATATGAATGGGCTTATTAAAGCCATAGAGTACGCGAATCTCTTCAATTCTCTCAGCCGTAGCATTTTTACCGGCCATTTGAGCTGCTGGATCACCTCCGGCAACATTAAACAATAAGAAGGTGATGAGAGTGACCCCGAAAAGTATCGGGATCATATAAAGAGTTCTACGTACTACATATTTCCACATGGCTTACAGTTTCGCTTTCAACTTGGCTTTAAGATCTTTGTCAATCTTGTAGTATTTCATTTTGTCATCAATGATTCGGTGAGGTTTATAGTTTTTAAGCCATCCATGCTTCACGGCGTAACCTAAGCGATGGGCACCAAAAATCCAAGGACTGTCTTCGACAATAATGTCCCTCATTTGTTGATAAATAGCTGTTCTCTCTTCGCCAGGAGGAAGTAATGCAGCCTTTTCATAAAGTGCATCAAACTTTGGATTTTCATAGTTAGAGCCATTCGCGCCCGGGCTTGCATTTCTGCTGTAGAAAAGCTGTAAAAAGTTCTCTGCATCAGGATAGTCAGCGCCCCAAGCGATTCCCCAGATTTGCCCTTTTCTCTCGCGAATTTTCTTCGTGAATTGAGGCCAAGAGTTTTGGGTGATGGTTAAATTAATACCAATAGTTTTAAGATTTTCTTTAAAGTACTCTGCCATTTGGCGTGAGGTGCTGCTCGAGCCAGCCATGAATTCAAAAGTGGGCAAGCCCTTTCCTTCTGGAAAGCCAGCATCCTCAATGAACTTTTTAGCCTTACTTACATCAAATTTCTTATAGGGGTTGCTAAAACCTTTTTCGTAGCCATCCACTCCTGGAGGAATTGGAGAATGGGCTTTGATAGCTCGATTGTTGTAAAACTTCTTAATCACTTCTTCACCATTGTAGGCAAGGGCCATAGCCTGACGAAGTTTTTTGTTTTTACCTAAAACTGGATCATCCATATTGAAAGCAGTGTAAGTGACATCTGGATCTTCAGTGATGATAAGCTCAATTTTTTTGGCTTTCATCTCATCCGTCAATTCGCCTGCAACAACAGAGGAGTCAAAGTTGTCTTTTGGAATGGCAGCCACATCTAAATTACCCTTCATGAAGTTCAACCAACGAGGCTGATCTTCAGTGATTTCACGAAGTACAATCTTTTTGATGAGAGGTAGCTTTTTACCGGCATCTTCAAGGAGGCCGGCCTCTTTGTCACCTTCTTCACCCTCTGTAGGGTAGGTTTGCCCAGCCCAGTTAGGGTTGGCTACAAGTTCTAATTTGTTGTTACGAACCCAGCTTTTTAGCATGTAAGGGCCGGTACCAACTGGATGATTTAGGAATTCTTTACCATATTTTTCTACGGCTTCCTTTGCGATTGGAGCTGTGTAGTTCATAGCCAGAACATAATAGAGCTGATAGTAAGGCTTAATGAGCTTGATTTGGATCGTGTGGGAGTCGGTGGCTTTCATACCTTCAACCACTGTGTCGTAGGTGACTTTTCCATCCTTCATTCCATCGCGCCAAGCATTTAAGCCCACAATGCGGTTATCGAAAATCCACCATCCTTCGCTGTTTACGTTGGGATCTGCCACACGCTTCCAAGCGTAGATAAAATCTTGGGCAACAAGTTCACGGCCTTTTCCATTGGGGAAAGCGGCGTCATCTTGAAACTTAATACCTTTTTTAATTTTGAAAGTGTGAGTGAGACCATCTTTAGAAGCTACGGGCATGCCATCAGCAAGACGAGGCTCTAAAGATAAGGGGCGCTTGAGGTAATGGTAGGAGAAAAGTCGCTCATAGATTTGCGCAATCACAGTGTTTGAGTAAAGGTCTCCGGCTTGTGCTGGATCTAAACCTTTAACATTGGCAGACAGAGCTAGGTTAAGAGTGTCAGCTTCCAGGTCCTTTTTCTTTGTACAACCGGTTAAGCTCATCCAAGCTAATGATAAAATAATCATGCTCGTGATAAATTGTTTCATGTCGTCCCCTCCCATAGATGGATTTTTACACTTTATGACCCCTCTATTGGGGAGCCTAATGATTCGGCCTAAACTAAGAGCAGTTGTTGAAAATGTAAATGTTTAAAAGGACTTAGAACAAAGTGTTAGAAATATTTGTATCTCTTCTAGTCATAGAAATTGCAAAAATGTAACTACTTCGAACTTAAAGTTTTGCAATGACTTGCGGCAGCTCGTCATAAGAATAAATGACATGATGTGCTCCAGCCTCAATCAGTCGATGAGTGGGCGAGTACCCAAAGTCTACCGCTACGCATTGAATTTGTGCATTCAGTGCGCTGCCAACATCTGGTAGTCCGTCACCGATCATTAAAGTTTCTTCAGGTTTAACTCCCGCGGCTTGGCAACATGTCAAAAGAGGCAGTGCATGGGGCTTACATTCTTCTAAGCTATCTCGTCCGAATTGATGAATCCAGTTGTAGCGATTCAGACCTAAATGCTCCACCGTTGGTTTTAAAAACCGCTCCAGTTTGTTTGAGACAATCGCCACAGAGTGTTGCCACTGATCTAACAAAGTTTCAAATCCAGGGAAAATTTTTGGAGATCTTAAATAGTGTTTCTCGTAGATTTGAATAAAGTCTTCAGAAACCTTTTCGCTCATTTTCGGTTCATCTTGAATTTCTGGAAATATATCGGCGATGAGGTGATGTAGGCCAAGTCCAATATGGTCTCTTATGGTGTTATCGGAGACGGGAGCTCTATTGTACTTAGAAAAAAGTTCGTTGGTCGCATTTACAATATCTTCAGCAGTGTCAGCGACTGTGCCATCAAAATCAAAAATCAGCAGTTTAATCATATGCGCCTTGGCGTTACTCGACATTTGTAAGCAATGGCGGGATAGCCATTGCTTCGTTATTGTCCAACTTGTATATCAAAGAGGACTTATCGAGTAAAGAATAGAGGCAGATAATGCGTACTTCGAAGGACATTCCAAAGCGCCAGCTATATATGGATGAAAATTTTGGAAAAGAGGATGACGTTTTGGAAAAAGTGCGTTCGGCCCTCAAAGAAGATGGAAAAGAAGGCATCAATGTGGGACCCAATGAAGGTGCTATTCTAAAAATGCTCCTGAGCTTGGCAAAGGCAAACTCAGTTGTGGAAGTGGGAACTCTTTATGGTTATTCAGCCATTTGGATGGCACGGGCTTTACCTAAAGAAGGACGTCTTTATTGTTTGGAGAAATCAGAGGAAAATTTTGTAAAAGCTTCGAAGCTTATTGGTGCCTCTGATGTAGCTGAAAAGGTGACGTTGATTCATGGAGATGCTTTAGAGGGATTGGAGTCTTTATCATCAAAAGGACCCTTTGATGTGGTTTTTATAGATGCTAATAAAGGCGGATACGGAGCCTATTTGGATTGGGCAGAAAAAAATGTAAAACCCGGAGGTCTGATTATTGGGGACAATACGTTTTTATTTGGCCATGTTTACGGAGAGGGTCGAGAGCATTCCAACGTTGGGCCAAACCCAGTGAAGACGATGCTTGAATTTAACCAAAGACTGTCTGACCCGGAGAAATATATCAGTTGTATTTTGCCAACTGATGAGGGCATGACTGTGGCAATTAAAAGGTAACTACGATGATTGAAGCCAATTTTGATGGGCTTGTTGGACCCACACATAACTACAGTGGACTTAGTTTTGGGAATGTAGCCTCCTTGAACTTTGCAAAAGACATTTCTTCTCCAAAGCAAGCGGCTCTTCAAGGTCTACACAAAGCCAAGGTATTGGCAGACCGGGGCTTGATTCAAGGGATACTTCCTCCTCAGTTTAGACCCAATGTTTCTGTATTGCGGAATTTAGGTTTTCGTGGTTCGGCTGAAGAGTGTATTCAGCAGGCTTTCAATGAAGACCGGTTGCTGCTTTCGATTGTTTCTTCAAGTTCTTATATGTGGACGGCGAATGCGGCCACCTATTGCCCCATGGCAGATTCTATAGATGGTAAGGCTCATTTTACTCCGGCGAATTTGCGTTCAAAACCACATCGAGCAATAGAGCCTTATCAGACAAAAAAGACCTTAGAGTGTGTTTTTGAAAATAGACAAATGTTTGAAGTTCATGATCCCATAGAGCTGGGTGATGCATTTAGTGATGAGGGAGCTGCTAACCATACTCGGTTTGAATTTAATGGCCGTGGAGTTCATTTTTTTGTTTACGGTAGAGAAGCGCTGAGCAATGAAAGTGTGGCTCCAAAAAAGTTTCCTGCACGGCAAACATTGGAAGCATCGATGGCCGTCGCTCGTGTAAATCAAACTGATCCGAATATTTGTTTCTACGCTCAACAAAATCCAGATGTCATAGATTCAGGAGTTTTCCATAATGATGTCATCAGTGTGGGTCACAAAAATGTTCTTCTCTATCATGAGAGCGCCTTCTTAAATACGGCAAAAGTAGTTTCGGATCTTTACGAGCTTTCCGGAGGGGAATTGATTGGCATTAAGGTTTTGAACGATCAAGTGGACTTGCAAACGGCTGTTAAAACCTATCTGTTTAATTCACAGCTTGTCACAATGCCAGAAGGACATATGGCATTGGTGGCACCTAAACATTGCGAAGAAGAGCCTTCAGTAAAAAGATTTATTGATAGTATGTTGGCGGATGGCCGGCATCCCGTCGATGAGGTGATCTACTTTGATCTTCTACAAAGTATGAAAAATGGTGGTGGCCCGGCCTGTTTGAGATTACGAGTGCAATTGGAGAAAGAGCATGTGAGTGGAATAAATCCAGGATGTATTCTGACACAAAACAAGTATTCTGAATTGGTAAATTGGGTAGAGCGCAACTACAAAGATCAGCTAACATTGGCTGACCTGAATCAATATGAGACTTATGCGGGTATTAAGCGAGCGTTTGTTGAGCTCTCACAGATAATGAATCTCAGTAACCTGTATGACATTGAGGCGAATTGAAGCTTTCTTCCGCTCTAGGTCAAAGTGATTTCTCCTGGCAGAAGCGGAATGAAAACTTGATAAAGAAAGCAGTAATTCTTAAAAAGAGGGATCTGTTTTTCCGAATAATTAGGTATGAAAGTCGTCCTTAATTACCTGATTAACAATCTCACCTTGTGGCTGGATCCAAATTACAAGCCGAATAAGAAGAGAACCTACGAGAAGTCGCAGATTTTGGCTGTTTTCGTAGTGGTGTTTATCCCTATGCTCATAGGTTTTGCCGTTGCGACTTATTTTAAATTGAATCACTATCCTCTTATTTTTTGGGAAGTATCTAGTGGAATTGGTATCTTCGTTGGAGCTTATGCTTACCGGAAAACTCAAAGCTTTGAGCTGGCATCGAATATTATGATTGGATCAGGAGTAGCTATAATTGTAGCGGCATCCTATTACACTGGTGGCATTCATAGCGATCTCCTTTTTTGGTCCTGTATTGCGCCGATGTGTTCGGGAATGGCCAATGGTAGAAGAGGAATTGTGATTTGGGCTGCGATTGTTATGGGCTGTATGCTCGCACTCTTTTTAGGTGATGCTTATGTGCAGAAGTCACCGCATTTGATCACAGATACAGAGTTGCTTCATCATTTCCGATATCGGGCTATATTTGGGACGCTCATCTTATCATCTATTGTGACATATATTTATATGGGCATAATTAAAGAGGCCATTGAGAGTGCAGCGGAAAAAGAGTTGAAGATTAGAAATCTTTTAAAGATTTTATCCCATGACCTTTCCACACCATTGATGGTCATTGGTGGCATTTCAAAAAGGATTTTAAAGAAGGATCCGTCTAAAGAGGAAATTTTGACACATGTGAGACGAATCTCAACTTCGGCGGATAGAATTCAGAGTATCTTGGAAACTGTAAGAGAGATGGAGGCGGCCCACAGTGGTAAGAAAAGCATTGTCTTGGAGCCGGTGGGATTGAAGGCCTGTTTAGAAGAGGCCATTTCTGGACTTGAAGAGCGTTTGAAGGAAAAGCATCTTAAAGTGTTTGTGGACGTGGATCTCAGCGATGATTTAAAAGTACTCGCGGATAGCTCCATCCTTGCAAATCAGGTTTTTACAAACCTATTGTCCAACGCCATTAAGTTCTCTCAGCAGGGGGAACACATCGTTGTGCAGTCCCGAGTAAAAGATGATGTTTGCGAAGTAAAAATTCAGGATTTTGGCATTGGTATTCCAAAGGATTTGCAGGAACAGCTCTTTGAAATGTCTAAATCCACCTCTCGTCCGGGAACCGATGGTGAGAAAGGGACTGGGTTTGGACTGCCGCTTGTTAAAATGTTTATGTTGAGTTTTCAGGGTGATATTCATGTGGTGTCGAAGATAAAAGGGCGCACCGGAACCACAATGATCCTTACTTTTGCCGTTGCAAAAGAGAATGGTCAAGAATTTGCTGCTTAGGTCTGACCTTCTGAAAACATGGTTTTCAGAAGGGTTTCTTGGACAAGATTAAATGTAAATTGAGCGTATTAGTGGGTTTGTGGCCAAAATTGTCGCCAGTCTTCAGGTGGCTCTGGCACATCATTTGTTCCCATCAATACTTTTCTAGAAACCTGAGTTTTCTCAAGAGCTGTTTCGCTTAACACTTTTCCTGATGCATGCACAATAGAGTCGGCATCGATTCCATGAAAGCCATATATTTCAGACGGCCTTCCACATTTAGAGTGCTTTCTTACAGCAAGAGATTCGTGTTTTACGCCAATAATCGATCCAATGTTGTCTAATAGACCAGGTTCACCATCATGTACACTGACAATAGGAACGCGTCTTCCAGCAACACTAACAAGATCTCCAGAGTCTTCTGTAGCTGTAGGTTGGATAAACAGGTTGGCATTAACACCTAAGTTATTTTTTAGATGGTGGTAATCGCTTTCCAAGCCAAGAGTGCCCACCAGTAAATCGGGAGATGTTACGGCAATTACATTGGCATAGATGCCTCTTTCAAGAAGATCATTAGAGGCCTTAACAGCCTCTTCAACAAGTGCGCCCATTGCAAAAATATGTACTACATTGTCACCAGGTTCGTAACCGGCATAACCTTCGTAATTTATGAGATAATATCCACCATTAAGCACATCGCTTTTTATGACCTCCATTATTTCCGACTCTTCAAGGGTTGAAAAGTCAGCTTCACTTACAGCCCCGCCCAAAGGAAAGTCTTTGTGGTGTAGGTAGTGACCTTCTTCAATATTGGTTTTAAAGCGCTTTTGTGTTTTTAAGTTCTTTAAAAAGTTTTTCTGGTCAAGCCCCTTGGTGACTCCGCGAATGAGAACTCCAGTGCGGCCGTCGTTATCGTAACGAAGGTGTCTATTCACAGAATCACAAAGAATCCAATCAAACTCCTGGCAATAAGTCGGTTCCCATGTGATTTGATTAGGAACTTGAATGTCGGACTTCCAGCCATGCTGAGCGCCCTCAGGAGAAAGGGTGACTCCACTTGGTGTTCCAATAAGTATGAAGCTAGATTTCCAATAGAGGTCATAGAAGTACTGATCGAGCGCACGTTTGATGAAGAAGTCGTAGACTGTCATAAGTGGAATTATGGGTATCCCTAATACGTCTCGGATACGCCCAAACGATCCCATACAACTCATGACATTGGATTCAGCGATTTCAAATCGAAAAAATCGATCCTCGGCTTCGTCACCCGGAACCAAGTCGGGGAGTTTTGCATTTTTAACGTTAAATTCGGTTTCAAAGTCTTCAACAACAGGTGCTCCAAAAACTTTACCATCCATCGAGGGGTTGAGGTTTGTGGTGGTTCCCACATCCGGAGCCATTTGCATCAGTAACTCACCAGGAGTCTTCCAAGGTTTTTCGGCTTCCGTCAGGGGGCGTTGTTTTTCAGCCAATTGGCTTTCGTCGAGAGGCGTGTTGGCAATTCGAGAAAGCTTGGCGTTGAGCTGACCAAACATCCATTGTGTATGTGGGTAGTTTGCCATTTTTAAGTTAATATCCAGGGTGTCTGGCTGCGGACCGAACTCATTCAGCTTGTCCTCAAAAGTCTTTTGGTTACTCTGCCGAATCTTTTCTTGCTCTAAAATTTCAGAGTAGAGTTGATCTCCACGCTGTCTTAAAAACTGACCCGCCTCGGAAGACTCATCAATTCTAGAGAAAAGTGTATTTGCTGATAGCCCTTCACTTTCTCTGAGAGCCTCCACTTCCTCTTTTGAGGGGAGTGCTCCATGGTTGCCTGGAGTGGCTGCCATATTGAGTCCATAGCCTTTAATCGTGTGAGCTACAATTACAGTGGGTTTTCGAGTGTTCTTTTTAGATTGCTCTAAAGCCTCTGCAATAGCGTAGACATCGTGTCCGGCAACGTCTCTAAAGCCATAGAAAAGTTCATCGTCCGAAACTGACTCAATGAATTTCTTGAGTTGCGGATGATGCTCCTTCAAACCTTTTTTGAGGGCGGGCATGTCTTGAACAAGTAGTAGTGCCTGGAATTCAAAATCTTCTAAATCTTCCTCCAGAAACTTTTTAAAAACATCTCCATCAGGCTTTTTAAATAGTTCCTGTCTTTTGCGGCCGTGCCTTAACTGAATGACTTCCCAGCCATTAGCAGCCATGGTTCTTTCGATACGGTCAGCGTCTGTGCCGCCCATGATTTCTTTATTTGTGATTCTATTTCCGTCTAAACTCTGACGATTGTAATCAATAATCCATGTGAGGTTGCCGATCTCTCGCTCAGCAAAATCTGGAGCCGCTTCAAGAAGTGAACCCTCTCTGAATTCGGAGTCTCCAATTAAACACCAAAAATGAGCATCGGGTACATTGTAGCCCTGTTGTTTGGCAAATCGGTAGGCTAGGGCTAAGTATCCGGAGTTTACAGGAGGAATCCCAACAGTTCCTGAAGGTAAAAAATTGTGTCGATCTGGATCATAGGCAGAATGATAACTTTGAAATACAGGCTCGCCTTCTAGAGAGTATTTACGCAGACCTTGCATTGCGATGTTGCATTCATCAATAGGCATACGTGAAAAATCGTCTTTCAAAAACAGATCCATCAAATAGTTAAGAGAATGGTCTGCAGGTGAAGCATGAGGTTTGTTGCAAATATGATCAAAACCCGATTTTACCATGAGGTGGAGGGCACTCAAAATATGTAGTGCACTGGTGCTGGCGGAAGCGTGACCACCTACTTTTGGGTCTCCTTTTTCCGCTTCGGGTCGATGATTCGCCAAATAGATCATCTGAGCAATGTGATATCTAGATCTTTTTATAATTTCGTCGAGGACTTTTTCACTGGGTTTTTGATTTCCCATATTATGCTCCATATGTGTCTGTTTATGTTTTCTCAAAGCTGAAGACTATAACACCGTCTCCTCTGGGCCTTCAACTGTGTAAGAGTGCCCGGAGAAACCTTGGGCTGAAAAGCCCGAGAATGCGTCCAATTTTCGAAGTTTTAAGATGCCCTGCATGGTAAACATCATCGGGGCCAAATTTGGCCCGCTCTCAGGATCAATCTGAGGCAGGTAGACAAAATCAGTTGTTTCTGTAATGCCCCGGGTGTGTAAGCTATGCCGCAATTGATTCCACAGTTTTATCGTAGTTTGGGGGCAGCAATGAGCCATTACGGCGCAGTGATTTGTCAAAGCAAAGGACCCTGCCCAAAGGTTGGATTGCCATGTCGAATGAAGTCCACTTGTATCAAAGATAATCTCACAAAGCTCTAGATCGGAGCAGTTTAAGAGATAGTGTTCGGCAGTGAGCTCTGAAAGTACGACGTATGGGATGAACCCAAAATGTTTTAAATCCTCTATATGTTGCTGTAGACATGAGACGGACTTGCTCAGATGAGATTCAAATCCTGCGAGTAGAAGTGCTTGCATATTTAGGCCTCTAAAATGAAATCCCAGGTGATTTTGACGCGACCATCTTTGCCAATCATGCCTCTCGGCGGATTGGGGAATGGGGCTGCCGAGCGGAAGGCCTCAACAGCGGCTTCATCGAGATCTATAACTCCACTTTCTCCAACGACTTGAACGGTGACGAGTTGTCCTGATGAACTCAAGACGATAATAACTTTTGTGACCCGAGTTTGAGTGGAGGCAATTTGGCGTCCACGTTTGGCCATTTTGGTGACCTTTTCTTTCACTTTTGGTCCCCATCGTTGGCGAAGTTTGTCCTTTATTCGATTGAAGTACGTGTAGTAAAGATATTCGCGCGTACTAAGAACTGTTTCCATCCCTACGGCGATATCCTTCAGGTGGTCATCCTGAGCAGAGGCCATGCCTCGATCTCGATTATCGCTATTCTCTTTTCCAAAATCATAATTAGGAACAAGGTTCTTTAGCTTAAGGCCAGCCCCCTTCTTATGGGGCTTATTTTGTGAAACCTGCTGCGATTTTCCAGCACCTGCGTCTTTACCTTGGTCGGATTTACCGGGAGCATTTCGAAAGGCAGCCGTATTCGCTGACTTGGTTTGTTTCTTTACCACTTGATTGTTTCGGCTTAAAAAATACTCATCATCTGGCACTTCATCGTTGAGTGCTTTTTTCGATTGTTCAACCAGCTGTTTGGCTTTTGTATCTTCAGTGGGTGCTGAAACATACTCCACTTCGATGGTCTGGGGCTTTGTGGGTTTACTGATGTCCACCCATTTTAATCCAGCAAAAAAAGTCATGTGAATGAGTAGAGAAAGAATTAAAAAAGAAAAACTGAAATGCTTTTTCATACAGTTCTATTCGGTCAGTGCTCGCATGGATATGAGGCCAGAATCGTCGGAAAATATGTAACAGAGCTGATTACAAATGTTTTCTAAAAGCGCTAACCAGCCCTTTGTCATACGATTTTAAGTCTCTAAAATAATTAGAGAATGGCTTGATTTTAACTTGGGTCTTGGACACAGAGTCGCTACACTGTAATCATGGGATTTGAAGTCTGGGGCCAGACGGACGTAGGCCTTAAAAGAAAACTCAACGAAGACTCCATATTGATTGATAAGGATTTGGGTTTGTTTATTGTGGCTGACGGAATGGGCGGTCACGAGGGTGGCGAAGTGGCCTCCAATATAGCTGTAAATACCTGCCAAGAAATCATTAATAGCTATAAAATTTTAAAAAGTAAAATCAGCCCGACGAATCTTATTAGAGAGTGCTATAGCACTGCTACTAGAAAGATCTTCCAAAAAGGACAAGTAGAAAGCAAAGAGCTCATGGGCATGGGAACCACTATGGTTATGGGCATGATAGTGAACGGCAAATTTTATATTGGAAATGTTGGAGATAGTCGCTGCTATCTTTACCGAGATAACCATTTGTGGCAGTTGACCGAAGATCATTCTTTAGTGAATGAACAAATCCGCGCGGGGATAATCACTGAAGATGAACAACACCTTGTGAGTGGTAAAAATGTGATCACTCGGAGTGTAGGCTTCGAGGAAAATGTCGATGTAGATGTATTTCATCGGCGGGTAGAGGATGGAGAAATTTATCTTCTATGTTCCGATGGATTGTGTGGCATGGTGGACGACTCAGTGATCGAGGATATATTAATTACAAAAGAGCCGGAAAAAGTGGTGGGAGCCTGTGTGGAGGCTGCAAAGCAGGCCGGTGGTGATGATAATATTTCTGTGATCGTGGTCCGTATTACTTAATCCTTTGACCTGGGGCCTAGGTCTAAACTTTACAGACTAAGGAATCGATGACGCATAGAGTTATCTCTCAATAAGTTAATTCTGGTGTAGGATATTAGAGTGGCCGAAAAGCCACAAGATTGAGGAACGTATTTTCTATGAAAAACAAGGCCTATACTATACTTGTCACTTCTAACCGCAAAGGCGTCACTCGCGCCATGACGGTTTCTTCGGCATGGTTAAAAGCTTCGCTCGCAATATTATCTGTTCTAGCTATTGTGGGATCCGCAGCCGTTTTAGATTATGTGGGTTTGCTGTTGCAAACGGCAGAGAACAAAAGGTTAAAGGCTGAGAGTCATCAATTGAGACGACAGTTTCGAATGGTGGAAAGTAAGTTGGATAATTTAGAAAAAAGTTTGGAGCGAGTGAAATCGTTTTCAAAAAAGCTAAGACTCATAACAAATGTTGAAGATAGTGATCGGACCTTGCGATTGGCGTTAGGACCATCTGCGGGTGCCGGACGGATGGATGAGGATGGTAATTTTAAGCATGGTGATATAAACGAGCACAATTTGCCGGAGGGGGAGAGTGCTAGGGGAATAGCGTCTTTTAGATCAAGTAAGACATTAGAGGATGCACTCTTTCTTAAAAAAGCTCCTTTAGATACAGAAAACGGTGAGCTGAGTTTAGAAAGTGGCAGAGATTACGGCACACTCTCCATTCGAATAGATAAATCAGTAAGAGACACCCAGCTTACGGAACAAGGTGTGTTGGCTCTATATGATGCCTTAAGTGAAAGGCAGTCCCTATTAAATGCCACTCCAAATATTAAGCCCGCTCGGGGATGGTTCACTTCTAAATTTGGGTATCGGTTGGACCCATTTACTGGAAAGCCACAGATGCACAATGGATTGGATGTTGCGGCTTCTCCAGGAACCCCTGTCTATGCGCCGGCTGATGGAGTGGTTTCCTATGTGGGTTACGAGAGTGGCTATGGAAAGTTAGTAAGTATAGATCATGGCTTTGGCGTTGTGACTCGCTTTGCGCATAATTCACAAATCTTTGTGGAAGTGGGGCAAAAACTGAGAAGACGAGATGTTATCTCTGCTATCGGAAATACTGGGCGTTCTTCGGGACCACACTTGCACTATGAAGTACGCGTTCATGGTATCCCTGTTGATCCTATGAATTACATTCTCGGTGAGTAATCTGAATAACAATTAGTTAAGGCCAAAAAAAACGTTGGCCGGGTGGGAGTGGCCAACGCTTAGCTAGGGTAAGAAGGCTTTGCGGGTAACAAAGATTACTTATTAGTAATTGCATTTCTGGGGCCACCTCTAAAGGCGATAAATGTCGATTCGCAAGACAGGTCGCTAACGGGTGTACAGTCAGTTCTAACACTGTTAGGAGCAGGCCAATTGTATAAACTATAGACGTTTCAAAATGATACAAAAAAACCGGAGTAGGAACTCCGGCTTCAAAAAAACTATTATAAGTCTCGTTACGATTAACGCTTCGAGAATTGGCTAGAACGACGAGCTTTGTGCTTACCGTATTTCTTACGTTCAACCATACGGTCGTCACGAGTTAGGTAGCCCGCCTTCTTTAAAGGATCTCTGTGGCCATCATCAACAAGCAAAAGAGCTCGAGCAATCCCGTGTCGGATAGCACCTGATTGTCCACCAAGACCACCACCAGTAACAGTGATGTAGGCGTCAAATTGACCTTTTGTACCAGTAGCAACAAAGGGCTGCATTACGATTTGATGATTGGCAGGGTTGCCAATGTACTCTTCACCGTCTCTTTTATTGATAGTGACTTTACCAGAACCGGGCTTCAAAAATACGCGAGCTGCGCTAGTTTTTCGTCTTCCGGTTGCGTAATAAACATTTTCATCAGCCATGATTTACACCTCTCTCGTCTGAATAGCTAGAGCTTGTGGCTTTTGAGCTCCATGCGGATGCTCAGTACCTGAGTAAATTTTAAGTTTCTTTAGCTGCTTTCTAGCTAAACGATTTTTTGGCAGCATGCCCTTTACAGCACTTTCGATCACTTTAGTGGAATCTTTTTGGATTTGCTTTTCAGCAGTGATCTCTTTCAAAGATCCAAAGTGTCTAGAGTGGCTATAATACTTCTTCTGATGAGCTTTCGCATCGCTGCTAAATCGAATTTTATCCGAGTTAATAACAACAACAAAATCACCAGTGTCCACGTGGGGAGTAAACTGGGGTTTGTCTTTTCCGCGTAGCTTATTGGCGATTTGCGTAGCAATACGACCTACAGTTTGGTCTGCAGCATCAACAACCCACCATTTACGATCGACCTCTTCAGGTTTTGCGATCCAAGTTTTCATAACAGTAACCTCATTTCATCTGTTTATCCTTTTTGCGTGCAAATCCACGTGCGACTTTGCGGCCTTCATTCGCAGAGGTTAAAGCGCCGAACGATGTAACGGTGAGGTGGCTCGACTACTCTGGAAGGCCATAACTGAAGTTATGTCTATGCCCTCAAAAAGAGTGAACTTTTTAAAGTTTTCGGCACCTCTTGTCAAGAGTCTCGGGATATTGGATATGGGTTAGGTACAACCCCTGGGGTGGAGCGGTGTCCTTGGCTTGCTGGCGATCTCTTGAGTCCAAGATTTCCTTAACTATTTCGGGGTCATGGCCACTTCGGTCGATCCAGAGAGCTGTACCTACGATATTGCGGACCATCTGACGCAAAAAGCCGTTGCCTGAAATTGTAAAGACTATATGTCCTGAGTTCTCTCTGTGCCAGTGGCATTGATAGAGGGTCTTGATAGTGGTTTTGCTTTCAGTTCCAGAGGTCTGGAAGCTGGAAAAATCATGCTCTCCCAATAAGTGATGGGAGATTTGATTGAGTCTCTCAACGGAATAGGGGCGCTTGTCGTAGGTCGAGTAGCGTTGTTTGAAAGGGTTAGGAATGGTATCATTAAATAATAAATATTTATATACTTTGAACTCTGAACTCAAAGCATGAAATTCTTCCGGAGCCAGCCAAGCATTTTGAAATGCAATGCTGTTGGGAGTAAGGGGGCCATTCAGGGCATAAACAAAGTTATAATTACTGGGATCTTTGTGCGTCCAAAAGTGAATAAAATATTTTGTAGCATGAACTCTCGCATCGGTTCGGCCACAGCCAACCACTCGAATGGGTTCATCAAGTAGGGTGGAAAGTGCGTTTTCCAAAGTGCCCTGGATGGTAGGTTCGCTATTAGATTGTTTTTGGAATCCAGCATAATCAGAGCCATCATAGCTGAGCTGAAGTTTGACTTTGTAGCGTTTGGACATCAAAAAATTCCTGAGATAGCGAAGGTTTGAGTCCACCTTTACACCGAGTCTGGAAATCAGTAAACAATGTGAGGCCCATTTTACCTATATTTGATGATTTGTAATTGGGGTCTAGCTCTATCCTGTAGCGTACAGCCCTGTGGGCAGGGCTGACCGGTGGGTGTATCAGCCATTTTTCTTGTGCTGGAATGATGTAAATCTCGGCTGAAATCACAGGGCGACCTTTAACGCCATCGTAGGATTCCCAATTGAGCCAATGCCGTCGATAGATAACAAAATCTAACTTACTTTTTTCGGACTCTACTTGTCGAAGAATCCACTGGGCGCTGATCGGAAAATCAGTAGTGTAGAAAGCCCGAGGAGGGTTCTTTTTTGTTTCAATAAATTTCCGAAAATCGTGAGTGTACTTTTCGTATTTACTACGTTGAGTTTTATTATGTGTTTCGATGGCGGCAATGGGTATTTTGGAATCCACCAGTTCTACACCATGCATTTGATAGAGTGAGTCCAATTGAGAGATGTCTTTATCTAAGGGCTTTTGTGCGATAATGGCATCGACATGATCGTAGGCGTCTTTTTGGCCCCTCAGTTGGTTAATACCCACAGACATTAAATAAACAGAAGGCAACAAAAGAACGCGAACCGGTTTTTTTGGGAAGTGACACATGGGTCCCAATGGAACAATAAGCTCCACCTTTTTTTGAGTTTGTGCGCAGGCAGAGAGAATTAAAAACAGCGCTAAGTGTAGTGAGGATAGCTTCATTTAGTATTCAAACGTGAAGCCGGCGCCGATGGTGTTATAAGAAAGATTAAAGGGGGCGGCTCCTTGGACGATTCTGAACTCTAAATTGAGAAGTATACCATTGACCCCGTAATCTCTATCCATATCTAAAAGAGCTTGTTTGCTTAGACGGCCAATGTTGAGAGCGAGACCACCGGCGGCGTAACCCACGGCATTGCCTCCAAACTTAAAATCATTGGCCTCATTTTGAAATTCGATCAGGCCAAAGTATCCAGCGCCACCTTCGGCGTAAGGTACAAACAGCTGATCATCACTCCACCTCAAGCGCCAGATGGCTCCAACAGAGTTAGGAAACATTACTAAAGTCAGTTCCTCGGCAGATTCGGTTCCGTCTCTTTCGAATACACCTTTTCCGTTGGCAAACATAAAGCCAGTGGTGATTTTTAGACCAATTTCACCCAAGAAGTTAGACCAAAGCGGCCACTCATAATCCACAGTGACCATAATGGAATCGTCATAAATTTCGTCGTAGGTGGTTGTGCTTGCATCTGGAAACTCGGCATTTCCATCAAAAGTATCTGGTTCAAAGCTTGAGATAAGGAAAGTGGATGCATGTTCTTTTGGGGAAGCTTTTGTCTCGTAAATGTAAATGTTGTCTTTTGTGATTCTCTTTAATCCTTTTTCGGCCAAGGGATGTGGTACTTTTTGGGTCTTGTTGGGGTTTTGACTACGAACTTTGTTTAAATCAAATGATTGTACACTCTTGGATTCTGAAAACTGAACATCCTCTACGGCCTGTTCCACCAAAGGTGGCAGATCAGCAGGTTCCACAACGACCGCTTCTTCTGGTTCAATAGGTTCCGTGGACAATGCATCGTCCTCTTCGAAACCCTCATCTGCGTAGCTGTCTTCATCAGAAAAACTTTCGTCGGATGTGATGTCGGATTCTTCTTCAAAATTGTCCTCTGAAGAAGGCTCGTCACTGCTCTCTGAAATCGGAGAGGCCGTGCTTTCATTTATGACCTGATCCTTGGTGTCGAAAATATTTTCCTCTGCGGCCGGTGGTGTTTGCGACCAAGCGGGTAGTGAAACTATGATGGCCATTAAGATAGACGGAATCATACAGCCTCTCCATCGGACTTATCTCTAAGGTAATTTGCAACCAGTGCGATAAGAAACACGCCTAGTCCAATCAAGGCTAGCGCAAAGCCGATGCCATAGGTAAGGCTAATGTGGGCAAAGCCAATGGCCGGCCAAATAACAGCAAGAGACGCGTATTTAAAAAACACAGAGTCCCTGACCCAAAAAGAAAATTTTGCGCCCCAGGAATAGTAATACCTTACAAATTTTTTGCCCCACTTGGTTGTGAGTAAAAATTTATTTCTAAACTTGCGCAAAATATTTAGATGCTCGTGCATGTGAGTGCCATAGGCAGCAGTGGCAACAAAGCAGTTGAGGTCGTCTTTTAAAAGGCCAACCACGGATCCGGGTTGGCCCAAGTAAGGGCAGCCCGCCACAGCGGCGTCGGACAATCCAGAGATGTTTGTGGTCGTGGTTACGCCCACGCCGCTACAAGCGGAGTCAAACAAGGAGTCCGATAAAAAGTAGGCTACATTTCCGGCTTCATCAATGCTGGCAAAAGAAAAAGCATAGATGGTGTCATTATCCAATCCATCCACAACATCGTCCCCAATCTCTTCGGTATTTACCACATCAATGTCTGTAGCGATCAAGTCGGGGCCTGTGTCATCAAAGGAAGTGGTGGAGGCCATGATTCTTACTTTTTCAATAGTAATATCACTAATAACTGTCGGGAATGCTGTGGCGACATTGATGTCGGAAAGGAATACTTTTTCATCTCCATCATTCACCACAAAAGAGCAAACACCCCGTTCGTCTGCTGAGGAGCAATCATCACTGAGAGTGTCAGTGGAAACCGGGGAGTACACTCGAATGGCGACGGTGGCACTATCGTCGAAGCTAGTGTCGTTATCTGTCGAAACTCCCACAGAGATATTTTTGGAGATTAATTCATCTGATCCGATTTCACATGAACTAATGGAATCGTCCAGACTGGAACATACGTCGCCCCATCGCATAGTATAGGTATGAACGCTGCCTGCAGATAGATTACTGATGGAGTTTACATTTGGTATTTGTACATTTTCATCTACAGCTTTAACCAGCGCGTATCCATCGACTGTGGATTTAAAGGTAATGGTGATATAGCGATTGTCAAAAATACGACTTTCATTGCAGGGAATTCGAGAAGCTCCGCAATTGTTGCATCCGTTGGTTGTGTTTTCTACGGATGTGTCTTCACAAAAGGAAAAGTCAGAAGTGGAAACCCCTGTCGAGCCAGCTAAGCCCCCATAAATTATGGGCGTTGTGCTTTCATCATCGAATTCACTGGCGCCAACCACGTTGAGATCACTAATGGTGGCCTGGGCCACAGAAGTTGTTAAAAAACCGAGTAATAGAATTAGATTTGATAACCTTAGCTGCATAAACTAATGACAGCACTTTAGGCGAGGAGAGTCAAAAATAATAGTCCTCGCTTACTGGTAACCTTCGTCATTTTCATCGAGATCGTCGTCAGACTCGAACTGGTCTAGTTCGTCATCTACAAAATCGCCCTCAGCCGTTCCGCGGGGCTGCCGGCCGATTTTTAGAATTCCAAAAATGGCCCCCAATAGAGCGTAGCTTAAAAATAAAACAAACAGATTCACTTCAGGATTCAAACCAATGATCGCCACAAGAAATACACCATAGACAAGATACTTAAAAGGGAGTCGTCGCTTCAGATCTAAATCCTTAAAGCTTCGATAGCGAAAGTTTGTCACCATTACGAAAGCGAGAAGAAAGGTAATGCCCAGCAAAAGGCGTGAACGGCTGGGGTCCCATCCTAAATCGTTAAAGGCAAGAACTGAGGAGGCTACAATACCAGCGGCCATAGGAGAGGGGAGGCCTTGGAAAAAGGCTTTATCTGTATCTTCAATGCCGACGTTAAACCGAGCCAATCGAAGCGCGGTACAAGCGACATAAAAGAAAGCGGCGATCCAACCCCAGCGTCCAAAATCTTGAAGTGACCATAAAAATAGCAAAATGCCGGGCGCTAAGCCAAAGCTAACGAGATCACAAAGTGAGTCGTACTCAGCGCCAAAATCACTTTCTGACTTGGTCATTCGGGCCACTCGTCCATCGAGTAAATCAAAAACGGCAGCGGCGACAATGGCGTAGGCGGCCATAATGAATTTGCCTTCTATGGCATGAATCATAGAGTAAAAACCAAAAAACAAATTCCCCGTAGTCAGCAGATTTGGAAGTACATAAATTTGTTGATTCATGCGTTGGCGAATACGACGTGCTCGGTTGTTAATTTTATTCAATCGACGCTTTTTTCTCATAGGTTCTTTCTCTTCCATTCCAAATCCCAGCATTTATTGCCTCTAACCTGCGGCACCAAAGATGGAGAACAGTCCCCAGACTAAAACGCTATTGATTAGCGGAAAAGTGAGGTTGTCGTCCAGTTTGCCAATAGATACCATTTCGGCAAAAGCACCACATAGTCCAGTAAGAAGACTAACGATAAGAATTCTGTCGGTCATGAGGCCTTCGGCTAAATAAAAAATGAGGCTGATAAAAAAACATGTAAAAAAAGCAGCCATAGAGCCTTGCAGGCTTTTGCCATTCACTAGGGTGTCGCGACCGTATTTAATTCCGTAGTAGCTGGCGAGTGGGTCAGCAGCGGCCAGAAAGAGAAGTGATAGAGTCACAATTTTTGGAGGAAACAAATACACCATAAAGAAAACGCCAACGAAGAGAGCTGTAGTACCAGAATAAGTGTACTTTTCGCGTTCGCGCATCACCGGTCCCATCAAATTAACACATACCCGGTTAACGGCTACTGATCTAAGGCGTACGGTATCTAAAAGAACTAAAAATACAGATAGTGAAAGTGTGACAGCTAAAGCCGCGGGACGGGTGAGGTTATGAAAAAATATGGCTATTGTAATGATCCCCAAAAAATGCCAAATCTTCCGCGTGATATGCAGATCACTTTTGCACTTTAGTTTTTTAAGACCATCATTTTCCATCTGTAATACCTGACTATGTGTACTCACTATTCTACCCCTAGATAATGTTATCTTTTACCCTAGACACTTCGGACCTGTACTTATGTATCCCACCAGTTTTGAAGCCTCTAATCCCAAATTCCTACCCGATGGTCCTACAGAAGTCACATGGATTTGCTGGCGTCATGGCGCACTAAGTATCTGAATTTACAGGATATTTATAGCTGTGTTTGTTTTTTACAAGTGACTGCCATATCTCGCTAACCAGTCAAGGTCATGAGAGAATATTAAGTAATTACAATCACTTAGGGGATGGTGAATTTGGTCTGTCACTTGCAATTTCCATATTTGTGATGAAAAACGCAGTTCTTCTAATAATTATTATGAATTTGCCTGTAATGGCAGCAGCTGAGAAGCCCAAGGTTTATGGTGCACATCCAGGATATGTGGAGAACGTGTCTGTTGAGTACGATGAGCTGGTGGAAGAGGTTTATCCTGTAGAGGACCCTCGGGCTCATGAGCCGTCGATCAACGAATTTTTGTTTGATGAAAAGCTCACCAAAGAATTCAAACAAAAGTACGAAGATTTTTTTGGGCGAACCGAAGTGGAGCAGAATCGAACTGCAATCAATCGGTTTGATGATCTGGAGTATTCGGCCAATATACTGCTGACTCCCGAGCAAGATTTGGAGCGTCGTCGGGACTATGGGGTTTTTGTTTTGCGCCGACTTTCTGAACATCACGTGGATCAGTATGCGAGAAACAATGAGGATCTCAAACAAGTCTACGAAGTGAAGCAACGCATTTCCAATCTCGATGTGAAATCTGAACAGGGATACAGTTTCAATATTAACTATCGTCTGAGTGATAATTCCTTTCATATGAAATTGGAAAATCCCTGGGAGATAAAAACTCGGTATTCGTTGTACATGGATACCGCTCATGTGGGCCCAGCCTCTGTGGTTGAAAGGCAGCTTTCCCTGAACTATGACTTAACCCCTAAAACCACTGTTGGCACTTACTACAAAGAGGTGGATGGCACCATTTCGGTGGTTGGAAAGAGGGTGGTTAAATCTGACTTAACCGCTTCCATCACTGGGAAAACCTACGTTAAAGAAGAAGGTATTTCTACGAGAGAAAACTCCATCATCTTCGGTCTATCTTGGGCAATGTAATGCTCTATTTGTATTCAAATTGCTGTGTTTTCTAAAAGTTTTCCGGGGAATCAACGATTCGGCGAACGACAAACTGACTCGATTGAATGTCTTTTGAATGGCGTGTTGTTTTCTCAATATTTATAACGTTGTCACCTTCACGAAGATAGATGTAATCCGTCGAATAATGTTGTTCGTTGAGTTGAAACAGGCTGGCTTTAAATTGATTTGTAGAGTTGTAGATACTCATTTCCACGTCTTGTATATTTTCATCAGAGCATTTTTGAATTTTGAGTCGGATTTGTTTAGCGGCGGAGGAAAAGTCGTTGAGAGATTCCGCACATGGTAGCTCCAGGGTCAGCATTTTTGAATGGTGAACTATAGTATCGGCCATAGATTCAGACAGCGAGATGATGCTAGCAGGTCGCCTTTCGGAAGAGATCTTTTCAACAATTTGAGCGTCCAGAATGGAGTCCACATAGGTGGGTCGAGGGTAAATAACTGTTGTCAGCGTCATTACTCCTAGCATCAGTACTAGTGGGGCTAGGACTTTCAAAATATTCATCTTGAAATGAGAAACAGACACGCCAAGGGCTCCCTTCAATAGAGAACTCGGCCTTTGTAGAGCTGGACTTTAGGGTCTATCCGCTCAGTTTGCTCCTAATAAGAATTATTTTGATTTTAAAAGAACCTTGGCAATTTTTGAGGGGTTTCTCGAGGAAAACATGCCATTTCTGGAGCGAAATTTCTGAACATCTGAGTCCACGTCTAAATCTGCGTCTCGAATTGATTCAATGGTTTGCCGCATATAGGTGCTGGTTTTCATTTGTGGTCGGGCTTCCGCCAAACTGTTTTCAATCATGAACAATGCAGTGGCTCTATAGATGACAGGCATTTCCTTATTCTTGTAGGTCGAAATGGCCTCCTGGGTCAGGCTAAATAGTGTTTCATCGTAGATTTTTAAATGCATAAGTGGGTTCTTAACGATGGGAATAAGTTTAATGCTTAGGTTATCTCGATCTGGACGAGATAAAACAAATTTTAGTGCCTCTCGCAAAGCATTGATTTTCTCACGGGCCACGGTGTCGGCCGACTCAGAATCAGCAAAAGCATCTAGGCTGACTTTGGCTTTTTCGAAGCGAGTTTGCATTTCTTTATCCATTTCGCTGAAACTTTTAAACATCAGTTCCGTATATTTAAAATATTCGGCGGAAGCGATGGAAGAAGTGGAAAGGACAAGACCAATAGACAGTAAGAAGATTTGTATGCTCATGGCTCTATTATAGGGTTAATTGCGGGTAAGGAAATCCAGAAATAAAACTATTGCCTATGGTCGAGATGGAATTCAATTCGTCATCAGTAAGAAGTCGTGTATCATATTGAGAATTCACTTTGTTTTGCCTTCTCAATTTGGCACAATAAGTGGAATTGGCTATTGATGAACAAGTTCAATCAGGAGAATCGAATGAATAAAAAATTTGTCGCGAAAACATTATTACTTGTCGTAATGGCATTGTCCTTTGTTGTCAGTTGTACAAGCAAAGATCAGTTAAAGAAGACCATCGAAGAAAATCCGGACATCATCCTTAATGCCATTGAAAAGCATCCAAAAAAGTTTTTGGACACGCTTAATAAAGCTGTTGAGCAGGCGCGTTCTAAAGCAAGAGAAGAGCAGTTAGCCCAGGAGCAACAAGACTTAGAGAAAGAATTTGATAATCCTAAGAAGCCATCACTCGATAAAAGCCGAGTTTATTTTGGGGATAAAGATGCTCCAATTACGATTGTTGAATATTCCGATTTTGAGTGTCCGTTCTGTACCAAAGGTTACAACGTAATGAATGAAGTGAAGGAAAAGTATGGCGATAAGGTTCGTATCCTTTACAAGCATTTGCCTTTAGATTTTCACCCTTTGGCAATGCCGGCGGCTCAGTATTATGAAGCTATTGCTATGCAGAGCCCAAGCAAGGCTGAGAGATTTCATGATATGATTTTTGAAAATCAGCAGGCGTTAAAATCTAAGAAAGAAGACTACCTTAAAGAGGTCGCGAAAAAAGTGGGAGCTAATGTTTCTAAAGTGCTGAAAGACAAAGATTCAGAGAAAGTAAAAGATATCATTACCGCTGATATGGCTGAGGCCAACAAGTTTGGTTTTTCTGGAACCCCAGGCTTTTTAGTAAATGGTGTTTCTGTGCGAGGTGCTTATCCTTTTAGTCACTTTGAGAAGATCATTGAAAAGCATATTGAGCGAATGAAAAAGTAGTTCATTCCATTTTTTAAATTTTATCGAGGCCAGCTATATTGCTGGCCTTTTTTATAAGCGAACGGGGACTTTGTTTTTGGGGTTAACAATCACTTCAGAGTCTGATTGAGTGATATGCAGTGGGGTAACAATCACTCCCTTTTTCTTAGCTTCCTTTAGAAGTTTTGCATACTCGGGATCAATGTCCTTGGCGGCAGAGAAGGATTCGAAGTCATCTCTTTGTATTGTAAATACGATCTCACAAGAATGACCTCGGTCAATGAGCGCCATTAGCTCTTCAAGATGTTTTTGTCCTCTCGTAGTAACAGCATCAGGAAATAGTGCCTGACCGTTTTCTGCTAACGTGACATTTTTAACTTCAATGAAATGAAACTTAAACTTATCAATAAAGTCTACGTTCCATTTCTTAGCGTTGTCGATTTCGGGCAAGTCTTTCCATAACACCAAATCAATTCGGCTTTTGTCGTTTATTTTTACCTCTTTGCGACCACCATTAAATGGACTCCAGTGTTTAACCAGCTTCTTCTCAAAAGCTTCGAACACTAAATGATTCGGAAGTCCAGTATTGACCCCCACCCAGGTGTCGCCCACATGTATCTGCTGAAGCGTGTACTTTAGTTTTCGTTTAGGGTCGTCAATAAAACTAAATCTGCAAGGGGAGCCTTCTTCTTTGAGGCCTTTCATGCTTCCAGTATTGGGGCAATGAGCTGTGATGATTTCGCCATTATATTCAATATCGGCAAAAAATCTTTTGTATCGCTTTATAAATTTACCCTCTAAGAGTGGCTCGTCAAATTTCATGAGCTGGTAGTAGCATAGATTGAACCAGACTCCATAACGCGGCCGGTAAAGCGGGGTGACCAAAAGGTGCCACGGATACGGTTTCAAAATGGGTACATCTATATTATACCCGAAATCCAACAAGCTTTAATGGACATTTTGGCGGTGTGTGATACTTACTGAAGCAGACTCAGGAGATTAGTATTTATGGCGGAATCCTTTCCTACAGATTCGAATTTAAATTCCGAAGAGGTCGTACCTCAGTCGACGACAATGCGACGTAAAAAGCCGCGACAACCCAAGCCCAAGTGGATCAAGATGCGTCCACCTGCGGGGGAAAAGTACTTAGAGATTAAATCGTTATTGAAAGATTTAAAATTAGCTACTGTTTGCCAGGAGGCAATGTGTCCAAATATGGCGGAGTGTTGGGCTGGTGGCACAGCCACTTTTATGCTTATGGGTGACACCTGTACTCGTGGTTGTCGGTTTTGCCATGTCAAATCCAGCAACACACCTCCACCGCTGGATCCGGATGAACCCGAAAAGGTAGGTTATGCCATCGCCCAAATGGGATTGGATTATGTCGTATTAACCAGTGTTGATCGTGATGATATTGAAGATGGTGGTGCCGATCATTTTGCTCGTACTGTTGAAACCATTCGGGCGAATGACCCTGATTTGATCGTGGAAGTTTTAACTCCAGATTTTAATGGAAACCAAGAGCACATCACCCGGCTAGTATCGGCTCAGCCAGATGTGTTTGCGCAGAATGTGGAAACAGTTGAGCGACTCACGCGACGAGTGCGTGATCGAAGAGCCGGTTATTGGCAGACTTTGAAACTTCTTGAGTTTGTTAAAGCTAAAAGTCCAAACACTTATACTAAGACATCTTTGATGTTGGGTTTGGGTGAAAGTGATGAAGAAGTGCGTAAGACTTTAAGGGACTTACGCGAAGTTGGGTGTGATGTGGTGACCTTTGGTCAGTATTTACAGCCGACTCCAAAGCAGTTGCCTGTGGCAGAGTTTGTGACTCCAGAGAAATTCAAAGAATGGCAGACGGAGGCAGAGTCTATGGGATTTTTATATGTGGCCAGTGGGCCTATGGTGCGTAGCTCGTACAAAGCGGGTGAGTACTTCATTAAAGGTGTAATTGAGAAACAAAGAAAGCAAAGACAAGGGGAGCAGCATGGCTGAACAAATAGTAAATTTACCTGATATTGGCGAGGGTGTAACCGAAGGTGAGATGGTTAAGTGGCTTGTAAACGTGGGCGACACGGTTGAAGCGGATCAGCCTATAGCGGAAATTATGACAGACAAGGCGACTGTTGAAGTCCCGACTCCTTACGCCGGTGTTGTGAAAGAGTTGAAGGCAAATGAAGGTGATGTTGTTCCTATTGAAACTCCTTTGCTTGTGTTAGACGCCGAGGGAGCGACTGCAGCTCCTAAAAAAGAAGCGGCAAAACCCGCAGCTCCAGCTCCAACGGCACCAGCTGCTCCTGCGCAGGCCCCGGCTCCAGCACCTGTGGCGCATGCGAATGGGGCTACTGGTGGAATGGATGTTTACCCACCCGTTGCAGACTCTAGAGTTTTGGCAAGTCCAAGCTCTAGAAGACTGGCCAGAGACCTTAATGTAGATATTAACGTAGTTAAAGGAACAGGCTTATCTGGGAGAGTGACTCGTGACGATGTTTTACAAGCAAAAAGCCAAGGAGCTTTTGCTCCAACAGCGAATGGTGCCACTTCTCAAACACCATCAACAATCACTCCAATGGCTCCGGGCTCTATACCAAAACCGGCCTATCAAGGACCTGCTGGCGCTATTGAAGAGCGTGAGCCTTTACGTGGGATTCGAAGAAAAATTGCTCATAACATGCAGATGTACAAGCAGATCATTCCTCATTTTACATTAATGGATGAAGCAAATGTTACGGATTTGGTTAAAACTCGAAATGAAGCTAAAATTTCGGCAGATTCTTTGGGGATAAAAATCACTTACTTGCCATTTGTTATGAAAGCATTGATTGCGACTTGTCGTGAATTCCCTATGTTCAATGCTTCTATTGATGATGCCAATGAAGAGATCGTCTACAAAAAGTATTTTAATATCGGATTCGCCGCGGACACTCCAAATGGTCTTGTTGTTCCTGTTATTAAAGATGCCGATCGAAAAACAATTTTACAAATTTCCCAAGAGATTATGGATCTGGCAGGACGTGCTCGTGAAGGTAAGCTGAAGCCTGAAGAAATGAAAGGTGCGACAATTACAATTACTAACATTGGTAGTGTGGGTGGAACCTATGCAACACCTATTATTAACCATCCAGAGGTGGCTATACTCGGTATGTATAAGATCATTGATAAGCCTGTATATATCGATGGAAAGTTTAAACATGCTAAGGTGATGAATTTTTCTATGACCGCTGACCATAGACTCATTGATGGTGCGGTTGCGGCGAACTTCCTCTCGGGTTTTATTAAACGCATTCAGCATCCTTCAAACCTTATGCTGGACATGATTTAGGAGGCGCGAAATGGCAACAAATAAATATGATGTGGTTGTTATTGGTGCTGGTCCTGGAGGATACGTTGCTGCCATTCGTGCTGCACAACTGGGTTTTAACACGGCTGTTGTTGAACGTGAGTTTTTAGGCGGAGTTTGTCTTAACGTAGGATGTATTCCTTCAAAGGCAATGATTAGTGCTGGACACTTTTTACACCGGATACAGCACGATGCGGATCCGATGGGTATTGAGGTAGGAGCACCTAAAGTGAACATGTCCAAGCTGAAAAATTGGAAGCAATCGGTTTGTGATAAAATGTCAGGTGGAGTGGGCCAGCTGTTAAAAGGCAATAAAGTAACCATTCTAAATGGTGAAGCCCGTTTTAAGACCGTCAATGAGTTGGTTGTTCGGGGTAAAGACGGAGAGCAAACTGTTCAAGCGGATCATTTTGTGATTGCTACGGGATCGCGCCCCATTGAAATTCCGGGATTTACACCAGATGAGAATGATGTCGTTACCTCTACAGGTGCCTTGGACTTTGAAGAGGTGCCAAAACATTTAGTGACTATTGGTGGTGGATACATTGGTATTGAAATCAGTAGCTATTTGAGAAAGTTAGGTGCTGAAGTCACTGTGCTTGAGGCGGGAAAGGGATTGCTTGTTGGAGCTGCCGATCCGGACTGTGTAAAAGTGGTTGAACGCAAACTTAAGAAATCTGGTGTAACTGTGCACACTGAAGCCTTTGCTCAAAGTTGGAAGAAGCAAGGCAAGGACATTGTCGTTACGGCGAAGGTGGCCGGAAAAGAGCAGACGTTCAAATGCGATAAAGTGTTGCTGACTGTTGGTAGAAAACCCAATTCCGACGAAATGAATCTTTCCGGTGTTGGTATTAAAATTGATGAACGTGGTTTCATTAAAACAAATGCTCAACGTAAAACGAACATTCCTAACATTTATGCGATTGGTGATATTTGTGGCCAGCCGATGTTGGCTCATAAGGCCTCTCATGAAGGAGTACTGGTTGCGGAAGTCATTGCTGGTCAAAATCGAGTGTATGACGCTCGTACCGTGCCGGCGGTGATCTTTACGGATCCTGAAATCGCAAGTGCAGGTTGGACGGAAGCGGAATGTAAGGCCAATGGATATCATGACCTAAAAGTAGGTAAATTTCCATTCGGTGCTAATGGACGAGCGGTGGCCCTACGTGAAACAGACGGTTTTGTTAAAATGATTGCTGATGCAAAAACTCATCGAGTTTTAGGTGTACACATTGTAGGGCCAGAGGCTTCGAACTTAATTAGTGAAGCGGCATTGGCTATTGAGATGGGAGCTTGTGTGGAAGACATTGCGTTGACCATTCACCCACATCCTACATTAGGCGAAACTATGATGGAGGCCGCAGAGGCGACCTTAGGTCACGCCATTCATACTATAAATAAACCAATTTCTCGCCCTCAGGCTAACGCGTAGTCGGGGGATTGAGACTGTGGACTTTCATGATCTAGGAACTATAGAATACGAGTCCGCATTGGATGCTCAATTAAATCACTTAAAAGTCGTGCAAGAAGACCCTAAGCAAGCCAAGGTCTTCTTGTGCACTCATCCCTCGGTGGTCACTCTGGGTCGGTCCACTCAACCCAGTGATGTAATGGGTTGGGCAGGAAAGACCATAGAGATCAGTCGGGGAGGGCGTGCGACCTATCATGGGCCTGGTCAGCTAGTGGTCTACCCCATCGTAAACCTCAAAGATCCGATACCACCGATACCTAAGATGGATCTACATAAGTACATGCGTTTTTTAGAGGAGACCGTTATTCGCGCATTGGACCATTATGATGTTAAAGCGGAAGCCAGGGAATCCACACAATATGATGAAAGAGGTAAGAAGATCCTCCTTACTGGAGTGTGGGTGGGCGATAAAAAAATTGCCTCTTTAGGGATCGGTGTAAAGCGCTGGACGGCCTACCATGGTGTAGCTATCAATATAAATAGTGATCCAGAGGCTTTTACTGGAATCAACCCTTGTGGTTTTAGTAAAGAGACCATGACGTGCTTGAGTGAACTAGTGAATGAGCCCATCGATAGGGATCAGTTTGCTAAGATATACAGTAAGTCTTTTTTCCCAGTATCTGACTTCTGACAAATTGCTTAATTAACTGTCAAAGTTAAGTTTAAAAATAATCTCGAACAGATCCTTAATTTGAACAACTGTTTTTTTGTTGCCTTGCATCTAGCACCACCTTTGGTGTCGTTTTGCTCATTTTATAGAACGCTGCATTTACGAAACTTTTTATACGTGTCCGAGGTTTTTCGGACTGAATAAAATTCTTTTTGCGCTAAATCCAGTCGCAGCCATGCTTTTGACAAATTCATCCATTATCTATCAAGCCGTTCACCCATCACAAGTTGGTGTCAAAGGGGTACTGAAAACATTGGCACATGCTTTGTAATGAGTGGGAGTGACGGAAACGAAAAAACCAAAAAGGGGAAAATCATGAAAAAACTTTTATCGACTCTCGCATTAACTGTGACGGCATTAACTATGGCTGCCTGCGGCGGCGGTGGTGGCGGTGGCGTCAGCACTGGTGGTACTTACTTCTCACACTCTGAGATTGCTAAAGACTTTGTCTACAGACTAAATGTAGATCTTGGTTACGATGTAGAGCTTGTTAAGACGAACACTCGTCAAGATGACTACATTGTTGTTTATGACTACGACTACGGTACTTATGATGCTTATGACGTACGTTATTACAACCCAGGTGAAGACATCTATTATTATCTAGCTGATTATGCGGACAACTTCTTCTATGACCTAACTCCATTAGGCGGAAACCTTTACGAAGATTACTGGACTGGTATCCAATTCTCTCAAACAGCTATGAACAACCACGACAGAATGAAAGCGGCTGCTCTTATCGAAGCTCTTGAAGTTGAAAAGGCGACTGAAGTTCTTACTTCTGAGTTCGGTCTTTCTCAGGACAGATCTGCTGAAATCGCTAAAGTTGCTGTATCTCTAGCTAAAGCTGACAAAGATGCAATGACAAACGCTGACTACGATGAGTTCGCTAAGGAAATCCTTGGTCAAACTTACTCTGAGTTTACTTCTGCTATCGAAGCACGAATCAACGGTGACGAAAGTGCTTTCGAAGACGCTCTTGCAATCGCTGCTGACAAGAACAACGTGACTCCAGAGCACATGTCTGAAATCGCGAACCTACTTATGCAGTAATTCTTAATTGCTAAGCACTTAGAATTGAAGAGAGGCCGACATAACGTCGGCCTTTTTTTTATCTAAACGATTCTAGACTTTAAGTTCTGGAGATAATTTCTGAACGTCTCATTTGAAAATTACCTATCGTAGGAAACTTAAAAGATTTGAGCGTCTTTTATATATTTAGCAACTCGGGCATCCAGAAGATCCCGAAAGGGTTTATTGCGTGGCAAAGAGAGGTATAGTTCCGTGTAAGTGGGTGCTGTGGGGCGGTTAACGAAAACATCCCAGCGTAAGTCGTTTTTGTAGTTGGCGGCTGCGATCCTCTGTTCTAGGCGGAGCTGCCTATAGGAGCGCCAGAATTTTTCGAAATACTGATCTCTGTCTTGTTGTTTTTTAGCAAGGGTCCATTGAAGCGTAGAAATAAATAAGGAATCATCACATTCCGAAGGTTTTGGTCGAACAAAGTTGCGTTCGTTGGGGCTAAAATATTTAGAACAGCCCTTTTGAGGTGGCTTCGCTGAGCGACCTAGGTTTCTGTTAGCTACATAAATCCATAAAGGCTTGTACACCTTTTTGCCCAGCGAGCCCATGGCCTTCCAGCGATCGGATACCATAAAGTATCGAGCGATCCATCCGGCCAGCTGGTCGTCCCAATAGCGTTGTTTAGAGAGCTTTAAAGCATCTTTGACGAGCTTACCATAAACTTTCTTTGAGAAGATTTGCCGTCCTACGAAGAGCTTATCTATTATCTGTTGATCTGGAGGACTCCATTTCGCCACTCCAATTTTTTGAAAAAAACCTTCAATCTCTTTTACCAGCTCTTTTGAAAGAGGCTCATTTAGGGCCAGAGGGTTTGATTCTTTTCGATCTATCAGCGTATTGTAAACCTTCAATTCTTGATCATAGAGCACCAAATAATGCCCTTTTCTAACGGCAAACCGGGACTCCGAGATACCACGCCATTGTGGCCAAGCGGATTCGGTGACGATAATACGATCCTCACTCCAAGTGGTTGTGGGTTTATTTAGCACGGGCAGTAGTGAGGTGACTTCAAATGAGGTTTCCGATCCATTCTTTTGAGTGCTTTCCAAGATATCAAAAAGAGTAATGCCCAAATCCACCAAAGAAACATTGCTATCAATGGTCCAATTGATGGGTAGGTCGCGTGGCTTCTGTGGTGGTTTAATAAATAAGGAGACAAGTGTGTCTTTGGTTTTTAGAGAGTAGGCTGGATTCTCTTTAGAAGCTATTGTGTCCGGAGATCCATTCAGTCCCACTAATACGATATAAGTTGATTTCCATCGATTGCGTTTTTTCAGCTCTTTAAATAGAAAGCCAAGTGATTCATCCACTTCCGCCACTTGGCTTTGTCGGGTACGGCTACGAATTTCATTGGAGGCATCTGTGGTGGTTATATCTGGAAATTGTAAATCAGCTAAATAGACCATGCTGAAAAAAGGCTCTTTGTAGGCTTCTGAGTCCACCCAGTTTAAAAGTAGCTGGAAGTTTTCCTTTGCGGGTCTATAAAAGTGATTCAGTTCTACATTGACGGAATCGTTGAAGACTTCAAATCCTTGATGGATCCCCGATTTGCTATAAACAGGAGGGCCTCCAGAAAAAAACGCTGTGTTATAACCTTTTTCAATGGCCGCTTCCGCTACCGTGAAAGAGTTGCCGGATAGAAATTTTTTGCCGTTGTGCCAGACCTTATGTTCTGTGGGATATAGTCCGGTAAGAATGCTTGCTATGGACGCATTAGACATAGTGGAAGGAGTGTAGGCGTGGGTGAACCGTACAGCACCTTCACACAATTGAGAAAATCCACCATTCCCACCTATATTAGAGTCGCAAGAGGTCTGATCAAAACCTAGAAAATCAACGGCTACAACAATAACTGAAGGCTTTTCCTGTCGAGCCAGTCCACATCCAGAGATGAGTAAACCCAGACTGAGGTTGAGTAGGAATTGAAAAAACTGTCGCGTCATACCTAATTGTCTCTGCCATTAAAGTATCAGTAAAGGTCTAACTTACTGAATTGTTATAGGTCACCTTGACCATCCTTCATGTGCGACGAGATAATCTTTACTGCCTTAAAGGACCTGAACGAGAAAGGGAACCAATCATGCTTACGGACCAGTTTTTTGTCATTGCTCAAATGGGACACGAGGTCACTCTTGTCATATTAATCCTACTTAGTGTTTTTAGTGTCGCATTCATCGTAGAAAGGTTTTTTGCTTTAAAATCTGTCAGCGAGCACAGTTTAAAAATGAGAGGTCGAGTTCAGGAAATATTGCAGACCAATGATTTAGGCGAAATTGAGAAAGTGAGTCGAGATTTGGATTCTGTAGAGGGTCGGGCGCTTTCTTATGGATTGAGACATGTAAAAGATCGAGGCGTCGATGGGCTAGAAGAAGTATTTTCGTCTTATGCTCTCACTGAGCGACCAAAGCTAGAGAAGTTTCTAAACTTTTTAGCCACTGTCGGATCAAACGCACCATTTATTGGTCTTTTGGGAACAGTGTTTGGAATTATGGATGCCTTTCGTGGGCTTGCAACGTCACAAGGTGATGCCTCTGCCGTTATGATTGGAATTTCAAAAGCGCTTGTGGCTACAGCAGTAGGTCTTCTGGTAGCCATTCCGGCGGTGATCGCCTTTAACTCCTATCAAAAACAAGTGAAGCGTATTATGCAAAATCTGGAAAGTGTGAAAGAGCTCTGTTTAGCTTATGCCAAATCAATGAAAGGTGGGGCTTAAAATGGGAGCAAAGATTTCAGGTGAGGAAGATGACCCGATTGCGGAAATCAACATTGTTCCTTTTGTGGATATTATTCTGGTTGTACTGATTATCTTTATGGTCACAACGCCACTTATTATGAAACCAAGTATTAATGTGAATCTGCCAGAGGCGGCCTCTGGCGAGGACTCCACACCTTCTAAGCTAAATATTTCCATTTCTTCCAATGGAGAAATTCGTTTGAACGGAACGGTCACTGATTCAGAAGGCGTTAAGTCTGAATCAGAAAAACTTTCGGCCCAGGCTCCCAATAGTCAGGCGATTATTTCTGCGGATAAGAATGTCCCACATGGCACTGTGGTATCCATCATCGATGCAGTTAAATCCGGCGGAGTTAAGAAATTTGCCATTACCATTGATAAAAAATAATCTTTAAAGATCGGGTAAGGCCTCAATAAAGAGGTCCTTAATGGCCGGGCAGGGCAGCTTTAAAGAGCGTGCCTTTGTAAGATCCACGGTCCAAGACTCTGGCACCCCCCAAGGCGACAATACTTCTTCTTTGTCCACCTCACTTAAAATCATTTTTTTATCCAGCTGATCCTCGATGAGGTTCATATATTCTATAAGGGACAAAGGATCGCTACAGGCCAAGTTTATTGGTCCTTGAAAGTCTATAATGGCTAGCCTTAATAAAAGCTCAGCCGCTAAGTCGGAACGAATCAGAGATAATCTTGCATCTAAGTTTTTAAAAAATATGGGTTCGTTATTCAGGATGTGTTCGATGTGGAAAGCAAAGCGACCCGTGTAGTCATCTTGGCCAATGACGATGGGCATGCGAGCTGCCACTACGGGGAAATCGGCATACTTAAAATAGGCCACTTCCGCTTGGCGCTTGGCCTCACCATAGTCTTCGTCTCGACTCACTTTTTTGTCGAACTGGTAGGTGTAAGGGTTGAAGTCCGTCTCAGAAATCCCATTTCCGAGGCCATATACGGACACCGTAGAGGTGAACACGAGTTTATTGGTTTTACCTTTTAAAATCTCGCAGGTATTTTTGGCTTGTTCATAATCATAACAGACTTGATCAAATACAACGTCAAATTCTAGCTCTTCAACAGCTTCACGAAATTCGGTGAGGTTATTTCTTTCGCATCGGATCCGATCCACCTTATCGCCTAAGCCATCATCGTGATTACCACGATTAAGAAGGGTCACAGGGTGACCTTCATCTACAAGAAGCTTGGCGAGTCGTAATCCAAAAAATCGATTTCCACCGATAATAAGAGCTTTCATGCCCTTATTCTCGATGGATTGGGTGGACTAGTCAACCCGCATGGGGAATAGCTCAATTTTGTAGGTCTCTCCTCGTCGGCAGAAAAGACTGAAATAAGAGGCCCCCGCATCAATTTGTACGGGATTGAGTTCTGTACAAGAAGGATCAAAAACGCGATTCAGACCAATTGGGAAGTGCACGCCATCACTTTCCAACACAATAGATTGGAATAAGTTTTGGTAAATGGCCGTCGAGTTTTTGTAGAGACCGGCGCTTAAACTGCCACGTACATCTACAATAAGTGAAACAAAAGTCTCCACGGATAAATGCCCTGGTAAGAAATCACTGGCCACGACTTTCACTTTGGACTGAACAATTTCATTGCTCTCAGAATTTGCCGTGACTACGTAGATGTCATTTTTAGAACGAGCCAGTGAGAAAAAATCATTGCCCTTTTCAAAACTTGCAAAGTACTGCTCAATGCGCTCTTCCTGTTCGTCCAGCCGAACTTCAGTGGATTGATGCGGCCTCTCCGGCTGACTGGCATCTACAAAAACATTGCTTAAAGTCATGCGATCTTCTGACAGTTGATAAAACGCAGAAGAACTCTCTGTTTCCACGCGATCTGATAGAATACGGGTGACGGGAGTTTGACCGTTGAGATCCAAAACTCGATTCCCATCTATATCAATGGCACGATTAAATCTATCTGTGAGATAGCGACCGTACTCAGAGAGCTTTAACTCTTCACTGCCAAACTGGCGAGTTTGAAGACTGGTACCATCAACGATCAATGAAAAATAGGTGTCGTAGGGGCCGCAGGACAATGGAACTCCCTCTTGGCAGTTACGAGGTGTGGATTCATTCATGCTGATAACTAGGGAAAGCTGGTTGTTCGAAATCTGGTCCTGAGTTTGATGAATGGCTGTGACTAACTCAATATCATCATCAAAGTTAATTGTAGTTCCCGCAGGAAAATAAGGTCGAGCTAATTCTCTGACTTTGTCATCGAATTGATAGTCGATAAAACTACGCTTTTGCAGCTTTACCCGGCCATCAGACTCGATGGGCTCGTAGTAGTAGAGTCGGTTTCTTATGCCCGCAATGCTGAGGTTAAATGGATCGGGATCATGATCCACTTCTGGAATTTCTCCACCCACCGAATCGGGAATAGCACCCGGATCCACCTGGGGAAGTGGCCCTTGGTCAACAAATACGATAGAGGCAAAGTTATCTATGATGGAGTGTTGCAACCTCAAAATACTAATATTCTGAGCGTTAGGTAAACCAAGGCTCTTATCCATAACTTCCATATGATTGTTGGGGTAGAGATCATTCAGTTGGTGATCATAGTAAGAGAACTGGAGAGCCACATTGGCGTTTCCGTTTTCGTCAGTTTCACGGCGAATGGTACCTATGAGTAAATCCAACTGACCGTTTCCATTTAAATCTCGCCGTTGTATAAAAAACTCGGCAGAGGCAAATGGGATTTCAACGGTTCTGAGTTTCTCCAACGCTGGCCCACCGGAAGTGGACGGCTGGAAAAAGTGATAGATCATTTTATCCGCGGGGGTTTCATATAAGTAGTAAAGGGGCTGTGCAAATCGTCCCTTTGGACTGTAAGCCGTATTTATAGGAGAACGACCCGTTCGAAGATTGTTTTGAATCACTTGATAGAAGTTTTCACTGTCTTCGATGTCCCATTCTACAGATCCAGCAACATTTTGATCGCCGTTAAAGAGAACATATTCGCGAGTGAACTTATTCTCACCAATGGTGAACTCAAGCTGCAAATGAGATTCTGAGTTCATGGACTCCGCTTGCCCGATGATCTCCACTTCCACAGCGCTTCCACTTTCCATGGCCGGTAAGGAGATTTCTGGTTCAGCAATAGCAATGCCCGGAGTGTCCGTACTAATCTTTACAAGCGTGGGCTCTGTTGTCGGTAACCAAAAGTTTTTAAAAGGGACCAGAATTTTAAACTCAGCCGCCTGTTCCACAGTTTTAGTTTCAACTAAATTGTTACCTTTTAAAACAGGCTGAACATAAACTTGAGGAGTAGCGTCAATGGCTTGGTCTAATTTAACGATTCCACCAATAGTGTTTTTATCTCGGTCCTTAGGCTCATAGGACGATACAGCCAGGCGGGCGTAAACCTCCGATGGTTTAATATCTGGGTTCAATCCTTTTAACACTGCTGCAATCCCTGAAATGAAGGGAGCCGATTGGCTGGTTCCGGATTTCCGACCGAGTCCAGCGACGTCAAAGGAGCTAGGGTATTTAGTTTCCGGCACTCCATTAGCAAACAGGCTGATGACCTCCTGGCCCGGGGCTAGAAAATCCACATGACTGCCGTAGTTGGAGAACTTAGAAACCTCTCCATCGATGTCAATGCTTCCTGCACAGATCACTCCTGGGTAGGAGCAAGGAAAAATAGGAACATTATGGTTGTTATTTCCTGCTCCAGCTACAAATACCGTGTCGGACTCGGCAACGATACGCATGATCTCTTCAAAGGATCGAGCGTTGTTATTAGATTTTGGGGTCCAACCGTAACTCATATTTATGACATCTGCTCCACGCAAGAGGGCGTAATCAATTCCAGCCGCCACACGATCAATGTAGGAGCCTGGAGTTTCTTGCTGTGTACCTCGACGTCGACGTGGGTTACGCCCTGAGTTTTGTACTTTCAATACTTTAACTGGAAGAATTTTAATCCGATTGGAAAATCCAGCCACTCCGAGATTGTTATTTTTAACCGCAGCAATGATACCCGCAACGTGGGTGCCATGTCCTGTCGTGTCTTCCGGTTTATGAGATTTGTTTTCGTCGACAAAGTTCCAACCCACACAATCCCCTGGGAACCCGTTTCCTTCGGGAAGCTCTAAGTCATCCGTTGGAGGGCGAATACCGCCTCTGGGTCGTCCTCGCTCATCACATTCATTGAACTCCCATTCGTCAGATCCTTCGACTTTCTTGCGGTTACGTAATATGTTATCTGAAAGATCTTCGTGCAGATAGTCCACACCTGAATCTAAAACAGCCACAATGACATCGCGTTGGAACTGTTCGTCCAAATTCCTTTGATCGATGACTTCAGCACCAATATCGTCTTTTACGCTTTGTCCATCGCGATCTGTCGACCGTGGTTTCATTTGAAATTGTTCGTACTGATTTTTATCTTCAATTATGATTTGCCCAGTTTGGCTCAGGCCCCATTGGTGACGAGAATAGGGATCATTAGTTAAACCCGACTCACCGGGGATCACAGTAAAGGCAGTGACGGGTTGGGGGCGTTCGATATACACAACATCAACAAGTTTTTCCACAATAGAAATGATGCTTTCATTATGAACCGAAGTGGTGACTCTGTAGAATTTCTTAAAGAAAGGGGAGTTGAGTCTGGAGCTAAATAGCTTCAATGACTTCACACCGTTAATCTTTTTAAGTCGCTCCATTTGAGAAAAACTGAGTGGGTCTTTTGTTTCAAACAGAAATACTGATTGTTCGTAAGTTAACTGCGGGTCCTCCGGATGGGTTTGCAGGCCCATGCCAGTAAAAGTCGCGAGTAATAGAGATAGAATAATTTGTTTCATAGTTATTCCCATTAGAATTGCCCCAGTAACCAGTAGAAGTAAAATTCGGATTCTGTCATGCCCAGGGTCTGTTGGATGGCCTGCATAGGCCCGCTTCTTTGCCGTGAGCCAAAGCGACCGATACTATTAGAAAACAGTTGCTGTTCTGCATCCTCAGCCCCTTCTCTGAAACCATTGATCGTTGAGCGCACATAGATGTTGTTTTTACCACCCACAAGTTCAACAAGCTTTGAAAGAGGCAGCGTTTGCTCAGCCAAACGAGCTAGATTGGCGGCCTGTTCCGAGGCGTCTTTTAAACGGCCTTTTTCCAAGTATCGTTTATATCTCTTTCGATAGATTTTAAACCACTGAGCGAGCATGTTACGTCGATCTTGGCTCTGTCCTCGGCGCCATTGCCCATTGGCAAGAACCCAATTCTTAATTCTATCGTTATCAATTAATGTGGTCGAATTGTTGGCATTTGGGATGCCAAGTAGACTCTCCACTCCATCACTATAGATGTAGACATTTACATCGATGCGATAGAGTTTCAGAGACTCAAAGGAATAGACCGCATCGGTATTATAAAACTCGGTGTTATTAATAACAGCGGTTCTCATACTATCGGCTGGATTCACACCGTTAGAGATCTCTTGAGTGGTCTGAGAGTTAAACTCATATTTTTCGTTGATCTCTTCAATGAGTTCAAGGGCTTCATCTCGATCTAACTTCCAACCCTTCCAGCGAAAGGAAACATCGATAAATGGATTTTCAATTTGTTTGTTATCACTGTTATCTACGATCCGGCCCTCAAAGGTCGATCGTTTAAAATAAGAGTTCCCTAAAAAGCTATCTCCAGGGTTTCCACCACCAATGTTTTGAATAGCTATGTCATTAACATCGTTTTCTGCCAAGATGGCATTGAAGACATCGTAGGCCATCTCTTCATAGTTGCTTCCACTTCGAGTTCCAATACTGCGTCTAAAGTAATTGGCCTTGGGGTATTCCGGTTCTACACGGGGATTCTCCTCAATGGCGGATTGGTTAGTAGGAGTTTGTTTCCCATCAGTGATACTGAGGCGATCAAAAGTGGACTGATTCATCCAGCGCCACCATAGTAGTCCAAAGTTAACTTTCCGATCTTTCCATTTATGACCCACAGTCACTGGGGGTTGGATATCAGACAATAGGTCCGTATCTTGGGATTTTAGGACGGCATACAGTGCACTCGCCTGAGAAATGAATTCATCCACATCTTGGAAGTCTTCAGTTAATTTTATTTCAAAGAATTCAGTTTGGTTCTGAGCTTCGAACATATCGATAGAGCTAGACCAGCGAGGGGCCAATGAGAAGACAGGATAGCTCATAAATCTGAATGAGAACACCAAGCCAAAGGCATCAAACAGGGCTCCACTTTTATAGATCTGAATGGTGTCTTCGTCTTTCCTCATAATGTGAAGACGACTTAGATCCGTTATAGATTCTTCTAACCGCAACATTGCGGCGTTTTTTCCATCCATAGTATAGGTGCCGTTGAGGCCTAATGATCCTGACAGACCATGGGAAATAATAAAGGATTCACCCACACCTAAATTTTCACGAAACAGGTCCAAGACATTAGAAGCCTTGTTTCTTCGCACTTGGGGAATAATCTGCTCCCGCTTTACTTGAAGGTTTTCCTCTAAGATGGGTAAGTCTGAATTTAAGCCGGCCAGTTTTTCCTGACAATCTTCTGCGGAGAGATCAGGGAACTCACGGTTTTGCGTGGCTTCAATTTGAGATAGAACTTGGTTTAAATCTCTCTCCAAAAGTGCGCGGTCTTCTTCGTTTTCTGACTCACTGATCTGCTTTTCCAGTTGGTCTTTTTGGGACAATAAGGGAGCCAGGGCTCTGCGTCTCAAAAGCTCTTTATAGTCAGAAATGTTTTCTGGTGTACATCCACCCAGGTGAGCGATGGTCTCTTGAGCCTCTTGTAGGCGGATGTGTTCGTCACTGGCAGTAAGAGCTGTTCCCACTTGATCATCGATGCCGTTTTTTAATCCTTCGCCCATGAGGTTTTCCAGCTCATTGGCGGCTTGGCGCATAGATAAAGGTACCGCTAAATTGGAGATGGGTTCTTTGAGTGCCGCTTTAATGCTCGCAATGGGTTTAAGGTGTGTGTAGCGAACCACGTAGTTTCCACGCGTACTTCCACCAATGATGGTTTTATCAGGACCGCCATTGACGCCGACAAATACCCCGGCGCCAGCAGAGACTCCAATCGTGTCGGCCAACTGGACCATGTTGTCCGTTCCCAAATAGCTACCGATAACCACGTCTCGAGTCACAATGAGATTGGCATTATAAAGAGGAGTGGTCCAAGTGCTAAGTTTGGGTTTTTTAAACTCGCCTGTTTCTAAAAACTCTTTGAATTGCTCTTCAGCGAGTTTCTGTTGATTTCTAAAAGCGTCGTCTTCGTTTCGCTTTTCTGAGTTGAGGCCGATTTCACGGTTAGCCGTATCGACTAAGTTATAAAGTCCTTGAGAGTAAACTCGAGAACGGCCAAATGCTAAAACTTCTGAAAGGGAAAGCGGTGATTCATCCGGTCCAAATGAAAACCGAGAACCATAGCCCTCCCACCAGTCCACAAATTCCGCATCGTCTGTACCTTCAACGGATTTAGTGTTTCTAGTAAGAATGCCTTCTTTAAGAAATCCCGATTCGTGATTTTGATCTAAGTTATATTTAATGGGATCGGTTTCATTGGGCAGAAACTGCTTAGTCAACCAATTGCGACGGCAGATCAATTTCTCAACCATGATTTGAGCGACAGGCTCTGGATAGTTCGCTGCAGCGACGACGTCCTTCCATTGAGATCTGTCTAATTTCGCTATTCTACGCATGATCCATTTGGCATCGTCCATGGAAGGTTTAATCTGACCATTAGGATCTAGTGTGTAGGGGAGAAGAATACCATCGTTGATAATCCGACCGGGTTGGCAAGACAATTTGTTCACACTCTCTGCCACGTCGGTCAAAGCATAAGGAAGTAGCAGCGAGGTGAGCATGCGTCGACCTCCATTAAACTCAGCATCTAAAAAGCCTAAGGAAAGGTCGTCCATTATGTCGGCTTCTGGCAAAATGATCATATCTTGTAGTTCAATGGTTTTGCCGTCTTCACTTCTGTCTAGATCAATATCCCAAACCAGTTTGGTGAGATTTTCAATGGCTCTCTCTCTATCCACTCCCAAGCGAACTTGTTCTTCGACGTCTTCAATTTTTGGGGGAACAGAAACTTTTTTGATATTCGTCGCCCATCGATTAGGAACTCCTAAAAAGCTATCGCCAAACTCTTTAAGGAACTCTTGTGCTTGCGAGGGAAGCGGGAAGCGAATTTTTAACTTAGGCATATACTTTACAGGGGGTATAAAATATCCCAATTTCTCTAAAAGCTTTTTTCTAAGCAAAATATTGTGAACTCGTGGGCTAAAAAGGACTCGATATTTTTTGCCATCGGCAGTTTCTATCACATCGCGCTTAAAGCCTGACGCACTCAAGATCTTGGAAACAAAAGTCACCGTATCGTTGGGCTGAATGGCGATGGGAGCATTGACTATGTCATAAATGGGAGAGGTGAACTCTCCTTGAGGATGCCATAGATTCGTATTCGGGTTGGGATCAATGGTGGAAATATCTATTTGAAGTTGCTCGGCTTCCAGCGGAGATATTATTCGGCCGTTGTAGAAAAGATCTGTGGCAGCTCTTCGAACCTGAACGTTGGGTATCAAGCCGGGAGCATTGTCATAGGGTCCGGCCCACAAGGGGATTGAAAAAAGAGTAAAGATAACTAGTAGAACACGCATGGGCAAAGTTCCGTTGGGTGGGGGTTTTTAATGCTTTCAAATTACCATAGGAGTTATGGGGGGTTGGAAAGAGATGGAGGACTTGAAATCTTTTTAGGTGCCCAGGGAAATAAGGACAATATAGGACGATGAAAAGCCTATAGGAGTGTCAAAAGTGTATACGGGTTTTGAGGTGCCTACTACCTTAGAAAGAGATTTCGCCCACCCAGTGGGGTTGATTCCCGTCGACTCGGCTCAATGTTCTACTGAGTTCGTCGATGGAAGGCTCTTCTAAGAGTAAGCTGGGTTGCTCTAAACTACTATTACTGAGGAGGAAGATCCTATCTCCGGGATGCAGTTTTAGGTTGTAATATCGGACATTTATGGTGGGTTCCAGCCCCACGAGTTCAGATGGAATGGGTGGGAGTAAGACTTCTTTCGAGTAGTCTAAGCCCAGATCGGTGGCTCCGCTGAGAGCGATAAGAGGCCGCCCCACTCTTTTAAGTAAAAGGCTGGGGTTCCCTACTTGTGACCAAAAGAAAAAATCCCCATCTTTACCGGCAACAAATAATTCGGAACCAGAGACGTATTCATTGGTATTGTCTTCTTGATAGATGGCCTGATTAGCAAAAAGAATGGAAGTACGTAAATTGTTTTCCATAGGGGAAAGGCTTGTAAGTAAGTCAAAAGGACTTGTGACATCTTGATCGTCTTTTGCTGAAAGATAAAAGGAGGAAATTTCATCTACGGCACGTTCTGCTGAGGTTCGGGTACCCCAGGGCGTGGCTACGATGATCAATTCACCATTCGGGTCGACGAATATTTCCGGAGTGGGTCGAAAGAGTTTACCCGCATAGGACCGCTTTTCTAATTTCATCTCTATAACCCATACTTTCTTTTTTTGCGTTTTGCACGATCGTAGAATTCTGTTCCACCTTGAAAGTCTTCATCTAAAATTTTCTCCCAAAGCTCATTGGCAGCTTCAATATTTCCAAAGTTCTCTTCGATGGATGCATTTTCGTAGATTTCTTTCATTTTCTTGGAAAGGCGAATTCGTAATTTACTTTTGACTTCTTTAGCTTGTTGATTTGAAGAATCTTGTTTTAAGACTTTATTACAAGCTTCGTCTGCTGGTTTCCATTCGTTCTTCTCAGCCAATTGTTTACATTGATTGAGTTCAACACTGAGTATCTTATCAAATTCAGCACGAGCACTTGCAATCATTCCCCTGGCTTTTCTCTTGTTGCCATTGGGGTCGGGATAGCCACTGTTTAGGTACTTCTGTAATTGTGTGATCGATCTCTTTAAATCTTTTCGGTCATAGACGGCTTTCGCCTTGCGGAACATAGCATTCCCTTCGGCAATCTGTTGCTGCCTTCTTGCGGCTTCTTGAGCTGCATTTTCAGCGGCTACTTGTCGTTGTTGAATTTGATCGCGCAGTGGGAAATATTCTGGGTTCCCTGGGTCTAATTCAATGGCGGGTAGTAAGCATTCATCCACTTGCTCAACGGTCTGGAACGATTGGATGTATTTACGGCAGTGATCGACAACTTGGCTCACTCTCTTTTGGTTTTTCTCTCTTTGTGCTTCGAGACGCTCTTTAGCTTCTCTCTCTAACTTGATTTGCTTTGCAATTTCACATTGACTGAGAATTTTTTTAGAATCCTTATAGGGCTCGATGAGGCCATGAATCTCTTCAACCTTTGCAATACACAGATCAAATCGACCTTGCCGTTTCAGTTGATTGGCTAAATTATAGTTGATCGCCAATGATTCTTTTTGAGCTTGAGTGAGATTGGCTATGCCCGGCTCTACAGAGGTGCTCTCCTGAGTGCCTTCTTTTTGTTGTGGAGTTTCGCCCATCATCATAAAGGCAAATATGGCACCCACCAAAATAATAGTTGCGCGAATTTTATGAGCCTTCGACCAAGTATTGATTTGCAAAAGATTGAAAGAGTCGTTCTCTATGCGTTCAACAGCTGGACCCTCATACATCATGGGAACATTGTTGTTAAAAGGGTGAGAGCCTGGGCCATCCATAGGATGTAGAGTTCCACCAGATCCAGATATAGGAACGGGAGCCATAAACTGCTTTTCATCTATATCATTTGCGGCTTGCTCAAACTTCTCATCAACGACATTAAACTTAATCCGTACACGCTTAATTTTTACTCGATCACCACTCTCTAATGGCGTTGGAACATGTGGTTTTAATTTTTTCTTATTAATATAAGTGCCATTTGAACTGCCTAAATCAGTGATGTAATAGCCTTCATTGGTTTGTGTGAGCTCAAAGTGCTGGCGACTAATGTGATCGTCTTTTAAAAATATCTCGCAACCTGGATCCCGTCCAGCAACCCAAAGATTACCTTCGAGTTTGAAAACTTCCTTCTTACCATTCGAGTACTTTGCTTCTAAAAACAATTGTAGCTTGGAGATTCCAGGATCTGTACTCTCCATATTCCCTTGAAATGTTTCATCAGGATTGGCTGGCAAGTTAGAAGGGCTATCTTTGGCATCTTCGTCGCCGAGCTTAATATCATAAGCTCCGTCTTGGTCTGAAGGGGGAGGGCTTTGAACAACAAGTGCATTGGCGTCATCATTAATATTGTCATTAGCTTGCAAGGGATCTAATGGAGAACTATCAGCATTCTCTGCATGGAGCGGATCGCTTTCGTCTTCTACGACTGGGTCTTGCATAGGGTCTTCGATAAATAGTTTAAATTCAAATGGGGGAGCCGCAAATACAGCATCTCCGTCCAGTTCTATTTCTTCACAGGTTTCTCCGGAGTAAATCAATGCTCCATATTTAGCGATCAGTTGTACTTTCCAGGTATTATCAAACGAGAACTTAATATGTTGTCTTGAAATACCCTTTTCGCCATCTAAGACGATGTCGCAGGTCTTTCCTCGCCCAGCCACATATTCCTTTGATGTATCCAATTCCAACTCATGAATTTGATTTCCATGGAGGGTTACGATCAGCTTATAGATCATATTTTCCCTCCTAAAAAAGCCTCGCAGGTGCGTTTGTTGCTGTCAGCCTCTTTGAATGTTCTATTGTTTTCGTCTTGAATCATATAAAGAACATTTTCAAATTCTTTTACGCATTTAGACCATAGGTTTTGTTCTTTATATTGCCGTCCAAGCACCATCTTGTATTGCACCAGCTCATCAAACTTTCTCTCGGCGAGAGTTTTATAACGTTCACAAAGTTTATGACTTGGCTCCAAGGAGAGACATGCCTGGAATGAGTCCCTGGCTCTGTTGTAGAGAGCGTTTTTATAGTCACGAAAACCCTGTTTAAAGGAGGCTTGCGCCTCTCGATAGCTTTTAGAGCGGATGGTTTTTACTTTTTCCTCAAAGGCTTCTCTGGCTTGTTGGTTTTTAAGTTGTTCAGCTTCAATTTTTTCTTGGGTCAAAATCTCTACTTCTTGTTTCTTCTTGCCGGTATTGTCGCCGAGAAAGAGAAAACCTAGAAAAAGTAAAAGCAAAACCATAATGATTCGAGGTAAATTAGATTGTTTTCCCGAACGGGTTCTTGATCCGCCGGAGCCTTGACTAGGGAAGGGGTTAGCCATGCTCGATGGATTTGAAGCCATCATAGCTTTGTGGTCCATGCCTTCCATTTTGACAAACATAGTGTTGTTGGCAATTTTGATTTTACTGCCCGGTTTTACTAATGCTCGTTTTGTCGCAACCCCATTTACAATCATGCGATTGGAAGAAGATTGTTCTACTATATAGATACCCTGAGCAGAAAGTTCTATGACGGCATGAACTCGACTCACTTTTGGATCTTTGAGTTTAATATCACATGTTCGACTTCTTCCAATGGTAACCTGTGCCCCCAACAACTTAAACTTCGCCCCCTTGTCTGGTCCGGATTCGATAACCAGCAATAAGTTTGCGGTAGATTGTTGTATAGCGGGCATATTCATTTAGTAATCTCCTCCTTCAAGTGGCGGAAGAATACTTACAATAATGTAAGCCAAGGAATCTAGTCCGTAGACGGATTGAGCAGAGAGTTCATAAGGCTCTCCACCGATCTCTAACTGATTGACTGCAACCTCATCCGGATTAGCCTGAGCTTTTTCAATAAGATCTTGAATGCTCAGTCTTAATGCTTGGTCCATTATATTTTCCAGCCCACCATGAAGTAGATCGCTGGCGGCATGGTTTGATTTTTCCTCGAATCCTGGATTGAGGGCTTCAATAATTTGGTCGGGTAGCTTAATGCCTATAGCCGGAAACCCAATCATATTGATCAAGTTTTCCATTTCACGGGATCGGTCGGCAGCTATTGGCATTTGCATTCCACCATCATTGCCAGAGGCACCCATTCGACTGAGACTGCTATTTATATTAGAAATAAGGCTCTGCAGATCGGGAAAGTCGTAAGGACTAGATACGCTATTGGATCCGTCATTGAGAGCTTTATCTAATTGTTTATTCACATCTCTTATTGGATGAACGATCACTCGATACATAAAGAAGAATAGAATAAATCCAACAACGAGAGCTATAAACAGGGTCTGCACCAATAAGCTTATGGTCTTACTGTTGGAAACAGCCAGTTGCCCCATGCTATAGACTATGATGGCATAAGCTTGGTTTTGATTACTTCCCGTACCAGGATTGTATACGGGAATGCCTTCCACCGCTATTATAGTGTCGTCATTCACTTTTTTGACGCCACTTTTTATCCCCTTAGTAACCACTTCTGGGGCAAACGGTACATCCGAAGCGTATTGGCCAGCCAGATTGGCCGGAGCCATAATACTCATTTTATCAATTCCATCTACAATATAAGCGTTTCGTACACCCACTTCACCCCGTGCAAATTGGATGGTAAGAGCAGAGCGGTTACCGGCAGCTACCGTTTGCTTATTAATTTCAGCAACCGTTTTTGCAATGGTGGATGCCCGCTCCATACTTTCCTGTTCAATAGAGTCAGTTAGAATTCTCATAAGTGGGATGGAGGAAAACAATGTAACAAAGACGATAAAGCTTCCCACAAAAAGCGCGAGCAGCGTTTTGAAGTCCATTTTTTCAGCGAGTGCATACACGCCAGGCAAGACCACTCGATCGACGTAGTTTCGAGCCAGCTCAAGAAGTCCTTCAGCGCCCAATTTCACCTGTACATTTTGCTGCTGTGCTTGGTCTTGGGGAAGTCCATTAGACATTTGAGGTGCCACACCCATATAGTTCTGATCCGCAGGTGGGTGCATAGGCTGTTGTTGGAAATTGAGAGCTGCATTGCCATGGTTTTGTGGTTGCGGTGAAGCCATAGGCGCTATTGGCTGGGCGGCCACAGTCATCTGAGTGACATCCATAATTATATTGTGCAAGGAGAAGCGTTGCTTTTCCTTTAGACTCTTAGTGCTAATCTTTATCCCATCGACATAAACGCCGTTTCTCGATTTCATATCAGAGATTATGATTTTTCCCTTAAAGATATCAATTTTTGCATGCTCCTTGGAAATGCTGGAGCTATGAACCTTCACTTCACAATGAGGGGCGCGGCCAATGACATTGGTGCCTTCTTTGATCGGATAAATTTTTCCGGCTTGAGGGCCGGTCAATATTCTAACCACCCACATTAAGCTGATCTCCTACAGTTAAGTGTTCGTCTTTTACAGTGCCACCAAAAAACTCTATGACTGAGTTTGAACCCGGGCTAAAGGCCATTCGCCACGGGCGTAGGTTTTTACGAACGTCTTTGACCTTCATTTCCTTATCTAAAAACACCACGTCTATAGGAAAGCTCATAAAAAATGTGTGCACATCAAAACAGTTTTTTATCCATAGGGCTTCGCCTGATTGCATGGTCTTTTTGCCCAGAAGTCCTACGCCACGGTCAATGAATGTTTCAGCGATACTAAGGTTGTCCGCAATGACTCGATTGTCTTTAGATGTATTTATTAACTGTGCCATTTCTAGTTACCTCCCGAGACCATGGCTATGATGGCAGGAGCAAACACCACTATGAAAACGGCGGGAAGTATAAAAATCATCATTGGAATGAGCATGGTTTGTGAGGCCTTTGCTCCTGCTTTTTCCGCACGAGTGAAGCGCTCCATACGCATTTGAGCCGACTGCTCTTGAAGGACTTCGAAGATACTAGCTCCGGTATCGTCGGAATCCACGACAACACTCACAAAACTTGTAACTTCTGGAATATCCAATCGATCGGATAAGGCTCGTAAGGCTTCCGCTCTGGAGCTACCGAGCTTGATATCTTTCAATACAATGGCTAACTCATCATTCAGGACACTGGGCTCTGATTTGTCCACAATTCTTTGGATCGCATTTACGAAATCTAAACCGGCTCTGGAGGAAAGGGCAAGAAGATCAACATAAAATGGAAGATCTGAAACCACAGACAGGTAGCGCTGGTTTTTATTGGAAGCACAATACAGATGAGGAAAGTAAGCTCCGATGGCTGCGCCTCCTACGATCATAAATGTTCCAATTTCTAGTCCGAGGGCAAAATCTAATACAGCCACCGCAATTGGAATCTGCACACCCCAAAGAATTTGCAAGCCTATGAACTCATCAACATTAATTTCTCGAGAAAGGCCAGCGTTTAAAATCTTTTTCTTAACCTTTGCTCGATAGCTTTCGCTTTTTACTTTCTTAGTGTGTTTAAGTGCAAAGTTATGAACTAAGGGGCGTGAGTAGTTGATAAAGTCGGATTTAGATTTAGCGGGTTCATCGCCAGATGCCCAAGCCAGCTGGTCGGCATCGGAGTCAGAACCAACAACACTCTGAGTGAAAAGGTATACGCTAAATGCCGCTAAGCCGAGACCTGTGAAAAGCAGAATCAGTTGCCAAAGATCTCCATCAATTCCTAACATTCATTCCCCATTTGTGGTTTAACCAATGCTATGTACACATTGATACTTGCATCTCAGTCACCTCGCCGCCGTCTAATTCTTGAACAGCACGGTTTTAACGTGGTGGTTGATACAGTAAAAATATCGGAAATAATTAAGGAAAACCTGAGTTGGGACGGGGTTTTACGGGATTTGGCTCGACAAAAGTCAGAGGCCTATATTAATTCCCGTAACCCATTGGAATTAAAGGGGAAAATTATCCTCACTGCCGATACTTTAGTCGTCTTTAATAATAAGGCGCTGGGAAAGCCAAAAAATCGACAGGAGGCCATCGAGTTTTTGCGATCTATGTCTGGGAACAGTCACCAAGTTTTAACTGGAGTTTGCCTATATAACGGGACTGAAGACCAGTTGGAATCCTTGGTGGAGATCACAAACATTCAATTTAAAGAACTGTCTCAAAATGAGATCGAAGCCTATGTAGATACTGGCGAGCCTATGGATAAGGCAGGAGCTTACGGAATTCAAGGTGAAGGTGGAAAATTTGTAGAGAGCTATGAAGGCTCTTACTATAATGTGGTTGGATTGCCCATTGAAGCTGTTGAAAAATTGTTGAAGGAAAAAAACTGGGATGTCGCTCGAACAAAATCTTAAAAGTGTTTTAAGTGTAATTGATCATTCAAAATCTCGTTCTGCCTTCGATGGAGAAATTAAGCTCATCGCGGTTAGTAAATTTCAGAGTATTAATAAAATCAAAGAGCTATATGCTTTAGGGCATAGGCGGTTTGGAGAGAATTATCTTCAGGAACTGGAAGAAAAATCTGAAAAACTTCCGGATGATATAGAATGGCATTTTATAGGAGCTATTCAGTCAAAAAAAATTAAAAAAATTGTCGGGCGAGTAGATTATATTCACAGTGTGGAATCCATTAAACACTTAGAAAAAATTGAATCTGTATGTATTGAGCAAAATTTAACCCAGAATGTTTTGCTACAAGTGAATATTGCTCAAGAAGAGTCGAAGTCAGGGTTTTCTGTGGGTAAAATCGGTGAGGTCATTCGATTTGCTAATGAATTAAAGGCCACTACTGTCGTAGGTCTTATGGCTATGCCTCCACTTGTGGGCAATGCTGAAGCTAATCGTGAATACTTCAAATTAATGAGCGCTCTCCTGACTCAGTGTCGAACATTCTATCGTAGTCCAGAGCGAATGATTGAACTTTCAATGGGTACAAGTTCCGACTTTTCTGTGGCGATCGAAGAAGGGGCCACTTTTGTGAGGGTGGGGTCCGAGCTTATGGGGCCCAGAGACTCGTCTAACGAGGGTCAGCAAGAGGATAATTAGTACTCAATCCTTAGAAATCCAGCTACTATTCTCGAATGTCTACATTTCATTCCTTTAAAAAAGCAAAAGTAGGATTTATTGGCGCAGGTAATATGGGTCAGGCCATCATTCGTGGCCTTTTGGCTGGTGGGATGGAGCCGGAGCGGATTTATGCCACGGCGAAGACGAAGCGTAAGCTAGATTACCTCACAGAAAAGTACGGGATCAAAACTCTAAAGAACAATGAGGAAGTGGCAGATCTCTGTGATGTGATTTTTCTAGCGGTGAAGCCACAGGATTTGTATGACGTCATTGAGCCTATCTCTAAAACCTTTTCGGAAGAAAAAATTGTTATTAGTTTAGCAGCAGGGATTTCAATCAGTACTTTGCAAAAATGGATTTTTGATTGCAAAAAAATCATTCGGATCATGCCAAACACCCCTGTGAACTTGGGTCGAGGACTCATTGGTTATTGCACCAGTCGCGATGCCGAGTATTTGTCGGAGGGCTTAGAGGACTTTTTAAAGCCACTGGGAGAAGTGGTTTACGCAGAAGAAGGGGATCATTTTCAAGCTCTTACGGTTGCCTGCGGAAGTGGCGTCGGATTTGTTTTTGAAGTGATGATTTATTGGCAGGAATGGTTGGAAGAGCATGGCTTCAATAGGGAAGATGCACGAAAAATGGTTCTGCAAACGTTTTTAGGCGCGGCAGAGTTGGCCAACAGTCAAAGTCAAACTCCCATTGAGGAACTGCAGAAGAAGGTGGTTTCGAAAAAAGGAGTCACGGATGCAGGGCTCAACTCCATGCGGGAGCTGGAGATCGAACGGGCTTTGCGTATCAGTTTTGAAAAAGCGGTTATGCGTGATCGAGAGCTGGGTAAGCAATAGATTGTCGATCAAGACAAAGGTCTAGGTGGCTTCTATTCTTATAATCGCCATCTGTACTAAGGTATAAAAGACAGGTTAAGATAGGATGGATTTGACAGCAGGGTAACCTGAGACTTCAATGAAAGTGTCAAATTTCAGGGATGAACACTTATTCATGCAAGGAGTAGCCATGAAGATAGCTCCAATAGATATCGCACATAAATCATTTACTAGAAAAATGATGGGTTTCGAGCCCAATGAGGTGATGGATTTTTTAAGAAATGTATCCACCGAAATGGAAAATCTTATTCGAGAAAGAAATTCTTTAAAAGAGGCTCTTAGAGAAAAAGAACTTCAAATCAATGAATTTCGTGAGAGAGACGAATTGTTAAAGCATACGATCACTACGGCAACTCGTATGTCCGAGAAGATGCAAAAAGATGCAGAAAGAGAATCGAAGCTGATTATTGGAGATGCTAAGCAAAAAGCGGACTTAATCGTTTCTGATGCAAGGGACTCTTTGAAGAAAATCTACCAAGAAATTTCTGATTTAAAGCGAGTGCGAATGCAGTTTGAAAATAACATGCGTGCTCTCATAAATTCACACCTAACAATGATTGAACAGGGGCAAGAGGTTATGCCTAATCCGCAAATTCGTGAGGAGTTCGTAGAAGAGAAGTCCAGAGAAGCAGCTCCCGAATCCACGGAATCAAAAGCTGTAGCTTCAGATACCGGAGAGATGGATGAAGAGAGTCTTCGTTCAAGCATTAATCGTCTTATCAACGAGTCCACCCAATCAGCTGAAGCTTAAATTTTTCAAAATGAATTTTAGAAAGGCCACTGTTTACAGTGGCCTTTTTTGTTTTAAATAATGGACCTGTATTTGGCCGTCCTTCAAGCAGAGCCAATTTTTAATGACCAACCCTTGCAGTTTAAATATCATTTAAATTTACCAAGGAGAATTATATGAAAGTATTTATGACTATCATCGCAGTGCTGGTTTCAGCTTCAGTACTTGCTGCACCCAATAATACCTATCAGATTAAGATGAGTTTTTCTATTGAGGGGAAGTCGGACTCGACCATGAGTGTTGCCGTTGAAGAAGGTAAAATGGGTTCTGTGGTGAGCGAAAATGAAAAGGAGAGGACTTTTTTTGAAGTGGTTGCCACTGAAGGGGAAATCGAAGGTAATAAAGGCATCCTTATGAAGTTTAAAGTGGGTCACCTTGAAAAAGATGGCTCCCGAAAAATCATTTCTCATCCAATTATTCTGGCTAAAGCTGGAGAAGAGGCTTTAATTTCTGTGGGGCAAAAAGGTAAGCCAGAAATGAATTTAAAGGTTATTGCTACTCGTAAATAGAGAACTAAAAGTGGCGGGTCCCATTTAGATTCAATGGGACTAAGCCATGTGTGCTTAGAACTGATCATCGTCGGACTTGCGACGCTTACGTTCCAATTCCATTTCCACCTCTTCACCTAAAAAGAGTTCCTGAATGGTTTCATCCTCTTTCACAGTTGATGGAACGAATTCATTTTTCAAATTATTTTGTTCGTTAGCAGGAGGAGCGCTACCGGGGCCTTGCCAGATGGAACGGATCTCCATTTTTAACCAAATGGTTTGGCCGCTCCCATAGGATTCGCCATTGATGGATTGATCATAGCCTAATTTAAAAATAAAGTTTCTGGCAAAATTGTATCCCGCCCAAACGCTGGCATTGGTCACGCTTGGGTTAACGGCATATTGAGCCAAGCTTCCCGCGTTCACTCTACTTGTAATCACCGTACGGTTGATGGGCGTATCGACATACTTATCATCCGTCAGTGAGGAGAATCCATTCAACTCGAGACCCAAGTAGTAGTTTTTTAATCTTTTGTATGTCCCGATCTTATAAATGCCTAGGCTAGAAAAATCATCAGACCGGTATTGATACCCTAAATACATGTAGTTATTTAAAGTGAAAAATCGTTTCTGTAGCCACGCGCCAAATTGCAATCGAGTGAGATCATCATCAACTAAAACCTCGTCCACATCATCAGCAATATCAAAAAGTGAAAAGGAAGCTTCGATCTCTGGAACCAGCTGAAATCCCTTTCGAATGGCTATGTATTGAGCTTTAAAGTTCATGCGATGAATTCGAGTGCTCTTTCTCACGTCAGTTTTGTCGTCACTGGTTGCCATTGAACCCGTTAATCCAGCTGTTAAAGACCAGTTATCGGAATAGTCGTATATAAACTCGGAGTGGGAGCGTAAATATTGATAGTATTTTCCGTCTCCTAAAGAGGTAAAACTTCCACCTGGGAAATCATAGTTGTCGGTGGTTGAATATTGGCTCACTTGAGTTTCAAACCGTAATCGGCCAGGGCGGAATCGAATGATCTGCGCTAGAGCTACTTCTGAGACTATAAGTACTACATAGATAGCAACGAATAGCAGCGAATGCCGTCGGAGTAGTTGTAAGATTGCACAGCACACCTTATTATTCATAACATCATTAAAACATTAGGTGGGTATGAACCGCAAACGGTCATTGTTAATAATTTTTCTAACTGTTTTTATAGACTTAGTTGGTTTTGGGGTAGTGATCCCATTGCATGCCTACTTGGCTCGCGAGTTTCATGCGGATGCGCTGCAGGTGGGCCTTTTAATGGCGATTTACTCACTCATGCAGTTTTGCTTTTCACCTTTTTGGGGCCAATTGAGTGATAAGTATGGACGTCGCCCCATCATTCTTATGAGTTTGTTGGGCGCCAGTGTTTCTCATGTAGGGTTTGCATTCGCCACTTCCTATTTGGGACTTTTTGTGGCTCGATTTTTCGCTGGTGTATTTGGAGCTAATATTAGTGCCGCGATGGCCTACGTGGCGGATATTTCTCCTCCCGAGAAGCGTTCGCAATCCATGGGACTTATTGGTGCAGCGATCGGGATGGGATTTGTATTTGGTCCCTTCATTGGTGGGTTTTTTGGAGACATCGGTCAGCAGTTGGGTGATATGCCTCCTTTTGGTCAAAGTTTTGGAGCCGTAGTGGCGGGTGGTATTTGTTTAATAAATTTTATTTTTGCATTTTTTGTTTTAAAGGAAAGTCGAGATCCTAAGCTGGCCGACCAAAATCGACGGCCCGGGCTGTCGGCGAGGCTATCCAGCTTAAAAAACTATTTATTTGGGGACGATATTCGTATCCCAATGTGGATCTATTTGTTTTGTATGATTGCCATGGGGCATATGGAAGTCTCAATGTTTCTCTATGTGGATGATAAATTCAGCTGGGGTTTAACCGAGGCCAGCTATGGATTTGCCTATATGGGTTTAGTGATGGTTTTTACCCAAGGTTACTTTGTAAGAAAGCTGCTCCCAAAATGGGGGGAGCGGAAGTTATTGAAGGTATCTTTAATTATCTATTCCCTCGCTTTGATAGGTGTGGCTATCAGTCCTTCTATTCCCGTTTTAGGAGTCTTTGTTACACTTTTAGGTATTGGTATTGGACTCTCAAACCCAACAATGACCGGAAGTATCAGCTTAATGGCAAAGCCAGAAGAGCAGGGTGTCGTTCTTGGGGTCACCCAATCTTTGGCGGCAATGGGCCGCATTATTGGGCCAGCGTTGGGTAGTCTTTATTATCGAGATATTTCCAAAGAGTTTCCGTTCCTGGCGGGCGCGGCTTTGGTTTTTATTGGCTTTTTACTAGTAATGAAGCATTCAAAAAAACTGCCTCAGTCCTCTTTGGTGATTAAAGATGGGAATCCCAGTGAGTCTGTTTAATTCTCGTAAGGGTGTGGCGTTTATAAATCCCTTCCAGCTGCAGAATTTGGCCAACAACCAAGTGGGGTTTTTGTTGGTGAATCTGACTCCAGAAATGGACTGGAGTGAAAGTTTAATGCCCTACAAATCTATTTGTACCAGTTGTTCCTTGGATGGCCTTCAAAATCATTTAGAAGAGAAGATGATTGATGGTGCTCATCCCGTTGTGCTGATTGCCGATAAAGAGCGGGTTTCCAACAAGGGCTTTCACAAGTTAGACTCGACGGCTTTTGCAAACCTCTATGTGGTTGAGGGGGGATGGCCAGCGGTAGAGAGGTTCCTTGAAGGGGAAGAGATCTCTTTCTAAGGGGGTTTCTATAAGTTACTGTAATAATTACCTTTAATTGATAAGTATCGCGTATTACGGGGCCCCATTCAGGTCCTGTAGGCGGTTGTCTGACATGAGCAAATGAGATAATGTACGGAGGTTTAAAGGAAGACCTAATGAGTAACGAATTATCTGATCGCTATAGTCCCCAAGAAGTTGAACAATCCACTTATAGTTGGTGGGTGGAACAAGGGTATTTTAAATCCCAGGATGTCTCAACTAAACCTCCTTTTTGTGTCATTTTACCGCCACCTAATGTGACGGGTCAGTTGCATATGGGCCACGCATTGGATCATACCATTCAGGATGTACTTGTTAGATGGAAGCGAATGAGCGGTTTCAATACTTGTTGGTTACCTGGTACGGATCATGCGGGAATTGCCACCCAAAGTGTGGTGGAAAAATCCCTAAAAAAAGAAGAAGGCATCACTCGCCAAGAATTGGGGAGAGAGGCTTTTGTTGAAAAAGTTTGGGAATGGAAAAACACCTATGGCAATCGGATTGTTGAGCAAATGACTCGATTGGGCGATTCCTGTGATTGGGATCGCCAGGTGTTTACCTTAGATTCCGGAGTATCAAAGGCTGTTAGAAAGGTCTTTGTTTCTCTTTATGAAAAGGGTTACCTCTACAAAGGAAACCGTTTAATCAATTGGTCTCCCGCATTGCAGTCGGCCTTGTCCGACCTGGAAGTGGATCACAAACAAACCAAAGGATCGCTTTGGCATATACGTTATCCCATTTCTGGGACTGAGGACGGGGCTGTTGTAGCGACCACTCGACCTGAAACTATGCTGGGAGACACCGCCGTATGTGTTCACCCAGATGATGATCGTTATAAAGATTTAGTGGGCAAAGAGATTGAGCTACCTCTAACGGGTCGCAAGATTAAAGTGATTGCCGATGAGTATGTCGATAAAGAGTTTGGTTCTGGAGTCGTTAAAATCACTCCCGCTCATGACTTTAATGACTATGAAATCGGTAAGCGACATGATTTAGAGTTTATTAATATTCTGAATGCAGATGGTACGTTAAATGAAAACGTTCCGGAAAAATACCAAGGATTAACTTCCGCTCAAGCTAGAAAAAAGGTTGTTGAAGATCTGGAAGACTTAGGACTACTGGTAAAAATTGAACCTCACGAATTGAGCGTTGGGCATTGTTCTCGTTCAGGATGTGTGGTCGAACCATTCCTTTCCGATCAATGGTTTGTAAGCACTAAAGATTTAGCTATTCCTGCAAAGCGAGTGGTAGAAAGTGGAACCACTGTTTTTGAACCTGAAAAGTGGACCAAAACTTATCTGCATTGGATGAATAACATTCAGGACTGGTGTGTTTCCCGGCAGCTTTGGTGGGGTCATAGAATTCCAGCATGGACCTGTGATGATTGTGGTCATGTGACTGTTTCAGTTGAGGATGCTACAGCCTGTTCAGGATGTGGGTCCAGCAAAGTGGTACAAGAGGAAGATGTTTTAGATACATGGTTCTCGTCTGCACTTTGGCCATTTTCAACTCTCGGTTGGCCAGAAGAGACAGAAGCGCTTAAAACTTTTTATCCCACAAACGTATTGGTGACGGGCCAGGATATCATCTTTTTCTGGGTGGCCCGCATGATGATGATGGGTCTTGAGTTCATGGAAGATGTCCCTTTCAGAACCGTCTATATTCATGGACTTGTTAGGGATAGCCAGGGACGTAAGCTGTCTAAGTCTCTGGGTAATGCTATGGATCCCGTGGAACTTATTGAAGAGTGGGGTGCTGATGCATTGAGATTTACTCTTATCTCCCAAATTGGTGCAGGGCGAGACATAAAGTTTTCCATGCAGCGACTGGAAGGCCAGAGAAACTTTATGAACAAGCTTTGGAATGCCGTCCGATTTGCTTTACAAAATTTAAATGATTTTGAAGTGCCTAAGGATGGAGATCAGCCGAGTAAATCGGATATGACCTACGCCGATCAGTGGATTATTAAAAAGTTGGAGCTCTGTGAAGAAGAAGTGGATCAGGCACTGAAGCAATATAAGTTTTCTGAAGCGGCTCAATCTATTTATGGATTTGCCTGGCATGAGTTTTGTGATTGGTACTTAGAGTTTTCAAAGCCGGTTCTGTACGGAGATGATGCCTCAGAGAAAAAGGCAACGCAATGGGTGCTGGCAACAGTACTTAATAGAATTATGCGACTGATGCATCCGTTCACACCTTTCATTACGGAAGTTTTATATCAAAAGCTTCCTATCAAAGGCGAAGCGGTGGTTATTGATAAGTACCCGACACCTAGGAATGACAAAGAGTTACTTGAGTTAGGATCTGACGAAGTGGCTTTCGATCTTGATTTAGTACGTGCAGTTATCACGGCTGTGCGTAACATCAGAGGTGAAAATCGGATTAAACCTTCAGAGAAGTTAAAAGTCATTATGACTCCGAAAGAAGATCGTGGACAGAAAATTCTGGGTGAGAACAAATCTGCCATTATGGCTTTGGCTGGAGTGGGAGATTTAGTCATTGATGAGGCGGAATCACTTTCTAAGTGTGCTGTTGCACCTGTGCGGCAGGGAGATGTTTCCGTGGATGTTATTGTACCGCTAGAGGGTATTGTGAATATTGAGGAAGAAGTGAAGCGTCTACAGAAGAATATTGAAAAGGTAGAAAAAGAACAGGCTTCGTTAAGTAAGCGGCTTTCTAACCCAAACTTTTTGAAGAATGCGCCGGAAGACGTAGTGGAAGATGGTAAAAAGCAATTGGTGACTTTTACATCTAAAATCACCGGCTTGAGAGAGGCTCTTCAGCGACTTCAAAGTTAGAAGTCGCTGTAGCATTGAATTATTGGGGCACAGTCCACTGATTGAGCTCCATAAAATGACCTTGGCCATTAATAAAGTAGGACTCTGATTCTTGAACATGATTCACGGGGTTCTCGAAGTCCCAAAATAAATTCACCTCCATACCAGCTATAGGAAACTCCACAGAGTTTAAATTCACAATGTTGTCGATATGAACTGAGACATTGAGTTCGTGGGCCCAGGCCACTTCTACTTTGGTAGGAATAACAGTGACGTTTTTAAGGTAATGGCCTTGGCCTTGCCATTGACCACCGTAGGTGTATTGAACTTTAAACTCCAGCTTGAGCACTTCTATATTAAATATATTGTCATAAGTGATTCTGAATTTTTGAAATGCCGTAGGCATCCAACATTCCATGGAAGACCAGTGATCGATGTTCTTCGGTAAGGCATTGGCCGCGTTAATGTGTAGGTTCACTTTGGGTTTGTTGTCTTTGACGACTTTCCAAATTTCTTTACCGGTATTGATGATTTCATACACTTTTTTGGGTGTGGAGTTCAATCCGAACCTATTGCAGTTTGGAGATTGTTCCGTGGGAGCATAAGACGTCCCCAAGTGTTCTAGTTTGTACTTTTTGAAGGGGGCCGGTTTCATGGCCCAAGACGAGCTAGCTAAAAATAGGGGGATCGCCAGGCAAAAGTGATATTTTCGTATTTGATATTTAATGAGAGCCTCCTTAGGAATAGGGTGCTCCTATTGGATAGCTCTTTCTTGTTGGTGTCGAATGTAAACTCGATTTTAAGAATGATTTTTTTCTACTCTTTGAAATCTATTATGATTTCAAAGAGATGTAGAAATGCTTTAAGTCATTATCCCTACCGAAGGTACTCATGAATACTTTGCGGGACATTTTGGTGCCATCGATACCTAAGCTCCATGCTAGTGACGGGTAAGGTGTCTCGATCGACAAAGCTATCATTGGTGGAAAATGAAGCGACGATTTCGCTTTGAGAATAACTAGTGATGGTAAGCGATCCGAGATCGTTGAGGTGATGAGTGGGGCCGGTGGGTTGCATTGTGCCAATCCACTGTTGAGTGCTTTTCCAAGTGAACTCATCCGGTCCGGTTTTCTCAGCAAGGGTGTACATAAATATATATCGGTCTTGCTTTCGACAGGGGCGCTTTCTGCAAGGACCGTTTTTTCGAGACCATTGTGTATAGCTGAGTGGGTATAACTCCAAAACATAATAGAGATTGGTTTCACTATCTAGGAGTGTTGGCTCGGAAGAAAAGAATTTGTAGATGATCCGTTTGTCTTTAGTAACTTTGGATTTTAAATGAACAATAATCGTTTGTCCGGAATCAGGTTTACAAACTCCAGGGCAAGATTGAACGGGGTTCTTTCCTTTAGTTTTCTGAACAGTTTTATTGCTAATACGTTCTTTGCTTGGACCACAACCGAAAAAAAAGGCACATAGGCCCATTACAACAAATAATTTCATTTTTCCCCCTAATATAGAGCCTAGGGGGAGTGAAAAAATTAGGCAAGACCGATTTCGCGCAATCTTTCCATCAAGGCCTCATGAGCCGTAATGTCATCATATTTAGCCCCATCGCCAATGCACGAAGGAATGCATTTTAATACAGAGTCAGGGTGTGGATGAATAAAGAATGGCATGGAGTAACGACTCACATTTTCTCCCACCGGATTAACAACTCTGTGAGTGGTGGCGGGAACAATATCATTGGTGATTCGGGCTAACATATCTCCGGCATCAACAATCAAATTGTTGGCCTGGGTTTCTACGGGAAGCCATTTTCCATCCCGATCTAAAAGCTCAAGGCCTGTTTGGGTGGCAGCCACAAGAACAGTAATGAGATTAATATCTTCATGAGCGGCGGCTCGTACACAATTGGGATCAGCGTCGTCCGGAATAGGTGGGTAGTGCAATAAACGAAGTTTTGTGTCGCCATCTCGGGTGAGAGTTTCAAAGTAATCTTTGGGAACATCTAAGCTGGGAGTGAGAGCTTCCAGCATAATGTTTCCGGTATCATCAAGAGCTTTAAAAAGTTGCTGAAAAGTGGATTTAAATTCTGTGACTTCTTCAGGCCATAAATTTTGCGGAATACGGGAGTAGTTTTCGTTGGATTCTTTTAAATCGCGTCCGATGTGCCAAAATTCTTTAAGATCAGGATGGGCATTGCCTTTGGCATTTTCTGTTCCGAAGGGAGTGTACCCACGTTGGCCACCACCTACGCCGGCATAGTTTTTCTTAGTGGACTCGGGAAGGTTGAAAAAGTCCTGACTCATTTTGTAGGCCTTGTTGAGAAGGCTTTCTGGGATAGGGTGGTCTTTCAAAATGATAAAGCCGAAATATTGGAAGCCATCCCAGAGTTGCTCACAAAACTCTTTTCGCTCCGATTCATTACCATTGATATAGGTATTGAGGCTGAGCTCCGGTACGCGATCATACTTTTTGTTCATGGTTCCCCCTAGGAACGAGATTTAACAAGCTACTCAGTTATGCATATTTTAAAGGCAAAGGTCAATACTAGGGTTTTAGAATGGAAGTGTCAGGTATGGGAAAGAGTAATAGATTTCAATAGGTTACATTGTATGAAAAGTGTTCTTTGTTGGTTTCAGCCATGTGGGGAAATTTATTCAGTCGAGGGTGGGGTTTTCAAAGATATTTTAGCTTTAACCAGTTTTTCGGGATCATTAGTGAAGACAAAATCCGTACCTCGCAAGCATTCTCGAAAGTAGGTGTTTTTGTTGGCCGGGTATCCCACTCCGGTGAGCATCTTATGTTCTTTTAAAAACTGCCTGGTACTAGCCACCATCAAAGCATAATGTCCACAAAGTCCCGCCATCTCCATCTTCATGGCTGTCTCGGCTTGCCACCCAAGATTGATCTCCGCAATCAGAAAGCTGGCTTTTAAAAAGCCTTTGGCCAAAAACTCCTGTCTCTGTAAATTAAAAAATAGAAAGTGAAAATCTTGGCCCGCTTTTAGCGGTTTTAGGATCTCTTCCAGTCGTAACTGGCATTGATGAATTTCATTACTATTAAAACGCGGTTGGGGTTTAATCTCGATCATCAAATGGAGCTTCTTTCCCAATTTTTGCACTACTTCGTCAAGGGTGGGGATTTCAGGAAAAGTCTGGCGTAAATCATCGAGAGGTGTTTCGCAAATCATATGGTCAGGGCGATCAGTAAAAATTCGCCCTGTAGTGCGGTCGTGATGTATGACCGGGACAAGATCCTTTGTCCATTGTATATCAAACTCTATTCCATCAAGGCCCATATGATAGCAAGAAAGAAAGGCTTCCATCGTATTTTCAATGAATTTTTTGTGATCTCCACGATGCGCGATGATTTTAGTTCTTTTTAGCTGCTCAGAATTAGGTTTCGCAGAGGGAATGAGTCCTGAAAGGGTATCCACTGGTGGAGTAAGGAGAGCTTGAGCTTTGTCTGTCCATTTCATGATGAAAATTTATAGCGGAGATAGTTTGTAAAAACAAACAAGTCTTTGGGCTAGGTCGAGGACTATAGTTTTCAGCGTTAAATTACTATAATTGTTGAAGAATCTTTTGGACTTCGGGAAACTATCAAAGTTAACTAACAAACTGTAGGGGATTAGGATGAACAAAATTTTGTTATCAATAGCATTTATTTTAATGCTACCGGGTGTCTCTTTCGCTCAAATGTCTTTAGGTGGACAACTTACACTCGCTTCAAGTGGTCAAACAGATTATGACAATTTAATTCAATCGGCTCGATCTGATAACTCGGCAAGTACTTCTGAATTGGGAAGTATGCTTGAAATTTCTGGTACGTGGGCTTATCGATTTAATGGCAGCATTGTTTCTATGATGTTTCGACCTTCCTATTTTACAGTAGGTTCGGATGGAAACGGAACGCCGGGAAGCTACGATTACTCAATCAGTGGCTTTACTTTATTCGGAATCACGCGTTTTACCGCTCTAGAGAATAACTATTTTAAGTTTTTCCTTCAGACAGGAATCGGTTGGGGTTTTGTGAATGGGTCCATTAAAGAAGGTTCTGTAGATGTGGATTTTGCCGGTAACAATGTGGGTTTCCTGGGCGGAATTGGAGCTGAATTTTGTTTTGGTGGATCGGCTCACTGTATGGCTATTGAAGGAAATATTCGATATTTACCAGTAAATAGAAACATTGTGGAATCTGTGAGTGGGACTTGCCCTAGCTCTGATACTGGGCTAAGTCAGTGTACTGACAGCCGAGAGCTTGAGCTCAATGATCGCGATTTGGCGGTGAGCCTCTCAGGTATCTTGGGAACAATAGGATACACGTATTACTTCTAAATTTGGACATCTATGAATAAAGGCAGTGTAGTCTTTGATCCTCGACAAACGGGGGTCGTAAAAAGACATCCAGATGGGTTTGGTTTTTTTATCCCTGATAACCCAGCTGTCCCAGACGTTTACATTCCTCGCAAATCCATGGGCTCGGTGATGAGTAATGACCGAGTCGAAGTTGTGGTTCGACCTGAACCCAAAGGGGACAGGTATCGTGGGGAAATTTTAAAAATCATCGAACGCAATATTAAACTGGTTGTTGGTCAGCTCTATCGCTTAAATGGTGAAGAGGGACTTTTGCATGATGAATCCCATGGTTGGGGTGCCAACTTAAAAGTTGGCAATTTGAAGGACTTTAAAGTTAAAGATAAAGATTGGGTACAGGTTGAAATCAAATCCTATCCCGGTGAGCGTCGTGGATTTTTCGGAAATATAGTTCAGATATTGGGGGATCATGCAGATCCAATGACCGACAACATGCGTGCCCTGGCCGTTCACGGGATCCCTCCTGAGTTTACTAAGGAAACCCTTCTCGAGGCAGAAGCTTTACCGACGGAAGTATCGGAGGAAGATCGTAAGGGAAGGAAAGATCTCAGAGATAAACCACTCATTACTATTGATGGACAGACGGCTAAGGACTTCGACGATGCTATTTTGGTAGAAACCAACAAGCAGGGGTTCAAACTTTACGTAGCTATTGCTGATGTTAGTCACTATGTGAAACCGGGGACTCATATTGATAAAGAGGCTTATGTGCGAGGAACAAGCACATACTTTCCAGGTTTTGTGAATCCCATGTTGCCGGAAGCATTGAGTAATGAAATGTGTTCTTTGAAGCCAAGAGTGGACCGACTGGCTTTGACGGCAGAGATGCAATTGGACTTTCAAGGTCATTTAGTTTCTACAGATGTGTACGAGGCGGTGATCTATTCTCATGCGCGAGTGACCTATGGTCAGGCTCAAGAAATCATCGACGGCACTGAAGTGGAGGGCTTGGAGCATGTACGCGCTGAAATTGAAACTGCCCGTGATCTAGCCAAGGTTCTTTTGTCCAAGCGGATGAAAGAAGGATCGTTAGAATTGGATGTTCCGGAAACTGTCATCGAAGTGGATGAGACGGGTCAGCCCATTGATATTATTAAATCTGAGAGGTTGTTTGCTCATCGTTTGATCGAAGAGATGATGTTAACGGCTAACGTGGCCATGGCCAAGTTTTTGGGTGAGAAAAACGTACCTGCTATCTATCGAATCCATGAAGAGCCTAACGAGGATGCCATTGCCATTTTGCGTGCTTACTTGGCTACCAAGGGTGTGGATATGAAGGTGGGCGGAAGTCTACAAAAGCGTATCACTAAAGCTCTTCAAAAATTTCAAGGGAAGCCAGAGGCGGTTATACTAAGTACCCTTGCCTTGCGTTCCATGAATCAGGCTAAGTATTCACCTCACAATGTGGGACACTTTGGATTGGGTTTTTCTGATTATGTTCACTTTACATCACCCATACGTAGATATCCGGACTTAATTATTCACAGAGCTTTGAAGAGTGTAGTGGTTAAAAACAAAGGTTATCGACCACCAAACATGGATGATTTGGAATCTGCCGGGACCATGTTAAGTGCCTGTGAACAGAGAAGTGTGAAAGCCGAACGGTTAGTGGATGCTATTAAGAAAGCTCGCTTTATGGAGCGCCATCAAGGAGAAACCTTCAAAGGCATTGTATCTTCAGTGACCAAGTTTGGGGTGTTTGTTGTGCTTCGCCAATTTAATGTGGATGGATTGGTAAAAATTGAAGAGTTAGCGAATGAATATATGGAATTCGACCAGGAACAAATGTGTCTAGTTGGTCGTAAGTCCGGTTACACGGTGTCCATTGGGGACGAGATGGAAGTGCTTGTTGCCAATGTGAATATAGACCTTGGTCAAATTGATTTTTCATTGGGGGGCGATCACCCTAAACCTTTAAAAACAGAGTCAAAATCTGCCGAAAAGCCTAATAGAGAGAAGCGGACTTCAAGATCCCGTAACGATTCGAAAGGTGAGTCTCGTAGAGAGTCTCGTTCTAAATCGAAACGAAGATCAAAAAAGTCTGATTCTAAAAAAGGTAAAAAGAAAACAACTGGGAAATCCAAAAAGAAAAAGGCAGCATCGGGGACTCGTGCAAAAAAACGTAAGAAAAATAAATCCAATAGGTAGTACCTTAAAAAACGCCTCCCGTTTGAAGGAGATCGTTTCGGTATTTGCTCGCCATGGATTTGAAAATCTTGCCGAGCGGGCGCGACTGGGCCGGTTTGTAATAGAAAAACTCACTCGGCACGATTTGGAGAATCTATCTGTACCGGAGCGTCTAAGGCTCAGTTTTGAAGAGTTAGGGCCCACTTTCGTAAAACTAGGTCAGTTGTTGGCGACTCGGCCAGATCTTTTACCGGCAGATTTCTGTGAAGAGTTTAAAAAACTACATGATCAAGTGACTACGCTTCCTTTTGAAAAGATGAAGCCGCAAATTGAAAACCACTTTGAAAAACCGATGGAGACTATTTTTCAGAGCTTTGACCCCCAGCCCATTGGGGCTGCAAGTATAGCACAGGTCTATCAGGCGGTACTTAGAACAGGTGAACCTGTGGTGGTTAAAGTCCAACGGCCTGGTATAGTGGATGTGATTTATAAGGACCTTAATGTCATTTACACGTTGGCTGAACTGCTGGATGCCTATGTTCCTGAAACACGAATCTACAACCCCCGTGGAATTGTAGATGAGTTCTTTAAAACACTCAGTTTAGAAACCAACTTTGTGGTTGAAGCAAATAACATGAGGAAGTTTCAAGAAAACTTTAAGAAGAACGAAAAAATTAAGATTCCGAAAGTCTATCACGAGTTCACAGGGGAAAAAGTGCTAGTTATGGAGAAACTAAAAGGTCTTCCCTTTTCTTCTCCGCAAGCTTTACAACAAGAAGGTTTAGATACCGAAGAGCTGATTAAGACCGGAATTCAGTGTTACTATCAAATGGTTTTTAAGGACGGCTTTTTTCACGGAGATATGCATCCAGGTAATCTGTTTGTTTTGGATGATGGACGTTTAGGTTTGATTGACTTCGGAGTGGTGGGTCGTCTTAATCCCAAAACTCAATCTGCAATTACAAGTATGCTCATTGCTTTGGCGACTGAAGACTATGATCGGCTGGCCTACGAATATGTGGATTTAGCTCCGTACAATGAACATGTGGACGTGGATGCTGTTTCTCGTCAGGTGCGAGATTTAATTGCTCCTTACTATGGTTTAAATATTGGGGAAGTGAATACGGGGAAACTGTTGTTGGAGTCCACCTCTGTGGCAGCTGAAAATAATTTAGTGTTGCCAAGTGAATTGGTCATGTTTTTTAAATCCATTATAAATATCGAATCACTAGGAAAAATGATTCGGCCGGATTTTGATGTTTTAAAATACTCACTGGACTTCATAAAAGAAATTGCTCAGCACAAATACGAATCCACCAAAATGGCCAAAGAATTAGGTTTGATCCTCCGAGATTCCCAATCTCTTCTACAAACTTTGCCTCGCAGTATTAAGCAGATGATCCGCAAATGGAACAGTCCGGATTACAAAACTAAAATTCAAATCGAAGAATTACCTGAAATTAGGTACACCTTGTACCAGTCTTCCAGTTTGATTTTTTTAGGACTAATTATTACCGGTTTAATTTTAAGTAGCTCGCTGATTGTGGCTTGGAGTGGAAATAGTAGTTTAGACAGTGTTCCTGCGATAGCCGTGGTTGGCTATGTCATAGCTGTGTTTCTTGGTTTTCTAGCTTTCATTAATTACATAAAAAGATAGGGACTCTAATAGAGTCCCTTCTAAAATCAGTGCATACGTTTTGAGGCATCTTCAAATGAGGATTTTAAACTCATCCATGCTTGTGACACTCCATCTTTGATGTCGTCAGTGACAGCATCCGCTTGTCGGGAAACTTTATCCATCTTGGCTAAGAGGAGTTTATACTGATCTTCAACGGCTCTGACTTGAGTATCAAAACCATCTTTGGCATCTTCTCGGCTTTGATTGGCCTTTTCTTTCAACGTTTCAATTCGAGCGTTCATTTCGGTTAACTCTTTAGCTGTTGGTATTTCTTTGTACTCTTGTTTCATACTTTTCCTCCTTAAGGTCTATTTCATTCATTCGATAGTGTTTGTACAAATTTAAATTTATTGTAAGTGAGATCTGAGCATCCAACACATTTCCTCATGTTTCTTTATGAGAGATCCAAGAAAATCTTCTGTGCCGGGATCGCTTTCGCCATCTAACTCTTTTAGTTGTGACTGGATCTGCATACAGATCGATTCGTGATCTGACGTGAGATCTTGAAGCATAGTGGTGGCATCAGGTACCTTTTTCGGTCGCTCTGAATGCGAGCTGTGCTTCTCTAGCTCAGCGAGAGTTCCCATAGGTTGCCCACCGATTTCTCTCACACGTTCCGCCACAGCATCTACCACTTTGAGTAGATCATGGTACTGTTCATCTAGGAATTCGTGAATACTGTGGAATCTGGGTCCCTTTACATTCCAATGATAATTAAGTGTTTTGGTGAAAAGGGAGAACTCGTTGGCCAAAAGGTCGTTCAGCCTATCGGCTGTTTTTTCTCTAGATGCGTTCATTACACGAGAGTTTAAATCAGATACATTAAAGGTCTCCTCGCGAACTCCGGTGGAACTTTGTTTTTTAGCTGTATTTGTTGTTTTCATAAATAACGTCTCCTTTCACTTATAATAATCTCAGATAATTATAGATAAAAAAAATAGTTATATATGTGCGTTACAGTTAGATAAAATCTAATCTAAAACTTCATATTGGGATGAGGCGGACATAAAAAAAGACCAAAGCGATTTAGGCTTTGGTCTTTTAAAGTCAATTTATTGATAGGTAGGGGAGGAGTATTACTGCTCGTCTTCACCTTGATCCTGGTCTTCGCCTTGATCCTGGTCTTCGCCTTGATCTTGGTCTTCACCTTGATCTTGGTCTTCGCC
>TARA_B100000749_G_scaffold279661_1_pt1 | contig 171451 bp, 168 predicted proteins | sample TARA_B100000749 | Tara Oceans TARA_B100000749 (sample SAMEA2621232) | marine metagenome | biome: marine biome (ENVO:00000447); feature: mesopelagic zone (ENVO:00000213); material: "saline water (ENVO:00002010), including plankton (ENVO:xxxxxxxx)" | depth 800 m
CTCAGTCGAATGACGGATAAAAAGTTACGTTCATTATCTTTGGCTGGCAGTTCTATCGATGCCAGGCAAGCTTATGACTGGGGTCTTGTGGATGAAATTGCTATTAGAACGGTGGCATTGGATCGAGCCCAGCAATGGCTGCAATCGCAAAAATCCTATTCTCAATATCCAGTGGAGTTTTTGAAATCTAGAGATTGGAAATATGAAGTGAAATTTTTTGAAAAAATTTGGATGAACAAGGATCATCAATCTTTGTTGAAACGGTTTTTCTAGAGGAGACATATTATGAAAAAAATCGCAGTGGTTCTGGCTGGCAATGGTTTTAAAGATGGAGCGGAAATTACAGAAGCGGTTTCCACCTTAATTGGATTGTCTCAACTGGGAGTGGACTACAAAGCTTTTGCTCCGGATCTCGATGTGACTTCAACGGACCACATTTCCGGTGACGAGGGAGAAAAGAGAAATGTCTTGATTGAATCTTCTCGAATCACCCGTGGCCAGATAGAGCCCTTGAGCGCTTTAGATCCAAATGATTTTGATGGAGTGGTTTTCCCGGGAGGATTTGGTGCCGCTTTACATCTGTGTGATTTTGCAAAGTCAGGTCATAAGTGTACAGTTCTTAAAGAGGCCGAGTCGGCCATTAAATCGTTTTATGAACAAAGTAAACCCATCGCGGCCTTCTGTATTGCCCCCGCTCTTGTAGCCAGGGTATTGGGTGAGCATGCCGTGGAAGTCACTATCGGTAATGATAAAGAAACGGCTTCAGAAATTGAAAAAACGGGAGCTCAACATGTCGAATGTGCTGTAGATGATTTTGTGACAGATCGAATGAACAAAGTGATCACCAGCCCCGCCTATATGTATGAAGAAAAACCTCACCTTGTTTTTACAGGTATCACTAAAGCTCTCAAAGAGTTTGTGGAGATGGCTTAGTTCGCTCCAGATAAATTGACTTACTATTTCGCAATGAAGTTATAAAATCATCCATCACCAAAATACTCAAACATGCGAGTGGCACATCGGTTGCGTACGCAACCTTGTGCCATCCGAACTCGTTTTTGGCGATGGAAAATTTTATAACTTAACTTCGCAATACCAAGACTAAGTGTACTTTTTTTGCGAAGACTTTTAGTTGGTTGGGCAGGGGTCTTCGCCATCTCCCAATGAAAAGTTTTTCGTGTAGACGCACTGGCGTATATATGCGCGGTTTTCATTGTCATTCAGTGTGACCCAAGAGCTATAGCAGTGGCTGACAGAGCCGTTATAAATTGGTCCACTGGTTGGCGAGTTCCAAAGGAAATCATCAAAGAACACGTCAAAGAAAGGAATTTCTGGAGCTAATTCCATTTCATGGGTGATGATTCTTTCCGCCTCTCCTTTGACTTGCACGACTTGCTTGTAGCTTTGTTTCGTCACATTGAGTTCACAGTTGGTAAGACCAGGGCAGCCCGCCTCTATCACGGCTTGAGGTGCTTGCTTTTTATACTGTTCGACCTTGAAATCATAAAACTTGTAACAGGCCACATCGTCTGTAGGAACACAGTCAAAATCGAGAGAGACAGAGGTGGCTCTTGTTTGGATTCCTAAATTGTTCATGCTTTTAGTAAGAACCTCTGAGAGCTGTAATTTTTTGGCTGTCGCTGGTAAAATGGAAGAATTAGTATTTACACCTCTTAACTTTTGAGATGCTGAGCTCTCTTCCTTTGGAATGGTTATAGTGAAGTTTTGAACCACAGCCTCCTCTTCGTCGTAATAGAAGTCGTAGGAGTAAGCCAGGTTCACTCTAAATTCATCAGACGTTTCACAGAGAGCGTTGAACTGAGTTTCGAAATCAGCAATGGTTTCGGCACTGGTTTGGGTATTGGCCTTGGTATTCATTCGATAGTGTATGTACTCTCCCGGTCGTTTTTCGAAGTAGTTAACTTCGGAGAAAATAGCAAAGTGATCTTCCACGATCTGTTCGATGGGGATCTGGGTATCTTCACTGTAGCCTTTATTCTCTTCTTTTTTATCGTCTATACAGCCGAAAAGAGAAGTGACGATTGTGATTACGGTAGCGTATTTAATTTGATTCATATTCATTTTTACACCGAGTCCCATCCCCAAACCCACATGGGCAAAGGTAAGATTTTTTCAATGATTTGTCGTGTTTCGGGGTCGAAGTCTTTCAACTGATTGGGTGTGCTTGGACCAAAAATAAGAGAAGTGATTTCTTGGAGAGAATCCGTTTGATATGTCTTTCCTTTTCTACCTATGACAAACTGATCTCCCTCATGGGCTTCTAAGACGAAGTCTACCAATCCAACAGAGCGTGCATAGTTTGTAATCTTTAGGAACAAAGAGCGAGCATTCAGAATTTTAAACATTCCTAAATACCCATGATTACTTTTAAATCCAAGACCTTGCAGTTGCCTATGTAGATTCTGAGAATGTAGGGGGGCTATAAACGTGTAAGACATATTGTTCTTTTTCTGCATAAAAGATATGAGAGAAAAGAGGTCGGGAAGGTCTCCACCCCATTCGTGAATGTAACCATGCAGATCGATGCCCTTACCCTCTACGGCATAGGCTCTCAGTCGATTGCTCGCATCCCAAGCCGTGTAGACACGCATAGCAGGAATGGAAAGATATTTCTGAATGTCGGAAGCATTTCTAAGACTGACCACTGTATGTTTGTTATAAAGTTGGGCTATAGCTTGCGCAGAGACTCTATTACCTTCGATATAATTGAGAGGTTCCCCACTTTGACGAACCGGCCTATCTAGATTGTAGCTAATTTCTGAACCCGCTAGCTGAAATCCCATTTTACTATAGAAGTCGTGTAAGTCAGTCCATAGCAATGCGAAATCACAACCTCTTTCGGCGCCCGCCTCGAGGCAATTCAGGATGGTTTTTTTTGATAGGCCTTGATTCCTATATTTAGAGTCAGTGACAACACTGCCAATGGTGGCCACTTTGAATAAACTCATTGGTGATTTAATGATGAGGTCTCTGGCCAAGGCGTGAGAAACAATTTTTTGCTCATCTTTCACAATGTGCATATTGAGGTGATTGTGTGGGGTGATTGCCGTTGGATATTCATTGGCAATGGACCACTCTTGATCTGGTCGCAGTTGTTCATTGAGAAAGCTGACAATGTGACTGTAGTCTTCTGATCTTGAGGGTTTTGGTCCTTCCATGGGTCCTCCTTGACTTATATATATTTTAATTGTTTTTTTGAGGAGGCTCTATCCGGCAAAGTCACTTCAGGACTGCTGTCGGAGCTAGTTTCTGCTAACAAACAGGTGTGGCTATTGAGAGAAGAAATCACTTTTAACAAGTTCTTATTTACTCAAAAGCGAGAGTTGGTTAAAACCAAAGTCCTATGGCTAATGTGAATTCTAAAAAGAAAAGCAAATCTGTGAGAAAGAAAAAGGTCGCTAAAGGTCCAGCGATCAATCCGGTTTTGTCTCAATTTTCTCTTCGATCGAAAAAGGGAAAGGCGGAACATTTAGCAGCTACTGTGGAAATATTAAAGCGATATTACCCCGAAGCCCATTGCGCCTTAAATTACACAACTCCGCATGAGCTTTTGATTGCAACCATTTTGAGCGCACAATGTACTGATGAAAGAGTAAATATTGTAACGGAAACACTTTTCAAAAAATACCCAACTGTTCAAGCTTTTGCTGAGGCTAATTTGAAAGAAATGGAGATGGATGTAAAGTCCACGGGATTTTACAGAAACAAAGCTAAGAACATTATTGCCTGCTGCCAGTCTTTGATGAGTGAGCATAATGGTGAAGTGCCTCGTTCTCTTGAGGATCTAGTTCAGCTGGGGGGAGTTGGTCGGAAGACAGCTAATGTAGTCCTTGGAAATGCTTTCGGGATCGCCTCTGGAGTTGTTGTAGACACTCATGTGACTCGGCTAAGCAATCGATTGGGTTGGGTAAAGGGTAGGGACGCAGTAAAAATTGAGCGGCAACTCAATGAATTGGCAGATTCTTCCATTTGGATAATGCTTCCTCATTATTTAATTTCTCATGGTAGATCCATCTGTAAAGCCAGAAAGCCACAATGTGATAACTGTTTTTTGGATGAGATGTGTCCGCGCCGACCTTACAATTAGATTTTTGAATGAGAGATTTGCTGTTTTAGTTGTAAGGCCGCCATGGCATAACCGCCACCACCACCGTCTATAAAGTGAATATGTCCCTCTTTGGATTCTGACGTGTAAAGCATGCAAGTCATTATTGCTTCATTACTTTGATGAATGCCGTAATAGATATAACCGTTTTGGTGAAGACGCTTAAGTTCCGATTCAATCTGATTCAATTGTTCGTTGGAGCAATCGATCACCATCCTTAAAGTCTCATCGAATTTTTTAAAATCACTATTTCTGACCATTTCTCTTTGGTAGTTTTTAGTCAGGGGTGAGCCTAATATACGGTCCAAATGAATGAAAAGATTCACTATCAATATCGACAAAACGTTGTATAGAAAGTGTAAGGGTTTAAATCTCTTAGATTTGTTTAACTTTACTTCTATTTTGAATGTTTTAGGGATCCAGCTCCAACTCACCTTGCTGAGTAAAATGGGTTTAGAGTGGACGAACTCATTCCCGGTCACTGTGTAGAGCATTTGCAATACTTCCGAGAGAATTTTTTGCGGGGGTAATGTTTCGGAATTTCTTGGTTGAACAAGTAAAGATATGATTTGCCCATTAGAACTAGCGAAAGGCTCTAGTCGGCATGAAAGTCCATTGAGATTGGGTGAGTCTAAAGACTCATCCGGTTTTATGAGGTGTGCATCGGGATGGCCGCTTTTTATTAAATCTTCAGCAAGAGTTAAGCCGGTGCCAAAAAACTGTGCTAGAGAAGTCCCGGGACTTAACGAATAACGACCCATGCGTAGGCTGGCGTTCTGTTTGTAGAGCGTAGATACAGGAACATAGCCCACTCTTAGATCCAGTTGGAACTCATTCACTGAAATTCTTTGTAGTTGATTGAGAGGAACCAAGACTCGATCAAGTAGACTTTTAGGGATGACGATAGTGGATCCGTCTCCACCAAAAACAAACGGAAACAGAGAGGTGCCTAGCTCATTTAAAACGCAGGTGATACTCGCCGCTCCGATCATATTGACCTGCTTGTATCGACCCTCCTGAATGGCTTTGGTGGACCCCTTTACATCGGTAATAATGACAATCCAATCATCGGGTACATCAATGAATCGTTGATCATTGGTGAGCTGTTCGAATTCAGAAAAGTCTTCTAGTTCTTGATAAATCCGCAAATCTTTCACTTTAAAATGATGTCATGCTTTCGGGAAAAACCCTAGTTGGAGCGACAGGGACACGGCGCGCATTTTTTATTGGCGAGTGGGAGTATGGATGACTTGTGAGAACCTGGTCCTGTAAACTAATTCCATGATTGTTTCATTTTTTGAGAGTATTAAGTACATAGGACATCAATATCCGTTGGCCTTCTTTAGAATCTATTTAGGGTTTCACTTTTTTGGAGTCGCCATTGACCGCACTCAAAATGGATTTTTGGAGCGTCCTCAGCTTTCGGGTATGATTCAGGAGTATTTGCCAGCAAGTGCTGCTTCGGATTGGTATAAGTCTCTGTTGGAAACAATAGTTGTTCCTCAGTGGCATTTTTTCGCATACACCATCACTTATTTGGAATTCATTATAGCGGCCGCTCTCATTGTGGGTTTTCTAGTAAGACCCGTTTCTATCGTGGCGATTGTGCTTTGTTTAAATTTTATTTATATTTCGGACCCAAGTATGGCACTTTTATATAAAATTTTTGTAGCCATTTTCGTCACATTGGCCTGGCTGGGAGCTGGCCGGTGTCTAGGTGTAGATTATTATTTCTTCAAGCGACAACGAGGGCTTTGGTTCTAAGGATTTCCAAGGCGAAATTGCTATACATACCTACATAATTATGCGACGAATAAAGTCATGAATCCAATGGGGAGCTACGGCTGAGAGTTGTGCATGCACAAGACCCAAAGACTTGATCCAGGTAATGCTGGCGTAAGGAGAGTTCGAGTGAAAATCAAAATGGCTCTAAGCCTCTTTTTTTTGACGATATTGGGCTGCAAGAAGTCGATTCCTCCAGAAAAATCATTGGTCGTTTATACCCATTCTTCGTTTCTCGCATCCTATGGACCTGGAGTTGAGATTGCCGAGAAATTCAAAAAGGAAACCGGTATAGATGTTCAGATGATTGATGCGGGTGACTCGGGCTTAATTCTGCAAAGGTTGCGATTGGAGGAATCCACTCGGGTGGATGTGATTGTAGGTATAGATCAACTCTCGATGGTCGACGCTGAAAAAGACATTGAGTGGAAAAAGTTGAATATGCCCACTCTAGAGAAGCATCCCAATTTTCCTGAAGGGAATTGGGGGCCATTTATACCCTATGACTGGGCTCCTCTGACTTTTGTTTACAAGGATGACCGTCTTGCGGGTATCGATTCTTGGAATGATCTTTTAGAGGATAAGTGGGAAAAAAAGTTGGCGATTCATGATCCCAGATTAAGTACTCCCGGGTTACAGTTGTTGTTTGCCATTCACGAAATAAATAAAAAAGAAACACTAGCGTATCTAAAGAAATTTAAAAAAAGTGTCTATAGAGTGGCTCCCTCTTGGTCGTCAGGATACAGCCTGTTTCAAAAAGGTAAGGCCTCTGGAGTTTTTTCTTATCTGACATCTCCGGTATATCACAAGATCAATGAAGATAACGATAGATACCATAGTGTCGTGTTTGAAGAGGGGCATCCTGTTCAAGTGGAACTTGTGGGAGTGCCCGAACGGTGTGTGAATTGCGAGGGTGCTAAGAAGTTCGCGGCGTTTCTTTTAAGTGCTGAATCCCAGAAAGCATTGATGTTGAAGAACATAATGTTACCAGTGCGTGCTGGAGTGGTGGATGGTACGGAGTTCGCTAAACTTCCAAAAGTAAAAACATTGCCCATGTCCTCAGCACTCAGGTTTGCGCACGATAAGAAGTCAAAAGTAGGTATTTGGTTAGAGAGCATTAAAGAGGATTGAGCCACATGTATAAGTACTGGCTCTGGATTTTTCTGTTTATCAGTCCTTATCCTATTCTTTTATTTAAGGTGAATGACTTTGCTCTTCCTCCTTGGTCCGAGTTTGAGAGGGTGCTTTATTTATCTTTTGTACAGAGTTTTTTCAGTGCCTCATTGGCCCTAATATTTGGGTTTTTAGGAGCTTTAGGTTTATTGAGTTGGTCCCAATCCAAGCGTTTTGAATCCTTGAGAACCTTTATAACTCTACCTAATTTTATTCCACCACTTTTTGTTCTCCTGTCGGTGATTAATATTTTTGAGAGTGTTGGTTCATTCCCTTTTGGGTTGTTTGGGGTGGTATTTATTCATGTTCTTCTGAATGTGGGATTATGCGCAGTCATCATTGAAAGGCTCATCAGAGAAAATGTAGGTGGAACTTGGGAGTTGGCTCAAGTGGAGGGTGCAGGTTTAGCCTCCTTCTATTGGTATGGTATCATCACCTACTTAAAGAGGGACTTGCTGTCTTTGTTTATATTTGTATTTGCACTGAGTCTCACTGGATTTACCGTCCCGCTTTTGGCTGGAAATATTGAACCTTTGAGTTTATCCATTTACCTATTCAATAAATTGCGCTTAGAGGGGGATTGGGGGCAAGCTCTGTTTTTAGCCCTTTTTGAATCAACGGTTCTCTACTTATTTACGTTACTGAAAACAAAGCCCATTTTAAATATAGGTAGACCACTGATGTACAGAGGTTTTAAAGGATTATCTCTCCCTGGTGTGGCTTGGGCTTTGGCAACCATAACTTTGATTCTACTTTTGGGGGACATCACGGGATGGGTGAGTGGAGTCGAGCAGTTATTCGGGGACTCAGTGATTCTGCCTCGATTTGGAGGGGCTGCTCTTTACACTTTCTCAATTGGAATGGCGACCGGTCTTCTTAGTTTTATGTCGTTTCTTTTATTAGCGGGATACTTTTTCCATTTTCGATTGTTTCGTTTTTTTGGCTTCTATAATTCACCATCCCCGATTTTCTTAGGGTTTGTATTTTTATTAGCCCTTCCTGAAGTCGGCAGAGGGATTCAGTTAGTATGCGGACTCTGGCTGTTATTTTTTCCTTTATTGTTTAGAATGTACGGGAGAGCATTTATCGAGCCATTGCAAAAGCAAATTGAAGTAGCAAAGGTTCATGGTGCTGGATCGGGATTGATTTTAAAATCAATTCTCTTTCCACAAATGGTTCAACCCTTGTGCTGGCTAAGTGGTGTGGCTGCTTTTTGGGGAGCGGGTGATTTTGCTTTATCACGAGTTTTGTTGGGACAGGATCGAACATTAGCATTATTGGTGGAAACCCTATTAGGGGCCTATCGATTAGATATGGCCACTGTTGTGGCCCTGGCGATGCTATTAGTGGGTGCTGTTTGTATGGGTTTATTTGTGGGAGCTGGCTATGTCTATCGTAAAAAATATGTTTAAGGGATATCGTGAAAAGGACTTCCAGTTTGATATGCATATCGAGCATCTTGAATGGGAGGACTCTGGGATTACGGCTTTGCGTGGTCCTTCCGGCTCAGGAAAGTCGACTTTTTTTAGGCTGCTTTTGGGCTTAGAGCCTTGTCCGGGCATGGAATGGTGGTTGAACGAAAAAAATCTAGCAGATCTTCCGGTGGCCCAGCGCCAGCTGGGTGTGGTCTTTCAAACCTATGAGTTGTTTCCGCATATGACTGCACGACAAAATATTTTGTTTGCAGGGAAGGCGAGAGGTCAGAATGCCAAAGCGACCGAAGCTAGAATGCTAGAGCTATCGGATCAACTGGAGATTCGTGAGAATCTAGATCAGTCTGCACAAAATTTATCAGGTGGCCAGAAACAACGGGTCGCTTTGATTAGAGCTATGGTAGCTCCCATTCAATATTTGTTTTTGGACGAACCTTTTTCTGCATTAGATAGCGATCTAAGAGATTCAGCCCGGAAAATGGTTGGGGAGTTGGTGGAGAGGGAAAAAATCCCCACTCTTTTAGTGACCCATGATGAGCAGGATGTTCAAGCTTTAGCCCATCGTGAACTTAAAATTGAAAATGGTAGAATCCTTTAAAAGAGAACAGGTTTTACTACCTGGAAACGGAATACCAGCAAAGTGTGTTCCTGTCCCATAAGGTGATTTAATTCCAAATCTTATCAATTTTTGCAGAGTCTATGAAGCTGGCCTGTTTTGCTGTTTCATTACAAGCGCGGAATTCCTCTTCCGTGAACCCAAATTTGTCGACGAGCAATTGGTACTCATGCAACATATCGATTCCAAAAATTCCAGGATCATCGGTGTTAATGGTGACCTTCACTCCAGCCTCCATAAGCTTTCGAATGGGATGTTCTTCGATGGTTGCAACAGCATTAGTGTAGTAATTGCTGGAGGGGCAAACCTCTAGCACAGCACCCTTTTCTTTTATATAATCGATCATCTCTTGTTCGCGATAGATCTGAACGCCATGACCAATTCGGTCGGCACCTAAGTATTCAATGGCATCTTTGGGGTACCAAGGAGCTTTGGGAAGATTGGCCTCGCCACTATGAACAGTGATGCCTAGGCCATTTTCTTTAGCCTTCATAAAGAATTCACTAAACGGCTTTGAATCAAAACCGGCTTCGTCATCTGCTAGATCCAAGCCGATAAATTGGTCTTTGTTTTCAATGGCAAATTCGGCCACATTCCTGCCGATATCAACACTAAGGATGCGTTGAAGGATGCAAATCATTCCCACAGCAATGGGAAACTCTTTTTCTGCTTTTTCAATCCCTCGCATAAAAGCTTGATGGATTTTCTCATAGGAAAGGTGATCGTGGTTCATGGCTACAAACGTGGGAGCGTATCTCAATTCTAAAATTCGAATTCCTTCTAGTTTGTAAGCATCTTCACAGGCCTCGTAGGAGACGCGCTCTAGAATTTCTTCGGAACCTAAAAGTTTTTGTGTATCTAAAAACTTGTGAAGGACAGCTCCCAAGTCAGCCATTTGTTCTGAAATTAAAAAATGGTGCTCAAAGGCTCCGGGTTTGCTGAGGTCAAAGCCAAAGCTTGGTGCTAAATCTTCAATAGTGGATTTGCGGATGGAAAGTTCTAAATGTCGATGGAGTTCCACTTTAGGAATGTCTTTTATGTTCATAATTCACCTCAAATTTTCATAACAGCTTATAGTAAAACAATGTGGGAAGCACCTGGCCAACGCGCAGCGGCAGCGAGGTATTTGCAGTTCTCCGTTCACCGATTGTTTTACGGTTTGTCCCATCAGGAACCTTTGCCCTTCTGAAGAATTCGCGGTAACTACACGGTCTATCTCTATTTCAAGGAGCTCCTATGGCCTTAGCGCAACCGTTACCCGTGAAAAACCCGTTAGCGGGAAATCCAAAAACTGCACCCAAATATCATGTTGATGTAAAACTGGGTAGCGGCACGACACTTCCTTTATCGGATCCCAAAGCCATTCGAGCCATGATTGCGCTCATGGATATGCAAGCCGTTTTAGGTGGAGCTGCTAGTCACTGGGGAGGGCCCTCAGCGTTGACAGAACTTTGGAGTGCGCTACATGGTTTGGCTTTTTCTGAAGCCGTAGAGCAAGGGGTAGAATGGCACGAGCGTTTTCATTTAGTGAACGATGCTGGCCATTGTGAAAATGCGCTCTATGCGATCAAGGCCAACTATGGTTTTGCGGACCTTACAGTCGATAGTCTTAAAGGTTTTCGATCTATTAAAAGTCAATTAACAGGGCATGGAGAATCCCACCTTTTCCCAGAGGGCGTTTATGTTTCCAATGGGCCACTAGGTAGTTCTATTGGACCGGCTCAAGGACTTTGTTTTGCTGACGCTCTAAGTGGTAAAATGGATCGTGTGACGGTGACTACCATTTCTGATGGTGCCTGTATGGAAGGGGAAGCCAAGGAGGCATTGGCGGCCATTCCTGGTTTGGCAGCTAAAGGTAAAATGGCGCCCTTTGTTTTAATTATCAGTGACAATAACACGAAGCTTTCTGGTCGCATTGACGATCAGTCTTACTCAATGGCTCCTTCTTTTGAAAGTCTATCCACGTTGGGTTGGAATGTAATTTCTCTTGAAGACGGCAATGATTTAGAAAAGACAGCCCTTGCTCTCGAGCAAGCTTTCAAAGAATCCAGATCCAATCCCCATCGACCTATGGCCATTCACGCTAAAACTGTAAAAGGTTTTGGGGTGGAAGCGACGGCTCAATCGAGCAGTGGTGGTCATGGATTTCCGTTAAAGACGCCTGCGGACCTACCGGCCTTTTTAGAGGAAATTTATTCGGGTGAAGCGATCCCTTCTGAGTTGGTGGACTGGGGTCAGGTTATGATTAAGGCCTCTGAAAAACCAAAGGGTGCATCTGCTGTTAAAAAAATGAAAGTGCAGGAGGGTGTAGCTGAAGCCTTAATTGAAAAGGCTCAACAGGGATTGCCGGTTTATAATATTTCCAGCGATCTTCCTGGGTCCACTGGAACCGGCGGCTTCCAAAAAGGCCAGCCAGACAACTGTTATGATATTGGAGTGGCTGAAAGCAACATGGTGAGTATGGCCGCTGGTTTATCGAAGCAGGGATATATTCCTGTTGTAGATACTTTTGCTCAATTTGGAGCGACTAAAGGAGCCTTGCCACTGACTATGGCTTCGCTTTCACAAGCTCCCATGATTTGCATTTTTTCTCATGCGGGATTTCAAGATGCTGCGGATGGGGCCAGTCATCAAGCTCTTACATATATTTCAATGTTAAGTGCCATTCCGGAAGTGAATGTATACTGTCTCTCCACCAAAGCAGAAGCGAAAGCCTTGGTTTCTCAAGCCATTGATGAGTTTGCGGAAGCGCGTAAGCAAGGCAAGGTTCCTAAGACATCTGTTTTTTATTTGGGAAGAGAGACCTTTGTAGAATCCCTTGGTGAATCATTGACCTATGAACTGGGTAAAGCCCAGGTGGTTGCGGACACTTCAGATCAGTTTGAGAAAAGTGTGACTCTATTGGCTGCCGGACCGTTGGTTCATCAGGCAGTAGAAGCTGTTACAAAATTAGCAGATAAAAATATAGGAGCTATAGTTGTAAATGCGTCCTGTGTGAATGATCCTGATGTGGCGACTTTAAAGAAGTCAGTTGAAAAGACCAAAAAGCTCATCACCATTGAAGATCATCAAATTGTGGGAGGCTTAGGAGCTATAGCTTCGCATAGTTTGCTACAAGCGGGCCTGCAATTTCAATGTCGATCTCTTGGGGTCTCCCATGAATTTGGTCAAAGTGCTTACAAGGCCAGTGAACTGTACTCGAAACACAATCTAGACGCTGATAGCATCGTTAAAACGATGGAGCAGTGGACATAAAAAAAGGAGACCGAAGGTCTCCTTTTTAATTTTAAAATTAAAATATAATTAGGACTCTTGTTTTTCAGTGTCCTTTTGCGTTTGTTGCTGAGACTGAGTGTTTTGATTTTCAGAAATCTGTTCTTTTTTGGAAGTCTCAGTAACATCAATTGTATCTTCGTTAATACCTTCTTTAAAACCTTTGATGGCTTGGCCGAGCGACTTTCCAAGATCGGGGATTTTTTTAGCCCCAAAAAGAAGAACAATGATTCCCACGACTATAATTATTTGCCATAACGACGGACTCATAAAATCCCCTGTGTGATAGAGTTCACCAACTATAATAGCTATATACCCAGTTCGGTGCAATCAACTATTTGTTGGGGGGAAAGTAAGCGCTAAACTAGGCTTTTGAGAGAGGAAAAATTATCGCTTTCTGCGGCGAGTGTTTCTTTTTTTACGCCGACCTTGGTGCCGCTGAGACTTCTGTTCCATGTCCTTTTGGATCAATTCCGGTAAATAATGCTCATAGCCGTCCAGCCAAAACCTCCAAGCCTCTCCTGAAAGGTTTTGATCCATTTCACAAAACATAAGTCCAAGGGGAAAGGATTCGTTTTGAAAAACGGCCTTTTTTCTACGATCCCCTTTGCGTTCATACTCTTCCCAATTGCGTAGAGTCTTTTGCATTAAAATGGCTTTGATGCATCGATCTTGCTCGTAATTAAACATACCCAGTTCATCTCGCATCAACGACTTAAGTTGTTCATTTTCCTTCAGGTCTTTGGATTGCGTGGTTTTAGACATATCAGGCTGAATCACCGCACGATAATAGGCATGTACCAAACCTGAAAAAAGCATCGAATTGTCGGAACGGTCATGCTGAAAATGATCGTAATTTCTAAGTCGATAAACAAAAGCGCGCGCTTGCTCTGGGTTTGCGAACACTTTGTCTAAAAGAGGGGCAATGGGTTTTAGCACTCCTAAGTCATGGGCTTCAATGAATGGTTTTGAAGGATCCGGGAGGCGCAAAAACTTCAAATACTCTTCACGACGGCGAGGAAGAGCTGAGTCGGCAAGGCTGCCTGCAGTATTCATAATGGCCTGTCGTAAATGGGGATCGATACTGAACTGAATTTTATGGGCTAATCGCAAAGCGCGCAAAATTCTTACCGGATCTTCGAGTAAACGGGTTTCCGGATCGCCAATCATTCGAACGCAACCTTGCTTCAGATCTTCAAGGCCATTGTTGTAATCTATGAGTTTCTCTTCGAAAGGATCATAAAACATTCCGTTGATGGTGAAATCTCTACGCTGAGCATCTTGTTCGGCTGTACCATAGGCATTTTCGTCCAAGGGCTCATCTTCGCCTTCACTGGTTTTGGTGGTGTCTCTTCGAAAGGTGGCAATTTCAAATAAATCTTCACTACGCTTTGCGAGCACTAAGCGGAATCGCTTTCCAATAATATAACTATTAGGAACAGACCGTTTCACTTGGGATGGATGGGCAATGGTGCCAATATCAAAATCTTTGGGTTGAATGCCCAACAATAGATCACGGACACATCCTCCCACCAAATAAGTTGTGAAGGACTTCTTTTGCAGTGTTTCAACGATTTCAAGCGCCCGCTGATCAATAAAGTCTTTGTGCAAATACGGCTTGTTTTTCATAGACTATTGCATAATGTAACGGCCCTCGGCTTGGGTCAATTTGTAAAGGGCGACTATGGGGCATTTAGAAAATTTCCACCATCAAATTATTGAAAGCGATTCAGATAAGAAACTTGTGTTTTTACATGGGCTTATGGGATCTGGGTCAAATTGGCGGGCCATCACACCCTCCTTCAAAGATCTTTTCACAATATTAACTTTCGATCAAAGAGGCCATGGGCGGTCATTTCAGCCAGCTGATGGCTACACTCCGGAGAACTATGCCGACGATTTGAAGGCCATTTTAGATGAATTGGGCTGGGATAAAGTACATCTTGTGGGTCATTCGATGGGGGGTCGGAATGCACTTAATTTTGCGGCCCGGTTTCCTGATAAAGTTGAAAAATTAGTCATAGAAGACATTGGACCTAGCATCCAAAAGGAAAATGCTGAGAAAATTGCCCATCTACTGTCTTTGGTGCCCACTCCGTTTGCAAATAAGGGGGCGGCGAGAGAGTTTTTCCAGTCTGGAAAGTTTGAGGCGCAACTACCACACAACCCCAATGCAAAAGCTTTAGGGCAATATTTTTACTCCAATATTCGCGAAACGGATGAGGGAACGGCCGATTGGAGGTTTTCCAAGCCGGCTATTATGGCCAGTGTGCATGCCGGCCATGAGCGTGATCGTTGGCAGGATGTCAGAAATCTAAAATGCCCCACATTAGTGATGCGAGGGGAGTTTTCTCAAGATTTGAATAAAGATGATTTTCAGAGGTATCCAAGAGAAAATGAACGTATTTCCACAGTTGAAATTGCTCAATCGGGACATTGGGTCCATTTTGACCAGAGAGAGGCCTTCATTGCGGAATTGCATAGATTTTTTATAGGTTGAACCGGAGTTTGATCTTTGACTTCACAGGCCATTAAAGATACTCAATAGACTCAACAAAGACTATTTTTGCATAGCGTTATACTAGAGGAATCTCTGTGAAATTCAATGAACTAGATCTGCACCCGGCACTGTCGTCCGCCATCAGCCAGTTGGGTTTTGAAAACCTAACTCCCATTCAAGAAGCCAGTTTTCAAACTGTGGTTGAAGGTAAAGACATAGCTGGGTTGGCACAAACGGGTACGGGTAAAACTGCCGCTTTTCTTATACCTTTAATTCAACGTCTACTATTATCAAAATCAAATGGAGATGATCGTTTACAAACATCGGCAGAGGATTCCACTTCTGGCCAAGGTGAAGAAAAAGATCCAAGGGTTTTTCCAAATTGGACACCCAACAACTTTCTATTGGTTTTAGTTCCCACTCGTGAACTGGCTGAACAAGTGAACGACAATGTTGAAAAACTGGGAGGCCAGGCGGGCTTAAAAGCCGCCGTTGTAATTGGTGGAGCCAGTTATGAAAAGCAAAGAGATCTCATCAATGATGGAGTGGATTTTATTGTTTCCACTCCGGGTCGTTTGATTGATCTCTATAAAGAAAACATTGTGGACCTTAAGCAGGTGCGGGGAGTGATCTTTGATGAAGCGGATAGAATGTTTGATATGGGATTCAAAGATGATATGCGCTATGTGTTGGAGCGTATACCCAGAGAAAGACAATATCTCTGCTACAGTGCCACTTTAGATTTTGAAGTATTAAATACGGCCTACGAATTTGGTTCTGAGCCAGTAGAAGTCTCAATTTCAAAAGACGAACCTACTGCTGATAATGTTGAAGATAAAATTTTTCATGTGGGACAAGATGAAAAACCGCAATTCCTACTATCGCTTTTGAAAAAACATAAACCTCGTCAAGCCATCGTATTTACGAACTTCAAGCACAACGTAGATCGTGTGGCTGACTTTCTAAATAAAAATGAGGTAAAAGCTAAGGGGATTTCTAGCCTCCTTAGCCAGAAGCAACGCCAAAGAGTGATGGATTGGTTTAAATCGGCTGAAGACCTTAAGGTTATGGTGGCCACTGATGTTGCGGCTCGTGGCTTGGATATTAAGGGTGTGGATTTGGTGATTAATTATGAAGTGCCCGATGAAGCTTCGACTTACGTTCACAGAATCGGTAGAACCGGTCGTGCGGAAGCCTCTGGTATTGCTTTTTCTCTAGTCAGTGACAGAGATATTGCCAGTCTTTCTCGAGTGGAAACTTACCTAGGTGAGAAACTTGAGGTGGAGTGGCTGGAAGACTCCGAAATGGTGAAGGACTTTGAAGAGTTCCCAAGGGAAGCTCGTACTCGTCGACTACATAATTCAATGGATAAGAGGAAGCGAGAAGCGGGTAAGCGCCGAAGCGGTGGTGGTCGTGATCGAGATGGAGATCGTGATAAAAAACGTCGCAATAGTAATGGTCAGCGTCCTAAGAAGAAGCGACATGATCATAAGAAGGCCAAAGGCAGCAGCGAGCAGGAGCAAGAAGCAAATGCAGAAGCGGGAAGCCCTATGCATCGGGACCGAAAATCGGGCCGTCATGATAAAAAAGACCGTCAGAAGAGTGGCGCTAATAACAAGCGTAGAAATAGCAAAAATAATTCGCGCAAAAAGTCAGCCAGTGGCAGTAAAAATAAAAAACATCGTGTGCGCAGCTCCAGCAACAAAGCGGCTCGTACTAATACGGCTTCTCAGTCAGTCGGTGGCAAAGTAAAATCTTTTATTAAAAATCTATTTTCATAGTCATTCTAATTCCATTAGAATTATTTAGGACGAGGGAGGGTGTATTCACTCTCGTTCTTAAGTTTTAATTCATTTTAACGATGGGATGATTTTGTAATGGGTGTAACAAGAATTACAGAGTTTCATGCTGCAGAAGGTAAGTCGGAGGAATTGGGCGAGTTTCTGCAATCGGTGGTTAGTCATATTCAGTCCTCTGAGGGGAATACTTCATGTGAGCTACTAAAAAAGCGCGATGATTCCAGTGTTATTTTGATAATTGAGAAGTGGGAAAATGTAGAAGCTCATGTAAAGTCCATAGAAGCTTTTCCTAAAGATAAGATGCAGTCGGCAGTGAGTCTATTTGAGTCTCCACCGAAAGGGAATTACTACATTTAAGGTGTATGTTATGTCTAAAACGGCAGTAGTAGTAGGAGCCAGTCAGGGTATTGGTTTGGAAATTGTTCAGTCATTACTTGATGAAGGACATCGAGTGATAGCTGCCTCCAGAAATATTCAAAATATCGAAAGTCTTAAGACGAAGTTTTCTAGTTTGCAAAGTGTGGAGTTAGATCTCACTGACGCTAAAAGCATAGGCGCATTGACTAATGCTGTTGAACACATGGGTGGGATTGATGTTTTGGTGTTTAATGCGGGTGTAGGAAAGTTCGGGAGTCTTTCGGAAATGACGATGGGTGACTGGGATAGGATGTTCGATACGAATGCAAAAGGATTTTTTTTAATCATCAGTGCGCTTCAAAATGAACTGAAAAAGAAATGTGCCCAGGTGATTACGATCACCTCAGATGTAAGTTCGAGAGCCATTGCTAGAGGAGCCATCTATGCAGCTTCGAAGCATGCTCAAAAGGCGCTTATCAGATCCTTTCAAATGGAATTTAAGAATCAAATCAGATTCACAGAAATCAGACCTGGAAACGTAGCAACGGATTTTGGTGGGGTTATTGGAGCTGAGCCTTCAGGGGATTATTTATCTCCCAAAGATGTGGCTAATGCGGTTTTGCATGTGGTGAATTCCAGTTCTAAAATGCGTATCGATGAAATTCAGATGAGGCCAATAGACAGAGAGGTGGTCTTTTAATTTCTAGACCAAGTAAAATTTCGCACAATCTGATTACAATCTTTAACGGCCTGTTCAAAGGCTGTCATGTGAGCTCGGCAAGTTAGAGTCACTACTGTTTTATCTCTTAAGAATACCACCTGGCGCAGTTGTCGCTTAGAGCGAGGGTTGGTTATATCCACCAGGTAAGCTTCTTGTGTATTAACTTTTACAGGCTTTTGACTCAAGATCGTAAATCCGAGCCGAGGGTATGTTTGAATGTTCTTTTGCATGAATCGCTTCAAGCTAGTTTCAGACTTAAGCTCGTCCACTCGTACGGTCAGAGCTGGCTGAACGCCCGCCATAGGTTTAGGGGCACGATATTGCGTTAAGATGTACCCTTTGCCGGACTGTGGATTCTCCTGTCGCCAGTTGGTGTTTTCCGCACTGATTTGAAAATCGTGAGCCGAGATAAAAAGACCTCGTTCATGCTGAATCAATGCAGATGAAGTTGTACCAGGAAAGGGAGCTGCCCAACCATTTGACGCCATTAAAACACTGGATATAAATGCAATTATTTTCATCAATTACGAGTCTAGGTCAGGCTTTTCATCGGGGCAAGATGATCTGGGTTTAAACTCCATAATATAGACCTGTCTGGAGCCGACTTTGCCGCTGGCGAAGGTGATGTATCGACCATCGGAACTAAATTCTCCATAGAGTTCATTGTCATGAGAATAAGTCAGTCTTTGCAGGCACTTACCATCTGGCTTCACGATGTAGAGTTCACGTTGATTGGGGGTTTCAATGTTGGAGCTAAAAAGTATCCACTGATCCTTAGGATGCCATTGCGGGGAGATATGTGATCCCATTGGCATTTCCAATGTTCGTGCGTTTCGCAAACCTTTTCTTAGTGATGTGATCAAGGAGGTGTTGGCAAAAGTATCGGATTCTGTTGCGTCGGATTTGGGATCTATTTCAACCCAAACCAAGTGCTTCTTATCCGAACTCAATTGAACTTGGATCTTATGTGATTTTGAACTTGTCAGTAGAGTCTTTCGACCTCGACGAGTGTCCAGTTGATGCAATTGATAGTAACCTTTGTGTTCACTGCTCAGTAAAGCATAGCGGTTCGATTTTTCAAAACTCAATGGTCCATCGTATCCTTCAGATACGGTCATACGGCGAAGCTCACTGCCTACAAGGCTCATGGAATAGACCTCACTCTCAGGAAAAGTCAGGTGCTCAATAGGAATCTTAGGAGTATTTGAAGACTGATTTCGAATGCTGGGAGGGTTTTCAATCCATTCGTCGATGGGAGAGTTAAAATAGATGCGTCTTCCTTTGGGGCCAAACTGAGTGAAGTAAATCGGAGCCTTTTGAAAGGTCAGTTGAGTTTCCTTTTTTGAAACCAAATCCACCACATAGGCTTGAGGGAAATCAGTACCTGAGATCCCTTTAACATAGGTAATGGATTTACCGTCGGGAGAAAAGCTGGGATGGTGATTGTCGCCTACGGAAGTCATAGGAGTCCAAGGTGCTGGAGTGTAGCCGTCTTTGGGAGATAGGGGCTTTAGGTCTTTCTTTGCGCCCGTTCCACACGAGAGATGAAATACTAATAATCCACTAGCTATCAAAAACCTTATGAACCAAAGAAAAAGGGACGTGTTTTTTAATCTCATCTTGCTCCACCCAAATTACGTCGTTGTAGGAATCTAAAATACTAGAGTCCTTCTCGTGAACCGTCACGAAGATTTCATGATGGGTGATGTGGTGCTTATATTTAGAAGTCTTAGGTTTGACTTTCAATCGACGAGATTTTCCAGGTAACAGTCTTTGTCCTTTTAAAAAGGGAGAGTAATCATTGATGACTGTGGCGACTCTTTTTCCCTTTTTAACTAAATATGCATTCCAGGACCAAAGCTCTTTTTGCCTCTTTGGCTTTTTTAAAGGGAGTGAATCTATGACTCCATCAGCCTGTGCCTTACATGATTTCATTAATGGACAAATCAAACATTTTGGATTCTTTGGGAGGCATTGTGTGGAACCAATTTCCATTAGAGCTTGATTCATTAGAGAAGGGTTTACATTTGCGACCCACTGGTCAGCGAGCTCCTGTAATTGGTTCCGCTCTCTCGTTTTCCACCACTCAAGTGGAAGGTTCTCAAAACGAGATAAAAATCGAATGACATTGCCATCGAGTACACCGACGCTTTCACCGAAAGCAAAAGAGCTAACGGCTCTTGAGGTGTAAGGGCCTAAGCCTGGCAACTCGATCAGATCACTGAATGTCTTCGGGAAATGACCTAACTGAACGATGAGTTTTGCGGCCTTTTGTAGATTTCTAGCTCGAGAGTAATAGCCTAACCCAGCCCACAATGCATAAACCTCTTCTTGTTTGGCTTTGGCGAGAGATTCTACAGTTGGTAGTGCCTCTAAAAACCGATTGTAGAAGGGGATCACAGCTGTGGCCGTGGTCTGTTGAAGCATGATCTCTGAAATCCAAATCGAATAGGGATCCGTGGTATGCCGCCAAGGCAAATCCCGCTGATGGTCACTATACCAAGCGAGAAGCTTTTTTTTGTTAGATAAAGACGGCTTCATAGGGTCTGGGTTTATCAAATTCGCTATAGGTTCACAACTAGCAAATCCTAAATGGGATGGTTTTGACTGAAGTCTCTCTCGTTTTAATTTGAAAGGTAATTGGTCGAAATTTGTTAAACTCCTAGTCATCTTCATAAAGGTGGATATTTTTAAGATTAAAAAAGTTAGACGAAAATTAATTAAATGCAGTTACAGAACATTATCATCCTGAGATCACTTTTTTTTGTATATTAATCTAATGAAAAGAATTTGGACAAAAAAGATATTTATTCTTGTTTTCTTGGTTCTAGCATTTGCAGGTGGTGGTCACCTTTTATCCAAAAAATGGGGGATTTCAGTTCACCTTCTCCAAGGATTACCACTGGCAAAAGCTGCAGCTCCTCAATCTGGTGGTGAACTTCATCTCCAGGGGGAGGATGAAGTATTAAATAGAAAAGGTCCTACGTCTAAAGATTCGACTCTGTCGCAGATGCAAAACAGTGATTCCATTAAAGGTTGCTACGTGGACTATTTAATGTCAGAGCCTGCTGTGGATGAGGGACAGATGGTGTTTCATTGGACACTCACGCAAGAGGGTTATGTCGATACTATTAAGCTTATACATTCAGATATGACAGATGGGTCGTTCACAGATTGTGTGGAAGAGGCCGTTATAAAAACTAAATTTTCAGTCTCCCAGGAAAAGCTAGAAAATGTAATTTCACATCGCTTCCGATTCGAAAGAGATGATATGTCTTTTTAAAAGAGTTCAGATTTTCGCCCGGCGTACCATCTGAGTTTCTTTTTTTTGCGATCCCACTTTATGGCATGATAAGTAAGAGGGTCGTTGATAAATCCAGGAGAATCTTTCAATTCGGTTTCTCTCCGCTTTTGAATCACCTGGTCAGTGATTGGAATCAGATTACCCGAGGTGACTTCCATAACGACCCAGTGTAAGCTTTGAACATCTGCAGCATCTAGGTTCACTCGCCAAAGTTTAATATTTAAAACATAGCGATGGTTTATTTTTTCTATCTGTATATCACTCCATGACGGGTTATCTTTATAGGGGAAGTCAAAAATTCTGTGGCGAACACTATCGTCTAAAATAATCTTTTCTTGAGAAAGACGTAGAGTGTATGGTCCGTATTTGAGATAGCAATTTCGAGTTTCTCTTTCATTTTCAGTGCATTGCTTCTTAGTTTCCCCAATAGCAAATGGACTGGTTATTAAAAAAAATAAAATGATGAGAGTGCGAGTTGCCATGATTTATTCTAAATAGAAATGGAATATAAAAGCAACCTCTACATAGTTCCCTGTCCGGGTTGCGGTAACCATTTTCGAGTTTTTTCGCTGAGACGAATGGCTTGGGATGGGTTGATTTTTGCCGGGGAATTGGAGATGAGTTGTTTCAATAAAACCTCATAGCCCTGATTGCCAGTGACTACCAGTTTTACCAATCCCGTTGGCATTGCCTCTGGACTGATCCAATAGTGGATGGTTTGACCATTGGATTGGGTGACATAGTGTTGAGCCTTTGTATTTCCAGCACCTGTTTTAACCGTTTCATTTCCTAAAAACTGGCCTTGGTGGCTTCCTTTATTCCCAAATAAAAAGGACTGCATCGGCAGTGAAGAGTTATAGGCCTGCATGTAGGATTTCGGTAGTTTTTCAGGCTTAGGCATCGAGTTGGACTGAATATAGCCCTCTTCCACTAGAAATCCAGAACTCGGGATGTTTTTCATTTTGAATTGCTGCCAAAGCGGCTGCGGCTGTCCATCGATGATTTGTGTAAATGAGTATTCAACATTCATAGAGTTAGAAGTGATGGAGCCAATCACTATGCCCATCTCCACGCTCACCCCAGCCATGCTCATGGTATAGATGGCGCCAGTTCCGGATTTATATTTTTTATCTAAGTCTTGCGCAATGCTCGTAATTGAGAACCCAATAACAAAAAGAATAAAGGATGCTGTTTTCATGACTGAGAACCCTTTCTAATAGGAGTTTTTTCTTTTTTTATTCTTGAGGCGTTCTTCGTTTTCAAAAAATTCCTGCATAGCTTTGTCTCGCTCCATTACATTTTTTTGAACGGTTTGAAGTTGCATTAAAAGTTGTTTTTTCTGATCCTCTGAGAGGTTGAGCTTCTGCATGGCTTTGCGGAGTTGAGCGGGATCTACATTTTGCAGAGACATTGGAGCTTGAGAGTTCTGGCCGCCAATGACCTGTCCCCCCATGTCTTGGGTATTTAATTGAGCCCATCCATAGATGGGAGCGATCAAAGTGATGAGTGATAATAAATATTGAGTCATACGGGTTTATCGGAATCACGTGGGAAGTAAAATAGGAGGCGTCTCAAAATAGATCGCAATATTTATTCAGGATTGAAATTTTAAGAATAACTCAACGAGGTAGGGGCTATAGTTCAATCAGAAGACAGGCATAATTAGGGTCAGTAGGGTTTTCATGTGTTCTGGCTGGAAGAGCTTTTGAGCCCAATCCTGTCCTGTATCGAAAGTTTTGGCGAATACCATTTCTCCGGCTCGAGTGCCCAGCAGGCGAAGAGAGTCTACCAGCTCCGTCTCACTATATCCGTATTGGATTTTTAATTGCCAAGCAACATAATGCCATTGCAATACATGCATCATGACTCCGTGATCGACAAATACATCGAAGGCTTTGTACCTTTCATTTGAGTAGTGGTCCCAAAACAAATGGCCACGAAGCTGCAAGTCGCTGAGCTCTTTAAGCTCTTTGTCATAAAACTTTTTGTTATGCTCAACCACTATATCGTAACCTAGATCTTCTCTAAGCAGTGACTCCGTCGCGAGAAAGATTTCGTCTTCCACAACTTTTCTATCCAATATGTATTGGCGACGTATTTTTGGGTCGGGATGCATTATCGTCTCTGTGAGTAGCCCGACATTTTCTAAGTGCTTGAGAATATGCGTCCGTAGTCGCATTGCGTATTCACGAAATGCAACTTTATCGCTGGTGATTTCAGCCACTCGATCAAAGTGCTCTAAAGCACTTTCTTTTGTATACCCTTCCGGAGCATCAGGGCGGTTCAATTTTTTCCGGGCCCAATCGAACCGATCTATCCAGGTTTTGCTGGCAGGGGTTATAAAATCCTCATCGGTGGTGTTTTTTAAAATATTACGGAATCGAGTGCTTGTGAAACCTGTGTAATTCTGCAGCTCCTCATCGAAGTGCTTCACTTGATATTTCATTTCAGAGGTATCTATAAGTTGTTTCCATAAGGGGGAGAATAGGCCTTGGCAAGAGCTTTGTGCATGGCTCAAGAGTGGGCAAAGCAGAATGAGTGCGGTCACTAGGTTCGATACTTTCATCAAATCACCGGTATGATATGGCCGAACATCTCCTTCATGTTTTCGGGTTGAAACATGAGGAGCGCATTGGGTTCGTTTATATCGAAGGTCAGGCCGAATAGATTATAGCCGGCCTTCGTACCAAAGAATTTGAGTGCATCCATCAGCTGGGCTTCGTTGTAACCATATTTTTCTCGCAACTGCCAGGCAACGTAGTGCCATTGAATCACATGGCTCATGACTCCGTGACGCTGAAATTGATCTGAGTTTTCTAAGCGAGGGTTGGCCAATTGATCCCAAAACAACTGACCCTTTAAGTAAATATCTCCCAACTCAGCTTTCTCTGGATCTAGATACTTTGAATTGCTTATTACATCTATTTTATATCCCAAATCTCGGCGCAATAAGATCTCCATGGCACTTAAAATCTCTTTTTCCAAATCTTCTCTTAGAACTAAATATTCAGTTCGTTTGTAACGATTGGGCTGAATCACATCCCAGGTCAGTAGTCCTTTGGATTCTAAATGTTGCAATATATGACGTCTCAGCCGAAAGGCGAATTCACGATAGGCTTGCTTATTGTTGGTGATTTCTGAAACTCTATCGAAGTGTTCCAAGGCTTTCTCTTTAGGTAAGCTGGCTGGAAGGTGAGAAGCAGGGTGAGACTTTTTTTTGAAACTCGGAACCAGGTTCCATCGTTCACTTGCAGCAGTGGTGAAATCTTTGGGTTTATGTTTTTCTAGTACTTCTCTGAATTGCCTTTTTGAAAAGCCATCATAATACGCAAGATCTCTATTGAAATAATCCTCTCCCTCTTGCATAAGTGGACTTTTTTCGATCTGTTGCCATAGGGGGGAGAAGAGAATCTGGCAACGGGATTGCGCTTGTCCTATCCAAGGTAAATGTATAATTATTATGGCGGCCAAAAGATGGGCCTGGATCGATCGTTTTCCCATGCAATTATTGTAAAGCTTCTAATTGCAAGAATTGACCAATTAGATGGGGTTTGAAGTCATTTCATAGGAAATGCCAAAACTTGTCCCGCCAAAACTCATTTACTCTATGAGAGATGAGTGGACAGGTGGAGATGGCAACGTTTTGCCAACTTTTTCTATTTAGGGGCTCGCGAGCCCCACTGTTAATTCAATTGGAAGTTTTCACCATTGCCCTGAAGCGTTTCGATGGCATCATATAATTGAACGCGACCACTATTGCTCACCTCAATGTACTCAGCCGTTTTGTTTGCTGGAGTTCTGAACATTCGGTAGTTGAGTTCTCCCGTTTCCTCAAAAGATCGAATGTCAAAAACAGCCACGTCTCGAATATCCTTAACGGCCAAGTAGTCTCCGTTAGGACTAATAAAAAACTGTTTAGGACTGAATCCTGAGGTGGACCCATCCACATCTTTCACTGGAATTGCACCCACATAGTTGGCTTGATCTTCCTCTCTATGGACGCGATAGATATCTAAAAGACCAGTAGATTCCCTCATAATAAATAGGGTTCGGCCACTGGAAGAAAGATCTGCATAGGATTTGTCAATCCATTTGAGATCCGGAAGGGCAACTGTAGAGCCAAATTCCGTTTTTAGCTGATACTTACCTTCATAAGATTCGATTCGAGCCATGGCGGATCTATGGAGAGTCTCCCATGGCAGTATATCCGTTGGCGGTTTGTAGTTCGCTGGGGCTTTACCGAAGTTCAAATAACCAGAAGATCCCACGCTTGCTAAGTTGGAGTAATTCTTATAGTGAGCCTCAGCTGAACTATATGTTTCAGTGGCAAAATACCAAATATCTTTGTAAAGAGTTTCAGGAATTTCGGAACGAATGTCAGCCAATGCTTTTGCTGGAAGTTCATAGTCATTCTGGATCAATGCATCTCTGAGTGAGCCGATCTGTGCCGCCGCTTCAGGGTAAATTTTAATCCACTCTTCTGCCATTTGCTCAGCAACCCTTAATTTGACTTCTTCAAATAGGATCTGCTGGTTTGAGGCAAACATGGTTCCATAGTTTTTCTTTTCCCAGAGAAGTAGCAATTGTCTATAGACCGTGCGAGTGTCTCGGATAAAAATCGGATCGGCCATATAATCGTAATTCGGATCCATCTCTCGTTGCGCTCGGTAGTGGCCCAAATGAGTGTCCATTAAATTTTCCACTACAGGGTTTGTAATAGACCACCATCGGCCACTTTTAGCACCTTCACGAAGCGGGGTGTTTTGTCCAAAATACTCCAAAATTAAAAAATTATACTTATCTTCTACACTTTCCACTTTGTGCGCGACCGTAGGATTCTCATGCACGTACATGGCGAATAGGTTATCAATATTTTTATATAGAACCACAGTTACACCCGTTGCAGCTGCGGTGCTGAGCATTGCGGTACTGTAGCGTCTCCAAATTTTTGCAGCGATTTCTTTTAGGCGAGTGGAGTTATTCACTTCTTTTTCGATCTCACCTTCAGAATCTCTATATCGATCCAGGTGAGGGAGTGGAATTTGATCTACATTTTTAAGGTGTGTGCCATGTAGAATCCATCCTTCAGCTGTGTATTCGGTATGTTGGATGGTCTTGACAGCATCGCTTCTAGGGGCTGCCTCAGGATCCGTTAAAACGGATATAATGAGTTCTTTAAGAGCCAGTTCTTCGGTGTTAAGTTTATATCCATAGTTTTCTTCACGGAACTCTAAAACTCTTAGTAGTTGCTGTAAGCGCCGTCGGTAAAACTGTTGAGTTTCTATAAAGTCTTGAATCCGGCCACCGCGAGAAACAAGTGAAGTGAACCACTGATAGGAGCGAATAGGAGCTCGAACAACTACCGATCGGGGAAACAAGTATAAAGAGGAAGCTATCCCTTTAAAGAAAGGGCCCGGACCGGCACGCATACGATCTAAATGTTGAAATCCGCCTTGAACTTCTTTCCATACTACCTGTAGAGGGTTGGGGAGAATTCCAAAAACTTCCTCATACTTATATTTTGCATCTTCAACAGCGAGCTTAAGTTCCTGATAAGTTTTAAAGACCGCAGTGTGAGGTACTCTCTCAACTTTTTGAGTGGTTTTATCGTAAATATATCGAGTGGTTTCCACCCGGTATCCTCTTTCACGATACTCTGAATTGGTCACAAAATTACGAGCATTGACTCTGTCTAAATGAGGGTGCAAATCGAAATAACGGTGATAGGCCTCAAAGCCCACAGAAATTTCTCTATTAACTCTGTTACGATAATTTTTCGCCGTACGAGCTATATTGGTCGCTTGGTTCATAGACCAAGTCCATTCCTCATCCTTGCCACCAGTTTCAGGCCGGGAGAAAATGTTCTCATACATTTTGAAGCTAGCCTTCCCCGGCGGTTCATACTGTTTGTAGTAGGCACCAATGATTCTTGATTTGTTGAGCGCGGCTCTCTCTTGGAGGGTGGTGGCTTTCTTTGTATCCTCCCCTTTAAGGCGCGGATTTGTCCCTTCGGTGACGCGGGCGCCGTTGTCATGAGAACTCCAAAGTGAATTCATGTATTCTTCAATCCGCCCTTCCCTTACTAAGGAGATGTCTGGATTGGATTTTTTATCGTCTTTAGCGCTTGTGAACAGACTGACGCACTTTTTTTGTGCCCTGGGAAAAATCGTAGGGAAGGCATGAACTGTAGAGCTCAAAAGTAGACTTGTAATTGCAGTAAGAAATAGGGCCGATAAAGGGGCAAACCGTCGAATGTAATGCATAACGCAGGACGATAATAGGAGCCGCCTAATTTATCAATGGGGCCGATTCAAATCGATCCAGAGTTAAAATCTTTTCAGTTAGGGATTCCGAAAATTCACTATGTAGGAGTAGCTTAAAAGATATTTCAGTTCCATTATGGGTCTATAAGGTGGAGTTAGTTAAGCCAATTGTTTTCCACTTTGTCCCAATCACTGAGACATCTACGGATTTCCTTTACTGAGCTTTTGGGGTCAGGATTTGAGCCACTTGGGTTGTCGGCGTAACGGATGCTTTTTTACCAGGGCTACTTGGTGCAGGGAAACTCATTTTAATGCCAAAAACGATGACTAGACTCACTGCCAATCCGAGGCCGGCTTTACCAAGATCTTTCCCCGCGAGGTGGAAAGTGTCTTTGATGGACTGAAGGTGAAGTTGGTGGGAAATGGCAAACTCACGGCCCGCCAAGACTCCTAAAAAGACCCATGTGGTACTCATTGGTAAGTTGTTCAACTCTTTAAAGAAAAACAAGATGATGGCGTAGATAAAATCGATGATCGTTGCGGATCGAATATCTCGCGTGTTGGTTTTGGTGGTTACGATTTTTTGAATCTCACCGCCATTGGAGCGAAAGATGTAAGCCAGCATGGCGAGCATTACAGCAAGAGACATTAAGAGTTGGGTGAATTCAAGGTTGCGGGGCAGGTAAACATAAATATTGGCAAAGTCCTGAATGAGCCACTGGCTCCAAAGAAACCCGGTAGAAATCCACTGTAAGGCGATCCAGCGTCGTCGCAATTTAAAGTCGGGAGTTTCAAAGGATTTTAAAAAGTTCTTTTCTAGCTTTTTTGAGATTAAAGCCCAAAGCACCACTGCGGCACCAAAAGCCACGACGTATCCCATGATGGATTTTAAAATCACTTTTCCTAACAAGGCACTGCCAGTAAAAACACTAAGCACTAAAAAGGTCGTACTTACGGGAACACCCACACGAGTTAAAAACAAAAGGGCAATGGGTGGCATAACATGATACCACTCAAGAGTTTCTATTACAGGAATGCGTTCAAGGCGCCCAAAAGAGACATCACCACCATGGGTGTACCAGCCATAGATCAAAACGGCAGACATGATCGAGGCAGCAAAGGCCCACAGCACATACCAGGGCTTTTTACTGTTGGAGCACAAAAAGGTACCGAGGGTTTGAATGGCGTCATTACCAACAATGGCATAACTGGCCAGTAAAAATCCAACACACATATAGATGGTATTTAAATCCATTTTCGAGTCTCCGACTTTAAAAGATGAACATTGTTTTATCAGAGAATGGCGTAAAAAGAAGAGGGCTCACCATATCCAAACAAGATTCCAATGAAAGGAGATTCTGGGGTGGGGAGAGTGGGTCTAAGCGACCCAAATCTACATAAAATTTATAGAGAATATCTATTGAAAAAGTTGCCTAGCCGTATCAAAAGCCTTGTTGAGGTCGGCACGGTTGGGAGCTGACCCTTGAGCAAATTCTGGGCGTCCGCCACCTTTACCGCCCATTACGCTAGCCACTTCTTTCAAGATATCTCCCGCCTTGATCGCAGGGATTAAGTCTTTAGAAACACCCACTATAATTGGGTTGGTCTTATCACTTTTACCCACCACAACGACCACGCCGGTTTTAATCTTATCTTTAATATGGTCACTTAAGTCGCTGAGCACTTTACGGTCATCGATTTCTAAATCACACAGTACCAGTTTACCTGCTTTGCCATCCTTATTAAAGTCCATGGCTTCGTTGATAAAGGTATTAGCATCGACTTTGTCGGACTTTAATTTTTGAATTTGTTTTTCAAGATCCTTAATTTGTTCCCGTGTGGATTCCATCCATTGAGGTAAGACTTCTTTAGTGGATTCCAGGTAGTCATTCCATCCCATTTCTTGGCCCGAGAAGGCGCGAGCTTTTTGCGCCTCTCTAATGTTCTTTAGAGCATACTGTCTTGCTACACTACCAGTAATGGCCTCCACTCGACGAACACCAGCGCTCACGCCACTTTCGCTCACTAACTTGAAAAGGCCAATCTGAGAGGTGTTGGATACATGAGTTCCACCACATAATTCCATAGAAAAAGGACCCATTTCGACCACCCGCACTTCATCTCCGTACTTCTCTCCAAACAGTGCCAATGCACCTTTTTCTTTAGCTGAATCCGGACTCATTACCTCCGTAGAAACGGGGTTAGCGCGATCGATCTCTTCGTTCACCAAAGATTCAATCCGATAGATTTCCTTTTCAGTGAGTGGCGATTTATGAGTGAAGTCAAAACGCAATCGATGGGGCTCGACAAGAGAACCGGCCTGTTGAATATGTTCACCCAATACAGCCCTAAGAGCAGAATGTAGCAGGTGAGTGGCGGAATGGTTGTTGGCAGTTTGAGTGTGCTCACCGGCATCTACGGTTTGTGCGCAAATCTCAGTGGTGTTGAGTTGACCAGAAGTGACTTTGACATGTAACAGGTGAACATCAGAGTGTTTCGTGCAATCGATCACTTGAGCCACACCATTGGGACCTTCCACTTCGCCCACATCCCCCACTTGGCCACCACTTTCAGCATAAAAGCAGGTTTGATCAAAAGCGATGAGGCCACTTTCACCTTCATTCAATGTTTTAACTTCTGATTTTCCATTAGAAAGACCAATAAGTGTACCTTCGGTTTTAAGAGAGCCATCGTATCCTTTAAATACTGTGGCTCCTTTTTTCTTTAGCAGGTCCTGTCCCCACTGAATCAGGTGGGCTTGATCGGCAGCTAACCCCTTGGACTTCCATGAGGCTTTGGCTTTCGACTTAGCCGCGGACATTTCCTTTTCAAACCCAGCTTCATCCACTTTTAAGCCTTGTTCCTCAGCCATGATTCGGGTGAGGTCCACAGGAAATCCGTAGGTGTCATAAAGTTTGAAAGCCGAGACGCCAGAAAGGGTCGACTCGCCAGCGGTCTTTAATTGTTCAAGTTCAGTATGAAGTAACGATGTTCCTTGATCTAGAGTCTTTAAAAAACGTTCCTCTTCATCAGAAACATTGCTTGTGATGATGTTCTTTCGCTCTTCCAGTTCCGGGTAGGCAGAATTCATTTTCGTAATCACGGAGTCCACCATAGCTGGCAGCAAACTGTCGTGAGTTAAATTGCGTCCATAACGGATGGCTCTGCGCATGATTCGGCGGAGGACATATCCTCTTCCGTCATTTGACGGCATAACACCATCTCCAATAAGAAATGCCGAGCTTCTTGCGTGATCTGCTAAAACACGTAGAGCAATGTTATTGGCCTCAGCTTCAGCTAAGGCTTTTCCTGATAGCTTGCGGGTGTCGGTCACATACTCTTTGCCAGAAATCTTACAGGCCGTAGCAATAATATCTTGAAACAACTCAGTGTCGTAGTTGTTCAACTGACCTTGTAATAGAGTGGTAAGCCTTTCCAGTCCCATTCCGGTATCGATCGAAGGGTTGGGCAATGGGTTCATCTTTCCAGATTCATCCTCATTGAACTGCATAAATACCAGGTTCCAGATCTCTACAAATCGGTCACCCTCTCCACCCATCACATTTTGTTTGGGGTCTCCACCTACGTGCTCGCCAAAATCATAAAATATCTCAGAGCAGGGTCCACATGGGCCTGTGTTACCCATCCGCCAAAAATTATCCTTTTCTCCAAACCGGTAAATTCGGTCCTTTGGAACTTGCTCTTGCTTCTCCCAAATCTCTGCGGCTTCGTCGTCAGTTTCGAAAACGGTGACATATAGGCGATCTTTATCGAGCCCTAAGTCGTTGGTTAAGAAATCCCAAGCGTAGTGAATGGCCTCTTTTTTAAAATAGTCTCCAAAAGAAAAGTTTCCCAACATCTCAAAGAAGGTGTGGTGTCGGGCAGTATGTCCTACATTTTCTAAATCATTGTGTTTCCCACCAGCACGTACGCATTTTTGAGAGGTTGTAGCTCGCGAGTAATCACGTGTTTCCAATCCCAAGAAAACATTTTTAAATTGGTTCATTCCCGCATTGGTAAATAGGAGTGTGGGGTCATTCTCTGGTATGAGGCGACCGCTAGGTTGGATCGAGTGACCTTGCTTTTTAAAATATTCTAAGAAACGGGATCGAATGTCTGAACTGTTCATATTATTTCCTGGCTTTAAAACAATGACCGAATGGTGTCCAGATCATAACCTCTGGAAGATAGAAAACGAAAGGCTTTTTGCCGCTCTTCATAGGATAGGCTCTGGTAGTCTCCAAATTTTACAGACAACAGCTCATGGGCTTTCTCTTTTTCACGGTCCGGGGTCCGATCTACAGGCGGTAAGCCCTTGTCCTGGAGGTATTTCTGAATATATCTATACCCTTTTCCTTTAAGATGAAGCCTTTCGGCCACCAGCTCCGCCAGCTCTTCGGGCTCTTTCAGCCAACGGCGTTCCTTAGCTTCTTCCAAAGCCTTTCGAATGGCATCGGCTGTGAAACGCCGACCCAATTTTTCTCTGAGTTCCTTCTCTGAATGATCTCTACGAGAAAGGTAATCCACCAATTTGTCGGAGGCTTTTAAGGCATCGTCAGATTTTTCTTTGGGAAACTTGTAGTACATGCAGCGAAGCTATCAGCTGCCATCAAATAAGGCAACCGGAGGGCCGGTTTACTCTAGAACTTTCTCTTTTTTGATTTGGTTTGGGCATTGGTAAAGTCAAATTCAATTTCGGAACTGTTTTTATTGCCTTCCAGATAGCTGTCCATCCGATCATTGGATTCGGAACTATTGAATCGATTGTCCGAATCCATTTTAACGCCACTTAAAAGCACTTTAAAATCTTCTGGATGATTTGTGATTTCAAGGGCGTGTTTCATGTCGATCCAGCCTTTGTCCAAGAGATCAATCAATGATTGATCAAAGGTTTGCATGCCATAAGACACTTTCGATTCAGCAATGGCTTTAGGGATATCTCCTGTGCGTTCGGGATCTTCGATCATCTCTCGAATTCTTTGAGAGACAATCATCACTTCGCAAGCGGGAACAAATCCTCGCCCATCTTTACGTGTGGCCAGACGTTGAGAGATAACAGCTTTCAAAACACTGGCAAGATGTATGCGGATGGCGGCCTGCTGTTCCGGTGGAAATACGTTCAGGATTCTATATATGGTTTCTCGAGCGTCCATGGTGTGCAGAGTGGATATAACAAGATGTCCGGTTTCGGCTGCAGAAATAGCGGTTTCTATTGTTTCTCGATCGCGCAACTCACCAATGAGAATCACATCAGGATCTTGGCGGAGAGCCGACCGAAGAGCTCTTTTATAATCAGTGGTATCAATACCTAATTCTCGTTGAGTGATGATGCTCTTTTTATCCCGAATGAGGTATTCGATGGGATCTTCAATCGTCACAATGTGTTTATTTTTAGTATGATTGATTTGGTTCACAATAGCGGCGAGAGTCGAAGATTTTCCGGCACCGGTAATGCCTGTACACAAAATCAATCCTCTCTCTAAATTGGCAATGTTTTGCAAGATGGGAGGGAGGTTTAGGTCCGTAATGCGTGGAACTTCATAGGGAATTGTACGGCACACCATTCGAGACGAGCCTCTTTGTTTAAAGATGCTAAACCGAAAACGACCAAGACCTGCTACTCCATAGCCCATGTCGATTTCTTTCATGTTCTTTAGGTCGCGACGTTGCTCTTCGTCGAGCAGGGTATTCACAATATCGTCCAATTCCGCAGAGCTAAGCTCTTTTAAAGTGGGAGCTAGAGGGCGCAGATTGCCAAATCGTCTGACCACAGGAACGATTCCCGCTTTAAGATGCAAGTCGCTGGCCTTTTGCTTGATGGACAGTTCCAACAGCTTCAGAAGATATGGATGTATTTTATTGGCCTTGCCCGTCATTTCGACCCTTTCCCTCAAGCCTTAGTCGGCACGCCGCCTCAAGTTATAAAGGCCTGTTATTTTAGGGACTTAATTGAGGCTATTTGGATGAAAAGTCTAATCTTAGGTCCAATTGGTAAGTAATGTGTAAGTTCACTTTGACTTACAAACAACTTACACATAGCGTGTAACTACATTTTCGCCCCTCATTTAACGGCTTTTTACTGACAGATTTTGGGGGACCTAGTAGGACTTTGGGAGAGTCAACAGATGGAGATCCATTTACATATGCAGCCTTGGATTCGCTTCACAGCAACGTTTGGATATCTAGGTCAATCGCCTTGGGCGCCTGGAACTGTAGGTACTATCGGTGCCATTCCTTTTGCCTATCTATTGATGTTGGCCGGGGCGGAAGCCTATGTCTTTTCCACACTTCTGTTTTGTGTGTTCTCTATATTTGTGGCTCAAAGTTTTGAAAACGCTTCAGACAATCATGATAGCAAAGAAATTGTAATTGATGAGGTGGCTGGGTATTTGGTCACAATGACTTTGTTGCCCATGACTTGGCAGTCCTTTTTGTTGGGCTTTGTGCTGTTTCGTTTTTTTGATGTTCTAAAGCCTTTTCCCATTCGGTTTTTCGATAAAAATGTGGGTGGTGGTTTTGGAGTGGTTGCTGACGATTTGGTGGCAGGACTGATGGCCAACGTCATTTTGCAGGGGTTGTTAGGTTACTACCCTTTTGTGTTTGGAGTTTAAATGGCCACATTGGCAGAACAAGTGAGCGTACGGTTTAAGGATAGCCCTTGGCAATTGGGTTTTGCTGAAAGCTGTACTGGAGGTTTGATTTCAAGCCAACTGACGGCTCTGTCGGGAGTGTCGAGTTTTTACAGAGGGACTGTGGTTTCGTATCATGGAGACGTGAAGCGAGATGTACTTAAAGTGAGTGCCTCTGATATTAAGGAGCATGGTCAAGTGAGTGAGCCGGTGGCTTTACAGATGGCCCGTGGGGCACAACAGGTTTTGGCCGCAGATTGGGCGGTGAGTGTGACGGGCGTGGCGGGTCCGACCGGCGGAACGGAAATAAAGCCAGTGGGCACTGTGTGCTTTGCTGTGGTGGGTCCGGAATTTGAAAGAGTGTTAACCCATCACTTTGATAAAGATTTAACGCGGGAACAGATTCAGCTACAGACGGCAAACAAGGCCTTCGAGCTTTTGCTCCAAGCGGTCAACGAGTGATTACAATTTAAAAAAAAGAGGGAGATCGATTATGCGTCAAGCAACAGGAAATAACGACAAGTCAAAAGCTCTAGAGCTAGCTATTGCCAATATTGAAAAGCAATTTGGAAAAGGCTCTATTATGAAGTTGGGTGATGAAGCCCAAAGAGCCAATGTGCCGGTATACAGTACGGGTTCATTGGGTTTGGATATTGGTTTAGGGATCGGTGGATTACCCATTGGTCGTATCGTAGAAGTGTTTGGGCCAGAGAGTTCGGGTAAAACCACATTGGCTCTTTCTACAATCGCTCAAGCCCAAAAGGCCGGTGCTACAGTGGCTTTTGTGGATGCGGAACATGCATTGGACGTAAGTTATGCTCGTAAGTTGGGTGTTAACGTGGACGACATGCTAGTGTCTCAGCCGGACACAGGGGAACAGGCGTTAGAAATCACAGAAACACTGGTTCGTTCGGGCGCGGTGAATGTGGTTGTCATCGACTCTGTGGCGGCTTTGACTCCAAGAGCTGAGATCGAAGGAGATATGGGAGATTCACACATGGGTCTACAGGCTCGTTTGATGTCTCAAGCACTAAGAAAGCTTACGGCGATCATTAACCGCAGTGACACATTGGTAATTTTCATTAACCAAATTCGTATGAAGATTGGTGTGATGTTTGGTAACCCTGAAACCACTACGGGTGGTAATGCGTTGAAGTTTTACTCTTCTGTAAGATTAGATGTTCGGCGTATTGGTGCCATTAAAAATGGTGACGAGATCGTTGGTAACCGCACCGCAGTTAAGGTGGTCAAAAACAAAATGGCACCTCCTTTTCAGAAGATCGAGTTTGATTTGATGTACGGAAAAGGGATTTCACAAGCGGGTGAGTTGCTAGATCTTTGCGTGAAGAAGGACTTGGTGGAAAAGTCCGGAGCTTGGTACTCCTACAATGGAGAACGTATGGGTCAAGGTCGCGACAATGCGAAGCAGTTCCTTATGGATAACCCAGAGCTATTTGAGAAACTGAGAAAGCAAATCTTAGTGGATTACGCTATCGTTCCCGATGACAGTGCGCCTGCGAAAGAAGCTCCGGCGGCGGGTGAGGACGCGAAGTCAGCTTCCTCTGCAGAGCCAAAGGAAGCACTTAAAAAGGCCACTAAGAGCAAGAAGAAAGCTTCCGCCAAGCATTAGTCGTAGAGATACAATGAGAATTTTTGAAAGCCGATCTATGCAGGGTCGGCTTTTTTATTTCACTGAAGCTAGCAAAATATGCCAAAGAGAGTGGTGCTGTAGCCAGAATCGGAGCAAACCAATTGCCTGAAGGGGCTTTGGTCCACAGGACCACTGTTATTGATTCCGCGGTATAGATCGCGTGTAGATAGGTTTCGGGTGTGTTCTGAAATATAGAGGTAATTGGCTAGAGCCTCTCTACGCTCATCGATGTCATTACGTAGTCCGAAGTTGGGATTCCTGAATACGGACTCATACTCTTCAATTGATCGGATTCCAGCTTCGGCTGAGGAGTTTGCCTGATCATAAACCCACCTGACGTCTCGGGTACCCCCCCCGATAAAACGTAGTTCACTAGCGGGTCTTTCTGTGATCTGTCGAATGGCTGTGTCCACTTGTTCCGGGGACATTTGATCAACACTTCTTTGAATGGTGGAAAGCTGAATGAAGTCTTCATCATTACCCAGTCTCAATGAAGAACCATTATTCCTTAGAATTCCATTGAGACCATTGACCCTTTCTGGAGTGGAAAGCACCAGGTTTTCCATTATATAGGCATGGCGATATTGGATGTTTTGCAATTCAAGGGCCGTTCCTTGAGCATTCAGTGCTTCAGAATAATTTCTGCGCATAGATGCCATCACATCGGGATTATCGATGAAGGCTCCAAAGTGGCCTAGATCATGAACAAGGGCTGGAGTGCCACCATCCACTACATGATTGGGAGCCCCTACGGGGAAGTAGCCCCGTTCAATAAGGTAGGCCATTTGCTCACGAGTGAGAAGACGTGTGAGATGAGTGGAACCCTCAGGTAATTCAGTTCCAGGTCTTGCAAAGACTATACTGCCATTGGGAGTTTCGTAAGGCACTACGGGCCTAAGCACTTCGTCCTCCTTGATCTTGCCGGCCGCGATCAGTTCATCGATTTTGTCATCGACACCATTGAGGGCGGTAGAGATATCGGGAGCGTTGATTCGATTGGGAGTGATTTGGAACCCAAGCTCTTGAAGAAAGCGGGTTTGAGCATGTCCCGCTTGCAATGCTTCATTGTAAGAATCTACATTTCGATTCAGTATTCGATTCATTATAATGCGTTCACCTGTACTCATGCCAGGCCAAGTGTCTGTTCTTCCCGATTTGGATTTTGAGGCTAGACCCAATTGGCGTTGCCGTTTGAAGGCTTTAACTAGAGGTGAAGCCGCCGTACCCAGCGCGGAAAGTGTGATGCCCAGTGCGCAGTTACTTGTATCTAAATCTTTCTTAAGTAATTCGGTGGTGTCGCCATTCAAATTTTTACAAATGTTTTGCCTAAAGCTGTCCACCGTGTTCGAGCCAACACAATCAGAGATGTAAGCATTCATTACATCTAAGCTGGCGACCGCTCCGGCCGTAGCAAGATTGGAGGAAGCGGCAGTTCTTACGGCTGTGGACGAGGCTGCACCAGAAGTTGATGAGGAAGCGGCTCCTAGAGTAGCTTCTGTTGCCGCTCCAGCGGTGGCGGCAGCCGTTGTACCTGCGGCTGAATCGGTTCCGGTGGTCATGGTAGTGGCTCCTCGGGCCACCGAAGCATTAGGAATGCGGAGTGCACTCATGATTCGAGCACTATTGACGGCCATGGCACCGGCTTTTGCGGCATTGGCTAACCCTTGCACCCAGATGGAGGCTCCGCCAGTGGCAACAAGCATGGCCGCTTGTCCTCCCCAATAAAAGGCTTGTCCTGCGGTTTTGCGGGTCTTTCCATACCGATCTTCCAACTGACATTGAAGTGAACTGTAATCTTGCGGGGACTGCTGGTTGAGTTGATTGACGTAGTGGTTGGTGAGGCCTGCATTTTGCGCTTGAATTTTAAAACCATCAGAATAGTCATTACCCATATTCGCCAAGCTATGGAGTTGGGATCGACTTTGCTTTTTGAGCTTACTAATCACGTTGCTTTGAAAACTATATTTTTTTGATGAGCTCATGGCATCTTGAGTAAAACGGGACGGGTTGTAGTTCTTGTCCTTTACAAAGCTTTCCACATAGTTTTGCATTTCCGGACGATGACTCATCCAGATGGAAGCCATAACTGCATCGTATTGTTGGCGGAGTTGGTTTCGTTCTTTAGATAAATTTTTATACTCTTCTTTAGAAATAAGATTTGGAGGCATATAGAATCCCGGACCTGTGTTGGATCGGGATCTGCCATTTAAACCATAGGTTTGCTCGTACTCGTAAACCTTCGCGTCCAGCGCATTCCATTGAGAGTAAAGCTTTTGCATTTCCGGTAGTTTGACTTGAATATCACCCAGCACCATCTTTTGCCGTTCGAGGGCCTCTGATCTTGACGGGCGTTCTGAATTTGGCGGTTCAAATTCAGGATAGAGTGAGGACAAATTGCGATTAGCTCTATTAAAAGCAGTTCTTCTGCGTGCTCTTTGGGCTCGGGAACGATTGTCGGATGGAGTACTTGGAATTGAGGTATCGAGTGCCGTAAGCATAGAATATTCACAAGAAGCTTCATTGGCTTGGTCTTGAGCTAAGTGAGAGAACAACGCTTGCTCAGCCAAGTCCCTAGAATTTTCGACGGCACTATAGGTCTGCGGTTGAATCAGGTCTTTACAGCCATAGTAAGAGCTTATTCTCTCAAACAAGCCAGCGTTGTTGCTGGGGTCATCACAAATTTCCGGTTGAAAAGTAATGCTTTGGAAAAATTGTGTGCGCCAGGAAGGACCTAGATCATTTGCCGATGCAAGCCACCCAAAACTCAGCAAAATGTAAAGAACAACAAACTTAATCATTACTCTAACTATCGGGATATATACGAAAAATCTTCAAATTGTCAGAGGTCCTATTTGAAAAATCAGGATTGAGATTTATCTTTAGGATTCATCGGCTTTAGTCGGGTTATGGTTTGTCCTTTGCGAACAATTTGCCCAATACTTCATTGTTCAATATTTGCTAGTTTTGTATAGGGAGTTTTCCATTTCATATTTTAAGTTTTCCTCCCTCTTCGTTCTGGTCTTACATCTAGCACTTCCATCTGTGGTCCAGGCTGAAGCCCGCCATTGTATTGGCCTGTTTCAGAGTCAGGCTAATCATGCTGGCTTATTTGATGTGCGGGAAATGGAAGTGAAAGGTTATGCTCTGAGGAGACCAGGGTTTCCCTTAAAAAAACAAAACGTTCTACTTAACATCGAAAAGTACATTCAGGATTTTGATCAGCTCACTCGGGGGAGTTCTGGTCGGATGATCAGGCAGACACTCTTCGCACAAGATGGCTCCCGAGTGGAAGTGTACAGAATTCATCGGGCAAGAGCCAAAAAGCGAGTTCTGATATCTGCAGGAGTGCATGGGGACGAAGCCTTGGGAAGTGTGGTGGCCCTGGATTTGGCTAAACAGATTCTGCGAGAGACTTCTAGAGCCTACAACTCCATTGAATTTATATTTATCCCTCTTGTGAATAAGGAAGCTCTACGGTTGGGGTATCGCTATCTGCGTGAGGAAGGCGACTACAATCGTGCTTTCCATCGAGATGGACCCGCACCGCCGAGAGTTAAATCCATTGTTAAAGAGCTAGAAGATATCAAAATAGATCTACATTTGGACTTACATCAGTCGATGAGCAGCAGTCATTTTTTCGTGATTCGCATGGATAGGGATGACTCCGGGTTGTCGGAGTTTGGGGTTCGGTCCATGGAGGAGTCAGATCGGATGGTGCTCTCCGATTACAAACCCTTTAGAATCAAGCCCACGCCCTATAAAGAAATCGAGCCTGGTGTTATGAGCAGCAGCAACCCTGGTACATTCAAAAGTTTTACCTCGAATAGAGGAGCCATAAGTATAACTGTAGAAGCTCCAGGGCTGTTTCCAGTAAAACAAGCCCGGGAGATCTATTTACAGCTCGTACAAACACTAGTAGATGCTATTTAGGCTACTGATTCCAAGTCACTTTTAACATGAGGTTTAAGAACTCCGTTACGTTTTCAACAAGATAGGCATCACTATTATTGGTCAATTTCCAATGGTGACAAAAGGCTTTTTTATAGACGACAAAACCGTTCACGTCGTTTCCTAATTTCACTTCGGTGGAAGGGGCATCTGCACATCGAGGTCGACCAGAGTCCACATCTTTTAACTCTTGAGATTCTATTCGCTCTGTATTTTTTAACAGCCCTGAAACAACAATGTCATCCAATTGAGCAATGATAGAACTCGAGGTTTCAGTGTCTCTCAAACTTCTAACCGACTTCTCAACCCGGCCGTCATCAAAGATTGAAATCTTAATTACATTCTGAAACTGGGGCGGTGCATACCCCGGATACTGAGTCAGCTCGATAAGCTTTTCCGCACCGAATGCGCTTATAGAAAAACACATGATTGTTGCAGCAATAATCCCTTTAAAATTCATAAATCCCCCAAATGGTAAGAATGGAGCCAAGATGGCTCTTCAAAGTGTTGATAAATACTATCCTTGAAAACTTCATGCCAAGGGTTTTTGACACATTTTGGCCCCAGATGTCTTGTCGGTTGATTCAACACATTGCGGGGTCGAGGTATACAAAGCTTTTAAAGATCTTCATGGAACCAAGGTCTGTCATCTTCAGTGAAGCATAAGGGAATAGTGAACTGAGATTTCTCTTCGTAAGGAGGAGCCATGAGAAACTTAATTACAATGCTCCTGGTGTTAGTCTCCGCAGGGTCGGCTCATGCTTTAGATTTTCAAAAGCAGAGTCCAAAATGCTTGAACTCTTATTTAGGAGCAGAGGAACTTCCGGACGCTCTTGGTGGATCCCCATTGGACGAGCACAGCCTTGACGGAGTCATTTGTGTTAAACTTGTGGGTTTAAAACAGAATGTCTTAGATGCTTTGAGTGAAATGTTCTATCGCAGGCATGAAAACCAGTCGGACTATGATCGTTGGACAACAAGTCTCTATATTTTAAATACCAAGTTTACTCAATCCAATTCATTTTCTTGGGATCAGTTAAAAACTTGGATGGATGCGCTCGATATCCCAGAAAGGCAACGTCAGGGGATTTCGGTAGAGTTTTTTAATGACTACAATTCTTCGGAACTCTCCTCTCATGACGTAGCTACGGACTCTGCATTAGCAGCGCCGGTATTAGATAAGTTAAAACAGTTATTGGATGGAAAGAGTTTTATGCGTGTGAAAATGCATCACTTCCAAGAAGGGGATTGCCCTGGATGTGGTTTGTATCGCGAACATGTTCTCTACTTCTTGAATAAGAGAGTGGTTTACATGCGTGGTTTTCAACACGATGCTTAAATTGAATTCATTTTTGGTGATCTTGGAGTACTGTGTACTCTAGGTGATCCACAACCCACCCATTTAGGTCGGAAGCTTTGCTTCCGGCCTTTTTTAATTTATGCCCCGCAGCTCCAAATGGTGCCTGGCACCTTTTGGAGCTGTATAGTGTCATCATGATTTCACAAACGGATCAAAGTTTTGATCAACCCGTTGAGGTATTAAAATTTGGAGGTTCTAGCTTAGCCACTCCCGAGCGTGTTCAGCATGCAGCTCAATGTATTCAAAGGCGAGTGTTGGCTGGAAATAAAGTGATAGCCATCGTTAGTGCCATGGGTTCTACCACAAATGATCTAAACCAATTGGCGCGACAGGTATCAACCTCTCCCAGTCGCAGGGAATTGGATATGCTCATCAGCGCCGGTGAGCGGATCAGTATGGCGTTGATCAGTATGGCGTTGAATGATTTGGGTTGTCCTGCCATTAGTTTTACAGGTTCCCAGGCTGGAGTGCTTACCCAAGGCTCGCACAGCGATGCTGAAATCTTAGATTTAAAGCCTATCCGAGTGGTGGAAGCTCTGAACAGTAACAAAGTGGCGGTGGTCGCTGGGTTTCAAGGCGTGGACCCTGTGACCAAAGATGTTACGACACTGGGTCGAGGAGGTTCGGACATCACTGCAGTGGCTTTCGCTCATCATTTTAAAGCCGAGTATTGTCGTTTTATAAAAGATGTGCCTGGAATTCAGCCGGCGGATCCTAAGTGGGTGAAAACGGCTAAAGTCATTGAAGAAGTGCCTTTAATTATTTTAAGGCAGGCTTGTGAGATGGGTGCCAAAGTATTAAATCCAAGGTGTCTAGAGTTAGCCTCAAAATGCCAAGTGAAATTGCATTTAGGCTCTATAGAATTAGATGGTGCCGGTTCAACGATTTCGAATCTCGAATTGGATTCAAGAAAACCCATGTTCTTAAGCGTATTACCAACAGTTTTAGAGGTAAATGATAAACATGAGACCGAAATTTTAGAGTTACAAAAAAATGGGACTTTACCTAGAACACTGACTCGGTATTCTTTTGAAGGAAAGACTTACTGGGTGACTCATCCTGATCATTTTGATTTTTATGCATCTAAGTTTGAAGACCTAAGGATTACTTATGAAAAGTTGCAGCTGACAGCAGTGATTTACTCGAATCAAACTTCTGAAAAACAAAGTCCACCCTCTATAAATAATATTTATCTCTATAACAGCTTTTTCGTAGATAACATCTGGGTCCAGCATTGGTTGCCTGATGCAGATCTTAAAGAATGTGGGAGCTCTATTTTTCAACTGGCCTGGTCACGGGATTAAATCTACCCAGGACTTTGTAGGTCCTGGGTTCGGGTCAGGAAATTTTATTGTTAAAATTTCTAAATTTCTGCAATTCTCAAGCATCCGCTGCACTTGTTTATAAAAATCAGCTAGCTTCTTTCTATAATTTTTAGAGTAGGGGTGAGTATTGTGAAAATATTAATTTCAATGTTTATATTAGTTTGTTCGATCCATGGTTTTTCTTCAGAGCCCAATGAGCAAATTATTGCTGTAAATGAAGATGTTTTTAGTCGAATGAGTTATGCTAGTCCGTCTTTTCGAGGGAAGATATCCGCAGTCTTAAGTGATAAAATAAATGGTATTGATGGCTTTGTTCGTCCTAAGGTCTCCAGAAATAACAATAAGAGAGTATTAATCAACACCAATGGAAATAGACATATTGTTGGGAAGTATTTACTTCCTATTAGAGCAAACATTGTTTTTGAACTTAAAGACGGTGAGGGGAATTTTGTTTCCTATGAAACTGAGTTTGGTGAAGAAATTACTTTTGAACCATATCCTTTAGTTTTCTATTTGATCGAAACCGACATCGACTACGAGAGACGTTTGGGCGATGTAAGAAGTTTTAATCAGAAAAGTAAAAAGCTGACTCTTCCAGAGAATACTGGTCGATTTGTCGGAGTGGGGCGTTTTCAATATAACAAGATTTTTGATATTGAATTCTATGAAATGGTCGAAAGTGAAGGAGCTATTCTTTTAAAAGAAGCCGGTGCTTTTTCAAAAAATATTTATTAAGAAAATGATTTTTACTGAGTGATCATTTTTTTGTTTGGAAGACCTTTGTCATTAATAGCTATGGAGCTCTTTACTTTGGCGTTTTCTTGCTGTTTGAGAAGTCGCCGAATAAATGCGGAAGCATTTAGCAGATGACCTTTAGGGATTCGAATCCAATAGCCTTTTTCTTGGCTAGGTATAAAACCCCTGATCAGCGAAGGATTTAACCTTTGAATGTGCTTTCGAGTGAACCCCATAAAAGTGGCTAGGTTCACTAGGTCGGTTCCTCCAGGAGCGAAAAAATATTCATACTCGTAGGGTTTCATGCGTTTTACATTTTTGAACCCATACAGCTGAGGTACTTTTGCAATCAGTACCGTTGCAATCAATTTAGGAATGTACTCTCTGGTTTCTTTTGGGAAATCTTTTTGTTCTGATAGTTTCCAGAAGTTTTTTGTATTGTATTTCTTTATGAGTCTTTTGAGCCGATTTTCCCCCATATTATAGGCGGCAGCGGTCAGGTACCAAGAGCCAAACATTTTATACAGATCGGCCAAGTATTCCGCGGCAGCTTCTGTGCTTTTGTAAAAGTCTCTTCTCTCATCAAGCCACCAGTTGTGCTTTAGCCCATACCGTTTTCCGGTAGCTAGCATAAACTGCCAATAGCCAACGGCCTTTGCGGAACTGATGGCATTGGCTGTAAGTCCGCTTTCAATCAATGCAATATATGAGAGATCGAGAGGTAAGCCTTTAGCTTTCATAATTCGTCTCATTTTTGGCAGATAACGATGAGAGCGAGAAAGCCACATTTGAAAGCCGCGTCGGCGCTTAGATTGAAACTCCTGAACCCATTTTCTAATTTTGTGGTTATATGTCACCGGAATATCATAGTAAGGATTTTGATGAACAGAGGGTGCGGCTTGAAACCTGGAATAGCTGGGAGTTGAGCCAAAAGCGAATGGGGAGTTTAAAATAAATGCTAGGATCAAAATGTATTTCAAGCAGTCCCTCCCTCACTCATCGCGACTTGATAAACATAGTGTAGTGAAAACCCCTGCAGAGTTCAATAGCAGCCTGTCTGGACATTTGTCCCGTCAATGGAATCTGTAATGTGATGGATTTTTGACGCTAGCAATGGAAAATCTAGGTAAATCGTCTCAATTACGTATCGGAGATGAGGCCGTCCACTCTAGTATTTCTTTTAAAAATGGTATTTTGATCGAGTTTTTCAGGACATTGATCTTGAATGCAATGCGAATGGCATGAGCCTTGCTCATCTAGTGGGTGGGGCAAGACCTCTATCAAGGAAGATAGTTTATGAGTTCTAATGGTATCTATACAGCTTTAAGTGGGGCGGTGGCGCAAAGTCAGCGCATGGACACCATAGCTAACAATATTGCCAACTCGAATACGACGGCATTTAAAAAGGACCAACAGACATTCTATGAATATGTGACCGCCAACGAAAAACCCCCAGATGTAATTCAAGTTCCTCGAGTTCCAGCATCTATTGAGAGCTTCTATGACATGCAAGGTGGTGATCGCGGTTATGTAGATTCATCCGGAACCTATACGGATCACTCACAGGGGCAGCTGAAGAAGACGGGGAACAAACTAGATGTGGCTCTAGAAGGTAAAGGACTTTTCGAAGTTCTCACTCCTCAAGGTGTGCAATATACGCGAAATGGTTCTTTTAAAATCGATAATCAAGGTCGATTGGTCACAAAACATGGATTCCCGGTGCTAATGGCTGGAGCGGCTCCACCTGAAACTCGAACACTTAATTTGGAAAATCAGAATGTAATAGTCTCCTATACGGGCGAGATCTACCAAGGGAATGAAAACCTGGGAAAGATCTCTGTTGTAGAGGTGCAGAATGCGGATGCACTTAAGAAACAAGGCGCTTCATACTTTGCTGTAAAAGAAAACTTTGCAGTGCAAACACAAAATGCAGAGGCGGCCAGACTCCACCAAGGGTTTGTAGAGGGATCGAATGTAAATATCGTCCAAGAGATGACAGATATGATTTCGGCATCGAGAGCCTTTGAGAGTGCTCAAAAAGCCATTCGAGCCTTTGATATGATTGATCAGAAGTTAATGAATGATGTTCCCAAGGCGGGCTACTAATAACGGGTGAGGGTTAAATGCTAAAATCTCTAAATACAGCGGCGACAGGAATGCAAGCACAACAATCCAATATGGATGTGATTGCCAACAATATCGCTAACTCATCAACGACAGGTTTTAAAAAGGCAAGAGCTGAGTTCGAAGACCTGCTCTATCATACAGAAAAAGAACCAGGCGCTGCCACGGGGTTAAATTCAGTTTCTCCAACAGGTGTGCAAATAGGTAGTGGAGTTAAGACTGCTGCTGTGAATAAGGATTTCATTCAAGGTTCTACACAAGTGACAAAAAACCCATTTGATATGGAGATTCAAGGGCCGGGATTTTTCCCCATCCAGCTTCCCAATGGACAAATTGGATACACGAGAGATGGGACTTTTAAAAAAGGACCAGGGGGAGCTTTGGTCAATAAAAATGGAAATTTGCTTCAGCCAGAGATCGTAATCCCTCCAGATGCTGTGGGTGTTGAAATTGGTCAAAATGGAACTGTGCAAGTGATTACGGGTTTGACTGGTGGGCCACAAAATGTCGGACAGGTTCAGCTGGTGAATTTTATAAATCCAGCCGGTCTTAAAAGTATCGGAAACAATTTATTTGTACCCTCCCAATCCAGCGGGGTTCCACAGCAGGGAGCTCCCGGACAAAATGGACTGGGATACATAGCTCAAGGACAGTTGGAAAGATCCAATGTCAATATAGTAGATGAAATGGTGAACATGATATCCGCGCAAAGATCCTATGAAACAAACTCTAAAGTGATTCAGGCGTCAGATCAAATGTTACAGCAGATTAACAATTTAAGGTAATTGCAGTTATGAAGATCTTGGGGATAATTTATATTTTAATACTTTCTTTGCCGGTGCTTTCCAGTGAAACACCGACCGTCCGAGTTTTGTCGAAGAAGACAATAAACTCGGGAACAAAAGTATTTTTAAAAGACCTCATACAAACCGCTGGATTGACGGGAAAGACCGTACAGGAGTTGAATCGCATCACTTTGGGGGATACTCCGAGCAAAGGTGAAACGAGAATTTATTCGGCCAAGGCCATCTCTCAGATACTTAGGAGAGCCATTAAAGATCGTGGTGTTCGATATATAATTCCCACCAAAGTGACAATAGATAACCCGTCACACCTTATCACTCGTCAAGAAGTGGAAGGGCAGATTAAGAAGGTGTGGAAGACTCTATGTAGTGAATGTAGCATTCTCCTTGATGATCTCTCTATGCCTCTCATCGCGGAAAGTATTGAGAAATGGAAACTGGGTAGTATCACCACTCTACCAAAAGGTAACTTTTCTTATCCCATTTATGTTTCGAGTGTGAACGACCAGAAACGAACTTACTGGATACAGGGGCGAGCGAAGATAATGCGCAGAGTTCCAGTGATGAGCCAAGTGGTGCATGTGGGGGAGCGACTGACCAAGTCTCATTTTTCCTATGAGATGAGAGAGGTCACATACTTACAAAAGGGCATCCCTCAGGAGAAAGATATTTTGGGTCGACAGTTAAGAGTTTCACTTCGAGCCAATGACATTTTATGGTTGGAGAACATCGCCCGAGAAAAGGCCCTAGCAAGAGGGCAGTCCGTAAAGGTGATAAGTCGCAGTCAAGGCTTTGAGATCTCTATTTTCGCTACAGCCGAACAGGACGGGTATCTCGGAGATAATGTGAAACTGAAAAATGAAATTTCAAAACAGGTTATATTCGGGAAAGTGATAGGGCCATCGCAGGTGGAGATGTTATGAAGTATTTAGTTTTGATCTCTGTGGCTTTATTCTTTCTTACCGGCTGTTCTGGTTTTGGAAAAAAACTAAAATCCTGGATTCAGGATGACAAGCCTCAAGCTCAGCAGTTACAGCAGAAGTCCGCAGCTCCATCGGTGAGCTTTAATCAACAGCCTTATATGGATCCGGGGCCAAGACGGCAATACAAGCGCCAAACTCGAGAAACCTTAGAAAATGAATCTCGACTGGATGATCGTACGAATTCGCTTTGGGTTATGGAAGGGCAAGGAGCCTACTTATTTTCACAGAATATTGTTCGTATGATTGGCGATGCCCTAAGTGTCCAGCTCGATGGTGAGCCAAAGACCCAATTGGAATCAAAGGCAAAGGTCATAAAAGATCTGGTCAAAAAAATCGAGGCTAGAAAAGCGGCAAAAGCGAGAAGACTAGCTAGTAAAACTAATGGCAAAGAGGACAGTAAGAAGTCTGAATCGGGAGCGGCAGCCAATGCCCCAGGCAACAATGGCCCAGATGACGAAGACATCTTAAACGTAAAGTCCATTCCTACACGTATTGTAGAGCGCATGGTGGATGGAAATTATCGAGTCAAAGGTTCGCAACCCTTTATGATTGATAAGTATCAATACAAAGTCATTGTAACTGGAATCATTAGATCTGAAGACTTTAACTCAGAGGGTGTGAGCGCAACAAAGTTGCTGGATCCAAACTTTGACATTGTTAGTGCAAGAAAGAATATGGCGGAAATGTGAAAAAGATAGATTTTAAAATTATAAGTTTCTTTGTGTTCATATTTTTATTGGTGGAGTCCGCATTTGCGGCTCGGTTAAAAGATATTGCTAACATACGCGGGGTTAGAACCAACCAACTTGTGGGCTACGGAATAGTTGTTGGTTTAAATGGGACTGGGGACAGTAAAGCGGAGTTCACCAATAAGAGTATTAGTCGAATGCTAGATAAATTGGGTATGAAGGTGACGGGTGACGACGTATCGTCAAAAAACGTTGCCGCGGTAGTGATAACAGCGAATCTTCCGGCTTTTGCTAGGGCGGGTAACCCCATAGACATAACAGTGAATGCCATCGGTGATGCTTCAAGTTTAAAGGGTGGAACTCTCGTACAGACTCCATTGAGAGCCGCTGATCAGCAGATCTATGCGGTGGCGCAAGGTTCAGTATTGGTGGGTCATGCACAGGGAGGCGTACACGAGACTGTTGGTAGAATGCCAAATGGAGCTATCGTTGAGAGAGATGTGGGTGGAGATTTCTCAAACCGTAGAATGTTTAGAATCACTTTGCATAACTCGGACTTCACAACCGCTGCGAGAGTCGTAAAGCGGATAAATATGGAATTAGCAGGTAAGTATGCTTCGGCAAAGGACGCCTCTACGGTAGATCTTATGTCTCCTCCTTCTTATGAAGGCAAAGGGGTCGAGCTCCTGGCAATGATTGAATCGATTGAAGTGAATCCGGACACAAACGCCAAAGTTGTAGTGAATGAAAAAACAGGCACAGTTGTTATCGGTCACAGGGTGAAAGTCCTGCCTGTAGCCATAACACATGGCAACCTCTCTCTAAAAGTCGGTGCCGGAGGGAAGAAGAAAGATGGCGATAAAATTATGAATTTGAAGTCGACTGCAAACGTGGGTGAACTTGTCAAGGCTATGAATAGTCTAGGAGTCAGTCCGAAAGACCTGATCACAATACTCCAAAGTATTAAAGCAGCTGGAGCTTTGCAGGGGGAAATTGAAATTTTATGAAAAGTTCTTTTAGAGAATTTGATTTTAATTATAAACTGTATTTAAGAGGTGCAGACACATGGACGTGTCGGCCTTTAGGGAAAGGTGAGTTAGAGAGCGATAACCACGGAAGGTCAAGAGATACCAGTTTCTCGCAGGAAACGGTAAAGGGAAAAGTTCAGTGGCAATCAAGGATTGAATGCCGACCGGCTTTACTCAAAGTGCAGGATGCACGAGGGTTTCTGACTCATCTTCCCCTTTTTTTTCAAGGTTTAAGAAAAGACTCTAAAAGCAATCATACAAAAGAATGCCTAGCCGAGTTCAGTTATGAGTAAGTCCATCGCCTTACCTCAGCGGCATATGGCTCTACAGCCGAAACAAGAAGATCTTGCAAAACAGAGAGCGGCCACAGAAGCACGACTGCGTCAGGCCTCTCAGATGTACGAACAACGTTTTTTAAATTCACTCGTAAAGCAGATGCGCCGAACGGTGCCAGAAAGTGATCTTGTAAAGAAGAATTTCGCTCAACAAATCTATGAGCAAAAAATGGATGAAAACACCGTAGAGAAATGGACCAACAAGGGCGGTATCGGTTTAGCGGATCTTATATACAATCAGATGCATGAGAAGATGTACCCTAAACATATGGGGCGCGCACAGGGACCCGTTCCCATAGAAAAACCAGCGCCGATGGGAATAGAAAAGGAACAAGAACCAGCCTTTAAAATTATTAAACCACCAGAGGGAAGTGCTGAGGATCCAACGGAAACCAGTTTTATTTTCCAAAAGATTCAAACCACTCCGGGATCGACTCCTGTAAGTTCTCCATGGAAGGGCACAGTTACAAATCTTGTACCCTCTACGGACCAACAGTTAGGTTTAATCACAATTCAGCATGAACATGGACTTGAGTCGAAGATTTCTCATAGAGGTGGAATAGATTCGAATACAGTTGTGGGGGCACAAGTCGAAGCTGGACAGAAAATAGGTGAATGGCCAGACTCGTCTAATAGCTTGTATTGGAAGGTACGGTTAAAGTCCTAAAACGCTTGTATATCGTGCATTTGCGGGGAAATCTTTGTTGAAAATTGTGCCAATATGATACACTAGAGGGTGTATACCACCGGAGGGTAAAATGAAAGTAACAGGTAGCAATTTAAATAAAACATTGGCGAGTGGACTTGAAGGCGCAAAGTCTGACAAAGTTACAAAGTCATCGGATCAAAAGCCTGGTAAATCCTCTGCGGGTCAGATTGAAGCCGCGACAAAATTAAATCTCTCTCAAAAAGCGCAGCAGATGCAAAAAGCGAAAGAGATTGCGAGTAGAGATTTGGATGGCGTTGATGAAGCGAAAGTGGCCAAGTTCCAAAATTTAATTGATTCGGGAAAATATAAAGTAGATGCCGAAGCTGTGGCGGATCGTTTGGTCGACGAGCACCTACTGTCGTAACCCAAGGATTGGGAGTGAATTATGAATGATCGTTCAAAAGAGATATTTTCTAAACTTGAAGAAAACATTCAATCTATCGTTAAGGTCTATAGAGTTCTTTTAGAAGTTGTCCGTAAGGAAAAGGAAATTTTAATTTCATCGGACATAGATGCTCTCAATGAAAACAATATAGCTAAAGAAAAGTTGCTGGTACAAGTCAGTAGATATGAGAAGGAACGCAGCCTTCTAGTTCAAGATATGGCTGAAGCTTTAAATATGAAGGTGGCTGAGCCGAAAATGTTGGACCTAGCCAAAGAAGTGGATTTTGCCACTGGAGATAGAATACGTAACCTACATTCAGTATTAGTTTTGTTGCTTAAGCGGGTTAAAGAAACCAACGAGCAAAATGAGGTATTGGTGCAATCGGCACTTAAGAGTGTGCAAGGCGCAATGAACTCAATTAAAGAAAATTTAGTGGATCAAACCACATATAAAGAAAAAGGAAAGATTGAAAAGCAAGCGACTCTTAAGGGTCGCCTCGTCAGTCGAGAGGTATAATTACCGTTTATTGGGGATAGGATGTTCCCAGTGACGAAAGGCAGGAAGCTAACATGTCCAAGATTAATTCCATGATGGATATTGGTCGTCGTTCTATGCAGAATAGTTCGACGGGTTTGCAGACTGTCGGTCATAATATTGCCAATAAAAATACAGAGGGATACAGCCGTCAACGTGTTGATTTTCAAACCAACGAGCCAGTTGGATTTGGAAAGCATCGGATCGGCATGGGGGCTCGTCCGGGCGCCGTGAATCGTATAAGTAACCCTTACCTTGAACGCCAGCTCGAAAAAGAAGGTGGAGAATTAGGTTACTCAGAGGCAAAAGCAGAAGCCATGAGTAAAATTGAACAAGTTTATAATGAACAGGTGAATAAGGGTCTCAATAAATACATGGGAGAATTTTTTAATTCTTTTAGAGAGTTGTCCAATAACCCTGAATCATTGGCGTCTAGAACTTTAGTTAAAGAGAGTGCGGACTTCCTAGCAAAAGACTTTAAACGCGTGGATGACCAGCTTCAGGATGTACAGAAAGATGTAGACTATCAACTGGCGGCTCATGTTGAAGAAGTGAATAATATTACTGCTGAAATAGCCGACCTGAATGAAAAGGTTCAGGTGGTCACCCTTCAAGGGGGAGCCGCTAATGATGAGCGGGACCGTCGAGACTTACTCGTTAAGAAGTTATCGTCGTTAGTTAATATTCGGTATGCGGAAAATAATGAAGGACATTTAAATGTAACCGCAGGGGATTCCGCTGTTCTTGTCAGTGGTTATTCTCATCGTAAATTGTCTGTGGGTTCCTCTTCAGGGAGAGAAGGCAAGCGAGAGGGAAACTTTGATGTTTACTATCACCCTACGGAAAGCTCAAAGCCGGTCACAGTGACCAGTCAAATGCGTGGTGGTCGAATGGGCGCTCTCATAGAAGTGAGAGATCAAGTGGTTAATGAGTTCCGCAATAAAGTGGATACCATGGCTTACTCGATCACTAAATCCATAAACAGAGCTCATAGCATGGGTTATGACAGAAACAATGTTAAAGGGAAGAACCTATTTGAGGACAATGGGCGGGTCGAGAATGCGGCTCAAAATATGATGGTGAATAAAGAAATCATGCGAGACGTGAGTAAAATTGTGGCCGCAGCTGAACCTAACGCTCCTGCAGACAACCGAGTGGCCAATGTTTTGTCCTCATTGCAATATCAGAAGACCATGGATGATTTTGATTTTGATGAGTTTTACAATTCGATGGTCGGGCAAGTGGGTATTATGACTGCTAAAGCTATGAATGCGGAAAACTCTCAGTCTGACATTGTGAAGCAGCTCAATAATTTAAGAGAGTCAGTCAGTGGTGTTAGTCTTGATGAGGAAACCACGAAGATGATTGAATTCCAAAAGGCATTTGATGCATCGGCCAGGTTGATTACAACGGCCGATGAAATGATGGATACAGTGTTGAGTTTAAAGAGGTAGATGGGTAGATGCGCGTATCAGATAACATGAAATTTGAACAAGTCCGATCGAATGTGAATAAAAATCGATCGGAAATGTCTGAGTTGCAGAACAATGCGGCCACTCAAAAGCGTGTGACCAAACCCTCTGACGACCCCGTTGCTGCGGCTCGTGTTCTAACCAGTCGAGTGGATGTTCAGGGGCAAGATCAGTACATGAAGTCTACAAACTATGCCAAGTCGTTTTTAGAGTTTACAGATCAGTCACTGGGGGATCTATCCGATTTACTGGTTCGTGCTAAAGAGCTGGCGTTGGGGCAGTCCAGTGATGGTTCGGCCAATGAGCAGTCTCGTCGTGTTGTCGGAACGGAAGTGGAGCAGTTGTATAATCAGATGGTCCATATAGGAAACCGAAAACATGGAGATCGATTTATTTTTGGGGGGTTTAAAACCACGCAAGCACCATTTAACATTGAAGGGAATTACCAAGGAGATGGTGGTGAAATGCTTATCCACGTGGATAAAGATTCCTTTGTTTCCATGAACGTTCCCGGTAATAAAGTCTTCTTAGGAGAAACACTTTCCACTGATGGAATTAGCCATGCTACAGCCATACAGCCTCGTACTGTTGAGGAGCTGCAAGAGGCGTTAGAGGCTGAAAAGCAAAATAAGGCTGATGGAGATAAAAGTAATCATAATGGAGATCCAGCTCATCGCAGAGAAGATGGCCCTAATGATAGGGATGTACCCGTAAGAGGGTTAGCTTCCGTCGATGAACCGGAGTATTATTCCGAGCCTCCTGTAGAGGAGTCCCGTGGACGTAATATTTTTAATGTGGTGAAGAATTTAGAGATTAGTCTCATGGCTAACGATAAATCTGGGATTCAAGAGTCTTTGGACGAATTAGATACGGCCATGGATCAGGTGGTTTTGGCTCGAGCACAAGTGGGTGCTCGTTCGAAAGCTCTTGAAAATTCAAACTTATCTCTACAAAAAGCAAAGGTAGATACCATGGGAGCGATTTCTCAGTTGGAGGATGCCGACCTTTATCATGTTGTCAGTGATATGAATAAGAATGAAACAGCACTCAAAGCGACTATGCAGGCGTCAGGAAAACTCATCCAGCCGTCATTGATGGATTTTCTCCGATAAGACAACTGTTTAAAAAGCTCCGCTTTCAGCGGAGAACTTATTCCAAAGATTAAAATATGGCTCAGTTTTAGAAGGAAAATCATCGGCTTTAGGCTAGAAAGATTTTCCAATTAAAGGCCTATATTTAGTGTTAAACCCCTGCTTCAAGGGGTTTTTTTAACGCCATCTTGACATTCATCTAGGGAAATAATAGCTAATGCACAGCTGATTCTTAGCCGTTAGGAATCGCGAGGGAAAAACGGAATTTGGTGGAATCCCTCAGAGCTTTGACCAGGATGTTGAAGGAGTCCTTGAGATGCTAGTTCTAACTAGAAAACTGGGCGAGAGTATCGCCATAGATGACCATATTAAGATTCGCGTAGTGCAAATTAAAGGTAAACAGGTTCGTTTGGGCATTGAAGCCCCTAAAGACACCAAGATTCACCGTGAAGAAGTGTACTTGGCTATTCAAAACCAAAATGAAGAATCGGCGTCCACAGACACTGAATCAACGAAAGCGGTTTCAAAACTTTTGAAGCCGTAAATCCGTTATAATACTGATAATTTTGAACGCATTGCGCTAAAATCGAAAAAATATCCACAAATTTGTCCACAGACGTTGGTCCTGAAAAAAATTCATTTTAAACTCTATTTTATCTTGCGGTGTCTAAGAGATGTGGGGCATCCTGCTGTAAGAGTATTGGGGGGTTTATGCAGATCCAAACATCACGTTTTGGTGCTGTAACAATCAGCAACGAAGATCTAATTTTGTTTCCTGAAGGGATTCTGGGATTTAATGATTTAAGGAATTTCGTCCTTCTTGAGGATCCAAGTGACGAGATCTTTGCCTGGCTACAATCTTGTGAAAATCCTGGAATTGCCTTTCCAGTTTTAGAGCCGGAATTGTTTGCCACAAATTACACCGTTAGTTTGACGAAAAGTGATTTAGAAGCTTTGAGTTTAAAGGAAGACAAGGGATACCGGTCCTTCACGATCGTAACCATCCCGCAAGACCCCACAAAGATGACCGCCAACTTAAAAGCGCCTTTGGTTATCAATGTTTCTAAAAAGCTGGGTCGACAATGTGTTTTACAAGATAACAAGTTGGCCATTTGTGAGCCGATTTTTACAAACCTTCAGCAGCGTTTAGTACAAAACAAAGGAACTATTTCTCGTGAGGATTCCAGTGAGGCTGGAGTGATCATTCGTTTGCCGGCAACGCCAGAATCCGGGCCCGACAAAAGTCTTTAAGCTTTAGTACATTTTGGATTTGAGAAAGCAGCCCATAAGGCTGCTTTTTTATTTTTCAGTTTTCACGTAAACTCTTTTGAAATTTTACAATTCTTTATCGAAATGCTCAGACAGCAGTTGGCTATTGCTTGCATACGCAACCTTCAAGCCAACAGAACTCGCTTTCGATAAAAATTGATACATTTCAAAAACTTCACGATAGGAACTGAGAGAATGGGTGGCTTGGTTTTGACAATGTATTTTAAAATTTAAAAAAAACAAAAAGAGCGACGCTGAAGCTGAGGCGGAGGTGGGACTTTGTTGCTAGACAATCGTCATATATTGGGTGTCGATGAACCCACCTAATGTCCAAAAACGGGAAATCAATATCAAGTGTGGCTCAACCTGGGCCGAATAAGTTTATGTAGCGACCACGGAAGGCGCAACAAAACATGGAAACACTAGGATGGTGGTAACCCAAGGAAAAGGGACATGGTTATGACCAATCTATATAAGTGCATACCTAAAATTCTTTTGGCGTTAGCTACCCTCATTTCAATTCAAGTTTATGCAAAAGACGTAAATATTTTTGACGTGAGAAAAACGCTGCCTCTTTCAGAAACGGAAAAGGTTTATCAGGATTTCTACGTGAATGGTGGATCCGAGCGAGGATTAAAGCCTGGTATGCTTGTGACAGTGACTCGTCGATTGAATCCTTACGATACCTATCAAAACAAATCTCCTGGTGAGCTCAATGTAGCTGTAGGACGGTTGAAGATTATTCATGTTCAGGAGGGGGTGAGTGTGGCTCGATTGCATTCCCTTTATTCTCGGTCGAGTCGTCCGGTTTTAGAGTATGACTACTTAATGGTTGGAGATAAACTGGATCTCAATACTCTACAAATGGATCGGGGCCGTAAAAAGAGTGTGTCGCAAGCGATTCCACAGCCGGAAGAAACCACGCCTGTGGCGGATACGGTGATGCCTGCAGAAGCGCCTGCGGACCAGAAAGAGGAGTCTAAGGAAATGTCTTCGGTTCTACGTAAGCTACCTGGCCTTGATGACCTTGTGATCGAGCAAAGGCTGTAGAACCCACACAGTCAGCATAAAATCCTTGTCCTAAACTCCATAGAATGGCAGGACATAATCTATGTCCTACTACTATCGTGTATTGTTAAATCCAGTCCAAAGAGATCAAGAGGATCTTTTAACTTCTATGTGCTTTGAGTTTGGAGCCAGTGGTGTCTCAGAAGATTTAAAATTTCACCAAAAGGAACAGAACTACGAACCTCAAACCATTGTGACCTCAGAGTTTGCAATGCAGGTCTACTTCGAAAAGGAAATTCCAGAACCTTTTTTTGATGAGCTGGCTGCGAACTATAGCCAAGTGGAGGCTCAGGTTTTTCGAGAACCCAATCGTGATTGGTTAGAGGAGTGGAAGAAAGGATTCAAGGCCTTTCCGTTGGTGGGGGACTATTGGATTGTGCCCAGTTGGTTGGAATCCCCCGAACAGGCGAAGTATCCTTTAAAAATTGATCCCGGTATGGCTTTTGGGACGGGAACCCATGGAACCACTCAAATTGCATCCGAGTTTGTAGCGGAACTTTTACAGGAGATGAAGTCCTCTCCATCAGTGATCGATGTAGGCACTGGAACTGGAGTTCTTGCTATTTTAGCAGAGAAGATGGGTGCAAGTTCCATAGTCGCCACTGAAATCGACCCCGATGCTCGCCGGGTAGCTAAAGAGAATGTAGATCTCAATGGTTGTTCTCAAATTGAAGTGTTGGATGAGCAAATTGATGAGTTGGTTGAGCAAAAGGATGTGGTTATCGCCAACATCATCGATGGTATTTTAGTTCGTATTCAATCAGACCTTAAAGGGCTTTGCTTGCCCGGAGGACACTTGATCCTAACGGGAATTTTAAAAGAGAGAGAAGATTCCTTCTTAAATAAATTTGGTCTGCAGCAGGAATCTCCATTTGAAGTGATCTCACGTAAAGAAAAGGATGAATGGGTTGGTTTTCTCGTACGGAGAAACCAATAAATGCGACGCTATTGGATTGATAAAAGTCAAATCGAATCAGAATGTGTTGAGTTCTCTGGAGACCAACTGCATCACTTGAGAGATGTATGTCGTCTGCAGGTGGGTTCTAAATTTGAAGTTTTGTTTGAGGATTCAAAAGCTCATTTTGTGGAGATGACGGAAGTCGATAAAAAGCATGCCCGAGCAAAAATATTAGAAACTCGAGTGATTCCAGCCTTGCCGGCTCCGGCGATCAATTTGGCTATATCTCTGCCGCGTTTTCAAAAAATGGATACCATTGTCGAGAAAGCGGTGGAGCTTGGTGTAGGGCAGATCACTCCATTTGTAAGTGATTTTAGTTTTGTGAAATCATTGAGCAAAGTCAGTCCAAATAAGAAGGAGCGGTGGTCGAAAATTGTGAAATCGGCCACTCAGCAAACGGGACGTGGCTCTTTGATGCCGGTGTCAGAGCCCGTGACCTTCGAGGTATTGTTGGCTGGCCTTAACCGAGTTGAAGGAGCAAAGTGTCTTTTTCTATACGAGGGTCAGGGCGAAATAAGCCTGAAAAAGGCTCTCGAAGGCCTTCAGCGGGAGAAGGTGGATGAAATTTGGCTGATCATCGGTAGTGAAGGTGGTTTTTCTGACCAAGAAGTGGATATGATGCGAGAGCGGAGTCATTCTCCGGTCACTCTAGGAGATCAGGTGCTGAGAGTTGAAACCGCCTGTATCGCAGCTGCCAGTATGGCGCACTATCAATTCCGAATGTAAGCCTTATGCATACAGTGTCATGACCATTTGGGAGTGACCAGGATGGCTACAATAGCTATCCTTAGCCTTTAAGGGGGATGGAGTCCATGGATACCTTAGACGATTTTGAGATGAAACCGCTTACAAAGGGGTTGGGATTTCACAAGAAATCTCAAACTTCGCACAAAAGGCAAAGAAAGGCCGAACTTGCGCAAGATGTAATCCCTAAAAGTATTCCCAAGTCACCAGCGGAGAGTCTGTTTGAAGACAATACGATTGACCGTCCATTGGCTTATGAGGATCTGCTGAAGTCATTAGCAGACACTGAACCCACTCGATCCTTGGACAGTCTTTCTGGCGAGATTAGAAATATGGATCTGGATAGTGAATCCACGGATAGCCAAAAATCTCGGGAAGCCAGCGCAACAAGTGTTGAGATTTCAGAGCCTTTGCCGAGAAAGCCCGAGGCGAGAGCGGCCAGCATGGAATTACCAGTTGCGGATCATTTTCCCACTCCTATGCCTTTAGATGATTTAATTAAAGATCGACAACTGCCTGTAGACGAGATTGATGACATTCCAATTCCTGGAATTCAATCGTTTCGCAAAACACCAACAGCCGTTAAGAATCCCACTGAGGATACGGGTGTAAGAAGAAGTTCTTCTAATGATCCTCAATCCCATTTGGAAAAGTCACCCATTTGCCTCAGGTCCATCGCCTTGGATGGTTTGATAGTTGTTGCGATGGCAATGATATTTCTTGTTTCGTTGTTGGCAGTGACAGGAGTGGGTATCTCTGCTGTATTTGGTGGAATAAAAACAGACCTAGCCACTCAAGTTCCTTTGGCTGTTTTATATATCGCAGTTTATCAGATCTATGTGATTGGTACGCGGAGCTTTTACGGAAGAACTTTGGGAGAGTGGACCTTTGATCATCAATTAGGTCGGGATGAAGAGCAAATGCGCGGAGTTTATCCTGTGAAGGTGCTCTGGCGTTCTCTGCTTATTGTTGTTACGGGTATTGTTACTCTGCCTTTGCTTTCGTTTTTTAGCCGTGTGGATGTGGCCAGTTACCTTACAGGTTTACAGCTCTATCGATTGCGGGATTAGTCCTATGGGGCGGGTGATTTTAGATTGGGATCAGCTCAAGCAAACTCTAGCCCCATTGAGAGAAGGCCGACGTCTTGTCTTTACCAATGGTTGTTTTGATATATTACATGTGGGTCATGCACGATATTTACAAGAAGCTAAGCAACAGGGAGACCTGCTTCTTGTGGCTCTAAATTCTGATTCTAGTGTTCGAGAGCTAAAGGGGAGTCAGCGACCCATAGTTCCTGAGTCGGAACGTGCAGAACTTATAGCTGCATTAGGATGTGTGGATTTTGTAACCCTCTTTTCCGAAGACACACCTCAAAAACTGATCGAGTCCTTGTTGCCAGATGTTTTGGTAAAAGGTGGGGACTGGGCAATAGAGCAGATTGTTGGCCATGAGGTCGTTTTAGGTCATGGTGGCGAAGTAAAAAGTCTGCAGTTTGTGGAAGGACGATCTACCACGAACATCGTCGATAAGATCCAATCTCAAAAATAGTTATCTCGACCATCACTCCTTAAGGCGAGGAGTTTTCAATGAGTTTAAGTTATTCATCGAGCAATGGTAAAATCTAAGTATCTATTCGTTTTCCAATGGAGGGTATATGGACCAAGAGGCTGTTGAAGAATTTTCGAGTCGGTTAAAATGATGGTAAGGATTCTAGCTCTTTTAATCTTTATAATTCCGAATATAGGTCTTTCTGAACAACCATCCGAAGCCGTTATAGCTCAACTTAGACAGATGCGTAGAAACTGGTCTGAGTTTCAGCAGTTTGATAGAAAAAACGTTAGGGTTCGAAATCAAGCTGGGGATAAATTTCGGGCGGGTTCAATTTCTATTGAAGAGCATAATCGAAGAGTGCTTGTAGTGTATCAAGAGATTTTACCTAAAGCTAAGTCACTAAGAGATAAGTACAAAGTGATTAAAGTTCAAGAGTACGATCCTAAAAGGCTTAGGAATATCTACTATCAATTTTTGAAAAGTTACATTGAACTCATTGAGTACTCCGTCAGGCAATGGAACGTAAATCTTAAAGTAATTCCACATGAAACGGAAGAGGGAATAAAACTCTCAGAGGTCATGCTGAGAAGGGCTAATCAGTTGAGGAATGTCTCGAACCAAATACAGGTTAAATACAATACGAGATCACCTATGGAGCGAAGAGCCCCATCGCAATGATTGATTTTGAGCTTTGTGATGCACCACAATTTTCTTGGAAACATCCAGTCTACTAGTAATAATAAAGGCAAGCAAAGGAGTGCTTATGATGTTCAAGGGTGTAGTCTTGTGCCTTTTACTGACTTTATTGGGTTGTTCCGAGATCAATAGTTTTTTTGTTGGTGACAACGAGGATGCACCTACAAAAACCTGTGGGGCAAAGTCTCTGTGCGTTCCCGATCTGGATCCATTATATTCAAAACAGTACAGCCAATTAGAATCAAAAATTCCAAGTGATGTACTCGACTTTAAAGATCTGGATCATTGGTTGCCTTTGTTTCATGATTATTTGTATGTAGATGCCTCATTGATTTACTCCTGCGATGTCATTGGTGAAGAACCATGTACACCTATCTATCGTAACCCCGTAGAAGGCCCAGATTTGAGTCAGTGTAAATTCAACTCCACGGAAAGTACTGATGATGAAGGAGTTGAGCATAGAAAAGTAATAGCCCTCAATCGTAAATGTCCGGTGGAGTTGGATTATCAGCACAAAAATAAGTTGAATGACGGGGAGCTTGAAAAAGATTTCCAGCAGTCCTATTTTTTGAGAGTTAGGAATCAGCAGAAATGGCCAACCGGATTTACCATCCGTACTCTTCGCTCTCAATTTAAGGGTGCCGATATTATTACTCCTGAAAAGACTTTAAGTGGAGGTCATTCCCGATTGGAGATAGCTACTTTTTTGGGAAATACGATGACCTATGAAATGGCCTTTCAGCTCAGTTATGCAGATCCCGCTGATACAGCCACATTAACTTTAAAAACAATTTCGGTTGTTGAAGGTGGGTTATATCCTTTTGGAGGGACTTATACTATGGATTCATCTGGAGAAACCTTTTCTATAAATAGGAAAAGTGTTTCTAGGGCAGAGTATGAATCAGTACTCGGTCCCGTGGATCATTTGCAAACTCAATTAAAAATGCAGAAGGCCCACTCGAACTAGATGCTTTGTGGGGATTCCATCTCAGGATAAGGAAATTCTGCTGGAGGACAATTCACCTTCATTCGAGTTTCCAATTCTTGAATAAGGGCCATTCTACCGTGTCGGGCATCTTTAGCCTCTTCGTAAAAAGGTTTTTTAAAATCTTCGATACTTAGAATTTCAATATTAACTTTCAGATTTTTAAACAGTTTCGGTAAAAGTCCCTCTTCTGGGACTTGGATATGGTGAAGGCCACCAGAGTAAGCGACAATCATCTTTCCCTCTTTGATAAGATTTAAGATGTCATAGATTCCACCTTTAACACTCATGGGTTTGCCGTTACTGTCGAGGCCATTGGCTCTTTTCATTCGTCCTTCAGGGAAAATAGTAACTAAATAACCGGATCGAACCAGGTTCATAAACTCTTCCCAAGTTTCATCTCTTTTGCGAGAGATGGAAACCATTTTAGGGGCTATGGCATTAAAGATTTGTCCGACTAACGGTCGATTAACGGTTTTGTCGGCAACAGGAATGACTACATCTCCCGCACACTTCCATAAAAAAGATACTGGTAAAACAGAGAAAAATAAGGGCTCATAAAGACTCGTATGATTTAGGAAACAGATTAATTTAATCTCTTTCCAATCGGAACGACTGTAGGGAGTTAAATGACGAAGCATAGGTCTGTAAAAAACCCGCCCCACCACTTTGATGGAAAGGTACAACATAAATCTGGAGCACTGTTTAATCATGAGTGGATTTTAATGTCCAATCCCAGTATTTACAAATTTAGAGGTTCATTTATGGTGACAATTGCAGAATTTCCCTAGTGAGAGGAGTAGAAGTGGGCTTAAATTTCACAGTAGAGTGGTTTTATTTTGAGCTGAGGACTCACTAGGATTTTATGATCTTTTTTCGAGGTGGTAGACCCTCCATATTTTTGGCACAATAAGGACAAGCAGAAGGATTTACAGTGGCTAGTTTAATTCTCATGATCGGTCTTCCGTTGATAGTCTTTGCAATCATAGATGCCTACGCCCCTTTGAAAACGGCATTGATTGGGGCTGTGATCATCTCCATTATTGAATGTCTGTTTACTTATTTTTACTTTGGTCGATTGGATTCCGTATCGTACCTGACTGTGGTTTTGGTCATTGGATTGGCCGCCTTGTCTTATAAAAAGCAATCCCCATTATTTTTTAAGATGAAGCCGGCAATAATGAGTTTGATTTTTGGATCTATCTTGATTGGTAGTTGGCTTATTGACGAACCTTTGATGCGCACTTTTATGAATAAGTACAGCACTGTACTTGAAGATATGTTGGACGGGGAGTTGAAGGAGCGAGTGGCGTTGTTTCACTCTGAAATTGGTCAAATTTGGTTAGAGAAATTAACTATGACATCAGGAGTGGCTATTTTTCTTCATGGAATCATCTCCGCCTTTGCGGCCTACAGGCTCTCCATGGGAGCTTGGCTCGTTATTTCCGTAGCTGGTTTTTTTGTGATGTCGTTTATCGGTGTCTTTTTCGCACAGTTTTTGCTCTAGAGTCGATATCCCAATTTAAAGCTGTAAACAGGAATTTGAAACCGATCCGCTTGAAAAGCTAAAAAATAATTTTTATAACTAAAGCTCATTCCAAAGACAGTATGAAGCTGTTCGATATTTGAGCTTTCGTCCGCGCCTGAATCTGTAATCACTACACCTTCTTTGACTCCAATGATGTTGGCTGAAGTGGACATTTGGCCAATGCCCAAGTATAGCGAAAGATCACTTAAAGTAATTCCTGTGGTTAAATCAAAGCCATAGGATTCGCTATTAAAAATATTGTCGACATTTACGGCACTTCCAAAGACGCTCATGGAAATATTTATGGGATAGAATTTACTTTGATACAGGCTCTTTCGTACGAGTAAGCCAAATTCTGAGACTTTTTCTTGTCTAAGAAGGGGTGAAAACTCAAGAAAGACATCCAAGTCAAAATACAATCCTTTGGCGAAAGTAAACTTTGGAATCACCAAAGAAGATTCTTTGTCAGTGCCGCTACCAAGACTATTTAGATCCGAAACATCAATGGTCTCAAAACTTAAACCCATTTCAAATCCATCATAGCCTCCCAATGGAAAGGGATGAGTGAGAGGTTTGATACTAGTTGTAGGGCCTAGCAGCTCGGTGAGCCTTTCACGATGGCTGGAGGTCAGGTTACTAGGTATTTCCAGTCCCATAGAAAAAACTGGAAATAAAAGTAAGGATAAAACTAGAATTCGTTTCATAGGGTGAGATTAGCGGATTGTGTCTCGAATGACAGCCAAAAATTTTTCAGTTAACACGGCAGGGAAACATAATATTTGTTTTCTCCATACTCAATGTGAGAGATTCGGTGTATCTTCATTAGTCAGGGGAATAGGAAATGAAAACCTTCGGTTTGTTGATTATTTTAATCTGTGCGTTGGCCCATGCTGACAAACGACAGGCGACGGAATTGAAGATCTGGCGTTTTAAGAGAACCCTTGAAGTGGGTCCTAAAGCCAAGGCTAAGGATCACTTTTCCTTGGTTCGGGATCGGGCGATCACACAATTTAACTGTCGTTCGCAAAATTCCACTCCGGTGGCGACTTTAGAAACGAAGAATGGATCTTTTGATATCAGTTGTACAACTGACTTTCCCAGTGGCGTATTTATGCCTCATTACAATAATGAAAAACCCACTCAGGTAGCTATTGCTCAGCACTCTTCAGATGCTGGTGATGAGTGGTCCGTACAGTCTCTTTTTTATATTGATAGAGGATATCTCATGTGGAAGCGAACGACACGTTACGCAGCTGCAGAAGAGGGCTGTAATTCATCGAGTGAAAATTTAAAAGACTGTAAAATCACCTGCTCTGAGGTGGATAAGTTTTATCGATGGGATAGTAAAAATAAAAGATTTATGGGAGTCGCACGAGTCGCAAAGTCTCCAAAGTCAAAAATTCCATCTCTTGGGTTTTATAAGAAGCTATGTAAGAAGGCATTATGATTGATTGGCTAAAGAGTATTTTTAATTCCTCTGGCGCAGGAAGCACGCACTATCAATCTAATGCTGAGGAAATGAAAAGCAGATTGGACTCAGTATCGCCGAGTATGTGTCTAGCGAAATGGCAACAGGTTAACATTCACCTTACCACAGGAAGAACTCAATCTTGTTTTCATCCGCCCACTCATAAAATTCCAGCGGAACTGTTAGCATCGAATCCATCCGTTTTGCACAACACTCCTTTTAAAAAGGAAGAACGGGCGCAAATGAAGCGAGGGAAGAGACCTAAGGGCTGCTCTTATTGTTGGAAAGTGGAGGATACTGTTGGGGCTGGATTGAGCGACCGGTTCTATAGAAGTAGTGAATCTTGGGCCAGTGAGCATTTCGAAAAAATAGAAAAAATGAGTGCCGATGAAGATGTTACTCCGTCCCATGTGGAAGTTAATTTTAATCATGCCTGCAACTTTAAATGTTCTTACTGCTCACCGCATATTTCTAGTCAGTGGCTAAAGGAAATCGAAGAGCATGGACCCTATCCAACGTCCAACCCTCATAATGATTTGAATTGGGTGAAGCAACAAGGTTTGATGCCAATAAAGCAATCGGAACCCAACCCCTACAGGGAAGCTTTTTGGCAGTGGTGGCCTGAAATGTATCCACACTTAAAGCATTTTCGCATGACCGGCGGTGAACCCCTTATGGATATCAATACCTATAAGGTTTTGGAATATGTGTTTGAAAACCCAAAGAACGATTTAACTTTAGAGGTTACAAGTAATTTCTGTGTGGAAGAGCCGCTGTTTGAGAAGTTTATAGCTAAAACTCATCAGATTGATTCTTCGTCTGCCGTAAAACATTTTGGTGTTTATGCGAGTATTGATAACTGGAATGAAAAATCTGAATATGTTCGATATGGAATGAACTTTGAGCGATTTGTTTCCAACGTGCACCGTTTTCTAAAAGAAACTAAAAACACATCGATCTGTTTTATAAATACCTTTAATAACCTGAGCGTCTTAGGATTTAACGAGATGTTGGAGGCTATACTGTATTTGCGAAGTCAGTACAGTCAAAAACAGAATAGGGTGCGCTTCAATTGTCCCATTCTGACTTTTCCAGACTGGCAGTCTCTGCAAACACTTCCAAAATCTTTTTGGGGGAAGCTAGAGCGAGACATTGAATTTATGGAGAGAAATAGAGCGACCAGAGGTAGCTCCAATTTGGGGTTTCGGGATTTTGAGATCAATCAGATAAAGAGAAACTATGAGATCATGCGAAGTCCATTGCCGGAAGAGGAGCTTAAAAGACGTCGAGCCGATTTTTATAAATTTTTTTCCGAGTATGATAGAAGGCGAAATACCGATTTCACGGCCACATTTTCAAATATGAAGTCGTTTTGGGATATCTGCAAAGAGGAAGCTGAGCAATAGTATGATGGTGAAGGGTATTTTGTGGGCAAAAAAAACCCTGAGAGATTTCTCCCTCAGGGCGGGCTTTAGAGTAGTCATGTCTGTGGGCTACTACTCAGTAAACCTTTAAATTCTTTAGCTAAAATATTTAATGCATTTACATTTAAAAAGTTCCCGGGGTTGTTTAACAACCCCGAGATCAAATTGTTTAGAATAATCTTAGTGCCTCTTGTCCGTTTTGATTGGCTTGTGCTAGCACTGCAATCGCGGCGGAGTTAAGAATTCGAGCACTGGCCATTTCTGAGGATTCATGTGCGATATCCGCATCTTTGATCCTAGCCTGTGCGGCAGTTAGATTTTCGTTTTGGATATCTAAGTTACTCACCGTAACCTGAAGTCTCGACTGAACGGCACCAAAGTCGGCACGCATTTTCGAGAGTTTTTCAATGGCACCATCAACCGCACCCAATGTGTCTTTGGCTCCATCTTTATCGGCAATGCTTACATCGTCGATTCCAAGCTCACCTGTGGTAGCATCCGCAGTGATTTCATATTTGATAATGTTTTCTTCACCAGCAAATGGTCCGACATGATACTCAAGTTCTTCACCAGTACCATTCAGAAGTTCTTTATTACCAAAGCGAGTCGACTGAGCAATCCGTTCCGATTCTTTAATAAGCTGACCGGCTTCTTGGTTTAAGAAGTCGCGCTCTGTATCAGAAACAGTATCCGATGCAGCCTGTACACCTAATTCTCTTAAACGTATCAGAATATTGTTAATTTCATTCAATCCACCTTCACTCACCTGAATCAGTGATTGTGCATTGTAAGCGTTGTTTCTAGCCATACGGATACCCTGTACCTGACCTCTGATGTTTTCCGCGATGGCGAGTCCAGCGGCATCGTCTGACGCTGTTACGATTCGACTACCCGAAGCCAAAGCCGCTTGAGCATGCTCAACGCGTTTTTGGTTCTTTGACAATTGCCTCTGCGCATTGATTGACGCAAGGTTTGTATTGATTCTTAAGCCCATTTAGTAAGCCCCCTGTTAGTGCGCAACTCGTACGGGGTGGTAGAGCACAATGCCTCCGTGATTAAGAAATCCCATTTTAGAAAATGAGTTTCAAAACACGAGGTGGAATGCTCGCAACCAACCCACGCAAATCCTTGCGCGATTGTTATTCCTTTTTGTAGTAGGAGACTGTTCAATCAGGAGGGGTGACTGACCCTCCCTTTTGAACCTTTCAGATAAGGCTTATTTCAGTGACTGCTAAAACAAACCAAATAAGAAAATGCTCCAACATGTTCTGTCTCACCTATCGACCTTGGTCTGGGTAACTTTAGGGCTTTGGTCTAGGTTTTTATGACAGAATGCGTCTAGTGTTTGAAATTATTGAAGATGGAATACGAAAAAAAATCGCAAAAAAGAGAAGTGATGCGATGCATTGTTTGAAAAAGGTGCCAGACATCTTTTTAAGATGCGCTGCGCCTAAAGGCGTAACTCACCCAAAAAAGAAGTGCCCGGCACACTTAGCCCGCCCTGATTACATATCCACTAAAAGCCTTAAAGCTCTTTCGTGACTATGATTTGCTTGCGCCAAAACACTGGTTGAGAGTTCCTGTAGGATTTGGGAGCGAGCAAAATTTGCTGTCTCTTCCGCCACATCCACATCAGCAATGATAGATCTGGCTTCCTCGACATTCTGAAATTGGTTAGAAAGGTTATCTATGGTGTACTCAAATCGACTTTGAGCCGCTCCAAAAGTGGATCGTGCCTCAAGTACTGTATGTAAACCTTCGTCTATGGCTTCCATGGCCTCTAGTGCATCGTCTTGATCTAAGACGTTCAGGGAATCAATTCCCACTTTAGAAGCAGTGGTGTTGGCATCGAGGTTAAATTTAATTACATTTTCCTCGCCGCTGTTCGTACCAACGTGAAACTGGAACTCCTCGTTTTCACCGGTAAGTAGTTTCTTACCTCCATAGTTCGAGGATTTTGCAATCCGATCAAACTCACTGGAGAGCTGTTGGAATTCCTGGTCAAGGTATCCGCGTTCCTCTTCACCAATAGTATCTGATGCGGACTGTACGGCCAGCTCTCGAAGTCTCATCATGATATTGTTTTGCTCGTTGAGCGTACCTTCAGCTGTTTGAATGAATGCAATGGCACTTTCAGCGTTACCTTTGGCCTGCTTTAATCCAGCAGCTTGAGCTCTGAGACTCTCACTGATGGCAAAGCCAGCGGCATCATTTCCTGGTTCTTCCACTCTGGAGCCTGAGGCCAGAGCACGTAGGGACTTTTGACCCTCCCTTTGGGCTTTCACGAGATATCGTTGCGCCGACATACTCGCGGTATTGGAATTAATTCGGAAGCTCATATTGGAGCACCTCCTCTTATCGCTTTCCCAGGGAGCCACCCTGTTCACAGCGGGTTGAAGAAACGCCCACAGACAGTTTGTTTTAGCAGTCTAGAACTTTATCGACGTGCTGCGTCAAAACTTAAGTAAAAAATAATGTATTGCGTTAAGAATCTGAAATTAAAAGGGAATTTATGCAGCCTCATCTAGGCTTGACCCCTTAGAGGCCACTTCAAGTTCCCATTCAGTGAGAGATGTATAGCTCTTTAAAGCCTGTCTCATTTTAGTCCGAGCCGGGCCTTTAAACTTCCTTTTGTTGGCAAAGCCTCTCGCTATAATCTTTGCTAGTTCCAGAAGTTGGTGACTCTGGTTCTGTTTTTGAGACTCAGAACCCACCTGGCTGCCATGCATAGAGGTGTCCACCCCTTGGGTGGAGCTGGAGCTGGACTTAAACGCCACATCGAGCGCCTTCTCTAGCTCAATATCCTCTTTAATTACCATGGGTTCGATGGCATTCACTCGCAAAATACACCTCTCCAAAAGTCCATATCGGCGAGTACTTCTAAATACTTAACGCATAGCAGTATAAATATTAGCAAATCAGTAGGTAAAGCTTTCTATTTGGCTCGGCAAAGTGGAGATTTTAAACAAAATAGGTGATGTTGTTTAAAAATGAAGCAAAGGATGTTTTGTGTCTATTAAGTCTGCCGGTGTGATTTTAATCAGTCTTTTGATTTCTCCAGTGAGTCAGGCCAAATCTCGTATACCTCCTATTGAGGAATCTTTGATATCAAAGGTTTCCATTGAGCCACAAAGCCCAATAGAGCTCGCTCGGGTCTTGGTTTGGAATACGCACAAAGAAGTGGATGGGCCCTGGGAAGAAGATTTCCTACGAATTTCAGATGGAAAAAATATTATTTTGCTTCAAGAAGCCCTTCAAAATGATTTATCTGAAAGTCTAGTTAAGCAATTGCACAATTATGACATCCATTTTGGAATCTCTTTTATCAATGGAGATGGCGAAGGTACCGGCGTGGCTAATATCACTCAGGGTCTGACAAATAATATCGTTCCCATTCGGAGTCAGGGCAAAGAGCCTGGGTCTATAAATGTGGGTATCGGTGGAACACCAAAGATGTCCTTCTATCAGGCTGTTCAACTTGCCAATGGGAAATCTCTTTCTATTGTTAATATTCATGCGCTGAATTCGGCTTCCAATGAAAAGTATCAAGAGCAAATTAAAGATGCCCTTGAGCATGTTGATTGTGATTCGGGGCCCGCAATAGTGGCTGGAGATTTCAATACTCTTCCTCATAATCTTTTTACAGGTGGGGATAGAAAGCCATTTCTGTTTGGTTTTATGGAAGAAAAGGGACTGAAAATGGTGGATTTTGGCGATCAAACTGCGGATATGGCTGTGGACTATCCTGGTGGAGTGAATGCGGGCGTACTGGATTATGCCTTTGTTTGTGGAGCTGAAGTGGTTCAGCCAAAGGTTTATGGGGATGTGAACTCCTCAGATCATAAGCCGTTTGGCTTTTCTTTGAGGTTTTATTGATTTGTACGGCAGTAGGGACCATTTGATGAGCCCTATTTGGTTCCCACATAGGACCGGCCTGTCGGCCTCAACCTATTGAAATCACTAAATTTTTCATTATTTAGTCGGACTGCTGTATTATATTTATACAGTGACTTCTATTTTACTATCTCAACAGTTTGTCAGTAGTTCTTTAATTTCAGGTACTTAGAGATGCCATTGAATGGAACAACCCTTGCCCTAAGAAGGGGTAAGGAGATTGTTTTGAATTTCGATCAAGAGAAAAGACTATTATATATAAGTATAGGCATCATTTTGGTGGGGCTTTTGAGCCTTATTAACCATGTGATGTCTGATAGTGGTCGAAATGATGATGTATCTGTACAGCTTGAGTTTGCTGGGACTGAAGTTAAATTGAATAAAAACCCCTTTGTATCAAAGGGGCGGGCTTATTCACAGCAACGCACTTTTGACCGGCGATTAAATCGTAGAGCTATGGGTGAAGCGAATTCTTCGAAACCTGAAAATGCTAAAAAAATCCCTCTCACTGCCGCTGAGAAAAAAGCAATGGCCGATGCCAAAGCCAAAACTAAGGCCGCTGAAGAAGTTAAAAAGAAAAAGGCTGAGGAAGAGGCTAAAAAGAAAAAAGCCGAAGAAGAAGCCACTACGGCAGAAGAGATCGCAGACCAAGATAATAACGAAGATGATGAGACTTCCGATGATAATAATGCAATTCCTGCAGGAGCAGGTGAGCCAACATTTGTGGTTGCTGCCAATCGTGATCCCGAGGAAACTCAAGATCCAAATGTATCGGAATGGTTAAAGCGATTTCGAAGAAGTCCTAGTAAAAAAACTTTAGTGGAATTTGTAAGAGAGCACGAGTTAGGAACTCTTTCTGATGAGCTTTTTTATCAAGTGATTGAGGAATTATTGCTAGTAGAAAACTCTCCACGTTTAGGGGAGTTGGCTGTATCTGCACTGGGACTGACTCGATCAGTACGAAGTTTTGAAAGGCTTGTCCGGCTAGCTAACGAAGATGCACCCTCGAGTGCCATTGCGGATCTATCTCGTACGGCCTTGGAACAGTTCGGTCAGGTAGGGAGTGTCTCCATTTTGCGTGAAGTGATTGCCTCAACCGTCGAAGTGAATGCCATTTTAGAATCCACTCGCTTGGTTCAAAGAATTTTAGAGCAGTCTATTCAATTGAGTCAAAGAGAGGGTTCTGGGCAAATTCAACCATTGAGTTCGCAACAGGGTGGTGCAAAAAGTATTTTTGATTTGTTACCCATTTTACAGCAAACACGCACAGAGACAAATGACCCCGTTGTAACAACAGCATTAAATCAAACCATTCAAGCTATTGAGCAAGCACAAAGCCAATACTCTTTTGAACTAGGAGTAATTTCTGATGTGCCCAATGAGCCGAGTGGAGACCAAGTACTCTAATTTTCTAATATAGGGAGAGGGAATGTTTAAAATCATATTTTTAGTAAGCACACTCGTAGGCATTTCTAATATTAGCTTAGCTAGTGAAAATAGAAATGTTTTGGAGAATCCTTGTAGTAAAAATTATCTCGGTCCGAAAATGTGCATTCGCCAGTCCATTTCTACTGACCCAGAATACCTCGCCCTACAAGAGGCCATTAACAGTAGGGTGGATGAAATTGTACTTCAGTCCTCATTGCCGGGATCCAATCTCTTAAACTGGCACAAAAGGGGAATGGATGTGGAGAAAGTCAGTCATATCTTCAAAAATGATGAGCCTTTGGTCGCACTCGTCGCAGGGCTTGAAATCCTCTCTGAGTAAGGCTTCTAGCCTGGACTCAACTTTAAACCTATAGATACGTAGGTCTGCCCAATGATAGTCGGGTAGGGTTTAGGCCTTTCCGCTTTTCGTCTAGTATTTTTAGCGCCATTGGTCCTGAAAAGAACTACCTATGTCTAGAAAACCTAAAACTAAGATCCAGAATACCTAGACACGACTTCAGTGTGCACAGACCTCGCCGAAAGAGCCATTGTAACACACAGCTGGACTAGATGGTGCGAAGGGTCAGTCCTGCTAATTTTGTAGAAGCGGGAGCCATTGCTTCAACTAAAGTCTAGCTGTGAAAAATAAAATACACACTTAATCATGCGGAGTAGGTCCCAAGTGATTGAGGCTAAACAAGGAGAGAAACATGTCACTCATCATTACCACTAATGTGGCGTCTATCAATGCCCAAAGAACACTAAGCCAATCCAACAGAGCATTAACAAAATCTTACGCGCAATTGTCTTCGGGGTCGCGAATTACAAAAGCGGCAGACGATGCTGCTGGCCTTTCCATGAGTGAAGGTTTTAAAGCAACCATTCGTGGTTATAAACAAGCGCAACGTAACGCCAATGACGGGATTTCAATGATTCAGGTAGCTGAAGGTGGAATCGCCGAAATTTCAAATATATTAACTCGTATTAGAGAGCTAGGAGTTCAAGCCGCTTCAGATACCATAGGCGATATTGAACGAGGCTTCGTAGATAGAGAAGTTCAACAGCTGAAATTAGAAGTTCAGCGTATCGCAGAGAGTACGAGATACAATGGAAGAGACCTGTTAACAGGCGAAGGAGAGGAATACTCTTTTCAGGTGGATGTAAACAACGATGATTTCCGAGATCGTATTGCCTTTGACTCCTCTGAAAGCGTAGCAACATTGGATCACTTAGAACTAGGTAGCTTGGAGTTTGCTTCACGTGATGGGGCCAGAGAGGCTCTATCTACGATCGATTCCGCACAAAAAACAGTGAATGGGTATCGAGCTAACCTTGGTGCCTTACAAAATAGATTGATTTCAACTGGCGAAAATTTAAGTTCAGCCATCGAAAACTTCTCTGCCGCGAATGCTAGGATTAGAGACACAGATATTGCTGAGTCGAGCGCAGAGCTAGCTAGAAATAATGTTCTATCACAGGCTTCTGTTTCGATGTTGGCTCAAGCGAACCAGCAGCCAAACATGGCACTCAGACTCATTTCTTAATCAAAATGTTTTTTAATGGGAAAAGTTAGTTTCTCACTTTTTCCAAAATCGACCTACTCGGAAGGGGAGACCCTTCCGGGATTTTTTTTATTGATTATATAGAAAACTCTTTGGACCAGGTTTCCAAACTATAAAAAGAAAAGATCTGTTTGGCATCTAATGCAGTAATAGTAGGTTTCTCTAATATTGATAGCGCAGCTTCTGAATTAAATAAGTCACTTTCCTGAAAATGTTTCGACCTAAGGGTATCTTGTAAAAACTCTGGAATTCCATTTGGATACATCTCATCCATCGGAAAAATAAAGGGTGACTTTTTTCTATATGCTTTTTCTGCTGATAATATTCCGGTCTTTCCCATTGATTGAGCTAACAATCTCTTTTGTTGGTTTCCTGAAATAAAATATGAGGGATTTAAACTCAAACAGAACTCCACTAATCTATGATCTAGAAAGGGAACTCTTACCTCTAGACCTTGCGACATACTTAGTTTGTCTACTCTAAGAAGTGTATAGTCAGGACACCAAAACTTCAAATCTTGGGAAATAAGTCCACTATAGAACAGGTGATTTTTAAAATGAGACCAATGTTTATCTAGATTACCAGAGGGCTGTGGCTGTGATCGTCTTAAAAAACGACTCGCTTCTTCATGAGTAAAAAGACTCATTAGATGCAGATTCTGTTCCCAATGAGTATTCGAGGATAGAGCAGAAGCAAGTCTATTAGCAGCGGAAGAGCCAAATTTTGAAGGATAGGGACTGAGTTGGTTTAATATCCATCCGGGAGTATTATTTAGTATAGATGCCCCACTATTTATCATCCAGCGAGGAAATTTAGATTTCCATTGATTGATTTTAGATAAAGCCAGGTGATGAACGTATCCACCTAAGATTTCGTCTGCCCCCTCTCCAGAAAGTACAACTTTATGCGTCTGAGCGGTATGTTGCATAAGTAAGTACGTAGGAAGAATTATGCTATCACAGATAGGCTCTTCTAAAGAATTTATAATTTTGGGGAGTAGGTCGACATCATTTTCCCTAAACTGAACCAAGTGATTATTTAAGCCAAGAGACTCAGAAAATAGCCTTGCTTCTTTCGATTCATCAAGTCGCCCTGGCACCTGCATGGTATAGGTTTCCGGTTGAAACCCTAGCTTTTTCGAGGTGGCGACAATTGATGAGGAATCAATTCCGCCGGACAAAAAAGTGGCGACTTTTTCGTGAGATCTAAATCGTAGGTTCACTGAATCTAGGAGTAATTCTGTAAAATGCTCCTGGGCATCTTCTTCGGTTAAATCTAATTCTTGATGAGCTGAATTGGTCAGGCTCCAGAAAGTCTTATGATTGCAAGTACCCGTCGTATCGAATTCCATTACCGTTCCGGGGACTACCTTGAATATTTCTTTAAAAACAGTATTTTCTCCAGGGCTATAACGGAGTCGTATTTGCCAATAGAGAGAGTCTCTCTCGGCTTTTGCTTCGATCCCTGCGGCTAGTATTGCTTTTATTTCGGAGCCAAAAATAATCTTTTCAGCATCTCTAAAATAATAAAGTGGCTTTATTCCGATTCGATCACGTCCTATGAGCAGTTTTCTCTCTTGGCGATCCCATAATGCAAAGGCGAACATGCCATTAGCTTTTTGTAAAAATTCTGAACCATAATGAGCTAGCCCTTCGAGCACCACTTCGGTATCCGATTCGGTTCTAAATTTGATCCCCGACTTTTCTAAATCATTTCGGAGCTCAAGGTAGTTATAGCACTCTCCGTTCCAAACAATTACAAATCGACCTGATTGACTTTTCATAGGTTGATGAGCGATTTCTCGCAAGTCTAAAATAGAAAGGCGTCTATGGCCTAAACCTAAATTGTGGTCAAGAAAGGTATCATGGAAATCGGGTCCTCTATGAGCCAATGCTTGAGTCATAGAATTTAACTTTAAGGAGTCTACAGGTGAATTTGAAAAATTAAACTGTCCGGCTATTCCACACACGGTATGTCTCTTTTTAGAATGTATTTTCCGTTTCGATAAATCTTTTGCAGAGAATCAGAGTTAAAGGTTTCACCCGGAGGGTTTAGGTCATTGAGAGTGAAGTAGTTGGACTGAGGAACATATCTCACAAAGTATTCATCACCATAGCAAAGCTTAATTAGACTATTCTCATTCGCCACAATCTCATCTAATACAGACAAAGAGGCGTTGAACGAAATAATTCTTTTAAATGGAACCTTTGATCTTCGGACGCCAACGACCAATAGCGAGCGTATCAGTTTTTTTGCCCATTTTGCCAAGAAGGCATTCCAGCCGATGGTTAACATAAATAAGCGAAATAATATCCACTTCATTGGAGTAAAGGACTTATCATTATAGTAGTTGGCGAAACCACTAACCTCAATTTGATTATCTTGGACATCTATTTTGTATTCAAGATCGATCCATTGGGGCGTAATCTTTTCGCCACGATTAGTGATTGCAAGCCATCCCGAATCTATAAGCAGTGGATTACCTGAAGGCAAAGAGAAACATTTAATAACCCCTCCCTTTCCTAGGTTTACAACACAGTACCTATTTTTATCTTTGTGCACATAAATTTTTGCCTCTATAAAGTTCAATGAAATGTCATTCGAGCTTTCATAGGGCAATGGTTCAATAGAGTCTGAAATTTTATTTTTGAAAGATATCTCATAGGCTTCAAAGTAGTCTTCTAGCCTGTAATTGAGATAGTGATCACTTTGTTGCTGTGGCACAATCATTCTATTCAAGGAAAGGCCTTGTCTTCCCCAGTCTCTAATAGATCGTGCTTCAGAGAAATACTGTGACCAATATTCAAAGCCGAAAGGATAAAACATAGCTGTCTGTCGACTGCCGACAGTTCCCCCAAAAGAATGATTGGGAAAGCAAAAATAGCTACAAAAATTGAGAGCTTTTTTAACTATAGCTTCAATTCTTGGATCTTCATTCAATTGATGTATACGCGCTAAGAAACTAATTGTAGCTGCTAAATATCCAATGTCGGCACCATCATATTCTAAGAACCAGCCTTCTTCTTCGACCCAGTATGTGCAAAAGGAATCAAAACATTGTTCAAATCCTTTACGAATCTCCTCATCATTTGTGAGGTTGTAGATTTCGTATATTGGAAGCAAAGCTATGCCATAGTGATTGGCCAAAATATCCTTTTCTTCATGCTTTATCAGATGCCAGGCAGATTTCTTGGCTTTTTGTATAAAATCATTTTTTAACGAATCTGAAATATGGGGTTCAATGATGTGAAATGTTTTTACTAGTGCATGCATTAAGTAGCCAGTTGGTCCGGCCCATCCTCGTTCGTTAGGATACCATTCGTCAAACGATCCATCTGACTTTTGCAGAGTGAGAGCATATTCAAATCCAGCGATAGCCCGATTTAGAATTTTTCTATTTTTGAAATAGGTATTGCTAGGATGATCAAAAGAATAGAGATGGGCCAGGGTCTGACAACTCATTTGATATATTGAGGAGGGAAAATCAAAAATACGATGAAGCCAAAAACCTTTATGGAAACAGCCATAGGTTGTAGATATTGGGTTAGTGTTTTGTAAACTCAGTAGGCGTGGGACACAGGCGAACACTTCATCTAAGTATGGTTGAAAGCGAGAGGAATCATCTGAATTCATTTTTATTTATTCCTTTGAGCGCTAAGGATAGTAGCTCGGTGGCCAATCCAAAAAAGAACAAATTGAAACCAAAAATTAGAAGTAGGAAAAAAAGGTGGAAAGACTGTCTATCCAGCATAGCTTGAAAATTAAAATTTGTATCAAAAAATACGTAGCCTAGATCACAAAAAGCCAAGCCAAGAGTAATCAGTCCTGCGATAAAAAAACCTTTAAGATGATAACGGCCGCGTACAATTAGAACAGGTAAAATATAACAAATATAAGAAAAAATCGATGCGACGACTTTTGATGAACCAAACTGTCTAACATGCCAAACACTTGGAATTTCAGTTACTTTAAACCCTTTTTCAACAGCATCAATAATGGTTTCTTGAACATATGAGTGGGTACCAATCATTTCCAGCTCTTCCGGTACTTCTCTCCTCATAGCCCTTAATCCGCCATGGGAGTCGGTTAGTGGAAGTTTAGTGATCATGCGAAGAATATAGGAAAGAGCGATCGTTCCAAATCGGTTTCTCATTCTGTACTTGTATTTAACACTTCCTTTGGACAAAAAACGTGAACCAAGTACTAGGTCAGAGTTACTTTTCTCTAAAGTGGATAGAAATTTTGGAATCTCCTTCAAATCTGCTTGGCCGTCACCATCAATGCTCAGTATGACGTCGCAAGTACTTCGGGATACTACTTTAAGTGCTTTAAACATGGCATACCCGAGTCCGCGCCCCCCACCTATAATGACAATAGCTCCAAGTTTTTCAGCCACCTTTCGAGTCTCATCTCTGGAATCATCAACAATATAGATCTCATGAAGTTTATAAGGTAATTGGTCAAATACCTCTCTTATTCCATTAATTATATTTGCAATGGTTTCTGCTTCATTTTTTGTGGGAATGATTATTGAAACAAGCATGACCAATAAATCCTCAATAGATCAAAGAGTGAAAATTAGAGTGAGAAGTGGCTAATTCTGGGTACGAAAAGAAACCTAGGTTTACGATGGGGCCTTCAAACGAAAGTAGCTCAGTCATTTCTTGCTCACTCAATTTTTGGCTTCCGAGCACAATGCCTTCACAGTATGTGTCTAGTTTTTTAAGGGAGCTGGCTGGGTTTAATTGTGGTAAAGGGCAATGTTCTGTATTCAAATTAGCAATCCTATCAAAGACGTAAAACTGGGTGTCGGCAGGAAGTCGATTCATGATCGCAACTGTTGAGCTTTGTCTCACATCATCAGTATTTGGCTTAAAGGTAACTCCAATAAATCCCCATGATTTTAGATGAAATGATTCAATAAGCCGTGAGTAGTCAATTATGAGAGACTCATTGCTTTCCATTATGGAGTCGAGAAGATTAGCATTTATCTCAAATTTTTTCGAAAAGTTTCTCAAAGCCGTCAGTTCTTTTGTTAAGCAGGTTCCACCAAAGGGAGCACCAGGTTTAAAGTATTTTGCCGAGAGATTAAGGGTCTGATCTTTCACAAAAAGCTGCATTAACTTATCACCAGACACTCCAAAACAATTTGCTAGTCGTCCCATCTCATTGGCAAAGGTGACTTTGAGGGCATGGAAGCTATTGTTAGCATACTTAATCATTTCCGCGAGTTTAATATCTACAATTTCAGTTTCTGGTGGTAACAGGTTGGTTACCATTTCCTGAAGAACGCCACTATCGGAACCTAAGACACTTAAGCTAGGTGATAAAAAATCAGCAACAGCATTCCCTTCTCTTAAAAATTCAGGAAAAAAACCTACCTCATATTGGTTCGACCCAAGTGCAATTCTAGGTAATATAAGCTGCTCAATTGTTCCTGGAGGAATTGTGCTTCTGAAGAGAATGAATTGTTTTGTCTTTTGTGGAGTATTTTTAAGCGCATCTACAACTTCAAGGATATCTTTAAGATTAACATCACCATTCTCCATTGGTGGTGTTCCAACACAAACGATGTAACCCTCAACATTCTCCGAAAAAGAGGTGATTTCGTTTGAAAAGTGGAGATTAGCTTGAGTTTTGGTATCAAATAGATCTTTAAGGCCGGGCTCAGAAATGGGGAGTTTTCCAAGTTGTAGAGCTTCTATTCTATTCGTATTGGTATCCACTCCGAAGACTTGATGGTTTTTAGATGCCAAAGCTATAGCATTTACAATGCCAACATATCCAAGGCCAATTATACCAATGTTCATGTATTTTCCCCAATTATAAAGCTGTAGAGATTATACATACAGCTCTTCCAAGTAATACTTAAAAATAGAAGGGAAGGGTTGAAAAAACAGTAGTCACTGCGGCGCGAAAATCATGAGTTACAAACCGGTGGGTAACCTATAAACTCTCAAGATGTTTCACATAGCTATTTAGGTATTCAATGTTCCTATCTCTCATCGGATCATGTTGTGAAATGAGCTTTTTAAGAATCTGAATTACATCATCTTTCACTCCATCTTTATTCTCTAAATAGATGGCAAATCCTTGACCAAAACTTTCGGTCTTCAGGTCGTTGGCTGTTAGGGAGGACTCTTTCGACAATGGATTGCTTCCGTATTGTAAGATTACGGCTCTATTGTATTGAAAGTGCGCGGGTTTTTTATAGTGTCCTACGGTTAGGTCATGTAGATTTAAAGGAGAAGCGTTTGGAGATTTCCAATGAAGGTATTCCAGAGCTTCAATTATATATATGCAAGTAATATCTTGAGCCCCAGGATATATGCAAATGACTGGTTCGCCCGGGCTAATAAAGTTATTAATCGATTTTATACTCGATAGGGAGTCGAAGCGTCTAAAGTCCCTGGAAATATTTAAAGAGCTTGCCCAGTAGATATTAAACACCAGCAAAAAAGAGATAAATGTAGTGATGTAGATGCCCCACTTTAGTGGTTTACGGCACAGGCTTAAAGGTCTAAAGAGGCTCGATAGTGAGAGTGTAATACCAGTAAAAAAGGTAATAAGTGGCACGCAAAAGTACTTTGGATAGGGAGGGTATTTGATATGATGAAACATAAAATTATAACTTAATAGAACGCTGATTACTGAAGCCAATATTAGAGTGGGTCCAAGTAATTCAATTTGACGACATTTACCTGTTTTAACTTTATTGAATATTGCAATGCTGCCTAGGCCTATAGCGGCAAATACAGGCGTAGCTATCCATGGCTGATCAAAGTTGAATAATCCTAGATGCATAAAGTTGATGAGTTGAAAATTTAAAATATCTCGCTCAAGGAAGTCTGATAGAGACATGTGAATGAGTCTTGGAGCGCCACCTCCAATACTGCCAATTACAAACGGTAGGAACAATATAAGCGAAGCAATTGATGATAGAAAGATGATTCCTAGTTTCCAGAGTCCAATGTGAATGCCGAAAAACAATGCTACTGAAAGAGTGAGGGAAAGAACCAAAAATGGAGGTTGGAAGCCAAGTGATAGCAGAAATAGAGTTAGGGAGGATGTAAGGTATAGTGCCTGGTGAAATTGGCTAGTTTCCCGCTGAGATAAAAATACTATTATCTCGTATACTAGAAATGCGAGAAAAAGAAATGCGATAGCCTGCGGCCGGGCTTCGAATGAGTATTTATATATTAAGAAATTCCCAAATAAAAATATGAGGCCAAAAACAGATAAAACATGGGGAACGTTTAAGCGTCTCATTGTGTTGTAAAGAACGACATTCATCAGTCCAAAGCATAAATAATTTGGGAAGCGTATAGAAATGGGATGCTCACCAAAAAGAAGGTTTGTTAAATAGGAGAAGTAAAACCCTAGTGGGACTTGGTGGTGGCGAGTGGCTCCGACAATGGGATCAATAATTGCGTCATGCATCTGAGCAAATTCATCGCTCCAAAGACTAACGAATGATGAGGCTATACAGGCAGCGCCCAGAGAAATAAAGAAAATGGAAAAGGAGAAATAGAACTCTCTACTTGTTAAGAAGCTCCTATCTAGAGGTGATAAACTTTTTATTCGTCTTCGAATGAGAAGTGTGCTTGTAAATAATATGAAGACCAAAAGGCTTTTAGCAAAAAGGGAGTCCCTATAAATAGGGTCTAGCCAAAATTTTCCAAGATTTAGTAAGGCATAATAGGTAGTGAATAAATTTACTAAAGCCGTACAGAAAAGAACTAGAAAAAGAATGAGTTGAATTCTATTTATTAGATGATCTTGAAACTTTTCTTTTTTAATTTGCATAGGTCTTTGTTTAAGTGAAGTATCCAAGGAAAAGTAGAAAACTTTTCGGTAAAAAGTTGAACAGTAATTCTCAAATTAAATTAAAAGCACTTATTTTAATAGCCCAAATTAAGGTTTTGCACAGACTATGGTCTAGTTGTGCATAGACTATGGTCTAGTTTAGCTAGACTAGACTAAGGTTCGCCTGGACTAGACCGAAGTGTTGAGTACTGGCGCAACTGACGAATTGATTTTTCGGAGGTAAGTGGGAGTGACTGCCTATTTATCTATTCAACCGGTCAATTTGCTGGGCGCGCTCCAACATGTTCAACAAAGTCCAATAAGGACGAGTCTTAGGGGCAATTAGGTTAGGGCCCCTAAGACTAAAAAAGGAATTTTGCCAGACCATAAGGAGAGTCTTATGTCACTTAATATAACCACAAACATAGCAGCAATATCTGCACAGAAAAAAATGGCCTCTTCGCAAAGAAATTTGCAGAAGAGTTATGCACAACTATCAAGTGGTTCTCGAATCACAAAGGCGGCTGATGATGCCGCGGGATTGTCGATCAGTGAAAACTTAAAATCGACCATTCGAGGATACACTCAAGCCAAAAGAAACGCCAATGATGGTATATCCATGATTCAAGTGGCTGAAGGTGGATTGTCAGAAGTATCTAATATCCTTACTCGATTGCGAGAGTTGGGGGTTCAGGCCGCTTCAGATACTGTCGGAGACCGTGAGCGAGGCTTTATCAATAAAGAGGTAAACCAGTTGCTCAACGAGGTACAGCGTATCTCAGAGTCCGCTCGATTTAATGGAACAAATCTCCTCGATGGATCAGGAGAGGAATTTGCCTTCCAAATCGACATTAATAACGATGATTTTAAAGATAGAATCGGTTTCGATGCTTCAAAGCAGAATGTTCAAATTAGCGAGCTTGGCATTGATGGATTTGATTACTCAGAAAAAGATGGTGCGCGAGAAGCATTAAGCGTACTGGAAGAAGCACAGAAAAACGTTAACGAACATCGTGCAACGTTAGGGGCTCTTCAGAACAGATTAATTTCGACCACAGAGAACTTAGGCACAGCGATAGAGAACTTCTCCGCCGCTAACGGCCGAATTCGAGATACAGATGTAGCATCAGCGAGTGCTGAATTAGCTAAAAACAACATCTTGAACCAGGCTTCCATTGGAATTTTAGCGCAAGCTAACAATTCACCAGCTCAAGCCCTTCGCTTGATCGGTTAATATTCGGATTTAGATTTGGGTGAAACAAGCTCTCCTTTTTCGCCCAGGACCTAACCACACGCTACCCAAGGGGTTTCCCCTTGGGTTTTTCAATATCTTCCATCCATAAAATCATTGATTTCGACAGCAAATAGAAGAGAATAAAACCTTAAAAAAAGGATTTTCATGAAAGCTCTACTCTGTTTGTTAAGTACTTTAGTTTTTAGTTTATCAAGCTGGTCTGCTCCCAAGGCCTACTACGACGTGAATGATAATTTTATTTTTAAAGACCATAGAATTGTAGTGGATGGTAAAGAAGTTCATCTGACTCTTTTGGGATTTTCGGGTCTGTCGGAGGCAATGGCCTCAGACCCCATCGCAAAAAAATATGCAGAACAGTATGAATGCTATAGCACTTGGGCTGGAGGCCTTGTCCTCGGTGGAGCTGCTCTTGCCATCGCTTATTCTTTACTCGCTCAAAACGATACAGATAGTAGCGGAGACAAAGTATATAATGCGGAAACGGCTTGGGCCATTTTTGGATTGGGATTTATCCCTGGAACAATTATGGGTGGAAGAGCCGGTGTAAAGCTAACCCGAGCGATCAATCAATATAATGGGGTTACTGCTTCAGAAAAAGTGCCATTTAAGGATGATGGGACAAATATTGAGGAAGCAGAACCCGAGACGGTCGAAGACTCTTCAAAGCTCTATTTAATTCCTACTTTTAATGGATTTGGTTTGGCATATACATTTTAGTTCGTAGTCAGTAGGAGACTAAAATTAAAAAACAATACCTCTATATTCTGTTTTTACTAGTTTTGATGGGACTAGGTAGTCTGGTTACTTTTTTCTCAACCGACTTTTATATTTACCTTTCCATGGGCAAAGGGTTTATTACGTCAGGCCAATCCTTATTTATAGATGCTCAAAGTATAGGTTTCAAAGGCACATTTATTGCTTTTAATGTCTGGATGTTTTCCCTTTTTGTTGGGCTGGTGGATAGTTTGTTTGGGCCCTGGGGCTCAGTAGTATTTAGGGCACTACTATTGATATTCCCAGTGGGGCTTCTGTTTTACTTTTGCACAAAAAAATTAAAAATTTACGAGCCAGTGAGTTTCTTTATTTGTATTTTTGCAGGACTCTGTATTTTGACTCGTGTCCAAATGAGACCTGAGATTATATCTTACGGCTTTTTGGTCTACTTCGTCATGACCCTTGGGCAGATGATTGAACAAAAGGAGCTGAAAGGTCTCTTCCTATTGCCCTTACTTCAACTGATTTGGGTGCAAAACCATTCGACCTCTTATTTTGGTGTTATTGTTTACTTTTCCTTCTTTATACATTGGTTTTTTCTACATATTAAAAGGGAAGTTCAAGATCGAGAGGCTTTGCGAAAGGTTTCATTGGGATTAATGTTGATTTCAGTAGCTAACTTTCTATCACCTCATTTGTTTGCAGGTGCACCTCTTTCAGGAAGTAAACTCTTTGACAATCCATGGGCACCTTATATTGAGGAATATTCAAATTCACTGCATTTTGTGACTCCAATCCAATATGTAATTATCCCTCTGATTTTTGTTTTATTGCTCTGGGGATTTTATCGTCGCAAAATTTTTATTTTCTTACCCATTATAGTTTTTGGTTTGGCTTACATTCCCTACGCTAAAATGATGCCACATTTTGGAGTGTTGCTAGGATGTTTGTTTGCTCTGGAATACAAGTCATTAAGACATTTTTTGGCCTCAAGAATCCAACCTGTATACCTACAAGTTTTGGCGATTCTTACCGTGATAGCTATTAGTGTGCAGTTGTTGGCCATAACCAACTCGACTTACAGGAATTTTGTTTTCTCTTATGAAGATCCGTATAAGAGCCCAATTTTTCCGTACGAGGTAACGGATTACATCAATACATATATAGATGGGGGTAATGCCTTTTGTTCTCTGGTAGCCTGCAGTTATTTATTGGCAGATACCAATAGTAAATTGGATGTGTACATTGATTCCAGACTCAATGTGCTTTATCCCTTTGAGCACTTTAAAAAATATCGTGAAGCACTGGTAAATCAAAACGCCTTAGATATTTTACTCGTCGAGGAGGCCATCGATTGGATTGTTGCTCGCAGTGACTGGCCGGAGCGGCTCGCTGATACAGCTTCTTCTTCCGAGCTGGTCAACGTTCGATTTATTGGACAAAGCCATATTTTATTTTCTGTAAACAAGGTGCAAACACCTACAATGACTAGCCTCATTTATGATCCCGCATGTGTGGAAACTGCGTCTTCTGAGGAACTGGATCGAGAGTTGGATCAGGTGAGTTCCGGTAATGGGGGGAGTCCTAGACTCCGTTCTATGGTGGAGTTAGCTAAAAAGTACCTAGCTTCTAAAGAGGGACAATCGAGCATTGCTCACGGCGAAATTATGTCTGTTTGGGAGCTTAGGTTAGCGGCATATATAATGTATAAGAAGCAACAGTATGAGGCTTCAAATAATTTAATTCGAAGCATAGGCGGTTCAAGGCGAATCAAAGACTACTATTTAATGGCCAAGAACTTCCAAGCTTTAGGCCTGTCGAAGAAGTCATTTATAGCCATTTCAAGAGTCGATAGTAATTATCTAGCAGATTCAGTCTATAAGCATGAGCAGCAGATTAAGATGCTCAAGGGCTTGCTCAACGAGGTCTCAAGTGATCTTACAGCTCAGGTGCAGACATCTATAGATAGATTAAATGAGCGTTTGAAATTGATAAGCCATACACCAAAACTCGAAAAAGTGCGGTCCTGTGTGGACTGGTCTAGTCTGTAAATTTAAGAATCTAGCTAGCCCAAAGGTAGATAGGCCTGTTGATTTCTGACCAAAAGCTAGCGACTAGAGTCCAAATATTAAAACCATAGTCCAGAAACCTTCCTACCTTAGTCCAGAAAGACAGGACTCGACTTATGTTTGCCCGGACCCGGCCGAAAGGTCTTGTGTGAGCGGCAGGACTAACGATCTGTCTAGTCGAGTCGAGGCGAGTGACTGCGCCTGGATTCCTATAAGACTGATGGAATTCGTTTGCCCAAAGCTCCAACATGTTTAAACACCCTGCCTGCTGGCGCCCCTGAGACTTGGAATGTGGTTAGGACAAGTTTCGGGGGTAATGGGACTAATAAAGGAGAGTAAAATGTCACTAAATATTACAACAAACCTGTCGTCCATCGCGGCACAAAAAAAGATGGCTCAATCGCAACGTGGATTACAAAAGAGTTTCGCTCAGTTATCTAGTGGGACAAGAATCACTAAAGCTGCAGATGATGCTGCCGGCCTATCAATCAGTGAAAACCTCAAATCAACGATCAGAGGTTACACTCAAGCAAAACGAAACGCCAATGATGGTATGTCAATGATTGCAGTAGCAGAAGGCGGATTGGGTGAAATCTCAAACATCCTAACGCGTTTACGCGAGCTAGGTGTTCAAGCCGCTTCAGATACTGTAGGCGAAAGAGAAAGAGGCTTTATCAATAAAGAAGTTCAACAATTGAAAAGTGAGGTTGAGCGTATTGCCACTAACACACGTTATAACAGCACAAATCTACTTGATGGAACCGGTGAAGAGTTTGCCTTTCAAATTGATATTAATAATGATGATTTCAAAGATCGAATTGGGTTCGATGCGTCCGCCCAAGAGGTGACTTTGGATGCTCTAGGAATTGCTAGCTTTGACTATTCAGATAAAGACAGTGCACGAGAGGCGTTGGCAGTTCTAGAAGATGCTCAAACAGATGTGAATGGACATAGAGCTACACTAGGTGCTTTACAGAATAGATTGATTTCTACAACAGAGAACCTTGGAACAGCCATCGAAAACTTTTCTGCTGCAAATGCTCGAATTCGAGATACGGATGTGGCTGAATCTAGCGCGAACTTGGCGACCAACAACATCTTGAACCAGGCTTCGATTTCGGTCTTGGCTCAAGCGAATCAACAACCAGCACAAGCGCTCCGACTTATAGCTTAAATTTAAATGGGGTGGGGGGGATAACTCTCCTCCCATCCACCCAGTACCTAACCCTATAGACTTATAAGAGGTGGCGTTTGCCACCTCTTTTTTATAGACGAAAGTCCTGAAAAATCTTAGGCACCTTTAAGTTTCTATAAATATCTCCGATTTAGATTACGAGATGAATATAAAATCAGTTGCGAATACTATAAACGCCATTGAAAACACTCAAAAGGCCTCTGAAAAGAAGGCGGTCAAATCCGAGTCCAGCCATCAAGATCGTGATGCTGATGGGCGAAGGCAACAAGAACATGCTCCTGAAAAAGAATTTCTAAGTGATGAGGAAGTAGCAAAAGTTCTTGAAGCCATTAAGCAGTTTCCAGGGATTAAAGATAACCATCTCAATGTCTCTGTCGATCGGGTAGGTGATCGTGTCTTTTTTATTCTTACCGATTCTTCATTGAAGGTGGTTCGAAGAATGACAACGGCGGAAGCCTGGAATTTCGTAGCAAAGGACAAAGAGTCCAACGGTCATATTTTAGATAAAGCCATGTAAAAAACTAGTCTAACGTCTTTTAGTGGATTCAGCTGCAATACAGATAGGTTTCCGGTTAAATTTCCGGCTAAAATGTGCTGTAGGAGCCACTTTCCGGCAAATTATTCCTTGTCCTAATGTCCATGGCATTTAATTGACTCACAGTAGCTCCTCAAACTGCGGCAAAATAAAAGATGTAGGGATAACCTTGTGTCAGGAGGACTTAGGTGCCTGCTATTCAGTTTGGAGGAATGGCGTCAGGACTACCGCCGAATATTGTTGAGCAATTGGTAGAAGTTGAACGCATTCCCATTAAAAACATGGAAACCAAGAAGATGAAGTCGGAAGCTCGTCTTAAATTGGTGAATGAGTTAGATGAGGGTATGAATAAGATCAAAGACTCTATCGGAACTCTTGCATCCGTCCGTGGTTTTAATGATTACAAATTAACTTCAGGGGATAACAATATCGTAAGTGGTACAGTGGATCCCAATTCAGCAGCTTCGGGAAGCTGGAATATTGAAGTGGTTGAATTAGCGCAAAAAGCAGCGGCGATTACCAATGGTTTCCCGGATAAAGATAGAACCGAAATTGGTACAGGATATTTTCGTTTTGAAACTCCAGATGGAGATCGAGAGGTCTACATTAAAGGCAATACCTCCACGCTGGAAGGAGCAATGAATGCTATTAATAGAGCCAATCTTGGAATACGAGCCAGTATAATTAATGATCGCAAAGATTCGGACCGTCCATTTAAGTTGATGCTTTCTGGGGAGAATGTAGGTGGGGAAAATAGAATTGAATATCCGACCTTATACTTTTTAGATGGAGATCAAGATATCTACTTCGATGAAGAACGTGAAGCAAAAAATGGCTTGATCAAAGTCGATGGTTTCGAGTTCGAAGTGGACAGCAATCAGCTGACAGACATTATTCCTGGCGTAACAGTTGACCTTAAGCAGGCGGCACCGGGACGTCAGGTCAACGTTTCCGTCAGTGAGGACCGAGAAGTTGTTAGCGGTAAGGTAAAAGAATTTGTAGATGCTGTTAATGGCGTGCTTAGCTTTATACAAAATCAAAACCGACTTACGGAAAACACAGACACCAGTCAAACTCTGGGTGGTGATGGACTATTAAGATCCATAGAGAACCGCTTTCGTAGGTTACTTCAAGGCAGTGTTGTTGGAGTAAGTGGATCAGTAAATCGGCTTAATCAAATAGGGATTGAATTCAATAGAAACGGTACTTTGACGTTTTCACAAGAAAAATTCGATGGAGCATTAGCTGCTAATCCGGATGGAGTTCAGCAATTCTTTGCGGGTGATGGCTTTGCCACAGGATTTATACCTTCTCTTAAAAGAACAATAGCGACAGTTCAGGATCAAGTTTTTGGGCCGATCACTGTGCGTAAGAAGGCTCTGCAAAATAAAATCAGACAAATTGACGATCGTATTGGTCAAAAGGAACGACAGTTAGAGAAAAAAGAGCAAAGTCTTAGACGTAAGTTTGCAAATTTAGAACAAAATATGTCTAGGCTAAAGAACCAGATGAGCCAAGTTGGCGCTATGGGCGGCGGCGGTGGAGTGATACCGGGCTTAGGTTAAGAGAGTTTTAATTTATAAAGGTTTTATTTTGAAACACCGAGTAAGTAAATAGAGAAACAAATAGGGGCGGCAATGAAAAATCCTTATCAGCAGTATAAGAAAACAAGTATAGAAAGCGCGAGCAGAGAAAAGCTATTGTTACTCATGTATGAGGGAGCAATTCGTTATACAAAGAAAGCAAGAATAGCTATTGAAAATAACGATATTGCCGAACGTGGGCTTAATATTGGTAAAGCTTACGATATTATCCTCGAGCTGAATAATACCCTTGATCATGAAGTGGGTGGAGAGATTGCCATCAATCTTGAGCAACTCTATATGTTTCTAACGGACCGACTTACCGAAGCAAATATTAACGCCAAAGTAGAGCCTTTGGACGATGTTATAAAGATTTTGCACACATTGTATGACGGATGGAAAAAAGCTATTGAGCAACTTAAAAAACAAGAAAACACAGCGGATAAGCTGTAAGGGGGTTCGAGAATGAGTTACGTAAAGGATTTACTAGTAGAAAAGAACGCTCTTTTAGAAAAGTTTTTACATATCAATCAAAATGAAATCACTCTTATGTCGGAGAGCAATTTCGATAATTTAGAGAACTTCTATCATTCTCGAGATTGTATCCTTGATATGATCAAAAAGATCGATGGGAAGCTGGATGAACTCAGTCGTGGCCATTTAACTCCAGAGGAGTTGAGTCGAGAGGAAAAGGCCGAGATACTAATTCAAATGGATCAAAAAAATGATTTAGTACAGAGGATTTTAACGCAGGATTTGCAGATTCTTTCTGCTATTGAAAAAGAGAAGTCTCGTATTATTGTCGATCTTAGAAGTACCAATAAAAACAAAAAAGCCATTGGTTCCTATAAGTCGGACATCAAACCTACGTCTACTATAGATGAAAGTGCATAAGGACTATCGTCCTGACAAATCATTGACGAAAAAAAATGAGGAAAGTCAAAATCACGTTGTTGGCTTTCCTCAGTTCCAACAGATCTACTGACATCATGGCACTGAGTTTGCTCCTTATAATCATTGGAGGATCTTACTTATGGCCGGTCTTGAAAAAGAAAACCAAAATACAATTCAGTTGCTAGACGAACCGCCAATGGAAAATCGGATGGAAGTGAGAGGGACAATCCCATCTTACTTAGGCGAAGAGAGCAGACAAAGAATCATTAAAGCCTTCGATAGGGAATCAGAGGCATCAGTTCAGTCGGGCGTTGAGCAAGTCATGGGAAAAGCTCAAGTTGCGGAAATGAACCTTTTAAAAAATGCCCGGTTGCTTGTGGCCAATACGGAATATGATCTTGCTATGAAGCTAATCCGAGAAAGTCTTGCCATCAACTCTAAGAGTGGAGAGGCCATAAAGTTGTTAGGCCAATGCTTCATGGGTAAAGGCAAGGTGGCTGAAGCCATAAGGTGCTTTAGGTCTCTTGTAGATATTGAAACCAGCTTCGATAGCTTAAGCATGCTTGCCAGTGCTTACTATGATCAAGGAGATGATCATAGTGCTTTGGATTTTTATATGAAGTCCTTAGAAATGCAGGTTTTCGATGATTCTCTTCTCTTCGACATTCATAAGAACATAGGGAATATTTACGTAAAATCTGGGGATTTTCAATCGGCGAGAGAGCATTATGGTAAGGCCTATACTATGAACCCTGACTCTGCGGCTTTACTTGTAAATTTTGGCACTCTCGAGATACAGAAAAATGAATGGGAAAATGCCATTAACTTTTTTAGAAAGGCTGTAACCTTAGATCCTAGTTATGACAACGGATGGATGGGTTTAGCCATTGTTCACCGGGAGTACGGTGATTTCGAGTTGTCTTGGGCAAACATAGAAAAGTGTTTAGATTATAATCCCAACAATAGTGTCGCCTTAAGGTTGGCTCTGGAATGGTCCTTCAAAGACAAGAAAACCAGTCGGATGGTAAGTCGACTCGAAGACTATTTGGATAATAATTCTGGAGACTTTGAGGTCTCATTGTTACTTGCCAATCTATATTACGAGTTGGGGCAAATAAAGTTCGCACAAATCGAAATAAATAGATCACTACATTTAAACCCAGAAAATGTAGAAGCCGCTGAATTAGCTACCCTGATAAAGCAGGCGAGCGAAGTATGAAGAAGAGAAGAGTTCAGATCGAAAACTCCAAATCAGGTTTACCTATCCTGAGATTGATGGGGCGATTTATATCGTCGCCAACAGATCCTCAGCGTGAAGCTGAAAAATGGTATATTCGAAATCAGGATCTTTTTCATGCGGATACAATCATTGTTTTGGGAGCTGGATCTGGATATCACATTATGGAGCTCATTCGCCGGCGTCCGGAGAAAAAAGTTTTGGTTATTGAACCCTTTAAAGAGGTTGTTAGAGCCGTAAAGGAAATTCATCGTCATATTTTTATGCTGGGAGCAGAGTTTATAAACATTAGTAGTATCGATGAAATCTATAACAATAATTCCATTTGCGAAGCACTCAGAAATCATTACTCCGTTGTGGACTACAATCTAAATGTCTATAGAAATGAATTTCTAAATTTTGAACTCATTGAGTTTTTGAACGCTAGGTCTCTTGAAGGACTTCGGTTTGTGGCTGGGTTACGTGGATATCTAGATGAGTATGACGAGCAAGAATATGACGAAATTTTGGAAACCAAGGTGGATTTACTAAGTATCAATAGTGTTGAAGAATTGTCTTTCGATCCTTTTAATTCTGATGAACTTAAGTGGAAGAAGAGAATTTTGTCTAAGCTTATTGGGGGAAATGGATGAATAAGCCCATATTGATAGTTCAACTTCTTCGGCTGGGAGACATTGTAATGTCTGCCCCCGCCATTTCCGACTTAAAACGCAAATATCCTGATAGACCCATTCATTTGTTAATTGATGCTTCTTTCCATCACGTTAAATCCATAATAAGTGATGTGGATCGGGTTATCCTTTTTAGAAGGAAATTGTATCAAAAAATGATGGGTGAGGCCCAGTTTGCAATGTTTGGTGCTTCTGATCTTCTTGAAAAGGACTTGCGCGAAGTTTTAGAACAAGAATATTTTCATGTCTACAATTTTTCTCATAACAAAATTTCTGCTGATATAATTGCTAAAGTTCGGTCGGAAGAAAAATTCGGAATTATTGGAGAAGAAGACAACTATGTTGTGAGCGGATCTTCCTTTAGGAAATTAAATCAATCATCCGAAGCATTGAATCAAACCGATCTTCATTATGTTGATTACCTGAGGCTGGCCGTGGGTGGAGAAAGAGTTCCACTTGATAAATGTTTGCGATTCGAATCTACGGAGCGAGTGGATTCCTATATAGATAATGCTGAGCATGGATATGTGGTCGTTCAGCATGGCACCAGTGATATCAAAAAAACCATTCCGAAGGATTCATTGGCTAAATCGATTAAGTTATTTAGATCGTTAAACAAGAATGTAAGAGTGGCTTTTGTATGTGCTCCTTCTGAAAATGAAGAAATGCAGAGTTTTGTGAATGAGTTTCTATCAGATTTGGGTGGAATTGATGTTTTGGACTACAACCTAAACGACGCAGCCTATTTGTTAAGTCGTGCTAAAGTACTTCTTACTGTCGATACCAGCATTAAGCACATAGCCTCTATGGTGGGATGCCCTATTCTTGATATAGGTTTGGGAGGGGCAAAAAATGCGTTTACAGGTGCCTATAGCTCTAAGGCATTGTCTGTGACTCCGAAAGTGGATTGCTATCCATGTGCCCACTCTTCTCAATGTCCTCATTCAGAAAGACTTTGTGCTACGGAAGTGGAGGGCGAGTTTATAGGACTTCTTTTGTTTAAGTTTTTAGACCAACCCAGTGACATCGGTGTGCTTGCCGAGGAGTACTCAGATAAAGTGGAGCTGAGACGTTCCTTTGTAACACGATTTGGTTACTACTCATGTGTGCTGGATGCCGATAATAGTAAAGTTGATTTAGAAGAATCGCTTCAAAAATGGATGAATTGGTTGAGTCATTACGATTCAAAAGACCTAGAAGCAAGAACGGGGTCGTTGGCGATAGAATTCTTTAACCTTTTAGTGTCAATGTACGGTAGGCAACATCTCGACATAATTAAGGATCAGATCAATGACATTATGGCGAAATACATCACTCTTCTGAGTGATCTACAGGCCAACTTGGGTGGCACGGACTATTCAAAACTGTATTTTGATAAAAAGAGGATTGAACGGCAAATTAGATTTCTGCAGGCCTTCACAAAAGAGCTGAGCTGGAGTTCCGATGAGAGCTTTGAAGGTAATTCTTTAGATCATCAAAATATTCAAGTGATTCGCAGTTTGCAAAACACAACTCAATCTGTGAAGTCACGTTTAGAGTTTGGTTTAAAAGTTCTTAGGAATCTTCAAACAAGCATACTGGAGAGTAAATATGAAATCATTAGGAAGTAAAAGGAATCTAAAAGAAGCCTTAGCGCGATTAGAGGATTCCGCTCTAAAGATCGTAAATTCACGTGGCTATACAGATGAAGTGGCTCGGCTTAAATGTTTAGCAGAACTTATTAGGGAGCAATTTAAGAATGAAAATACTAGTAATTCAACTCGCACGGTTCGGTGATATTCTACAAACCGCTCCGGCGATCAATGCACTGAAGAGATCTCGACCGGATGCTGAGGTGCATGTATTGTTACGATCTCGTTTTTCAGCAATGGGTCGATTTATAAAAGGTGCGGATCGAGTGCTATCGTGGGATACCCAGAGCATTCTTGGACCTTGTATGAAGTCCGAAGATGGAGCTGCGGCCTCTTTGGGATTGCTCGAAACTGAACTGGAAAATTTGAAGCGTGAAAGTTACAGCGAAGTTTATAATCTTAGCTATTCTCCTTTCTCGAGTTTTCTTACCTCTCTTGTTAGTAATGATTCCACTAGAGTTTTTGGGTATTCAAGATATGTAGACGGATTTTTAAACATTCCGGATGAAACGAGCCGATACTTTTACACACAGGTAGGAACAGATCGGCCTAATCGTGCTCATTTGGTGGATGTGTTTTCTGCGACTTTAGATGTTCATCTCAAAGAGTCGGATAAAGCCCTTGATCTTCAATGGCTTGATAGCAATTTATTGAGTCGATTTAGCAATCTTTCGTTGGGGAAATACATTCTCATACATGTGGGTGCCAGCGAAGAGCATAAATCTGTTTCAGTTTTCAAATGGAAACAGATTATTAGAAAAATCTGCCGCTCTGTAGAGGGGGTGCAGGTTGTATTGGTGGGAGTTGATGGCGAGCGAGAACGGGCCAATGAGATCCTTCAGGGCGAAACTTTTGAAAATGTAATTAATTTGGTAGGCGAGACGGAGTTAACCGAAATATTTGCCATTGCCAATCACGCAAAGTTGGTCATCGGTGGTGATAGTTTATGGGTGCATGTGGCCTCAATTGTTGGCAAGAAATGCTTAAATCTCTCCTTTTCAACCGTGAATTTTTGGGAGACGGGTCCCTGGAGTCGAGGCAGTGAGGTGCTGTATGCGGATCATGAGCATGCGCTTTCATCTGACCAGGTGGCTGAAAGAGTGCATGCAATGTTTACCGGTGATAAAAGTAAACCAGCTCCACTGACGGTGACACTTTCAGATACAGTAGAAATGTTCGAAGGACCTGGTGCGATCCCTAGTTTTCAATGGGACCTCATTAAAGCGCTCTACCTGGGGCATGAATTTCCAGAGAGCCCTTCAGAAGTTTTTGATCTTTCAATCATTCGATTGGCGGAGCTAACAGCACTTGCTCTCGAGAATATAAATTCTATTCGCGAAGGTAATGGTGATATAAATGTGGCTTCACAGATTCTAAATAATGTCGATCAGTTGGTGTCTTCCGTGGCACACAATTGTGTAGAGGTTCAGCCCCTAATCAGATGGTTTCAAGGAAATAAGTCGTTAATCCCTCCGGGTTCTATTGATGAGATTATTTTTAATACTGAGAGTTGTTTCGCCCAATTGTCTGGTGTGCTCAGTTGGTATCTAGAAAAACAAGAACTAAAAAACAAGGAAGTGTCCCATGCAAAGTATTAGTTGGGAGAGAGATGAGTTACAGGTTCAATTCGGCAGTTGCTCGAAATTATCCGAGGTGATTGATCTTATTGAACAGGATTGCTGGAACAAGGGACATGTGGTCTGTCAGGTTTGTTTGAACGGCTCCATTTTATCTGAAGAGGATGAGGTGCGACTTGCGGAATCCGGTCTGTCGGACATTCAGTCCATTGAGGTGAAGATACAATCCGTGAATGAAGTTCTAACGAGAACGAAAATGGATATGGAAGCTTGGGCTCAGAAAGCCATCGATTTTTGTGAACGATGTGTAAAGTGTTTGCAAGAAGGGCAGTTGGAGTGGGTGAACACTCATTTTGTGGATTTGGCAGAAGGGCTGAATTGGTATGTCGAAAGTTTGTATGTCGTTAAAAGTTCAATCCGGACATTAACAGAAAATCAAAAGATCGACGATTCTTGGATCAAGGCGGAAAAGCGCTTTCATGCTACGGTAAAAGAGATGGTTACAGCTTTTGAGGGACAAGACTACATTCTCTTACAGGATGTCATGGAGTATGACTTGCCGGATATCTTAAATAAATGGCTTGAGCTTTTAGATACAGAAGTTAAAATGGAGGTCTAAATGGCCTTCGTTTATGAATAAATCGTCATCTATTTTAATTGTTGGTCACTCTAATAGGGTGGAATCTTCTATTTTCGAACAGCTTTCAGGTTCGAAACTCATTGTTACGACTATGGATGACTTCCTTGATGAACTTAAAAGCCAAAACCCCGATATCATCTTTTTTTGTGGACCCATTTCAGACATTGAAGACGAAGAGCTAGTTAAAATTGCTCACACCCAACAGAGAGGTCGAATTACCATTTGCTATCGACCCCAATGGGAAGACGGTGCCATCATTCATTTTAAAAATAACTATGGTACTAATGTCTTCTTGGACGACGAGAGCTTAGATGATTTTGGGCCTATCGTGGAGAAGGGGTTACAGCTCGCTCGATATTATCATGAGAGAGAAGGCCTCTTTAAAAAGTTAAAAAGTCAGAACTTGGAGTTAGAAGCTCTCACTGTGAATTTAGAAAATGTTGTTGAGGAGCGAACAAAAAACACTCTTGACCAGAAACAAGAAGTGGAAGAAGGAGTGAATAAAATCCGGGGGGTGATCCGGTTTGTAAAAGAACTTTCTTCTCAGGTGGCTTTGGAGGAGACTCTTCTTCTTATAAGAAATGATCTAAAAAGATTTCATAAGATCAATCAATGTATTCTGGCTGTGTCGGACTACAATTTAAATAATAGTTTGTATTATTATAGAAGAGGTTCTGTAGTTGATCATCAAGCTCAAATGCGATGGTCCGATATTCAGATGATCCGTATAAACTCTTTAGATGACCAAAAGTATTTGGCTGATGAGTTGGGTATGCCTATTGGTCAAGTGATCAGTGTTTCATTGGGAGGGGCCGAGCCAGCTAAAGACACGCCCATGCCTGTACTCTATTTTGAACACTCAATGACCTTTGATGAGATTGATGAGTTTGTGGATTATATTTCCTTTCGCCTGCAAGCCATAAGCATAACCGTGGATCGAATCCTTTTACAAAATGAAGTGAGGAATGTTTCCTATATGTGGGAGCGGACTTTCGATAGTATCGATAACCCCGTGGCCATCATCAATAGAGATTTTCAAGTTTTAAGGGCCAATCAGGAGTTTTTTAGTCGCTCAAAATCCAAGTACTGTTTTGAGTCTATCGCTGAAGCCGATGAAGTCTGCCAAAACTGTCCGGTTGAGAAAGCTGTGCGAACAAATGTACATCAAGGTGATACGGTTTTATTTCAAAATAAATCCTACGAGGTTCACTCCTATCCCATTATTGATAGAGCCAGTCAGGCCGTTTCGGCGGTGGTAAACCATTACATCGATATGACCGAGGCGAATGAGCTTCAAGGATTACTGGTGCAGAATGAAAAGATGTCGGCCATTGGTCATTTGGCAGGACATATTGCCCATGAGCTAAATAATCCACTGACAGGAATTCGATCTTTGGCGCAGTTGGTTCTTGAAGAGGAGCCGTTGTCTGAAACCATGCGGTCCGATCTCACAGAAGTGGAAAAGGCCTCGGCTCGCTGCCAGAATATCATTAAGAATCTTTTAGAATTCTCATCCGATAAAGAAACCAGCGAGGAGCAGGTGGCCTCTCTATCTGAAATTGTAGAGAAGACTTTACCTTTTTTAAAAACAGCCATGGGGGATTTTCGGCGAGATATTCGGCTGCTCGAAGATGGAGATGAGATCCGGTGTGAACCTCAACTTTTGCAACAGGTGATTTTTAATTTAATAAACAACGCCTGCCAGGCCATGCAAGGCTCGGGCGAACTTTCCATTGTAGAGTCCATTGAAGATGATGTTGTAAAATTGTCGGTCAAAGATTCGGGCTCAGGAATCGATTCGGCAAATTTAGAAAGAATCTTTGAACCCTTTTATACGACTAAAGAAAAGGGACAGGGAACGGGCTTAGGTCTAAGTATGTGTAAAAGGATCGTTGAGTCTTATCACGGTAAAATTTATGTTAAAAGTGAGTTGAACGTGGGATCTGAGTTTGTGATAGAATTCCCTAAAGTAAACAAGGTATAGAGATTTGGCAAAAATACTCATAGTGGACGACGAGGATATCATCCGAAGAGCTTTAGCTCGAATTTTTACCTCTGAAAAACATCAAGTGATTGAAGCTGCGGATGGGGAGCAAGCTATCGCCCAGTGGAGAGAGGTACAGCCCGATTTAGTTTTTCTAGATGTGCTTATGCCGGGTAGAACCGGAGTTCAAGTGCTAGAGGAAATGGAAGGTAATATACATTGTAAGGTGGTTTTAATGTCTGCTTACACAGGAGAATACAACCTGGAAACGGCTAAAGCACTAGGTGCCCAATATTTTATTCCGAAGCCCTTTGATGATATTCAGTCGTTAAAAAGCCTAGTTGAGGAGATTCTTGATGGCGAGTGATAATAGCGATGTGGTGGTAAAGAAAGTCCAACCCTATCCGATTTTGGTGAACTTTGATGATGAAAAGGGACAGGTCTTTGCAGGAAATATTGTGAAGCTAACCACTCATGGTTTTCTTGTAGAACTCAACGAAACCGTCGTGCGCATCCAACAAAGATTTATTTGTCGCTTCGAATTTCCAGTTATGGGCAAAGCGGTGCAGGCCAACGCTCATGTTGTTAAAACATACGATCAGTTTAGGGATCCGTCACAACCTCCAGTCAATCCTGATGGGTCTCCTGCGACAGGTTCCGTGGCCGTGAGGTTGGCGGAATTGCATTTTATTCGCCCGGATTCAGCTTTGAGGGAGTTGATTAAAAAGTTTTTAGTGGCTATTGGCCAGCTACCGCGGTAGATGCATAGGCTATGAGAATCATTTCAGGTAAATTTAGAGGGCATCGGCTGAAAGCTTTTAAGGCCAGCCATATTAGACCCACAACAGATCGGGTTAAGGAGTCGGTTTTTAACAAACTGGCCTCCCATTTAGATGAGGCCCGAGTTTTGGACCTTTTTGCGGGCACTGGAAATTTGTCCTTCGAAGCCATCTCTCGGGGGGCTGCCGAGGTGATTGCCGTTGAAAAATCACCAAAATCCGTTCAAATCATCAAAGCAAATCAGGCTCATTTGAAAGTTCAAACGGGGTTTCGGGTGGTTAAATCGGACGTTTTAAAATTTCTGGCTCAATATGAGGGCGCCCCTTTCGATTTGATCTTTATTGACCCTCCATTTACTGAAAAAATGGCAGATAAAGTCATGCTAGAAATCAGGGGCTCATCTGTGGTAGGCTCTGACTCAATAATTATGATTGAGTCCACTAAGCACGAAACCATTGGTGATGAATATGGTGATCTGCAATTATTGGATAGAAAAGATTTCGGAGACAAAAAAGTCAGCTTTTTTGAGTCCAAAAAGGAATAACTATGTCAAAAGCCATTTATCCTGGAAGTTTTGATCCGTTAACTAAGGGCCATATCAATGTCATTGAAAGGCTATCTCGAGTCTGTGATGAGCTTGTGGTACTCATCGCAAATTCTCCGAAAAAGAACTATTTGTTTTCGGCGGAAGAGCGCCATCAGATGACTCAGCAATGTATGAATCATTTAGAAAATGTCCAAGTGGATGTGTATGACGGGCTGACCGTTGAATATGCAAGTCGAATAAATGCCAATTTGATGATTCGGGGTGTCCGCGGTGCTGCCGATTTGGAATATGAGATGACTATGTCGGCAATCAATAAAAAATTACATCCAAATATTGAGACGTTGATTCTACCAGCAACTCCTGAATATAGTTTCGTGGCTTCCCGATTAGTAAAAGAAGTGGCCCACTATAAAGGGGACTTGGGGGCTCTAGTGCCTCCCGCGGTCGAAGAGGCCCTAAAAAAGAAATACAATTACTAAGCGTTCTACCTAAGGAGACGAACATGCTATCGCAAAGAGCTAAAGGACTTAAGCCTTCTCCCACACTGGCATTGGCCGCAAAGGCGAAAGAGCTAAAGGCGGAAGGTAAAGATGTAATTAGCCTCTCTGTGGGAGAGCCGGATTGGGATACGTTTGAGTCGGTTAAAAAAGTAGGGATGGACGCCATAGCCAACGGGCAAACAAAGTACGCTCCTTCTAATGGAACACCTGAAATTCGACAGGCCATTGCCGATCAATTTAAAAATGATTTTGGGATTGAGTATGCTCCCAGCCAAGTGACGGCAACTGCTGGGGCTAAGTTTATTGTTTTTGCGGCACTACAAATGCTAGTGGACTCCGGTGATGAGGTTTTGATTCCTGCTCCCTATTGGGTGAGTTACCCCACCATGGTGGAGTTGGCTGGCGGAATACCCCAAGTGGTGGTGTGTGATAAAAAGTTAAATTTTAAACTCTCTGCTGAGAAATTAGCGGAAACCATCAGTTCTAAAACTAAAGTGATCATTCTTAACTCGCCTTCTAATCCTACGGGTAACATGTATTCCGAGGAAGAGTGGAAGGGCATCGCTCAGGTTTTAAAAGACCACCCTAATACAGTGATTCTGTTGGATGATATCTATAACCGGTTGGTGTTCAATGAAAGAGGTCTTGCGCCGCACTTTTTGGAGGCAGCTCCTGAATTGAAAGACCGAACTATTGTTATTAATGGAGCTTCTAAGGCCTATTCAATGACAGGTTGGCGTTTGGGTTGGGCTTTGGGGCCAGAAAAGCTGATCGCCGCCATGAATAAGTATCAGAGTCAGTCGGTGAGTTGTGCCAGTGGTTTTACGTTGGCGGCGGGGAATCATGCTCTTCGACATGGTGATGCTGAGTTGGGAGAAGCGGTAGCTAAGTTAAAGACTCGAAGAGATTTTGTATACGAAGAGCTTTCCAAAGTGGACGGCCTGGAAGTGGAGCCACCTGAAGGTGCTTTTTATATTTGGCCCAATGTAAGCTCCTTTTTAGGTAAATCCTTTAAAGGTAAGAAGCTTGAAACCACTCGTGAGATTTGTGCGGCTCTTCTTGAGGATCAAATGGTTGTTACCGTTCCTGGAATCGAGTTTGGCTTAGATGGCTATTTACGAATTTCCTATGCTCTAGAACAAGATCGCATGCAGGAAGCCATTCAGCGTATCAAAAACTTCCTTTCAGCCATCGACTAGAGGTAATTCTCTTCCCTAACCGAACAAGGGTTTATGTGGGTCTAAAAGGTGTAGGCCCACAGTCTACTATTGGGCTTTCGTCCAGTTGTTAAAACTAGTCCCTGAGACCCGCCAGTTTAGATGGTAAGATCTGAATATTACTGGGATTTTTCAAAAGAGGTAAGGAATGACCTGGTTATTGGTTGTTACGCTCATTTTAAATGTAATTTTATTGGCTGCTGTCATCATACTTTGGAAAAGAAGTTTTGGAAGTCCAAAGGATGATCCTAGGTTGAGCCGTGGGTTGCAGTTGTTGCAAAGTAAAATCAGTGTGCTTGAAGATCTTTCGGATCGTACCGATCGACAGGTGAAGCAGCTGATAGATTTGATGGAATCTAAAACAAGACAGATTCAAAAAAAGATCAATCACTCGGATCAACAAATTCAAAAAATTGATCAGTCTATGCGTAAAAGTTTAGAAGTGGCGAACATCTTTCAAGATAAAATTCCTCACGAGGAAATTATAAAAAGACAAACCTCTGCAAAGTATATCCAGGCAGCACAACTCGCGCACAAGGGTAAAACAGTGGACGAGATTGTCGACATCGTTGGATTGCCCAAAGGGGAAGTGGAGTTTATATCTAAGGTGAATCGGAAAGAATTAGTCTTTGATGAAGATCAATTACCGGCATGGGCATCCACTTGGAATGGTGATAAGTCGGATGGATATTTTGATCGATATAGCGTAGATAAACTCGCGGGTCAGAAAGCCGATTTGGCTTACAAGGAAGCATTTGAGGTGCCACAAGTGGATATGAGTCACCTTGAAAAAATAGGTGTTGAGTTTAAAGAGTCCTGTCGAGCTGCAGATGAGTCGGAAAAAGAAAGATCGGAAAACTCCCTTCAGAAGGTCAAAGAGAACATAATCTCTCAAGCGGAAAAGGGAGCTAAATCCATTACCAAGATGCTTAACGAAGCCATTGGAGAGTCCGACGACAAAGTCAGTTTAAAGGCAGAGCCATCGGATCAAGCAGAACCTGTAACTGACGCTATAGAGGCGGTGTCCACTCCGCCAAAAGAAGAGACAAGAGAGCCTTTAAAAACCACTGTGGCGCAACCCACTGAGCCTAATATTCGGCCGGTTGAGTTTCCTGTGATTGATAGCAAGGATATCTAAATGTCTTTTACTCTGCGAAATGCCAGAGTGGGGGATGTGTTTACAGCGACGGTTACAGAAGTTGTGAGTCCAAATGAAATGATCGTTAGCTTTGACGGTACCTTGCTTCGCGTGGTGGATAGAACCAGTCGATTGGCAAAACTCAATGCAAAAGTTCAACTGATAGTTGTAAGAGTGAAGCCGCTTTCATTTAAGTTAGCCAATAGATCTAAAGACGGTCGATTCTCAGTCACTGTTTAGAGAATATATAAATTAACGAGCACTTTCTTGAATAAACCGAGTCATGTAGTAGCGGACCAGGTAATCCAGATTCACTGCGTGGCCTTTGTACTTCCATACTAATTGGCCATAAGCGCCCCAGCTGGCGTTGAGTACATCTTCTCCGACGGTTTCGCCTTGGCTGTTTTGTTGAGTGGATGGGATGTAGGAGTCCGCCACAGTGGTGAAGCGAATAATCACTTCTCCGGCGCGCTTGGCGGAAAAGATTAACTTTAATCCATTACGAAAAAGCATAAAGTCGGCGATGGTGTTGGAGATACCGTAAATTTTAATTTGTCCAAGAGTGGAGCCCTTCATTTCATTGAAGGCGGAGGTGACTTCCATAAATCCACTTTTTAAATCTTGGAGGTAATCGATGGTTTCTTCTTGAAGGATCTTTTTAGCGTCGAATCCGCGATTCATATCGATCATTCCGGACTCTTCCATTTTTTGTTCCGAAAGAACCAAATCCTTGATCCATCCTAGCTTGTCCATATTACCCCCCAAAACAGAACCCATAGACAAAAGTGTCGATGCAACACATCATCTTTATCTTTTCGCGACCTACCTATGATGTCAATTTTTTTACCATGAGATTGCCTTTTTTTGGGGCTAAACAGGGGAAAAACACCGTTTTGACATTAAGTGCTATTGTCCTCTCCGAAGACACACATTAGACTTATAAGTCGTTGAATTTAAATAATTAACCTTTGAAGGGATTAACAATGAATCGAACATTTGTAACAGGATTAATTTCTCTAGCATTTCTTGCCTTAGCGGCTTGTGGTTCCAGTGAAAAGAAAGTGGAAGTGGGTGATGTTGAGTCTGATGGCAGCGTTGTTGCGAAGGACATCAACTTTGATCCATTGGGAAGTGATAGCGGAAATATCTCCGGTCTTAGCACTGTGAACTTTCCCTATGACAGTTCCACTCTAGGATCTGCGGCACGATCAGCTTTGACTGAAAACGCAAAGTGGATCAACGCAAACTCTGGTGTAACGATTCAGATCGAAGGTCACTGTGACTCTCGTGGTTCTGTTGAGTACAACTTAGCACTTGGTGAGCGTAGAGCTAAATCTGTGAAGAACTTTTTAGTGGGCCAGGGTGTTCCAGCTAACCGATTAACAATTATCAGCTATGGAAAAGAAAAGCCCATTGCTCAAGGTGATACTGAGTCAGTTTACGCGCAAAACCGTAGAGCTAACTTCGTTCCCCTTCCTAACTAATTTAGGTGAATCGTGATTAGAAGGTGGAGTATAGCCGTCCTATTTGTATTGACTGCCGGATGCGCAGGATCTCCACCTTTTGAAACTTACAGTATTGCTCAGGTGGCACTCGATGCCGCCCGTCGAGCCGACGCCAGTCAATATTCTCCAGGAAATTGGGCCAAAGCGGATGAAGCTTTTAATCGTGGTGAAATAGCTTATCGAGATCGAGACTTCGGAAGTGCAACTGAGTATTTTCAGAGAGCCACCATTTTTGCGGAGAAGGCTGAGAACATTTCTCGTATTAAGAAATTCCAATCAGGAGGAGTGCAGTGATGAGTCCATGGACAAAGTCTTTTGTTGTGATCCTTCTTTTTCTTTTATCTGCAGGCTGTTTAAGAACCAGAGCAGACATCCAAGCCGAAGACTCTAAGATGCAAGAGCTGCAACAGGAGAAGGCCACATTGACTCTTCAATTGCAAGAAATGCAAGAGGATATGAGAGGGATGATCGGTCGGATCGATGGTCTGGAAACTCAATTGCAAGACCAGCAGTCAAAAGAGCAGGAAGAGACCAAAGAAGCCGATAAGTTCAAATTGTTTGAAGAGGCTTTGTTGAGTATCGAAAAGCAATTGCGTGAGATTAAAGAAGAGGTCAAGAAGGTCCAAGAAGACATTCAAAACAACAAAAAAGCCATCGAGAAGAATCGGTTGGCGAAAGCGAAAAAAGCCAAAGAAAAGATTCCCAAGGGCAACTATGCCCGTGGGAGCTACTATTACAGTAAGAAGGACTGGCGAAAGGCCATTGGTGGCTTTCGTGAGTACCGCAAATTAAATCCCAATGGGCGTCGTTATTTAGATGCCACATTTAAAATCGGCGTGGCCTTTCACGAGCTCGGTATGAGCACTGAAGCAAAGGTGTTCTACGACGAAGTCATTGCAAAAAGCCCAAAAAGTAAAGAGGCCAAAAAAGCACGAATTCGCTTGCAAGCGCTCTCAAAATAGATAATTACATTGAATTATGCATAGAGTTATTTCCAGAGTCCTAGCCATAGAGACCAGCTGTGATGATACTTCCGTAGCCGTTGTAGAGGCGGGTGGTCGGGTCGTCCATGTGTTGTCTGCCAATCAAGACCGTAAGCACCGTGTGTTTGGCGGAGTGGTGCCTGAGATCGCAGGCAGAACGCATATAGAAATGATGATTCCTTTGATTGAGGAGTGTTTGCAGCTCTCAGGAATGGGTTGGGCGGACATAGATGGCATTGCTGTAACAAACAGACCCGGATTGGTGGGATCACTTATCGTCGGCGTGGTGACAGCGAAGAGTTTAAGTTTAGCTTTAAATAAACCATTGATTGGGGTGAATCACCTTGAGGCTCATTTACTCGCGCCGTTTTTAAAAGATGAGACCTACCAGCCACCCGCGGACTTCACCTATCCCTTTATAGCTTTAGCTATATCGGGGGGACACACCCACCTGTATCATGTGACTGGGTTGGGTGAATATAAGATCTTAGGCATGACTCGTGATGATGCTGCTGGTGAGGCTTTTGATAAGTTTGCAAAGTTGGCTGGCCTTGGGTTTCCGGGTGGGGTGCGCGTGGACAAGACGGCGCAAGACTCCGGTGATCCGATGAAGTATGATTTTCCGCGGGCGTTAATTCACGAACCCAATTATGACTTTAGTTTTTCCGGTTTAAAAGCGAGTGCGCAGCGATTGCTGCAGTCCATGGAAAAAGAAGAGATCAAAAAAGAGCTTCCTGATCTTTGTGCGAGTTTTCAAGAAGCCATAGTGGACGTTTTAATTAAAAAATCTGAGCGGGCATTAAAAGAACTCAATTTAGATAAAGTGGTATTTACTGGTGGTGTGAGTGCGAACTCTCGATTGCGACAAAGAGTAGAACAGTGGGCGGGTAAAAAAGGATTTCAAGCGGTCATCCCACCCATCCGATATTGCACAGACAATGCGGCAATGGTGGGCTATGTGGGCATTGAAAGATTGATCGCAGGAGAGTCCGACGATCAAAGCTTAGCCCCTTCACCGCGGGTGTATGAAAAGGATTTTCAAATTGGCACTGACTCCTAGGGAAAAATACAAACAGCGTTTGCAGGAGTTGCAAGCCAGTCCAAAGCGGTCTTTGGGTCAGAACTTTCTCATCGAGATGGTTGTGATTGAGCGGATCATCGAAGCGGCGGGGCAGTTTTCCGTAAACAACCTTATAGAGATTGGTCCTGGCTTGGGAGCGCTGACAGAGTCTTTAGATGAAATGGCTGACGACTTGACGCTCATTGAACTGGACAAAGAGTTTAGTGAGATGTGGCGCCAGCAGGGCATGAATTTAATTGAGAAGGATGCTTTACGTTTGGACTGGGAGGAGCTGGTTGGGGGAAAGGAAACCCTGCTTGTAAGCAATCTGCCGTATCAGATTTCCTCCAGCATAGTGATGGATCGCAGTGTGGGGCCGGATTCTATTTTGGGGTGTGTGTTCATGTTCCAAAAAGAGGTGGCCGAGCGAATTATGGCTCCTCAAGGGTCAAAGCAATATGGATTGCTGTCTGTTATGGCGCAGAGCTTTTGGGATATTCATAAGGTGGTGGATGCGGGACCGGGGTGTTTTTATCCGGCGCCTAAGGTGTCTAGCCGGGTGCTGTCTTTTCGGAGAAAAAAGCCTGAGGCGTATTTGGAAACCCAGTCTCAGAGAAAATCTTTTTTAAAATACCTGAAGGCGGGCTTTGCCCAGCGTAGAAAGTTTTTGATAAAAAACCTTTTAGCCTTGGGAATTGACCGACCCACCCTTGAAAAAGAGTTCAAGGTGCTAGATATTGATGTGAAGGCGCGCGCCGAAGAACTGAGCGTGAGCCAGTGGCAGCAGCTGTTTTATCAATTGTTAGGGTCTTGATCGTGGGAATTAAAATCATTGCAGACAATAGAAAAGCAAGACATGATTTTTCGGTGATTGATACTTATGAGGCTGGCTTGGAGTTGTGGGGGAGTGAAGTGAAGTCCCTGCGTGATGGGCAGTGCAACCTCAAGGATTCCTATATATCTTTTAGAAACAACGAGGCCTTTTTGCAAAGTGCTCATATTGCTATTTATAACCCGAGCTCTTACAACAACCATGAGCCGGAACGATTGAGAAAGCTTTTACTTCACCGGCACGAGTTGGATCGTCTCTCCGCACAGATGCGAGAGAAGGGGTACTCGTTAATTCCCCTGAAGTTGTATTTTAAAAAAGGTAAGGTGAAGCTGGAGATCGCGTTGGCCAAAGGTAAAACCAAAGGTGATAAGCGCCAGTCCATCAAATCCAAAGATGCTAAACGCCAATTAGACCAAGCCAAACGCCGCTCCCGTTAGGTTAAGTGCCAGGCACCTAACTAAACTCTACTCCACATAAACATCGATATTTTCAAGCAGATCATTGGCATTACAAACCATTTTAGGCCAGTAGTTAAAATACTTGTTTCGAAGAAACTTTTTAAATCGAAATAGGTCGAAGCTGGGGCCGGATGTATCTATGAGTAACTGGGGAATCTCTGAGCGGAGAAAGTGGTATTCTGGGGCAAGGGTCGCAGCCTCTGCTAAACATTTAAGGTTCATCATGGTTACATGTACAATAAGATCTTTATTAGTGATGTTTGAAGGTAGTCCATAGGCTTGTTTAATGGAGTCAGCAGAGTATACATGAAAGTAGTCCGAGGAGAAATGGTAATGATCTATGGCAATTTTTTTTAAGTGGGGCATAGCGGTGAACAAACTTTTAAAAGCCTCCTTACCAATTTGAGAATAGAGCTCTTCCGCTTTATCTAAGGACTGGATAGCGTCTAAAAAGGTTTGAATAATTTGGGGGTCATCTAAATCCATTCGGACATAGTGCCTTGTTTGCCAGGGAATAAAGGGCAAACGAGCTGGGTCAATATGTTGAACAATTGAGGAGTATTCTTTAACTACGACCAACTGTCGGTTCGGGTAGTGAATCTGTATTGGTGTTTTTTCAGTTTTCAACTCAATGGATTCGCCGATCTTAGGGATTTGATTGAGTTTTATAGGAGAGTGCTCAACGAGTTGATCTGCCACTGAGATGGTATGAGTTTCTTTTTTTATCTCAAAATCTATTGTTTTATAGGATATGAAGTGGCCATTTTTAAATTGAATTATATTGCTGCTATCGGTTTGGTACTCTTTGCGAAGCTCCATACTGGAGTTCACCCAAAGGATTTCATCTCCCCAAGCACGGATATACCGGCTAGCGGTCTTCAACAGCGAGGCCTGCACGTCAGGGCTGGCTTCTCCATCAAGAGCTTTGTGTAAATTTGTTTGGGCAATAACATCTTCTTCTAGTTCTTTCGATTGAGACCCTGTGGTTTTCATGTCCTCTAGTTGTAGTTGCAGTTTTTTCAGGGAGTCTTTGCTATAGTAGGGGACTTCTATCCAGTATCCGTCCAAAGCGATATTTTCTTTTTGATTATCGAGCAATGTTTTCTTTGAACTTGAGGGTTTACACCCAAGTAGGCTTGTCACTACTACTAGTGAAAGAGCGATCCATTTTAAATGCATATCAATTCCTTTAAAAGCGGCTCTGTCGGAGAGGGGAGATTCTGCGCCAGCTTATTCCATTATTTTTTAAACGCAGGCACAATAGCACGCTCAATAAATGGATAGGGATTAAATGGAACTTTTGAAAATATATAAAGAACTGTCTACTAGTTTTACACTCAAGGGGATCCTAGGTAACTTCCTGGCACCTAATATCCCAACATCGGATCACTGGAAAACAAGAGGTCGAAATACTGCTTTTTCTCTTCACAGTTTTCTGTTTCCCAGCAAGATTTGGTTCTAGAGAGTTCTTGGTCTCTCTTTTTTACAACGTATTCAGGGCATACTCGGTTTTTTATGCAAAAGTAATAGCTCGCAAATGAGTCTGCAAAATCCTCTGAAAAACTCGAGACCGAATAAGGCGTGGGGAAATTTGATTGAGCTAATGTTTGAAAAAAACCTAGCATGGATGAGTTTGGCAGTTCAGGCTCTTTATAAAAAGAGAGCTTACCGTAATAAGGTAGAAGTGGTTTCAATTTAGGGACATACTTTTTTCGGGATAAATCCGTTTTCCAAGAGAGTGACATATACTTGTAATCACTAATGTCATTTATAGTTTTAGCGTTCCAATGGGGATGGTGTTTCCAGTTTGCAGAAATAACATGAGCTAACTCATGTACTAAAATATACTCTAAGGTTTTAGAGGAAGTTTTTTCTGTTTCTGAAGTGAAGCGAACTGAAAGAGCTAACTCTCCCGGCTTAAACGGCATAGCTTCTCTTTTGCTAAACCATGTGTCCAAGGGGTCTTTTAGATAGTTCATATCCACTATTATAAATGCGCCAGCCACTTTACCCATTTTGTCGTATACAATCTCAGTGTAGCCAGTAGTGCCAAGTCCTGTAACGGGGAAAACCCCTAATAGTTTGAAGGAGTAGAGTTGGTGTAGTGTTTTTGGGAGGTTTTCAAATACAGAATCTACAACCTCAATGATTTTCGGATCCCCGGAGGGGGCAACCACAGATTTAATGCCGTAGAGTTTGTTATCAAGATTAATGTAATCCAATACATATTCGTTGGCCTCGCGAACAGCCTTACCCTCTAGTTTGTACTCTTCCCAAAACTCAATGGTTCTGATGGGATGGCTATCGAGCCTCTTAGATAACTGTGCTCTGTTTTTTTCTCTAATTGCAGATTTTAGATAAAGGACACCACCCAAGAGTAGCGAAATTATTACTATAATTCTGAGGTATTTTATTTTTCCTCCTCTGCTATTTTAGCTTCAGCAGTCCAACTAAAGGGAAGTTCTATGGAGCAAAGTTCCCACTAGATATTGATATAAATAACAGGAATTGGTAAATATATAATGGAGCTGAAGTAAAAAGGAAAAGGACGATGGAGCATAGGTTCATCCTATATCCTGAATTGTTATTACTTCGAAAATTTTTTTTCAATCTAATTACCAAATAACTTAAGAAGCATATATTCAATATTCCCAAGAAATAGATATACCGTAAGAGAAAATAATTTACGATAAGTGCAAAAATACCCAGAACTAAAAGTGTAAGATCAATTTTTTTATTCATTTTTTCCCTCGAAAATGAATTCCTATCCTTCAAATATACTTTTCAATAATTGCTGCTAAAAACATAAAGAAAAATGCAGAAAAAAGCCAAAATAGATTTGTTCGAGACTTCTTTACGACAAAATATTTTCTAAATGGAGTGAACTTTAAAAAAAATCCGAAATAGTTCGCTACACCCATAAAAAATGAGAGAACAAATAGGATAAGAGAAATGTACCAAAATATTATCATTCAAATAATCCAGGGCAAAAAAACACCTTTTAAGGAGTCTATTATTTTTTATTGCGGTACCGCAATGCTTAAAAGCGACGGTACTCCAACTACACTTCTAAGAATGCATGGCAGTATCCTACGGCCATAAGCAAATATCCAATGACATATGTCCTTCTCATGGTTTTAGTCATTTTTGAGAATGCACCTTGACCAAAACTGAGTAAATGTCCTTTTCGTACTATCGACACTTTCGCGCGAATAACACAAATAGCACCGACCACTAGTATTACCCCACCGATTGGCCTAGATGCTCCATGAATGGCATAGTGGAAAATTCCACTAAGGATAAGAGCTATCCAAAAAAAACTTATAAATAATTCATAAGCTGCTTTCAGAGCTGAATCACCAGTATAAAATTTCCGTCTCCACAGTGAAAAAGGTGCGGACCGACTTTTGGGACTAAGAGCATCAAACGCACCGAGTCCCAAAAGTCGGTCCGCACCTCAAAACAAAACTACTATCTAAAAATCCAATGATTTAAACTAACCCAAAACCAGCACAATAAGGGTATCCAAATATAGTTTAGGAGTAGAGAGAAAAAAGGTCTAACACTTTCTGGTCCGTAAAGTTCACCAATTGTTAAGCCAAAGGAAAAAAACAAAGTAAGGAGCAGCAATTGAATACCGATTGCACCACTAAGGCATATATATTTTGTAGCAAGATTTGAAACGTTTTCCTTTGTCGCTTTTCTGAAAATAAAAATTGCAAATAAAAAAGAAATTAGAATTCCTATTATGTCTTCAGTGAAAATACTAGGTAACGACCTGCCTTTATTGCTAAATAGAATAAACGTATCGCTTCCTAAAAATTCATAAAAGAACAATTGGATACATATAAAAATAGAAATCAGCCCATTTCCGACTGAGTTTTCAGTTATTCTTCTTGATACCATCTTAGGACTAAAAAATATTTTTAATTCCAATACTATATTCCTTATCCAATAACTACCTAGAAAAGGTGCGGACCGACTTTTGGGACTAAGAGCATCAAACGCACCTTACTAAGCCGAGATCTCATTTGAGGTATTAGAAGGGTCGTGATTTTTTAGTTGGGTGAGATTGTCTTCGGCAATATTGAGTTGCTGTTTCTTCTCACTGATCATTTCCTGTAGGGCAAAGAAGGAGTCCCGGTCCGCCGGGTCTACATGGATTTTCTCAAGCTTTTTTAAGTCTCTTGAAATGGCCTTTTGAAAAGAATGATAAAAGTAATTATAAGCATCCACTAAATCTTGAAACTCATCCGTGTCGCGAATACGAACGGGTCTATCAAACCAGCGACCTCTTGAAAGATTGCGCAAATGATTTGTTATAATATGTATTGGCGCGATGATTTTAGCAGTCACCTTTAAACCTAATATAAAAAAGAAAGCGCCAACAGCGACAAAGGTTCCCGAGGCTATTAAAATCAGACCACCATATTCCCTGTCTAAGTGGCGAACCATATTAGGTGCATACTCGTAGGCAATGTCGGTAAAGATTTTGTAGTTCTCATTGAGAAAGTAAAAAGAAGGGATAAAAACACAAGCAATCGCAAGTAGTACAATCCCAGAAACAAAAAAAGTGTATTTTAGTTGAAACCCCTGATCGATGAATCGAGTCTGCCGGGATTGGTAAGACGATGGTTTAACTTTATCAAGCGGAATGGGATGTAACATACTACTAGGATATCGCTGATTGTTTTTTCACCAAAGCTCTTCTATCATTGGAATAAGAACTCTCATCATAGGTCAGTCGGCAATTATTGCCCTGAAAATAGAGGTAGCCCTTGAGAACTTACTGGATAAAATTCATCTCGCCTTTGGTCCTGTTATTTATGTTATCCGGATGCACGGTTAAAACAGTGCGCTCCGCCGATGAAGACACTTCCCAAGGCGTAGAGTCCGTGACCAGTGAATACTCCATTGCTGAAGATAGATCTGAGTTGGAAAAGTTACGAGCGGAAGTACCTGAGCCTATAAAGCAAGACAATGACGACCTGGCCACGATTTTAAAATATTTTAACGATGGTAAAAACAGAACTCCGAGCGAGATTCGCTCCAAATTTGAACGGCGAGTGAGGCGAGTTCGTGATCGCTTTCGTAAAGATCACCGTAAAGAGAGAGAGCAGTTTACAAAGCAGGAGCGGAAAAAGAGAGACACCTTTCTTAAAAACCTAAAGTCGGAGCGGGATAAGTTCACTCGGCAGCAAACTGGCCGTGAGGAGCGCAAGTACTTTTTTGACGAACAATCCACTCAGAGAAAATCGTTTTTTGCGGACGAACGTGATCGGCGAAAAGACTTTGAATCCAGGGCTAAAGAGAAGTCCAATGAGTTTAACTCTTACGTAAAGGAAACTCGTCGTGAGTTTTTTGATCTCTATTCCGCTTACAGTAAAGCCTACTATGAGAGAAAAACCTTAGATCGTAAAAAGAAACAGATTCAGAAAAAAAATCGGATGAATCAGATGAACCAAAACTTTAATAATACGGGTGGCACTGGTGGAGCAGCCGGGAATTCGGTTTTGGAAGAGTTTCAGCAGATGGAACAAATGCCGGGACAAAAACTTTCTCCCGGCGATCAATAACATGCCCGGTGGGCTAATTATCTTAATTTAAATTTTACTACGATAGGGAAGTGATCTGAAAACCCGAGCTCGCTTTCCGTCAACGTATTGAAATTGTAGCGTAAAGGCACCCGTTGCTTGGATGGGTAATAGTCGCTGTCTCGACTGCGATATCGCACCTCTCGGGTGTTTTCAGGTGTACCGACAATTCGATAAGTGTTTGGGATCACGCTTAAGCCAGCGGTGTCGCGAAGGTTATGCGAGATAAAGAAGCGATCAAACCTTTGGTACTTACCTTTTGCGCTATACCAATAAGTGCCTGGAGGCATATATAGGGTCATGTTGTTGCTGGAGTCCTCAGACAATGTTTGTACATCAAAGAGATAGTTATCCCAGTAAGGGGAGTTTAAAACGTTGTGAAAGGCATTGGGGACCTCATGTCTTAAAGTATTAAAGTCTCCCATAACTAAAACGTGATATTTGCTGCGGCCGATCTCCTGTGTCTCACGGTCGATAAATTCAGAGAGTGCGTTAGCTGCGGACATGCGTGCGATAGGGCCGGAAGCCTGTGACGGCCAGTGGTTTACATAGACACCGATCACATTTGAAGAGGTGCCCACTTTGGGCTGAAAGTGTACCTTTAAGATGTTTCTGGTTTCAAAACCCACTTGCTCGGTGATGTCCAATTCTTCGTGGTTCAAATACCTTAACTTGTCCTCTTTATAGAGAAGGGCTACATCGATTCCGCGTTTGTCGGGACTGTTTGTAATTACAAAGGCATCGTAGCCTAATGCTCTTTGTAGCATTCCGGCCACGTTGGCATTTTCTATTTCTTGAACGGCGAGAAGGTCAGGTAAGTCACCTTGCATCTCTACGACCTTTTTAATCTGAGCGATTTTGGCTACAACCTTTTCGTCGGTCCAATCTGTATTGAGGCATTCTTCTCTATAATAAGATCGTGAAAGTCTTTGGCAATTGATCACTTTCCCGCGGTAGCTCAGTGGGAGGAAGGTGTGATCTAATTTTCCGGAGTCATGTTGGGCATCAAAAAGGTTCAGCACATTATAAGACATGACCTTGATTTCTGATGAAGAGGTGTCTTGCTTGATGCTTCTGCGGGCGAGGCTGCTGTCATTAACATCCGATTCCGCGCTGGCCTGAAAGGTTGAAAACAAAACGAATACCGCTAAAAGCCTAAACAGCTTATTAGTGACTGACCCCATATCCCCCCCTAGATGTCGTACTAAAGACTAGTTAAAAAACTGTATCATGGGGTTCAGGTAGAGCAAGGATTACACGGTTATTTTTTCACTGACCGCTTGCGTTGTGTTGTTTTTTTGTGAGAACCGCCCTTACGAGGTTTTCTTTTTGAGGATTGTTTATTAGGCCCGGACGGCCTTTCAGCGTTGACCTTTTTTTCAGCAAATATTTTGTTCAGATCTTTGGCAGTGAGTTCTTTAAACTGACCAATTCTTAAACGACCTAATCTTAAATTCCCAATAGCCACACGTTGAAGCTTTTTAACGTCAAAGCCCAGTTTGCCGAACATCTTACGGATCTGGCGGTTTTTACCTTCATTGATAGTGATCTGCACCCAACCGTATTTATCACTGGAGCCATGTTGAATACGTTTTACCTCTAAGGCCTTCACCTTGCCGCCTTTTTCGATGGTGACTCCATGTAAAAGTCGATCGAGCTGCTCGGCTGTGGGCTGCCCATCCAGCTTAGCAATGTAGGTTTTTGGAACTTTAGATTTGGGATTTGAGACCTGATTGGCAAAGTCGCCATCGTTAGTTAACAGCAATAGCCCTTCAGTGGCCCAGTCTAGACGTCCAACAGGAAACAATCGAATTTTAGATCTTTTAAAATAATCCATCACCGAACGTCGGTCTTCGGGGTCGGAGGTGGTGGTGACCACGTTCTTTGGTTTGTTAAAAGCTATGTAAGCCATCTCAGTAGGAGGGTTTACTTTTTTACCTCGTACGGTGATGGAGTCCTCATAAGGGTCTACGCGTACACCCATTTCGCGACAGATTTTGCCATTCAGGCGAACGTAACCTTCTTTTATGAGATCGTCGGCTTTACGGCGAGAGGTGACCCCAGCGTCGGCTAGGTATTTGTTAAGTCGGATGAGGGTCGGTTTTTCAGATCGTGCCATTGCCAGCTCTTTGGTTCTTGAGAGTTTTCTTTCATTAACGCTAATTCAAGCTGGGATAACAGAAGGTGAAGGTACTTGTCATTGGGAAAAAGGTTTTGCAGAGCAAATTGCCCTTGATGAAAGGCTTTGGCTGCAAAAGGGCCGGCTCCAGCCGTATTGTGAGTCAACATTTGGGTGGCTTTATCTAAAAGGCGGACCAAGTTTTGGTACTCTGGATCCGTTGTGGTGCTGACATAATTACTTTCAAGGCTTTTTAAAGTTCTATAAATCTCCGGAAGCTCCGAAAAGGATCGAAACTGCACAGGATGGGCTTTCTGCATGCTGTAGCCTCGGAGGTAGCATCCGTAAAAAATTTGATTGGAATTAAAGTAAAACTGAGTGTGTGGGTTGATCTCAATAAACTGACCCGTATTACCTATAAAATCTAAGTTTAGATCGTAAGTCAGTTGAGTGACCGGATTCATGGGGACGAGTTCGCCCTTTTTTAAATACCAAGTATTAGAAAATACATTCACCCGAATGCGTTCTTTGCCTTTAATCAATGAGGCTTGACGGCCATCGGAGAGGGCAATCACGCGATATTCAATGTCTTCCGATTGGGAGTAATGGCGTTCAAGAAATCGTTCCAAACACTCATGTTGATTATCCCGTGAATCCACCTGAATAAGCTGCCACTGATCGGCATGAGCCACTTCTTCCGGTTCAAACTGGAGAGCGGCTTTGCGGCCAAACCGCATAAGTAGATCTTTAAACTGCTCTGTGAGTTGCGGGATATTGGCTTGCCAATGGGAATAGCGTAAGGCCGTTAAATAAAACTGTTCGATGTCCGAGGCTGAAAGTTCTTTCTTGGGCGAAAGATAAGTGGAAAAGAAATTGTAAATGGTAAATCTTTGAGCATTTTTTTGCTCATCGGTTTGCTCTAAAAACTTAACGAATTGATTTACATTGCAGCCCATAAAATAACGATATTCAGTAAAAGGGGGCATCGTCACCTAAAAAAGCGATTAATCTTTTAACCCTTGAATTTAATTGCGTTTTGACAAATCAGGTTGTTAGAATAAAGTGCTTTTAAACAGAGCAGCAAGCCAACACAGCCTGCCGACTCAAAAATGAGCTCTGAAAGTAGGGGGGAATATGCCTAGGGAATTAAGTCCTGCGTTATTTGGCAGGCCACAAAAACCGGAAGCAATGGAAGAATCCCATGAACCAATGATGCCAACATCTCCAGCTAACGAGATGCCAATGAGCCCACCGGTTCATCCACCACAGCAGATGGATTCTGTTGAGGCCCAAGTTTTTTCAGCCCAGTTAGAAGGTTTGAAAGAGCGCATTCATAAGATGACTCAAAAAATAGAGGCTTTGGAGTTAAAGAGCCGATCCGATGAAGGTCAATCCATGCACAAGACGGAGCGAGTTCAGTCCTCCATTAAGCATATGGAGTCCATCATTCGAACCCATGTGGGTGACGTCAATGGAAAGTTTGCTCAAGTGGCCAGTCGCCTCAATCAGCAAAAAGTAAATGAAGCTAAAATTGAACAGATGCTCGATCGTCATGCTCAAGTGGTACAGACCTTTGAAACAAAGTTGCTGGGTCTGCAAAAAGTGATTTCCGAGCAAGAGCTTTTGTTAATGAATTATAAATCCGAATTAGAGGCCGCTCGCCGCCGTAAATAGTAAACCGTCCATTGGGATTTTTAACCGACGTGAGGGGAATTGGGTAAATGTTAAAAGCTATTCCTTTTTTCGTGTTGGTGTCTTTTTTAATTTCAACCGCAGAGGCAAAAATGGATTCTTCTAAGGTCAAATTGTCCATTGAGTTTAGTCAAGAGGGTGGACAACCTACCTTGTCCTACTCGATTCATAATGGATTGGATAAAGCCATTAAGGTCATCAACGATACGGGCTTGTACAATCATTCCGGTTTGGAAATCAAAAAGGATGGACAAGCGGTTTCGTTTTCTGACCTGACCCATGTGGCTTCGAATCCCATTCACGCCACCTATGTGAAGGAATCCAACTTGCTTGCGATTCCTCCAGGGGAGACGGTTAAAGTTAAGGACGCGATCTTTGCCAAAGACGATGATTCAAAGTTCAATTTAACTTGGGGTCCAATGGTTTATATAGATTTATCAGGAGAGTATGAGTTACAGATCACAACTCGAGAAATCGAGCCCAAGTATTACTCGGACGGTCAGTGGCTGGAAGACTCTTCTATTTTTCCATCGAGTCTAAAATCCGACACCATTAAAATTCAGTTGTAGGGTTTCTTAAAATATAGCTTAAAGCCGAAAAGAGGTCTCTTATATGTTGGCTAGATCAAGAGGCCTCAACTTGGCAGGAAATCTAATCTTTTGGGACTATTGTGTAATATCGCAAAATATCGATAGGACGCCTCATTAAAGGAGAGTCTTCGAAATATTGAAAAATATATTGAAGCTCCCTATTGTTATTGCGAGTGATCTCTAAGCGTTTAAAGATTTGCATTGGTCCGCTGTCAGCAAATTGATAGACGGTTTGATTATGTGTCCAAACTACAGAGCCATCTTCGTAGTCTTGAATTTGACCTTTATAGGTGTTTCGGCCTTCGCTGAAGTCGTACTCAGAGATCGCGTGCCCTAGTGAAGATCCTGGATGTTTGATTTCAAAAAGCCTTAGTGTGTCCTCATCGTATTCAATTGAGATCTCGCTCAAACCACAGTTGAGGTCATCAATCACGCCATTTCTTTGACATGTCTGAGAGGTGACTTCATATTTGCCTAAGTAAGTTTCAAAGTTAGATCCAGCAATAGCCGGAATAATAGAAAAATTGATTAATAGTGTTAAGAATATCTTCATTGTATACCTCCAATTTGAACTGAGGTTACATTGGATTTTTTCAAAGTAAACGTGCTCCAGGAACTTTGGAGCGGAAAAGGATAGGTATGAAGCTCGATCCACAGCAGTTTATGATTCGAGAATTAAAGGCGGAGTTTGAGCAAAAGTGTCTTGTAAACGATCGCTTTTCCTTGCGGGCATTTGCGGTGAAACTTTCAGTGAGTAGCTCGACAATTTCCGAAATGTTGAATGGCAAACGAAAGATCACTTTTGAGAAAGCTCACCAGTTTGGAAAGTCTTTAGGTTGGAGTTCTGAGAAGATGGAAATGCTAGAGAAAGTGTTCTCTAAAAAAACTGGACTTAAAGAATTAGATAAATTTGAAAGAAATGACCTCCAAGAAAATATCTTAAAAGAGTCAGAATTCAAATTTATGTATGACTGGAGGTATTTTGCGATTCTTGCTTGCCTAAGATTGAAAGGAATTCATTCCACGAACGAGGATATTGCGAATAAACTGAATATCGAAACTGGAGTTGTTAAAAATTTAGTAGAAGAATTAGAAGAGTCTGGGTTTGTTAAAGTTTCTGTCACCGGAGAAATTGTAGATTTAAAAAAGACTTTTAGAACACCTGATGAGTATCCTGAAAAGCTTCATCAAAATAGGATTAGAAGTGGATCCCAGGCTTTATTTGAATGCTTAGTGAATGGGGACTCGGATTTTTTTGGCGCTTATTCCACTTTGTCCGTTGATGTTGATAGATTAGATGAAGCAAAGTTGATGGCTGAAGATTTTGTGAAGAAATTAAGTATATTCCTCTCCTCGAGTGATAAGAAAACGAAAGTGATGGAATTAAACGTGAATCTATTTTCTAGATCCAATTAGGGGAATTGTGCCTCTACTGAAGGGCTTTTTGCATTCGTTCAGAAAAGGGTTGAGCTTCTTCGAAGCCAGTGAGTGTGAGTTCGGGACGGTGATTACCGTCCTTACCATAAAACACTAAATGGGGAAGACCCAAGATATCGTACTTCTCTTGCAGGGCCATAAACCCTTCTGTGGAAGCGTCGGTGGCATCAAACTTTAAAAATACAAATTGATCTTTCATGGCTTGTACTTCCGGTTGAGGGAAAGTCTTTTTCTCAAGCTCAATACATGCGGCACACCAGTCCGCCCAAAAATCTATAATCACGGCTTTACCGTCTTTGGCGGCAGCGAGGAGTTTTTCTTCGGAGTAGGTTTCAAAGAGAGCGGATTCCTTTTGCTCGGTGGGGGCAATGTATCGGGTATAAAGGGGCTCCAGGTAAAACAATCCCAAACCAATCATAATAACGCCAAACCCTTGCTTCACTCGAACCATCCACATACCCGATTTGGGTAAATGATGGATAAGAGAGGAGAAGGTCCCAAGAACTAAAAAGATCAGCCCAAGCCCATAGGCAAAAGTAAGTAAAAGTGCAAAACCTAAAACCATATCTTGGGTTTGAGCCACAAAGGCTAAAATAGCGACTAAGACCGGTCCCACACAAGGTGAGGCAATGATGCCTGCAAATAGACCGGCGCCAAAGGCACCTTTATAGCCTTGGCCTGTACCCACATTACGCATACGATCTCTAATAAATCGAGGCACCTCCATATCAAACGCACCGAACATACTAGCTGCCATAATAAAAAAGATAGTAGCAATGGCAATGGTGACGAGTGGGTGCCCGAGATAAGAACCAAACACCGCTCCGGAGCTGGCCACAAACAATCCAAGTAAAGAGTAAATGAGGGCGATACCGGTGACGTAAACAAAGCTTAACATGAAGCCCTGCAGTCGAGTTTTCCCCTCAGTGCCGTGGCCAATCACAGCCAAAGTCATAGGGATCACTGGGAACACACACGGAGTGAAGCTAGTTAATACACCACTAAAAAAGATGGCAATAAAAATCCCAAACAGACCGAGCGTCTTCACTTGCTCAAACAGCCAATTCCCTTCTAGGTTAAGTTCACTCAAGCTGTCTGGAGCTTCGGCAGTAGTTTCGCCGTAGGCAGAAACGATTTCAATGGAAACGGGTATGTCTAATTTTTTAGGGAGTAGACAGTACTCATCGGTGCAGGCCTGAAAGGTGAGAATAATTGGTAGGGTCTGCTTACCGGTGGAGTAATCGGCGGCCACCTCAATGGGGGCTCTGAGAGCACCATGACCTTCAATACCCTTTTTTACTTTTTTAGTATGTACATCGTTAAACTGGATTTCGTTTTCGACGGAAAATTCACCAATTCTTATTTGATCGGGATTCTTAGAGCTGATCAAAAACTGATCTGAATAAGCTCGGTGAGGAGGGTCCAAGGTGAGATCTAGAATAAGAGTGGTATTGGCCCCTGCAGGAAGGGGAGTGTTGACGACATAACCCTTTGCGCGCAAGGGGTTGGGATTGATGGGTCCCGACCAAGCCGCGAAGCTAAAAAACAGACTAAAAAGGATTAAAATCGCCGATTGAATCATTACTTTTATAATACCTCAGTCTAGTTCAAAAGTTACATATAAAAGTGTCTTAACGGATGCATCTTCTCTTCAGTTAAATGCAGGACTTAAGGCCCTCGTCATAAGGTCTTAAAAGCCGCACAAATCACCGAGAACACTGAACTTGCAATTCGAGACACCGATAAGGTCTTTAGGAGAAAGCATATGGGAATTGTAGGCGCAATCGTCGTTTTATTCTGTGTATTTGGAGGCTTCGTTTTTGCTGGAGGACACTTGCATGTGATCTGGCAGCCTTTTGAAGTTTTAATCATTGGTGGAGCCGCATTGGGAGGGTTTATTATAGCCAACCCTATTCCGCGAATTACACTCACTATGAAAATGGCCACCAAGGCTATTTTTGGAAAGCCGTATAATAAACAGGCCTATGTTGAGTTATTGCAAATGATGTTTCGTTTGTTTCAGATCTTTAGAAAAGATGGTCCTCAAGCTGTGGAAAAACACATTGAAGAGCCTCAGAGCAGTGAAATCTTTAAAGCTTATCCGTCCTTTATGAAGAATCACCATGCCGTTGATTTTCTGTGCGACACCATGAAGATAACGCTATCAGCAGATTTATCACAATATGATGTGGATGATTTATTAGATGTGGATATTAAGTCCGCCCATGAAGAGGAACACGGAGCTCAACATGCTGTGGCTTCAGTAGGGGATTCTCTACCGGGTCTCGGGATTGTTGCCGCCGTACTCGGGATTGTGCATACGATGGATTACCTTGATCAAGGTGTACAAACCATCGGTGGACTCGTGGCCGCGGCCCTTGTGGGAACATTTTTAGGGGTTTTAGCCTGTTATGGTTTTGTGGCTCCATTAGCGTCAAAAATGGGAGCGGATATCGAAAATGAAGGCCGCTATATGCAAGTGATTAAAGCGGCATTGGTAGCGTTGCAACGTGGTGCGCCTCCTCTAGTGTGTGTTGAGTTTGCAAGACGAACTATTTATCCGGGTGAGCGACCTACGTTTGAAGAAATGGACGCGGCCTCAAAAGAAACCAAAGCAGCGGCTTAATAGGGAGCAGGGATGGCCGAACGGGAACCAGTTATTGTCATAAAAAAAATAACGGTACAGGCGGCAGGACACCATGGTGGGTCCTGGAAGGTGGCCTTTGCCGACTTTATGACAGCCCTAATGGCCTTCTTTTTGGTGATGTGGCTGGTGGGTCAATCTGAAGAAGTTAAAAAGAACGTGGCTGATCACTTTTCCACGCCCAGTATTATTGAATACAATTTTTCTAACTATGGTGTAGAGCTAACGCTAGAAAAACTATTTTTAGATCTCATCAACGAGCCTCTTAAGTTTTTCCAGCAATTCATTACTCCGGTAGATAAAACTCCCAATATTATGGCCATGGGTTCAAAGAAAATTGTCATGCACCACATTGCGGACCAACTGGGAGATGTAGCAGAGAGCGTACAGATTTATGGTAATTCGATTGATTTTGAAATTGAAGCTCATAAACTTTTTTTCCCAGGTACTGCACGGCCAAACAGTCAGTTCGTGAGCATTATGGGGCACGTTCAGGAGATTACAAGAGGGCTTGAAGATTCCAATTTGTTTTTACACTCCTTAGCTTACAATGAAGCCATGGACGATGGTAAGAGCTCAACAGCCACCAATGTGGCCGAAGAGAGATTGGATCTTATCTATAGAAAAATTGAAGTAGGATTAGAAAACGATTCGGTAGATATATTTGGTAAAGCTTCCGCAAAAGCTTTTAACAGAGCTCAGAATCAAGGGACTACTCCAGTGGGCAAAATTTCCTTCCGAATTAAGCAAAAGGAAATGCTAGCCGACGGTACCAAGCCTCGACCGCTTGAGGAGATGTTTGGTGAGAAAGATCAAAATATGGATGTCTATCAGAATTTTGTAAAGCAACTCACAGAATCCAAAACTAAAAATAAAAAATCTAAAAAACAATAGTTCGCTAAAGTACAGACTATATGAGGTCCACGAGATGAAACTTATCATTCTGAGACGTGAGTGTTGGAATTGTTTTAGAGTTTAGTCACACGTCTGAATATTAGACACTATTTTGTATCAAAAACTATCTATCGCATTTTGAGCGGCCTAACCTTTGCTTCATTAAGGGATACACCCGTTATCTTGTGGGGGGATTGCGATGGTAGTACTGAGTTTCGAAGAGATTCTTGTGATACTTGTTACAACTTGTTGTGTTCTATTTTTTATCTATATCAACACCAATCGCAGTCAAAGATCCACTCGAAAAAATGTTCGGAATTTGAAGCGGCGGCGTCGCCCTCATATTGTGGAAGATCCCTATTTTTCTAGAGAAAAAAGAAAATCAATTCGTGGACCTAGAGACTACGGCCCCAAAGTGATTGATCTCGGCGATTCATTTGAGTCGCGCGTAGAAATAGCGGCGAAGGCTGAGAAGAGATTAAAAAAGAATTTAATTCGTCCACTCGTAGAGGCTGTGACTACGCCCTCTATCTCTTTGTCCGGAGCAGGTACAAATAGTGCCATTGTCTTCACCGATGATGATGAATATTTTTAGCAGGACTAAGATTCCCTTTGAATCTTGCGTAATGCCCACCCGGGTATCTTTTTCATGTCATCAGTTATGGCGATAAAGGGTGGAATAAACAGCGCTGTTAAAATAGATCCAAAAGCAAGCCCCCATCCTAGCGCAAGTGCCAATGGTATAACAAAGGCATCTTCGCCACCAATTCCAATAAATTTCTGCATGTAACCACCGTAAGCAGTGGGAAACAAACCACTGATGGTGGTTGTGGTGGTTAAAACTATGGGGCGCAATCGCATGCCTGCAGTTTCAATGATAGACTCGGAAAGTCCTATGCCGCGCTCGCGTAGTTTATTTACAAAGTCGATGTAAACAATGGAATTATTCACAATAACCCCAGCCAGGGCGATGACCCCAAGCATAGCTAAAAAGCTAAATGGGCGATTATGTAAGAACATAGCAAAGGCTACTCCAATAAATCCGAGAGGAATGGAGGTTAAAATAAGGATTGGCTGAATTAGGCTTCTGAACGTTGCTATAAGTAAAAATAAAATAGATAAAAAAGCAAAGCCAAAGGCTCTGGCCAAAGATTTCATCGATTCGTCGGTATCTTCCGACTCTCCACCAAATGTAATTCCATAACCCGGACGGTCTTTGATCAATTCATCCAAATGGGGAGTGATTTTTGAAACCACTTCGTTGGCGGTAATTACATCGGTGTCCACTTCCGCCGAAATATTAATGATGCGGTCGTAGTCCACATGGGTGATCACATTTCGAGTGGGTACCTGGCGAAACTCAGAGACCTCATTAAGGTGAACCAGGTTGCCCTGGCGATTGCCGACTTTGATTGAATTGAGCTGGTCTAATATGGGCCCTTTATTGGTTTTTTGTTTTACTAAGATATCAATCTCTTCATCAAAGTTACGGACGGAGGAGGCTTTGATTCCAGCAAAAGCGGCTCTAACAGTTTGTGCAATGTCATTGGCTGTTAACCCGGCACTGGCAGCTTCATTTCTTAGCGGTAGAACTTGCCATTCATCTTTTCCCAGAATGTTCGAATCTCTAATGTCTTTAACACCAGTAAATTCCTCTAGTTTTTTACGAATCCCTTGAGCGACTTGGTTCATCTCATCAAAGTCTCGACCAGTGACGTTGATAGAAATGGAGCGACCTTGTGGAGGCCCTTCTTTTGCCACCTCAATATTGAGTTTACTGATGTTCGGCAGATCACCCACCTTTTTCCGAATCTCCTCCGATATTTCTCTTACATTTCTCTCTCTAGAGAACTTCGGCGTGAGTTCCACACGAATGTTGGCGTAGTTGGTTCCACGGCGGGTTAGGGGATCGTTCTGATCCTGTTGAATCAGCCCGATAATTGAAACCACATCGGTGATCTCATGTTCCGGTAACTCAGCAATGGCTTTTTCAATAGGAACAACATTCATGGCCATTTGTTCTAATGAAGTTCCCTTGGGGGACTCTGCTTGGATAAAAAAGTATTGCTCACCTTCTGAAGGAAACAGAACAAACTTACCCGTTACAGCTAGGAGCGCTCCTGTTAGGCCCAGTAGGGCAACAGCTCCGAGTGCCATTCTGTACTTTCGGTTTAAGCTCCAGGTCACATAGTTTTGGTATTTGGTAATGTACTTGTCGTACCACTTTTCCTGATTGGAACTGGATTTGGCTTTGTTGAGTATGGTTTTCGTGAATGGACCCACCCAGGACACAAAATGAGAAGGCATAATGACAAAGGCTTCAAATACGGAAAAGCCCAGTGCGATAATTACCATTAAGGGTATCTCAAAAATAAACTTACCCATGATACCCGTCATAAACAGCATGGGGCCAAATGCGCAGGCGGTAGTCATTACAGAAGCTACAACGGGTCCAAAAACCTCTTTAGCTCCATCCACAACAGCAGTAGTAATGTCTTTTTCCATTTCGATGTGGCGCCAGATGTTTTCAGACACCACAATGGCGTCATCCACCAGCATACCCAAAACGATAATAAGTCCAATCAGGCTCAAAAGATTTAATGAGCCACCCATGAGGCTGGCCACCGTGATAGCTGATAAAAGGGCAATGGGTATCCCAACGGAAACGATCAACGTGACTTGCCAAGGAAGAAACAGAGTGAGAACGATTAAGACCAGAACGAGCCCGAGGAGTAAGTTGGACGAGAGAGTTTTAAGTCGAGCGGACAGGAATTTGGACAGATCTCGAGAAAATCCAAACTTTAAAAAATCGGGATAGTCAGCAGACCATTCCTCAACATTGGATCGCAATTTATTAATTAAATCCAAAGCGTCGGCGTTGGACTTTTTACTGATAGTGAGATGTATGGATTTCTCACCTCTGGCTTTGTAAAGTACATTGGGGTCTTCGTAGCTTTGAACCACTTCAGCCACATCTTTAATTTTTGTTGAGAATCCAACATCATTGGCTCGGATGACCACATCTTCAATTTCTTCAACACTCTTAACTTCCGCCTCTGTTCGAATGAGAAGCTCAATATCCTTGTCGTTGTAACTGTCTCCTCCGGGAAGTGAGATATTATTGGCTCCTAGAGCTACACTGATCTCACCTAAGGAAACATTTTTTTGAGCCATAAGCTCTGGGTCGGCAATGACGTGATACTCTTGATCAAAGTATCCTTGCTTTACAACCTTTCCGACTTCTCGCATATTTGCGATTCGGTCGTACAGCAGTTGGGCATATTTTCTCAACTGAGTGTAGTCATCGGTTCCGCTGACCGTAACTTCTACAACAGGTTGAAGTGTGGACTCTACTTCTTGTATGACGGGGTCGGTAGCATCCTCAGGAAAACTATCCACAGCATCCACGGCATTACGAATATCTCTATTAGTTTTTGCAGAATCTCTAGCATCGGGATCTAGCTGAAGAATAACCACTCCCACAGACTCGGTGGCATTGGAGGTGACTTTTTTTATGCCGTCCACTTCGCGAATAGCTTCTTCGATGGGATTAATTATTAAATTTTCTATCTGCTCTGGGGAAGCGCCAGGGAGAGTGGTCCGAACTGTAGTGACATCGAAGTTTACATTAGGCCAAATATCTCGCCGAATTGAAAAAGTAGATATGATTCCGACCAAAAGAAGCATAACCGTGAGAAGGTTACCTAACAGGTGCTCAGTGGCAAAAAAATGAATGATTTTCCGCATATCTAGCTTCCTCCAAATTGAGCTCAGATATTAACTCCGACGGTCTATGGAGTCATCCATGGATTATTTTTATTGGTTTCTCGCGTAGGATGACATTGCGCTGAAATTCCACTAGTTTATAGCTCTTTTGAAAATGAACTATATATGGAGTTATAAGGCGTGTATTGGCGGGATCAAACTTGGATAGGATTCGATTTGGAAACCACGGGTAAATACCCGTTAACGGCTGAGATCTGTGAAATCGGTGCAGTGAAGTGGCGTGATGGTAAGGTGGTGGATGAATTCAGTCAGCTGGTTAAGCCCACTCGTCCCATGGGAGAAGAGGTTATTAAAATCCATAATATAACCAACGAAATGGTGGAAGACGCTCCCTCCATCGACCAAATCATTGGGGGGTTTAGGGAGTTTATTGGCGAGGATCTCTTGGTGGCCCATCATGCTCCTTTTGACATGGGATTTTTGTCTGTCGAGTTTGAAAAGTATGATTTGGGTTTGCCAAAACGCCCAGTGGTTTGCTCGAGTCTTTTTTCGAGAAATAATTTAAGTGGAGTGGAAAACTACCGGTTGCAAACTCTAGTGAGTCATTTTTCTTTAGAAGGGGGCCAAGCTCATAGAGCCACCGATGATGCTAGAGCCTGTTTAGAAGTGATGTTATTGCTTCTAGAGCAGAATAAAAATTCAGATCAACTCGATGTCGATCAGATCTATAAGTTACAAGGTCGAAAACTGAATTGGTTTGAATATTCGATCGCCTACCTTCGACAATTTGAAGCCACAATGGCGATTGTGGATAGCTTTGAACAAGAGAAATCCTTGGATATGGTTTACAAAGGTGGGTCCCGACCAGGAAAAACGCGCACAGTTTTCCCTGAGGGATTAGTGAGAAACCCCAATGGGGATTTTCTAGTAGCCAAAGATAAATTGGAAGACGAACAGCCTAAGCGTTTTTATCTGAGCCGAATCCAGGAAGCCAGCGTAGGTTCCCAGGACAATCCAAAACATTAAGATCTTTTTGACGAAATAAATTCTAATCCAATGATCTTATTCTCCCAGTCCTTATTCGGGATTGCTGGTGGGCTTGGGTGTGTCAGGATCAGGAGTGGTTTCCGGGGAGTCATCTACAGAAGATTGTAACCTTGGGTCTGAACTGCTGGTAAAGTCTTTGCCTAGTCTTTCGCGAACGTCTTCGGCTAATTCTTCGAGATGGCGGAACTCGTCACCGGTTCTAAGTTTAAATGGGCGATCTTTACCAGCCAATAGATCATCTAAGAACTTTTCAAAGGCATAAATGGGGCCCGCAGTTCGGTGTGATAAAATTCGTCCCACGATAAAAAGAAAGATAACAAACCCGAAGGACATGATCGAGAAAGTAAATAGGAAGGGTCGGAGAAACTTGGTTTCAAATCGCTTTGTTGAGCCAATCACTAAATCATCAATGACAACTTGAACGTAAGTGTACGAGAACACTCCGCTCACTACGGCAAAGGCCAGACCAATCACCATTAAGATAATACAGTATTTGATTTGAAACTTAGGGTTGATCCAGATTCTTTTTCTGTAATTGCTATTAGGCCATATTTGTTGACCGTCTTTTAATAGGGCATAGACCACCATAAAATAGCCCACCCATTGAATCATATCTGCCACATTAAATGCGGGTGTTGAGTTTTGTGGAGTGCCAAGCAGTAAAAAATCAACAACAGAGCCAGAGATAGTTCTGTCCGTTACATTGCCTAAGATTCCGCCAAGTAATAGCGACATACCTAGGCGCAGGATCATAGATCTTTGCGGTAGAAAATATTGAATGGAAGCGTAGACAAAAATGAGAAAAGCGCCACCTGTGGACAGAGAAACAATTCTTAAAATGGGGGGAAGGTCAGAAAACATTCCGAGCATAGCGCCGGGGTTTCTGTGTAAAACCAATCCAAAGAATCCATGGAAGACCGCTTTATTGCGTACAAGAGTTTCTAGAGCCCACTGTTTTGTGACAAAATCCACAAACCACGCCGCAAAAACCAAACCTATAATGAGAGCCCACTCGCGCTTTTTAATCGATTCCATATTTAGGGTAGTTTATCAGGATATAAAACCGGCTGATAACTAAAAAAAGCGATCTGGACTTACTTATAAACTCCTATAAGTGGGGTGAAATCACCGTTCAATGCCACCTTGTAGTTTTTCACTCGCTTGTGAACCACAGCCACTTGCTCGTCATACCAGAGTGGGATGATGGGAAGCTCTTTGAGTATGGTCTGCTGCACTTTTGAATACAGGCCTTTTCTCTTGTTAAAATCAGAAACATACAGACCTTCCTCAAGTAGGGTATCCAACTCAGTGTTTTTATATCCACCACGATTGCGACCTTTTGGAGGTGTTTCAGCCGAATGAAATGCGAGCCTATAGATATCAGGGTCGAGTACACCTACCCAACGCATTGTCGCGAGTTGGAAGTTCGAATTTTTAACATCACTGTAAAAGGTTCCCCACTCAAAACTCTCCATTTTGACTTTCAATCCGGCTTTGTTCAGTTGTTGAGCTATAACTTTGCCATTTTCCATAGCAGCCCGATTATTTGAAGTCTTTAAAGTTAAATTTAGATCTTTAAAACCCATGTTTTCGATATTTTCTACAGCGGATAGAAAATCAAATGGGATATTTGTTAACTCAGCGGCATGATAGGGGTTACTCGGAGTTAAAATACTGGTCGCCTCTTGAGCCAGGCCCTCGAGTTTATACTTAATGATTTCTTTACGATTAATGGCCTGGGCAATGGATTTCCTTAAACCTAAATGGTTTAAGTTGTTGTCTTTAAGATTAACTAATAAATAGGTCATGGATAGGCCGGAATATTTATGAACTGTGAATGTATCAGGGTCACTTTCGAAATCTTTGACTTTGGATGGAGGTAGATCCGCTTGAACCACATCCAATTCCCCTTTCTTCAGCTTCTGATACCGTGTGAAATCATCCTTTATGACTTTAAATGTAATGTTCTCCATGAATTCTGAGGTTCTTTTAAAATGAGGATTGGCTTTTAGAACAATTTTTTGATCATTGATGTCTTCAAAAGAGTAGGGGCCTGAGCTAACTAATTGTGTAGAGAACTGGCTTCCTGATGCTTCCCATTCGGCTTTAGGAAGAATTTTAAGAATGGGCAGGTCGTTATTTAAAAAGCTGGCTTTAAATTTATCCAACCGGACTATGACTTTTATTTTTCCTGAAGGTTCTTTATTGGCTTGTATGGATTTAATGGTGTTGAAAGTGGAGGCATAGGGAGTGTTGGGTCTTTGATAGATGCCAAAGGAGAATAAAATGTCTTCAGGAAGTACTTCTCTACCATTTGAAAACTTAAGGTGGTCTTTAAGAATAAATGTGTATTTCTCGCCCTCAATACTCCAGCTCTCAGCTGCATCACCCACAATGGAAAGGTCTGGACCCACTTTAACCAAAGACTGAAAAACAATATCTACAATTCTCATTCCATAGGCATCGGTGGCGCGTAAAGGGTCCAAAGTCGAGGGAGATGCGCTGATGCCAACGACGAGATTACTTGTGCTGGGGTTGGAGCTAGAGGTGCACCCAATAAGTATAAAGCTCAACAGCAGGTAGGCAATGCGATGCATAAACGATCTCCTTTTTATCTCGTTGTAATGCTACACTTTTTTTATCATTGGAGAATGATAATAAGAAGCAAAACAAGGATGTGTTTGTGAAATGTGGCCTGGGAGTTTTGTGCTCCTTTTTCTTAGTTTTTCTAGTTGGTGTTCCTTCGGTATATGGATCGAAAAGTGAGCAATCTGTTTGGTCTGAGGGATTAAAGAGTCGCATTGATTATTTAATTAAGCGATCGGGCATTTCGCGTAGTCATTTATCTATATGGGTATCTACGGAATCTTTTGCTGACCAACTGCAAGTGTATGATCTTAACTCTCAATCAAAAAGAGTTCCGGCTTCATTAACCAAAGTGATTACTGGTGCCGCTGCATTGAGGCTCTACCCAGAGAATCATAAATTTGTGACTCGGCTCATGAGTCCTCATCCTATAAAAAATGGAGTTTTAAAGGGAGACCTTTATTTAGTGGGTGGTGGGAATCCATCATTTGTTTCTGAAAATATGTGGGATTTAGTCAATGAGTTGAGGCGAACGGGAGTTAAGAAAATTGAAGGCCAGGTGATTGTTGATGATAGTCTTTTTGATTCCGTAAGATTTGATCCTAGCCGAACCCAACAGAGAGTAAATCGTGCTTACGATGCGCCCGTGGGGGCTATGTCGTTTAATTGGAACAGTGTTAATGTGTACATCCGACCGGGTTCGAGTAAAGGGAAGCCGGCCTCAGTCTATATAGATCCGGAGAATGAGTACTATGAATTAGTCAACAACGTGACGACCTCGGGAGGGGCGTCTGCGAGTGTTCAACTTAAACGAGTACCAGTGGGGAAGAATAAAGAGCGAATCACAGTTTCAGGAAAAATTGGTTTGTCCTCTGACGAAAAGGTTAAGTATATGAGTGTTTTGCGGCCGGATTATTGGTCTGGGTTTAATTTAATCTCCTTTCTCAAGCAGCGTGGTATTGAAGTGCAAGAGAAGGTTAAGCTTGGCAAGGTTCCGGGGAAGTCAAGAGTTCTATCTGATCATGAAAGCAAGCCACTCTCTGAAGTGGTAAAAGATATGATGAAGTTTTCAAATAACTATGTAGCGGAAATGCTCACTAAAAATTTGTCTCTCATGGGCGCATCGAAAGAAAGAGGTACCATGGAGGGCGGTATGCATCGACTCCAGAAGTTTTTAACGGAGCGTGGATGGAAAGCTTCCGATTTTGCATTAGTAAATCCCTCAGGGTTGACTCGGGATAATCGTTTTTCAGCCTTTGCAATGGCTTCATTATTGGATGATCTCAGAGACGAGTTTAAAATTTATCCCGAATTTTTAACATCATTTCCAGTGTCGGGTGTGGATGGAACTTTAAAGAAAAGACTCGTCGGGGAATCCACAAAAGGTTGGATGAGAGCTAAGACGGGGATGTTAACCGGAGTGATTGGGTTAGCAGGGTTTGTGAAAAGTAAAAAACGCCCGCTATTTACTTATGTTTTTATATTTAATGGAAAGGGCAGTCAGACAATACGTGCCCGAGAGCTCTCGGATGAGATTGCATACAGTCTTATCAACGAGTCTTAACTAAATAGGGGTTTTAGCCGATATGTATCAATGGAGAGCGATGATGAAATTGAGTGTGTTAAAATGGTACGTTGTAACTCTTTTCTTTACCTGTGCAGCCTTTGGGGCCGACGAAGCGCCGCCCACTGACTTTAAAGATATGAAGAAAACCGTGAGTACGGCTGAGGGAAGAGACTTTCGGTCGCCGGATTTTTCTGGTCAGGAGCAGCGGTTAGGATATCAGGTTGGCGCTTTTTCTATTCCCGTTGGGATGGAAGAAAAAGTCTCTTTTTGGATTGATATTTATTCGAGGTTTACGACAGATCAGGGATTGTTGCATGACAGTCGTTTCCCCCATCTTGTTTATGAGTCCGTTGATTTTACAGATATAAAAGAGAATGGGAGTTTAACAGACTATCAAAAGCGCAAACAAAGAGAACGTCGGGTGAAAGAGGCGAAAAAGAGAATTCGTGAACGCCTGGATCGTCTTAGCCGGCACACCAGCTCTGCTGGTCTTGAAGGGGAAGATCTTCGGTATTGGATCATGTTCTCTCAAATCGAAGAGCCTAATAAATTCAAAAGTGCTAAGCATCGCCACAGATTGCGCTTTCAGTTAGGTTTAAAAGACCGGTTTCAAAGAGCGATTTTTTATTCCGGAAGATACTTAGAAGAGATGGAAAAGATCTTTGCGGAGTACGGTCTACCTAAAGAGTTGACGCGACTACCATTTGTGGAGTCGTCATTTAATTTGAAAGCTCGATCCAATGTGGGAGCCAGTGGCATTTGGCAATTTATGCGGGGCTCAGCAAAACCCTATTTAAAAATGAATGTTTCTGTAGATGAGAGAAACGATCCCATTAAGTCGACTCATGCGGCAGCAAAGCTTTTAAAGCATTACTACGGACTGCTTGAAAGTTGGCCGTTAGCTGTTACTGGCTATAACCATGGAGCCTATGGAATGCGTAGGTTGGTTCGTCGTTACAAGACGACAAATTTGGTGGAGTTAATGGTGAAGCGCAAGGGGCGATTTGGATTTGCATCGGCTAATTTTTATGCCTCTTATTTGGCAGCCTTAGAGGTTGAGAAAAATGCGAAAGTACTTTTAGGGGATGTGAGTTGGGATCAACCATTTGAATATAAAGAAATTAAATTGGATAAAAATGTTTCAGTAACGAACTTGCTCAGTTGGTTTGCCGGAGATAAGGAAGCTGCCCAGTTTTACAATCCACATTTAAGGCCACAGGTTTGGCGTGATCAGGTGGCTATTGGAAGAAAGAATTTTATCAGGGTGCCTGCGGAAAATTATAAAGTCGCGCAAGATGATATTTACAGATTACCAGCGGCAAAGCTTTACAATGGGACCACATATAAAATCCGTCGTGGAGATACGCTCAGTGATATTGCAGACAACTTCGGAGTTAGGCTCAGTCGGTTGCGAGCAGCCAATGCTGGCATTAATCCAAGACGATTACTGCCGGGGCAAAAGCTGCATATTCCAGTAAAGTGATTAGTTCAAAGAAGACACTTGGCCAATAAATGGTAGGTTCCGGTATTGGCCACCATAATCTAAGCCATATCCAACGACAAAGTCGTTCGGGATTTTAAAGCCCACCATATCCACTTTGCAGTCACACTTAAGAGCATCAGGCTTTAAAAGTAAACTTGCCGTAGTGATGCTAGCAGGTTTGCGATTATTTAAGTTGTTTTGGAGATATTGCATGGTCAGGCCGGTATCTACAATGTCTTCAACAATCAATACATGCTTCCCATTCAAACTCGTATTTACATCGGAAGTCATTTTCACTTCACCGGAAGAGGTCATAGCATCTTTGTAACTCGACAGTCCCAAGAATTCACAAACTACATCCGTTTTAATTTCGCGAATGAGATCAGCAAAAAACATGATCGATCCCTTGAGAACGCAAATAGCTACAACATCCTTACCATTGAATTTATCGGTAAGCTCTGCGCCCATTTCTTGTACTCGTGTTTTGATCTCGTCTTCAGTTATAAGTGGTGAAATATCGATATCTAGCATGGGAATCCCCTTTGATTTGTGCCTCGAATGATATCAGTGGAGGGCTCCCATTGGCAATGCTTGGGTGACAATTATGCTTGAACAGTGGGTTCTGTGATAGATTTTGTACCCATTTCATCTTGAGGGGCTGCGACCTGTGTCAATCGTACACTCAGTAGAGGGTCAAAGTGGTTTCGGCACCGAGCTTCATAGGACTCGGAAGACCCTACCAAGATACTGTCATTCTGTGCGACAAGCCTTTGCGTGCGTGTCGCAGGGTCGCCACATACCATGCAGATGGCGTACTGTTTATGAATCACATCTGCAATGGCAAGAAGGGTAGGCATGGGTCCAAAAGGCTTTCCCTGCCAATCCGTGTCTAGGCCGGCTAGAACCACTCTTTTTCCTGAGTCTGCCAGGAGGGTAACAATGTCTACTATGCGGTCATCGAAAAACTGCGCTTCATCTATTCCCACCACATCGGTATTGCGATCAATATGAGGAATGATGTCATCGGAAGATTCAACAATAACAGAGGGGAAAGTGTTTTGATCGTGGCTGGCGACTTCGGTTTCAGAGTAGCGATTATCTATTTTTGGTTTAAAAACTATGCAATTCAGCCGAGCTAACTCCGCGCGATGGACCTGTTTGATCAATTCAGAGGTTTTGCCGCTAAACATACAGCCACAAATAACTTCAATCCAGCCGGGTGTGATTTTATGTCTTGAAAAGTGATCGGTCATGAATTTCCCTAGTCGTTGGTCGGTTAGAAAAACGATAGGGCAAATCCGCTGAAGTGTCAGTCCCCTTTTGAATGTGCTAAGCAGCAAAAGGTGCTGCAACGCATATTCTCAGGCCATTTGATAATTAACTGGGCAGTTTATTGGGGTTCAATAATGAGAACGGCTTCTGCGTCACCGTTGAGAAACTCTTCTGAGCCGAGGGCTTGCAAGGGGCTGCCTTCAAATTGAGAGAGGTCTTCTTCGGAGAAAACGGCTCGAGGTAGAATGCCAAAAATCACCACTTGGGATTTTCCTTCACTGGTGACTAGATCTTCAGAACTGAGAGTGAATAGGTTTCCATCCGCAGATACCAAGTTGGCGAAGACTTTCACGGTCCATTGTATCTGGTCACCTTCAAAGGCATCAGCGCTGACCTCTATACTTAACCCAGAGTCTTCTTGAGTTTCAGGATTGGTGAAAGTGAAAGCCAGAGTGGTTGGAGTGTTGAGGTCAAAATTAGCACCTCTACCGCCATCGAGTTCCACAAGTTCATTGCTATCTCTGGCTTCACTGATAAAGGGTTTGTTGTTTGCCGAAGGCAGAGAGTAAATATTTAATTCACCAGCCTGATTGCTTCCTCGTGACATGGCTTGTTCCAGAAATGCAGTGTTAACTAAAGCAAAAGAATACTGCACTCGTTGAGGGGGTGTGGGGGTGGTTGATTCAGCAGTAGAATCTTGAGAATTAGGGTCTACAATTTGGCTCGTCGCTGCGGTCAGGCCTTTGGTTTCATTTAATTGGCTTGCCGACTCTTCAGCGGCGAAATTCTCGGAGGAAGTATTATCTGTATCAACAACTGTGGGCTCAGGGTTGGTTCGTTTTGTGATTCTTTCAAAGAGAGAGTCGGAGGTATTACCACGGGGATCCTTGCCTTTTTGAATCTGCTTGTAAAATAACCCACCACCTATAAGTAGAAGAATGAGAACGACAATAAAGTGAATGGTTCTGTTGGATTTAACCTCTTCAGAGATGGTTTTTTCTGGAGGTTCATAGGCGTCCATATCAATTCCACAATTTGCGCAAAATCGATCTTTAGGTTGAGAAAAACCACATTTTTGACATTGAACCATCATAATAAATACCTAGACCCCCTTGAATTATATCGAAGTGTTGACACAGGACCACAACTAAGATTCAAAAGCTAGACGAAAGGTAATACTCGTGAGCGAAAAACATGTCCCTGTCCTGTTAAATGATGTTTTAAAACTACTTCCTGAGGATGTTCGATCGGGTTGGGATGTCACTTTTGGCCGAGGTGGGCATACCATGGCCATTCTTCAGAAATATCCAAAGTGTCAAATTTTAGGTGTGGACCGAGATTTAGCAGCCATAGACTTTGGAAAGTCCAATTATACCGTTCCTATAGAGGAAGGAAAGCTGCAGTTGTTACATGGTAATTTTCATGAAATTGAAGACTGGGCGGCGGAAGCCAGGGAAAAAATAGAACCTCAATTCATTTTAGCTGACTTAGGAGTGAGTTCACCTCAATTGGATCAGCCGGAGCGCGGATTTAGTTTCTATAACGATGGCCCGCTAGATATGAGAATGGATACTTCTAAGGGAATAACAGCTGCCGATATTGTCAATGAATGGAGTGAGGCGGAGCTTTCCGAGCTGTTTCAAGAGTTGGGAGAGGTTCGATCTCCTTTTAGGGTGGTAAAAGCTATTGTAGCAGACCGCGAAGAAACCCCCTTCACGCGAACATTACCTTTAGCGGATATGATCGGGCGTATTGAAGGGTGGCGTAAAAAAGGACATCATCCCGCGACTAAATATTTTTTAGCCTTACGAATGCAAGTGAATGACGAGATTTCGAAGCTAAAATCCTCTATTTTATCCATGATAAAGGCCCTTAGTCCTGAAGGACGTTTATTAGTCATAACATTTCATTCTCTAGAAGATAGAATAGTGAAGTGGACCATGAAAGACTCAGAGATGGGGAAACTGGTTAACAAAAAAGTAATACAGGCAACTTGGAATGAAAAACAGCAGAATCCGCGAGCTCGAAGCGCAAAATTAAGGGTGTTTGAGCGGATGTGAGAGGAATGAGTGAATGAACCAAACATGGCATGAGGCAAAGCCGTTTATCAGTTTACTTGTCATCATTGGTTCATTGTTTCTGATCGTTTTTGCTAAAATGGAAAAAACTCGTTTAAGCTATCTTCTCTACCAGCAGAATAAAATTCTTAAAAAAAATAAAGAAACTCACAGTTTAAAACTCATCGAGTATGTGCAAGTGACTCGCTTGGATCGGTTGCGATATTTGGCGCTAACAAAGCTGACCTTGTCGGAGGCGAAAAAGGGGCAAATCATCCAGGTATCAGGTGATAAAATCGTGATCGCACAATAATGGGGACGTCTGTTGAAAAATAGAATTGTATTTTTATTTATCCTTATATTTTTTGCTTTCTCGGCCTTGGTTGTTCGAGGGGCTTATCTGCAGCTATTTCCTAATAAAAAATTATCTCAGCTCATGGAGCGGCAATTTCAGACCCGTATTAACTTACATTCTAGACGGGGATCTATATTAGATAGAAATGGTAGAGAGCTGGGAGTCAGTGTGACTTCTTACTCCATCTATGCGGACCCATCCATTATCGGTAAAAAAAGTTTCGTGGCAAAGAAAGTGTCTCGGTATCTTCAGTCGAGCTACTCCAGTGTTCATCGGAAGTTAAAAAAGAAGAACACAAGATTTGTTTGGCTAGAACGACAGGCTAGCCAGGAAGTTAAAGATAAAATTGCTGCTATGAACCTTTTAGGCATAGGAATAGTTGAGGAGCCGAAACGCATTTACCCCAACAAGCATTTAGCCTCTCACCTTTTAGGTTTTATTGGGCGCAATGGTGAAGGCTTGGAAGGATTGGAATTTTCTCTAGAAGAAAAATTGCGGGGGGCTAAAAAAGAGTATTTTGTGAAACGAGATGCTCGTGGACGTCCACTATTGATGGATCTCCAATCTTTGGAAGCACCAAAAGATGGGAAGGATGTTCGCTTAAGTTTGGATATTGAGCTTCAATATATGTTGGAAAAGAAGTTGAATGAGGCGCTGGCAAAATACTCAGCTGAAATGGGAGTGGGAGTCATTTTAGACGCAAAGACTTCTGAGATTTTAGCAATGGGTACTACACCTTCGTTTGATGCGAATGCTCCTTTTAATGTGCCTCCAGGTTATCGTCGCAATCGAACAATTGTGGATGCCTTTGAGCCCGGATCTACGTTGAAGACTTTTGCCATTGCAGCGGCCTTACAACTGGGAAAGGTCGAACCTAATACCTCGATCAATTGTGAGGGAGGCCATTTTAAAATTGGAAAACGAGTGATTAGAGAAGCCGATGCGTCTCATTCTTTCGATGAACTGACTGTGTCCGAGGTGTTGGCAAAGTCTTCGAATGTCGGAAGTTCAAAAGTCGCTATTGAAGTAGGGGCTAAGTCCTACAGAGATTTTCTAGTTCAAATGGGGTTTGGTAGAAAACCATCCGTTGAGTTTCCTGGAGTGACATCTGGTATTTTGCATGACCTCCCTTGGGGTAGGCACCAATTAGCTAATATTTCTTTTGGGCATGGATTAACGGCTTCACCCCTTCAGATAGCCGCCGCCTATGCGGTGATTGCCAACAAAGGCTGGTACACCGAGCCGAGCCTAATTAAAGGAGCGTCTAGGGAGAGAAGGCGTGTGTTGGATGAAGATGTTGCCCATAAAATGAACCTTATGTTGATGGGTGTGACGGCTCGGACGGGTACAGGCTATTCCGCTCGTATACCGGGGTTTCCTGTTGCTGGTAAAACGGGAACAGCACAAAAAGTAGATTTTAAAAATGGTGGGTATTTAAAAGGGGAATACATTGCTAGTTTTGCGGGCTTTGTGCCGGCGAACGATCCACGTTATGTCATTTACATTGCCATTGATAATCCTAAAAATAAATATTATGGGTCTGAAGTAGCGGCTCCGGTCTTCGCTGAAGTGGCGCAGTATGCTATGCGAAAATCAGGTATTCAGCCGATCTTGATTTCAAATAAAAATCTTCTCGATAGTAAATGGGATGAAATGCAGTTCTCTGCGCCTAAGAAAGTATCTAGCCCACTTTTGGAGGAGGCTCAGAGAGAGCTGGCTCAAAACCGACTTCCACAACTCAAAGGTATGAATTTGAGGGATGCGCTTAAAGTTTCCTCGGAAATTAAAGCCAATGTTATTGTCAAAGGAAGAGGCAGAGTGGAGTATACAGTGCCAGGTGCTGGTGTTACACTAGGGCCGGAATTTAAGGAATTAAAACTCATTCTTTCCGAGTAGCGAATGCAAGTTTCACAATTGTTTGCCATTTATCCAGAGTACCGACTGGGTGATCATCCTGAGGTCGAAGTCCATAAATTGACATTCGACTCTCGCAATATAGAGCCTAATGATGTCTTTATAGCCGTGAGAGGGCAAAACTTTGATGGGCACTCCGTTTTAAAAGAAGTCGTTGAAAATAAACCCGCCGCTTTGGTGGTGGAAGATATTCAATCAGTTCCCGAAGATTTTGTGGGTGCTGTTGTTGTAGTTTCGAATACTAGAGAAGCATTGGCTCGATTGGCGCATCGGTTTTATGGGGAGCCTTCTCATGATTTATTTTGTGTTGGTGTTACGGGAACAAATGGGAAAACTTCGGTCACCTATATGATTGAAAAAATTCTGACGGATTTTGGTTGGCCCACAGGAGTTATGGGTACTGTGGATCATCATTTGGGAGGTCGGACTTGGCCAACGAATCTTACGACTCCAGATCCAATCACTATCACTCGTCGGCTGGTTGAAATGCAAGCCGTAGGAGCTAGAGCTATAGTGATGGAAGTTTCAAGTCATGCTCTTTCGCAATTTCGTGCCCATGGTATCGCCTTCGACGTTGGGGTTTTTACGAATTTGACTCGGGATCATTTAGATTACCACTCCTCTATGGAAGATTACTTTGCGAGTAAAGAAATTCTTTTCTCTAGTTTATTGGGTAATAGCCATAAAGGATCTCGTGCAGCAGTCGTCAATGTCGATGATATGTGGGGGGCGCAAATTCAGGTCTCTGGAGGCTCGAAAAGAGTGGGTTATGGAAAAGCCGCCCATCATTTAAAGTTAAGTTTGCAGAGAATGGATTTTTCTGGAACCCGGTTTCAGCTGAGTGTTCATGATGAAGAATATAATGGATTCATACCCGTGCCTGGAGATTATAGCGTTTATAATGCTTGTGCCGCCATTGGGGCTTGTATGCACGCAGGTGTTTCCATAGCCTCTTGTTTAAAGTCATTGGAGAGTTTTGATGGTGTGCCAGGTCGATTGCAACGAGTGGAGAATAAGAGTGCTGGATATGCTTTTGTAGATTATGCACATACCGATGATGCTTTAAGGTCGGTGCTTAATGTTTTGCAGGATATTCGGCGATTCTCAAAGGACAATCATCGCATTCATCTTGTGTTTGGGTGCGGTGGAGATCGGGATAAGGGAAAGCGACCATTGATGATGGATGCAGCAATGGCAGGAGCGGATTTTGTATATGTGACGTCCGATAATCCCCGAACGGAAGAGCCTCAAAAAATTATAGATGATATTATTGCAAATACCCCAAAGAGTTTAATCGAAGATAAAGTGATGATAGAGGTGGACAGGAAGAAGGCTATTGAGCAAGCTCTTCGAAATGCAGATCAGGGGGATGTTGTAATTGTGGCGGGCAAAGGTCATGAAGATTACCAGATCATAGGTACGGAGAAACATCATTTTAGTGATCAGGAAGTGATCGAGGAGTTTTCGGGATGAGTAGTGCAGTATGGACCATGAGTCTTGATGAACTCGCAAAAGCAACGGGTGGGAGGATACTCTCAAACATACAAGATCAATTTTCAGGTGTTACGACAGATTCAAGAAAGCCAGGACAGGGTTGTCTGTTTGTGGCCATACACGGAGATCAATTTGATGGCCATGACTTTTGTGCAGCTGCGGTGGAGCAGGGAGTGTCTGTTCTTTTAGTTCATCGAGAAGATGAAGTTATAAAAAGTTTGATAAATAAAGTCAGCGTTGTCTTGGTTGATGATACCACTACGGGGTTACAAAAATTAGCTACCTATTGGAGAGAAAAAGCTAATTTTAAAGTGGTTGGAATTACCGGATCTAATGGTAAGACCACAACAAAAGAGTTTACCACAACGGTTTTAAAATCCTGTTATTCTGTAGCCGCTACTCAAGGGAATTTGAATAATCATTGGGGAGTGCCTTTAACCATTCTTTCTGCTCAAGCTGAGCACGAAGTGTTGATATTGGAAATGGGAATGAGCCACCTGGGCGAAATCGCACGGTTAGCACAGATTGCAAAACCGGATGTGGTATTGGCTACAAATGTTGGTACCTCTCATATAGGAGAGGTAGGATCTCAAGAAGGTGTACGCCAGGCAAAAAAGGAAATTTACGAACATTCTCCTGGAGCCACGGCTATTTTTAATAGAGATAACAGTTTTACTCGGCAAATATTCGAAGAGTATGCGGAGGAGCATGGTCGGGAGGGGACATTTTCTTTTTCTGAAAGAGATCTTGGAGCAGAGATTGATGTTAGTCTGAACGTAAAATCCGCTAATCTGTTAGGAATGGTAGTATCTGGCCGAGTGGGTGAGGCCACGGGGTCTTTTGAAATCCCTATTTCCGGACCACATAATGTATCCAACCTTATGGCGGCAGCATCCATTGGTTTGGCATTGGACGTACCTGTGGAGAAAATCTGGGAGTCTCTCCCAAAATGTCGGACGGCTTGGGGTCGTAATCAGATTGTTGAGCATCCCAACGGTGCACAAATTATTTTTGACGCTTACAATGCTAATCCACAAAGCATGGAGGCTCTATTGCACTCTTTAAAATCTTCGAGTCAAAAAGGGCAAAAGACGGTGGTCATCTTAGGAGAAATGTTGGAGCTGGGTGATTTCTCTGAGCAATTCCATCGAAAACTAGGGGAATGGGCCGGGCAAAGCCAAGCAGAATGTATTTGGTTTATGGGACCCCATCGGGAAGCTGTTGCCGACGGGGTTCGCAGCTCTGGATTTCAAAATAAGTTAGTGATTTCAGATACTTATGAAGAATCTCTTGCAATGGAGATCGAATCTATGCTAGAACCCGGGGACATCGTCGCGATCAAAGGTTCGCGTGGAATGAAGTTGGAGCGAGTCCTCAATAAGTGGGGCGTTTCAGGCTTCTAAACGCATAAAATTCGCAAGGTAAGTATGTTGTACACACTGTTAGTTGATCTTGCAGATAACGTTTCTGCATTTAATGTGTTCCGCTATATCACATTCAGAACATTTATAACTTTTTTCACATCATTTGTGGTGTGTTTGGCTTGGGGTCCATTTTTTATACAAAGGATGGTTCGAAAGCAGGTCAAACAATCCATTAGAGATGATGGTCCTCAATCCCATTTAAAAAAACAGGGAACTCCAACGATGGGTGGAACTTTGATTTTAGCGGGATTTTTCGTTCCGCTTCTGCTGTGGGTGGACGTTTTCGCACCCATGGTTTGGGGGGTCTCTATAGTTACCTTGGCCTTTGGAGCTATTGGTTATTGGGATGATTACCTTAAGGTTTCTAAAAAGAATACTAAAGGGCTCAGTGGAAAACTTAGACTCACCTTAGAGTTTGCTGTTTCTGGTGCTGTGGTGGCTTTTCTGGTTTATTTAGGGGAGCTTTCCACGTCATTGTATGTACCTTTTTTAAAAGACGTCGTTTTTGAATTGGGCTGGTTTTACGTTCCATTTGCCAGTCTTGTTATTGTGGGTTGTGCTAATGCTGTAAACCTGACAGATGGTTTAGACGGCTTAGCCATCGTTCCAGTGATAGTATGCGCCGGGACTTTTATGATTTTTGCCTACATAGCCGGTCATTTTCAGATTGCACAATACTTGGCGATTCCCTATATCAGTGGGGCTGGTGAGTTGACTCCGTTGGCGGCGGCAATTGTGGCGTCAGGACTAGGGTTTTTGTGGTTTAATTCCTATCCGGCTCAGGTTTTTATGGGAGATGTAGGAAGTTTAAGTCTTGGTGGTTTTATAGGGGTGATGTCCGTACTTACAAAAAATGAACTGTTGCTCGTATTATTGGGCGGAATTTTTGTAGTTGAGGCCCTCTCTGTTATCGCGCAGGTGCTTTCATTCAAGCTGACTGGAAAAAGAGTGTTGAGGATGGCACCCATTCATCATCACTTTGAGCTTAAAGGATTGAGTGAAACCAAGATCATCGTGAGGTTTTGGATCATTGCTATATTATTAGCTGTATTGAGTTTGGCCACTTTAAAACTAAGGTAACAAAACTAGACATAGTATTTAAATTCGTTAGGAACTAACAGGTAAGGTAAAATGTACGATTATAGAGATGTAAAAGGTAAAAAAATAATGGTAGTTGGATTGGGCCGTACTGGGGTAGCGTTGTCTCGCTTTCTCGTCAGTAAGGGTGCCGAAGTCACTATCAGTGATCACAAGTCTAAGGCCGAATTGGTCAATTATTTGGAGCAAATTGAAGACCTAGAGATCAATTATGATCTTGGTGGACACACTCCAAAATTGTTCTTGCAACAGAATCTTATTATTTTAAGTCCGGGGGTTTCGCCAAACTTAAAGATCTTTGAATATGCAAAGAGCCGTGGTGCATTGGTAACAGGTGAATTTGAATTTGCAGCGGCTTGGATTGATGAGCCGGTAATTGCTGTGACAGGAACAAATGGTAAGTCTACTGTTTGTGAGTTGATTCAACATATGTTGTCAGAGTCCGGTATCACAAATTGGTTAGGCGGTAATTATGGCCGACCATTAAGTGAATACTTAGTGCTGCCAGAGAAGCCTCAAATTGTAGTGGCTGAAGTTTCTAGTTTTCAGTTGGAGCATTGTGAGCAGTTCACTCCTAAAAATATTATTTTTACTAACCTAGCTGAGAACCATCTCGACCGTTATCGCTCTATGGAAGAGTATGTAAATGCTAAGCGAAAGATTTTTAGAAACACCAATCAGGGTACTACCAGTGTTTTAAATGCGGATGATAACGCGGTTGTTGAGTTGGCCCGCGATCCAGCTGTTCAGCGCGGGAGAATTTTCTACTTCTCAAGAAAGCCATCTCTTGAATCCCAGATTATGAATATCGGAGGGTGTGTTCTTATCAAAGATGAGCTTCGTGTTCGTCGAGGACCTGAGATAGAGTACTTTTCTCTCACCAAAGTGAAAGTTCGTGGATATCACCAAAGAGAAAATTTAATGGCAGCCACTCTAGTGGCCCTTGAGTGTGGAGCTTCCAGAGAAGCTGTTCAAAAGGTGATGGATAATTACAAGGGAATGGCTCATCGTTTAGAGTACGTTCGTAAAGTGGGCGGAGTGGAGTTTTTTAACGACTCCAAAGCTACCAATGTTCATGCTGTTATGCGGGCCTTGGATTGCTTTGAAGAAAATGTGATTTTAATTATGGGTGGAAAAGACACGAGTCTTAACTATGAACCACTCATCGATCGAATTAAGAGAAAGGTGAAGACTCTTATTTTGGTGGGTGAGGCAAAAGAGCATATCAATCGAGATATTGGAGATCATTCTGAGACCTACTTGATTGGTACATTCGAGGAAGCGGTTTTAATTGCCTATCAAAAATCTCGTATAGGAAACTACGTTTTGCTTTCGCCAGGGGCGTCGAGCTTTGATATTTTTGACTCCTATGTGGAGCGTGGGAACTATTTCAAAGAGCTTGTGAACAAGTTTAAGTGATTTCCAAAGGCTTAGCCCGACTTAGGTCAAGCCTTCAGCTAAGACTTCATTATAGCCCTCAAAATGCTAGAATATTTTGAGGGTTTTTTTTATGACATCAAGATGGTCACAACTGGATAAGACACTTTGCCTGATTACGTTTTTTCTAATGGGATTGGGTCTGGTTCAAGTTTACAGTTCTAGCTTTGTTCATGCCACGGAGAATTTAGGGGATGGTTTGTACCTGTTTAAGCGCCAGTTCTTATTTTCAATGCTGGGTGCTTCGGTCATGTTGGGAGTGGCGCTAACGGACTGGAAGAATGTTAAAGTATTGGGTCTTCTCCTATGGTTTGTTGCCATCGTTGGGCTACTTTTAACTCTGTATTCGCATTTCTCAATAAAAGCTGGAGGAGCGAGTCGATGGGTTTCGTTACCTTTCGGGCTTCGTTTTGAACCTTCGGAGCTATTAAAGATTTGTTATCCATTCATTTTGGCTACGGTGGTGGCAAAAAGTTTTTCCAAGATGAGGACTTGGCAAAAAGTCACAATCTCTTTGGTTTTGTTAATGCCATTACTCTTATTAATGAAGCAGCCCGATTTTGGAAGCATTGTAATTATTGTGGCGATGGCGCTAGGGGTTCTGTTTGTATTTGGACTTCCTTTGCGTTGGTTGAGTTTGTTCACTGTGACGAGTGGTTTAGCCATGGTGGCATTGATCTTTACTTCCGAATATAGGATGAACCGGATACGTGTTTTTTTGGATCCGTGGGCAGACCCGAGCAATAGTGGGTTCCAGGTGATTCAAAGTATGTTGACCTTTCATTCTGGTAAGCTATGGGGGCGAGGTCTTGGTCAGGGGCAGGGCAAGTTGTTTTTCCTACCAGAGGCGCACACTGATTTTACTCTGGCCACTTTTGCTGAAGAGATGGGTTTTATTGGGTTTGCGGTTTTGGTTCTAATTTATTTTTTGTTAGTGTATCGGGGGATGAGGATTGCTGCTCTCTGCAAGAAACCCTTTGAGAAGGCGGTTGCACTGGGGATTACCTTGGTGCTCTTTTTTAATATAGCAATAAATATTGGGGTTGTTTTGGGAGTTCTTCCCACAAAAGGTTTAACATTGCCCTTCATGAGTTATGGCGGGAGTTCCTTGGTGACAATGTGTATGGCGGTGGGTATCTTGTTATGCATTGATCGCTCACAAAAATCTGAATATGGATCTGGTAGCAAAGATCATAAAGCGATGCGGACAAGTTTCTACAGGTTGTAACTGAAGGATTTAGATTGAAAACGACCGTATTTATAACTGGTGGAGGGACCGGAGGGCACGTTTATCCGGCCTTGGCCATAGCAGATGCTTTGGAGAAAAAGTATCCCGGTAAAATTGACTTTCATTTTTTGGGTACCAAAAGAGGAATGGAAGTTAAGGTGGTTCCCGAGCACGGAATTCAATTGCATTTACTTAAAATAGGTCGATTTGCAGGTGTCTCAAAGTTCGAGAAAATTATGACACTTCTATTTATGCCATTGGCCTTCGCTCAAGCGCTTTGGTTGATACTTCGTTATCGGCCAAAGGCGATTATTGGAGTGGGAGGTTACGCTTCTTTTCCTGCTGTAATAGTGGGTTCTTTGATGGCTAGAAATACTTATATCTGGGAGCCGAATGCACGACCAGGAATGGCAAATGTTTGGCTTTCCAAATTTGCAAAGCATGCATTGGTAGTTTTTGAGTCCACCAAGAAGAAACTTTCCAGTCGCAATTATGAGATTGTGGGATATCCCGTTCGAGGCGAAATTGCTCAGCGTTCTGGAGAAAACGCGGTTCGAAAAGAGGGTCCATTGAAGATTCTTATTTTCGGAGGTAGCCAGGGAGCGAGGCCTATAAATAAAATTGTGAAAGAGGCTATTCTTAAAAGCAAAGATTGGCTGGAAGGGGTGGAAATCGTTCACCAAGTGGGCAAATGGGATTATTCTGAATTTTCGACCTTTTACGAAACTTTGAATCTCAGGAATGTGGAGTGCCATGAGTTTCTGTTTGATATGGAGGAACGCTATTTGTGGGCCGATATGGTTGTATGTCGAGCTGGAATGGGTACCATTGCCGAATTGGCTGCTATGGGTCAGGCTTGTTGGTTGATTCCTTTGCCTGGAGGTGGCCTGGATCAGCAAGAGAATGCAACAGAGCTAGCTAATAAAGGTGCGGCCATAATGACAATGCAGCCTCAGTTTACGGCTGAGGAATTTATTGAAAAAATTGAATCCATTAAGCAAGATCGTGACATTCTTGTGCGCTTAAGCGAGAACATTTCAGATTTTCACACACCAAAGGGTGCAGAAAAAATAGCAGAGTTTATTTGGAATACAAAATGAGTCAAATTACACAATCTAAAGTTCATTTTATTGGTATTGGCGGCATAGGTATGTCTGGCATTGCCGAGCTATTACACAATATGGGTGCTGAGGTTTCAGGTAGTGATCAGTCGGACAATGATCAAACTCAAAGATTAACATCTATGGGTGTGGAAGTGTTTAAAGGACATCGGTCCGAGCAGGTGGAGTCGGCAGATGTGGTGGTTTACTCCAGTGCCGTTCAGCCGGAGAATGTAGAGTTTGCTAGAGCTGTTGAAATGAAAATCCCCATCATAGGGCGAGCAGAAGCTTTGGCTGAGATCATGCGCTTAAAGCGGGGAGTGGCCATCGCAGGAACCCACGGGAAAACCACAACCACCAGTTTTACCGCTCAGATTTTTTTAGAAGCCCAGTTAGATCCAACCATAGTAGTTGGAGGTCGTTTAGATGTAATTAAATCCAATGCTAAATTGGGTGCTGGAGAATGGCTTGTTGCCGAGGCGGATGAGAGTGATGGTAGTTTTTTACGCCTATCGCCTGAGTTAGCTGTAATTACTAACGTGGACTATGATCACTTAGACTTTTATGGTTCAAAAGAAAATGTAGAAGCCGGCTTCAGGCAGTTTGCGGATCGCATTCCTTTTTATGGGCATATCGTAGTTTGTGGCGATGACGTGGCATTATTAAAATGTCTCTCTGAGTTTCGAAAACCAATTTCGACTTATGGTTTTTCAGAAAGTTGTGATTATAAATTGGTGGGTGAAAACTCTAAGTATGAAATCTTTTTTCAAAATGAATCTTTGGGGAAAATCGAAATGCCGCTGCCCGGGCAACACAATGCTTTAAATGCTCTGGCGGCAATGATTGTTGCAGAAAAAGCGGGAATTCCTTTTTCAGTTTCCATTTCGGCGATTGAGTCATTTGCTGGTGTGGATCGTAGGTTACAGAAAAAAGGCATTTTTGGTGGTGTAGAATTTTACGATGACTACGGTCATCATCCCACAGAGGTAAAAGCGGTATTATCCAGCTTAAAAGAAAAATATCCGAGCAAAGAATTGCATGTGATTTTTCAACCCCATCGCTATTCAAGAACTCGGGACTGTTGGGCAGAATTCACTCAGTGTTTTGAGGCTGCCGACCATCTTTATTTGTTGGATATTTATCCTGCCGGTGAACAACCTTTGGATGGCATTAGTTCAACCGAGCTGCATAAGAGCATTCCTCTTAAAGGCAAAACCCTGGTGAATGAGTTAGATCCCGCGGACATCGTCAGCCAGCTGCTAGCTGATATGCAATGGAAAGAGGGAGATGTTGTTCTTACTTTAGGGGCTGGAAATGTGAGTCGAATAGGTGATCTTCTTCGAGGAAGGCTAAATTCGTGAAGGACTTGCCGATCTTACAAACCAATGTTTCTCTCAAGGAGTACAATTGGTGGAAAGTGGGCGGTGAAGCTCAGTTTTTTGTAGAACCGGAAAGTCCTGAGCAGGTCATTGATTGTTTGAAGTGGGCGGAAGCCAATGGTCATGCTTACACGGTATTAGGTGATGGGAGTAACTGTCTTATCTCCGACCAGGGCATTTCAGGTCTTACCATTAGCACAAAAAAATTGAATGGTATTTTGCGGGAGCAAGAACAGGATGGGCAGTACCTTATTGAGTGCCTAGCCGGCACTCCAAAGATGCAAGTGATGCGTTTGTTTCTAAAGAAAAAGCTCACTCCAGCACTTTTCTTATCCGGACTTCCGGGGCAAGTGGGTGGTGGAATTTATATGAACGCTGGTGTTCGTGAGAAACGAGAACCAAGAGAGTTCTGTCAAATAGTGAAGTCTTTTAAAGTGGTAGATGAAAAAACTCTGTCTATAAAAACCTATAGCCACAGTGATATTGAATGGTCTTATCGAAAGACCAGTGGGTGGGGACCCGGTATCATTGTTTCGTGTGAGTTGGGATGGGAAAACACTCCTGATCCTGAAGTTCCTAAAATGGTGGTTGAGGCGAATAAGCTGAGGAAAAGCAAACAGCCCCTGGAGTTTCCTAGTGGTGGTTCAACTTTTAAAAACCCTTCGACGGAACAGTCGGCTGGGTTACTCATCGATCAAGCGGGATTAAAGGGATTTAAAGTTGGAGATGCTCAAGTTTCGGAGAAGCACGCCAACTTCATTATCAACTTGGGGCAGGCAACGGCTAAAGATGTTTGGTCGGTCATTAAACATGTCAAAGAAATGGTTTTAAAGACCTCAGGGATAGAGCTGCAAACAGAAGTCATCCGTAAAGGTTTTACGGATTAATGTCTTCCTCATAAACTTTAGTCATGCCAAGGCGTGTTTGGTACAGTATATCGTTTGCTTTAGTAGAGCGGATGGGAGATGGGCTCACTCGTCCATTATGAAGAGCGTGGAAATAGAGTTCGTAACCCATAACCTGCGTATGTTCAGTGGGTCTATATAGAATTACTTCTTGGACAGTACCACCAGATAGAAAGTCCTCGGAAAAGAGTTCTTCTCGAGATAGTTGAGGTCTTTCATTTTCTTCGAGTTGGAGTTTAAAGCTTAAAGTGGCCTTTTGGTTACTTGTAAGTAACTCTACCCTGAATTCAATGACAGCTGTTTTCATTGGGGTTTTCATGAAGACAGCTAAGTCATATTCTTTGACACCCATTTGCAAGATTTTTTTAATCATTAAAACATTTGCAGGCGAAAGTGATTTTGTGACCATGTATATGTCATTTGCTAGTTTGTGAGCCATAGGATCATAATTTGGATATTCGGCAACGTCTTTTATTGTTTTTAAATGCTCCGTCATAAGCATGCCTCGAACCCAACCAAAAGCATTTTTGGTGGCATTGGTAACCATAGCCTTTTGCCTTTGAAGGTATTCAATCAGTTTTTCTCTAGATTGGAAAAACTTTTGTATGCCCACTTCTTGAATGCCATGAATATTTGTAAGTCCATCAACAGATCCAATTCCGTGTTTTGAGAAAAAATCTCTAGAGTAAAAGAACCCCAGCGGACGCATCTCTACCTGGATCATTTTAAAAACTTTTGCATAGTTCTGGTCAATGGCTTCCAAGACAATGTTTTCTTTCTTCAAAGTACGTTCGTAGAAAGCCTGGTTGTCCGGCGACATCTCACGGGCAAGTTGATGTTTGATCTGATCTAAAAAACTCATGTTTGTAAAAAGGGCTTTGCAGACCATGGGTGCTCCATTGGCGAGAGCGTTTGAACTCGACCCGATAAAGAGTAAGGTGGCCAATAGGGCAGGGGCTAATGAAAATTGCAAGCAAAGCTTTTTCATGTTCGTAAGCAGAGTCACTTTTGAAAGTCCCTTTTGGTTATGAGTTCATTTAAACATAAGCTCGCGATAGAGTTTCTATTCGCGCACTTCTTTCTTAAAAACAGTTCCCATTCCGATGTGCGGATCTTTTAACATGCCCTGGGCATCTTGGGATCGAAGCGGAAAGGGGCCTAGGGTGCCGTTATAGAGACCATCATAGAAGAGTTCGAAACCTGTTGGCAATTTGGTGTGTTCGGTGGGTCTGAAAATTAAAACGTCAGTCAGATATCCGCCAGATAGAAAACTTTCAGAAAAGAGCTCATCACGGGAGAGGGGGGTTTTCTCACTTTCGTAGAGTTGGAGTTCAAAGCTAAGCGCGGCTTTTTGATTGCTCGTGAGTAGTTCCACTTGAAATTCAATGACAGCGGTTTTCATATGGGAGCTCATATAGACGGTGATGTCATAAGCTTTAACACCCATCTGAAGGATTTTTTTTATCATTAATACATCAGGGGAGTTGAGCAATTTGGCAACTCGATAGACGTCGTTGGCCAGCTTATGGGCCATGGGGTCGTAATTAGGGTATTCTGCCACTTCTTTAAGGGTTCTCAGGTGATTAGTTAAAATCAAGCCCCGGGCCCAGGATGTTGCATTCTGGGTGGCTTCGATCACCAACCGTTTCTGCAGTTGCAAGTAGTCGATGATTTGTTCACGAGTTTCGAAGGCCATGGGCGCGGTAATGTCATGAATGCCATGGATGCGAACGAGGTCAGGGTTTGACCCTATTCCATATTTTTCGAAAAAGTCCATTTTGTTAAAGAATCTAAGGGGACGCATCTCAACTCTTACCATCTTAATCACTTTGGCAAAATTTTTATCAATATCCTCAAGCATTTTATTTTCTCTTTCAAATAAGCTTTTAAGGGTTGCTTGATCTTTAGGACTTACTTTATCTGAAAGTTGATGTGCTATTTGGTCAGCAAAGCTCATTTTTTTAAAAAGAGCTTTGCAGAGTAAAGGCGCTCCGGTGGCTTGAGCATTTGAACTCCATCCAGCAGACAATAGGGCTACTAGCACGGGCAGTGACATAGCTCGTCTGTAAAGCTTACTAATTGTCGTAAACATAGACACTTTTAAAGAGCCCTTTCGGCCGTGAGTTCATCTAGACATTAAATTGCAATCTAGGTACCATTAAAGCCATAGGGGGTCCATGATGGCCGGTAAAAAAATAGCATTGATCAAAGGTGGAATGGGTTCTGAGCGTGAAGTGAGTCTGTCTACAGGTAATTCCTTTGAAGAAGCCCTTAAGCAGTTGAACCACAATTATATTGTAATTGATGCAAAAGAAGACCTCCCTGTTCAGCTATACAATGAAAAACCTGATATCGCTCTGCTGGCCCTGCATGGAAAATACGCTGAGGATGGAGTGGTGCAAGGGATCTGTGAATACATGAAAATTCCCTATACGGGATGCGGACTTTTGGCGTCCTCCCTTTGTATGAATAAACTGTTCAGTAAACAGTTGTTTTTGCAAAACGATATTCCTACAGCTCCGTTCCAAGTGTTGCGTAAAACTCAGCCAGAATTGGCCGTTAAACAGATCTCTATGGAGTTGCCCTTTGTGGTCAAGCCCAGCCGAGAAGGCTCGTCGGTGGGAGTGCATATTGTTCGTGAGACGGAGCAGATTTTGCCAGCTGTTAAAGATGCCTTTCAATATGATTCTGAGTTGATTGTTGAGCAGTTCATTGATGGGAAAGAGCTCACCGTTGCCCTGGTGGATGGTGTGGCAATGACTCCCATCGAAATCGAACCTAAGGTGGATTTTTATAACTACGAAAATAAGTATACGGCAGGAAAAACGGAGTATCATCTTCCGGCAAGAGTGCCAGATAAAACCCTTGCCGAGCTAAAAGAGTTTTCGGAGAAGATCTATAAAGTATTTGATATTCGCTCCTATTGCCGAATTGATTTTATGGCGAATAAAGATCACAAGCTATTTTGCCTAGAGATAAATACATTACCGGGGGCCACCCCGACATCGTTAGTGCCAAAGGCGGCAAAGTACGATGGCATTGATTTTAGTCAATTCGTACAAAAGCTCATCGACTCTGCAACATTGGACTACGCCGGTGTTAAGTAGATTGTTGCGAGCATCTGCTGTCGGGATTGGACTATTTTGTGTGGGTTACTTTTTAAGTACTACGCCTTTGTTTGTTATTCAGACTATATCTGTAAGTGTTGTTAATACGGATAAAATGTACACAGAGATTCCTGTTAAAGTGAAGTCGGCACTCTTGGATTTAAGGGGTAGAAGTTTATTCGATATATCATTGGATGATGTTGTAGCTGTGGCTGAACAGGACGATCGAGTGAAAGAGGCTCATGTGTTTCGAAGGCTTCCAGGGAAAATAAATGTAGAGATCGTGTTGAAGCAGCCGTTTGCTCTTTTGTTTGATCAAGAGAATCAAGCTTACCCCATTTCTAGAAATGGGGACTTGCTCCCTCCTTTAGGTCCGGGAGAGTTTGTGGATATGCCCTTATTGCGTGGAAAAGTTTTGGAGACAAACGGTGAGCGACGTAGAGAGGTGGTTGACTTCTTGTTAAGTATCCCGAGCGAAGGTTTGTTTACAAAAAATAGTATCTCTGAGGTTTGGTATTCTAAAAAAGGTGGGTTTACTTTTTTTGTTGGGCCGAGTTCCGCAGAGATTTTCCTAGGCCATAGTCTAGATGAAAATAAGGTTTTAGAAATTAATAAGGTTCTAAAATACATGGAATCTAAACAACTTAGCGGTCGCATCATCGATGCTCGCTTCACAAAGAAAGTTGTTGTCAGGCTGCGTAACGAAAACTAGGCTATACAAAGGAACGGTTTCATCAATGATGAGCATCGAGGGCAAGGATGGCACAGAACTACAGTAATTCCGCAATGATTGCGGGTCTAGATATCGGCACGACTAAGATCTCATGTGCTATTGGCCAATTGGGTCCAGACGGTTTAGAAATTGTTGGAATGGGGCAGGCACCAAACTTAGGTGTTCGCCAAGGTGCTGTCATAAATATTGATATCACTGCCGAGGCTATTCAAAAAGCTAAAGAAGAAGCCGAGCTCATGGCCGGTCAAAAAATCACTGAAGTTTGGTTAGGTGTAGCGGGAAGTCATATTCAGTCTTTTGATTCTGGTGGAATGGTTGCTATTCGTAATCAAGAAGTGGCTAAAGAAGATGTTGAGCGAGTGATCGAAGCTGCGAAAGCCGTAGCTATTCCAAGTGACCGCCAAGTATTACACGTTTTACCTACAGAATATAAAGTAGATTCTCAATCGGGAATCAATGATCCCATTGGTATGTCTGGTGTTCGATTAGAGGCCTCTGTACATATTGTTACAGGTGGCAAGTCAGCCATTCAAAATGCTGTTAAATGTACGGAAAAAGTCGGGCTTAAGGTGGCTGGACTTGCGCTTCAACAGTTCGCTTCTTCATTGGCTATTCTTTCCGATGATGAAAGAAGTCTTGGCGTTTGTGTTGTCGATGTCGGCGGAGGCACTTGTGATATGGTGGCTTTTTCCCAGGGTGCGGTGATTTATACTGGTGTGGTACCTGTTGGCGGGCAAAACTTTTCGCATGATATAGCCATGGGGTTACGAACCACTCAAACAGCTGCTGAAGAGTTAAAGAAAAAATATGGTTGCGCCCTTCCAGACTTAGTTGGTGCTGATGAGACCATTGAGGTGGAAAGCGTTGGTGGTAGGCAAAAGCGTGTCATCAACCGCTTGGAATTATGTGAAATCGTTGAGGCGCGAGCCGAAGAGACTTTAAAGTTGATAAAAGAAAATATTGAGTCTGCAGGATTGTCTAAGAGTCTAGGATCCGGAGTGGTTTTGACTGGTGGCGTGAGCCAGTTGACAGGGCTGTCTGAAATGGGAGACTTCATATTTGATATTCCTGTTCGAAAAGGGATTCCGTCCAACGCTGGCGGATTGAAGGATATTGTAAAATCTCCGGCCTCTTCGACAGTAGTAGGACTATTAATTTACGGTGCACAAAAGCATCCTAAACAATCCGTGGGAATGGTGGACAAGGGAATGGGCCCATCTGCTGGAGCATGGATGAATCGAATTAAAAACTTTTTTTCTGAAGCATTTTAATCCACTGGAGGGATTATGTTCGAACTAGAAGAGAATACGAATCTTGGTGCCAATATTAAAGTAGTTGGTGTTGGTGGCGGCGGTAACAACGCTGTTCAGACGATGATTGAAGGCGGCCTCACGGGTGTCGAGTTCATTGTTGCCAACACGGACCAGCAGGCGCTTGAAGCCAATAAGGCTCAGTCTCAAATTCAATTGGGAAGAGAGTTAACTAAAGGGCTAGGTGCTGGTGCGAACCCCGAAGTGGGTAAGCGTGCTGCCATTGAGTCTTACAATGATATTGTTGAAAAATTAGATGGTGCTGACATGGTTTTCGTTACTGCTGGAATGGGTGGCGGAACGGGTACAGGTGGTGCTCCTATCGTAGCTAAGATAGCTAAAGAATTAGGTGCTTTAACGATTGGTGTTGTTACTCGACCATTTATCTTTGAAGGTAAAAAGCGTAAAAGACACGCGGACCAGGGGATTCAAGAGTTAAAAGAAAACGTTGATACTCTTATTGTCATTCCAAATCAAAAGTTACTTTCTATCGCAGGAGAAAGAACTCCATTATTAGAGACTTTTAAGAAAGCGGATGAAGTTTTACTCCAAGCCGTAAAAGGTATTTCTGACCTCATTAATATTAGAGGTCTGATCAACCTGGATTTCGCAGATATTAGAACAGTTATGTCGGCAAAGGGTATGGCCATTATGGGAGCTGGTGCTGGACAAGGTGAAAACCGCGCGGTTGAAGCCGCTACGTCTGCCATTTCTTCTCCGCTTTTAGAGAATATTGCTATCGATGGAGCCACTGGAATCATTATAAATGTCACAGGTGGTAACGATCTTTCTCTTTGGGAAGTTAATGAGGCCTCAACCCTTATTACAGAAGCGGCTCATGAAGATGCTGAAATTATTTTTGGTGCCGTCATTGATGAAGAATTGGGTGAGGAAGTACGAGTTACGGTTATTGCTACCGGATTTGGTGTTGATAACAATATGACTGTGAACGACCAAATCAGTAAATTACAGCAAATGGCAAAAGCTCAATTGGCTATGCAAGCTAATCAGGGGAATTCGTTGGGGCAAGAGTTCAATATGCAAATGCCTCAGATGGATTTGGGTGGATTAAACTTTAATTCGCAAAGTTTTCCTCAGACTCAGCAGCCAATGCAAAATCAACCTCAACAGCACACTCAACCTGTTCAGCAGCCCATGGCAGAGACGTTATCTCCGATTGCGCCTACACCCCAAAATATGCCAGCGCCTGTACAGACAGAAATTAACTCTGCGCCTCAAATGAATGAGGGATCTAGTGATCAAGAGTTATCTCCTAGAGAAATGTTGCTCGCTAAAGCGAGAGCTTTTAAAGAATCTCAAGAGTCCACACAAGGACAGTTTCCCTTAAGTGCCGATGATGAAATGGAAACAGCTCGTCGGATGGCGGAAGAAGTGGGGCGTAACAATTATAATTCAAATGATTTAGACGTTCCCTCATATCTTAGAAAACGCGGTTCTCAGGACGATAACCCGGAATTCTAGCGGCGGTGGAAGCGGACGTTTGACTTAAACTCTCCAGGAAAGGGAGTGGCTGGCGGGCCACTCCCTTTTTTGTATCTTTTCCGATTTATTTTTCAAATGACTATTCGCTCGCAATCAATATGGCCGCAGGTCGTCTTCGTAGGTCGTCATTGCATGCCGCCCTACGGATACGCCCCGCACATATTGAGCATCGCTCATATCCATTTGAAAAATAAATCGTAAAAATACAAAATGCGGGAACGCCGAGGGATACGCAAAGTGCATACTGAGTTTCGTTTCAGGCATGATTCAAAAATAAATCGAGAAAAACATGATTAAGTTTCGTTCAATAAGCTAGTCTATGATACGCCAGTTTGTCGGGTCTTTAACCTGAGTAGATATATCCTTTACTCTAGGAAACCTACGAATGTAAGATCTGCCATTTTCGTCAGTGTATTGTAGTTCTGATCTACCCATAGAATTATCTATTTTAACTGCGGTAATCTCTGATGGGAGGATTCTTCCGATGATAAAGATTTCTCCATGCTCCCCAGTTCCACCGATATTGTCTCGATCAAAAATAGCTCTGGAACGATCTACTTCAATGCGATAGATGGTTTCGTCGGATCGTAAAGCAAATGTTTGAGCCATTTCCGGTGAATAGCTTGCAGATATTAGAGGCGAACCATATGATCCTGAGGTGTGTTTATCTATTAGGTTATTGATAGACTCTTCATTCCCGGCCTCTACCTTATTAATAGTTTCTTTTATAGTGTCTAGTTGACCATTTCTATATGCATTTGAGGAGATACCTTCTTTTTCAAGGTTTATTTTATCTCCTCTGTAGAGCACCAATTTACCTTCATATGAGGCTCTAGGTACAAAATCAGATGGAACTCTTTTTTCATCAAATTTAAAAGTTACGTCGTTACGGTTGGATAAAAATAGATTTGTACATTCGCTTGCAAAGAGATCTAAGCCAAAGACAGAAATCACTACTAGAAAAACGGCTTTAGAGAACATAACCTACATTCTAAATATCGAGCATTAGTGGTTGCGTTCACTATAACCGCTTTACGCGAACAAGTTTGAAAAATTAAGCGGAATGAATTTGTTTCCGAGAGCTATCTATAAGTTCGACAGCCAATAGGGATTGGTAGGGCGACAGGAATCAGGCGGGTTATTGATAATCTAAAATTATTAGTTTACGGAAATCTTGACTGATGTCTGATTTATGAATGGTGATCCCGCCAACAAATATCGTTGCAAACCCATTTGGTGCTTGATGAATGATTCCATAGCTGGTTCCATCCCAAGATCTTGTAATTGTTGGTTTAGCTTCATCTATTGGAAGTGGAATCGTTACTCTTAGGGTTCCACGTTCAAGTGGGTTTTTCCTTTTAATTTTGAGATCATTTAAAAGTTCACTGGAATCATTTTTTATAGACTTTTCGACGTAGGCGGCCTCATGGCTGTCAGTATGCCATGGCATTTCTCGTTTGCTATTGGCAACTAATATGGAAACACCAGTTAAATCAATATTCATACCGAGGCTATCTTGTATCTGTGTTCGAATATGCTTTTCCAAAGCGACCATAAAGCTGTATTCATCCGTAAAATTTTTAATGTTTCTTACTTTGTAAAATTCGGCTGCCCAGTTTTCAGAATTATCAAATTTTTTATCTATAATTTCGTCTAGAGCTTTATTTAAAACTCCATTGCTAGATAAGTTCCCATGAAACTCTTTGGGAATTTCTATATGTCCAAATCCACTTCGAAATACATCTGACACTGGGATTACAGCATTGGCATATGAAAAAAGTGAGCTGCATTCCTTTGCCGGGCAGTTAATAGCAAAGGCAAAAGACACCAAAAGCAAAAAGAGTTTCATAGTTTCTCGTCATTCATCAAATTTATAGTCAATGCGTTCACTATAAACTTTGAGTGCCGACAAGTGTAAAAAAATAGGCGGAATGAATTTGTTTCCGAGAGCTATCTATAAGTTCGACAGCCAATAGGGCTGATAGGGTGTTAGTTGTCTTTTCGTGCGGAACAGCTTACTTCTCAACACTAAGGCCGTCCAATTGTTTTGGCTCAGTCTGAAACAATTTTTTATAAACAACGTATTATTTTGTAGAATCGTCACTGAATTGTTGTCATGACTTAAGTCCAGCATAAATCTTCCGATATCTTCTTTGAGTGAGAATTGCTCTCTTAATTTTTTAGGACTGATTTATGAATGCTGTACGTGTTTTGATAATTTCATGGTTGGCCATTTCAACAACTGGTTGTCTGGAAATGGACTCCACTTCTGACGTCATTAAAGACGTTCTTAATCCAATTACTGAGATTGAATTTGCTGTCGCTGATACTAATTCAGGTTCGATAGAGTACACAAACAGTCAAGCTGTAGTAGTGTCAATATCTGAGGACGATGGTGTAGTGGCCTGGTGTATAACTGAGTTTGCCACGACTTCTGCAGACTCTAGTTGTTCTGGTGGACAAGGGCCAAATGATGGATGGTTCGCCTCAAGACCGGACAATTTTACCCTTTCAGAGGGTGAGGGGCTAAAGCGAGTATACCTTAAAACAAAAGATGAAGAAGGTAATCTAATGACTCGGTCGTTTGATGCGACCATTTATTTCGACTCCACTCCTCCATTAGTAACAATGTCAAGCCCTCCTGATATCACAACAATTAATGTGGGGTCCTACACTCTTGTAGGTACATGTAGTGAATCGAGACCGGTAAATTTAGAAATCGGTGGTGTTGCCTACCAAAGTGCTTGTGTTAGTGGTATTTGGACCTTTAGTGGCGATATTTCGGGTATCAGTGATGGACCTGTGTCTATTTCTATGTGGCAAGAGGATTCCGCGGGAAACGAATCGAGCCCAATAAGTACATCTGTTACAAAAGACGCTACACCAGTAGTTATTATTCCTAGCCTGCCCACCGAGGGTTACTACATAAATATCGATAATCAAGCGTCCATCACTGTCAGTGGTAATTGTACTGAAGACGGAGATGTAGTGGTTTCTGGAGCCATTACAGACACAATTCCATGTAGTTCTGGAATTTATGCAAGATCCTACAATCCGTCTAGCTTATCGCAAGGAGCTTTGCAGATCGATTTAGATATGGTGGATGGAAGTGGTAATCCTGCGGACACCCAAACAATAAACTTTTATAAAGATACCATTGCACCAACGTTTACAGTTACTAGCGCATCTAATGGCAGTTATGTGAATCAGGCATCGGCTGTTGGGTTCACCTTTGCTGGAGCATGTTCGGAGGAGGGAAGCAATATCATAGTTTCCGGTGATGTTTCAGCTTCAATTGCCTGTGATGGAGTTAGTTATTCCCAAGACATGGACTTGAGTGGGCTTGCTGATGGTGGTTTGAACTTTTCACTTAACTTTAGTGATGCTGCCGGCAACTCTGCTACTCAAATTGATTTAAACCTGGTCAAAGATGTTATTCCTCCTGTTTTGACTCAGACCACTTTTACATCTGGCAGCTTTATCGCCGCCGACCAAGTTACTTTTGGAGGAACTTGCGATGACGCCAGTTCTCTTGTTGTAAGTGGTGCGGATAACGCGACACTCAGTTGTAGTGGCTCCGTTTGGTCTCATACCACTGACGCCCAAAATGTAGATAACACTTACGGATACACTTTCACTCAGGTAGATGGCGCAGGTAACTCAGCTAGTGTTGTTGTGGCTTGGAGCAGGGATTATACGCCGCCTACTGTCGATGTTGTCTCCATCGAAAGCGGAGCTTCTGAGGTAAACCGGCTCGAGGTAAACGTGAGTGTTACAGCGTCTGATATATCAGATGTAACCCATATTCGTATTTCCAATTCTAACTTGTTAGATAATGATTGCCAAAGTGAGTATGCTAATAACTTTTGGCAGGCCTTTGGCTCTGGAACGGAAGTATTTACTCATGTTGTAACACCTGGTGAAGGACCTAAAAAAGTTTGTGTATGGGCAAAAGATGTATCTGGAAATGTGAGCACTATAGTTCCATCGAGTGGTCTCATTGGAACGAATGCTGATGACATCACTTATATTAAAGATGTACCGCCAACGATTACTCTATTAGACGTTACGAACAATCAGCCTGGTCCAAACTATGGCACCACTTTTTTCGCTATGGGTGATCCAATTCGAGTGGCCTTTGCAGCGACAGATCCAGAGGGATTCCCAGAGGGAGCAGTGACTCTCTATATATCGGAAGACAATTCTACATGGAGTGTGATCGCTACAGATCTGGGATCTCCTAGTCCTGTTACGAGTGTTTCAGGGGTCTATTCAGGTATCTTAGCTCCTTCTTCAGGTTACTTCCGAATCAAGGCAGTAGCTACCGATCTTGCTGGAAATCAGAGTATTGACGCTCTTTCCGCGGCACTTAATGCTGGAAACTGGAGTGTCTACGCAGGAGTTTCAAATGATGGTGTTGGCGGAGCCAGTGATGCAATTCAGATTAAGAAGTCCACCTTTGGTATTGGTTATGCACAAATGGCAGTGGACCCCCGAAACCAAGATGTTTACGTTGTGAGTAATGGAAGTGGTGGCGGAATTGTTCGTGCTGTAGCAGCTACCGGTAACTCTGAGTACATTATTAAAAGCTCAGGTGTAAATTACTTGCATACTGAAACGAATTTGTCGGCTGAACCAAAAGTTAGTATAGGTAGTACTCTTATTCGTTTTGATTCCGATGGAAGACTTTACGTCAATGATCGAGGGTATATTTCGCGAATTGATTTAGATACGGGTGATATTAAATTTCTCTTTGGTGGCGGTACGGATTATACAGGACCTACTTATGTAGGTGCGGATGTTAAAATCATGCAAATGGCTAGTTTCGATGTGGATGCCAATAAAAATATCTATGCGGTAGTGAACTGTCATATAGCTTCTGGCACTTGGGGGGATGACTTTAATAATACAATCAAAATAGTAAAAGGTACTTATGATCCAGGAAGTGATTCTTATACAGTTACTGACTTTGCTGGAGATTGTAATCTAGGAATACCTGTAAGTGGTGTTGGACTTAACCAACCTATGGGTACCTATCGTTACAGACACTTACTAGCCTTGACGGTAAACAATGACGGTAGCCTTTTATATTTTGGGCGTAGTGGCCATAATTATAAGATTATGAATAATAATATTTATCACACAAATATAAATAAAAATGGCTACTATCTGGACAAAACTCAGGATGTTCTACTTGCTTCCTCCGGTGATCTGTATAAATACACAAGTCTTAAAGTTGCTGCAGATGATACTGAGGTGGGTTCCACGATAATCGCGAAAGGAAGCGGTGCCTGTAATAATAATGGTACGGAAGTCTCTTCAGCCTGCGTGAATATATATCATGGAAATAGCTATGGAGATGTGCACGCTGCTTGGAACGGACAAATATACTTTTTAGATGTTGGTCCAAGGGTTCGAATTATCAACTCCTCTGACAACAAAATTTATACCGTTGCGGGAACCAAACACTTCTATGGAGATGGAATACATAAGCAGTTTATTAGACCTTCTCGAGTTGGTGGGATAGTCTATAAAAACGCCTCTTCACCCAATCAGTCGCAATTTCCAGAAGGGCTGTATTTTACCGATCGTTTTGCAATGACCATCAATTATATTGATCCCTCAACTGGGATTACATCGGTGATTGCAGGAGATCAGTCTTTAATCGGCCAGGGCACTACATTTGATAAAAATAATAGTTTAGGGACTCAGGGTGAGGACAGAAATCTATCAGGTTTGGCTTTTGATACTGACGGATACCCTTGGTTTGTATCTAAAGATACTTTAAGACGTGTAAAAAGTGATGGAACGTATGATAACAAAATTGTTGGTAACGGAGGCGTTCGATGGAGTAATCGAGCACAGGGGGACTCTGCCAGTGGTGTAAGTGGTTTTCGCGGCATGGGTACTGGTAATATTACGCTTTATCGAAATGAAGGACTATTCTTAGTTGGAAACGCCTATGAGTCTGCCATAAGAACTAATGGTGGTGTTGTGCAGTACCATGATTACAATAGTGATATAGTTCAGCATTTGATGGGTGGACAAGACTTACCTGGGGGAGAAGGTTATTCTGGGGATAACCTTACTTCAGGAGATTTGGTCAATGATACTATTGATAGTATCTGTAATAACCAGTTGGGTGAATGTAAGACCGTTTATAATGAGAGCCAAGATCGCCTTTATTTCTCGGAGGGAACTCGGATTCGCTACATTGAAACTCCTAGGTCGCCAACTACTGCAACTCTACACACCTTAGTTACTTTGCCTCGACAGGCGGGAGGGTTTATATTTCATCCCGATGGCGATCGAATTTATTATTTGAGCAGAAGTAGCACAAAACTTTATTGCGTCTATATTGGATCGGGTACTCCACAGACTCATTGCGATGGAAACTCTTTGGGTCCTGAATCTGATGATGGGTTTTCGTCAATTATTCAAAAATACATAGGAAATTCATTGACCTGGAAATCAACCACAGAGCTTCTTCTCTCCACGGGTTCGTCTGAAATTTTACAATTTAGAGTGCCGGCAGATTAGTGGTCTCGATGGGAAGTTTCTTTATCTTTTTTTCGGCTGAACGTATTTGTACTTTTCCGTCTTCACTTACCTCGAACTCTAGTGGCGATGAGAATTTGCTCTCTTCGTTGATTTTTACCAGAGGAAGAATATGTAGCTGTGAACTGTCAATGATAGAAACTTGTGCTTCTGCTGGTCTATCGTTGCCGTAGCTACCATGGTAGTAAACAAATAGCTTATAACGGCCAGGTTTGGGTTTTTTGCTATACCAAATTTCACCCCCCGGACCAGATCGAGCGTCCGAGTAAATTTCTTTTGAGCCTTGTTTAAATGAAATTTCTTGGCCATCAGGGTCGATAATTTTTAAATCCAAATCATGTTTAGGAATGTCCCAGCGCAAAAGAGCTGAAACATAAGGTAGTTTTTCCTTTTTTTGTTTCTCCAACTCATCATTCTTCTTTGTAAGTTGTTGTATAGTTATCTGCTGGTCTTTGACCTGCTCCATTTTACGTTTCAATCTTTTTTGTGTTTGCTCTTGCTGTTCATTGATCACTTTTATAGATTGTACTAAGTCCTTTACAATGGATTGTGTGGCCTGTATGGTTTCGGCTACACTTTGCAGACCTTCTACCTTTGATTGTGCTGACTTTTGCATAGAAGCCAGCTCGCGTACCTGAGTTTCCACCTTAGCTAAATTTTTTGTCTGATCTGTAAGGGCTCGCAAAAACTGTGCATTGATTTGAGTAAGGTTGTTTATCTCCTTAACCATATCCGAAACAGTTTGTGCATCTAGGGCATTCTGAGTTTTAGAAATATTAATGATGTTGGGTAATACAGCAACCATAAGTAAAATAAATACACCCATGCCTGAGGCAAAGAGATCAATGGCCGAGGTGGAAAATACGTTGATTTCACTATTGCGTTTTCTGCGCATAAGTTAAGCCGATCTCGAGAAAAACTTTTGAGGATCGATTTGTCGGATTTGCCGACGCAGAGAATTTTGAATCTTAACAACGGAAGAAGAAATAAAGTCGTTTTCCATATTCTCCATAAAAGTCACAATTAAAACAATTATAGAACTTTGAATCAGTGACAGAAGAGTAGTGTTAAAAGCCACAGCGAGGTTTTCTGCAATGGAGCTTAAGAAATCGGGAGAATCTGGTGACATCATGCCAAAGCTCGCCACCGAAATTGAAATGCCATATACAGTTCCCATAAAACCCAGAGTGGGCAATAGCCAAGCTAAATATTTAATTTTCGAGTATGCCGAATCAATATTTGTGAATAGTGCATTGGAGGTGGCTTCTACTTCGTCTTTAACATCGTTGTAGCGGGTCGAATAGTTTAGTGTTTCTAGCCCACTGAGGTAAAGATATAAATAGGTATTATTAGTGTGGTGGTGTTTAACATCGCTGTAAGCATTAATTAGGCTATTCAGAGTTTCACTGTTATCTAGCTCCAAGTTTTCTAGCTGATCTATTGAATGTCGAAAATTACGGATGTTTTCGTAGTAGCCCAAGCCCCGGTTAAACAAAACGACAAGACCCAATGCGAAAGGGAACCACATAATTGTTTGAAAGGTAATGGGGTAGGACTCTTCATTGGTGCCTAGTAACATTTGCACGAGAAAATCTGGAAGTGCCTGTTCCAATAATAAAATAATAAAAATTGTGACAGCTAAACTGCTAAACACAATTCCTAGTTTTTTTATTGACCATTGAACAAACGACTTCACAATATCTCCACACTCAATCTTATAAGGCCTTATCGGATTCCTAGGTTTTAATCTTCATGTACTAAAGTTGAGTTCTAGAAGTCTAGGGATGCTCCAAGATTGATAATCTGTCCCGTATCGGAAACCTCTTCAGAGTCTTCCTGGTTAGATAGAGTAATAGTGTCAAAGCTGATCCAGGGAGTGATTTTTGATTGTCTGGACCATCGATAGCCGAAGGTTACCGATAGGGCTGAATCGTTGCTGTTGGCATAAGTCCTCATCTGCAGTTTTAGCCAGTAGTCGGCTTGATTTTTAAACATCTTTTTTGCAAGTAACTGCGCCGTATAACCTTGTCTAGTAAAACTTCTTTGAGTGTCTTCAATTTTATATGCGTATCTAGCAAATGCCAGGCCCACCAGAAAGTCAAACTCAAATGAACTACCAAGCCGCAGTCCCCCCATCTGATATGCCTCAAAGAAAGAGTAATTAGTATTAACATCACCTTCTGCCGATTCCGAAATACTGAACAGATCTGCAGTGGCATCAAATTTAGCAAGAAATCGACCAAAAAAGCGATATGAAATGGCGGTAGTTGCCCGCATAGTGATGGCTGAGAAAGCGGCGTCAGTACCTGAATATGCTACTTGATTGATCGCCAGTCCAACATCTACCTCAAAAGGCGATTGTCGGATCAATAGAAAAGACTTTCGTTTCAAGGTGAGGTCACTAATAGGCTTTCCAGTACTATCATTGACGATGGTCATGGAGTTTAATGGAAGGTCCTCAATGTTGGACAGCTTTCCAGCGCCAATGATGTTATACACTTTGAAATTCTTATGTTTGCCGGTTTCTTCTAAAAGCTGAGATTTACGAATTATAAAATTGTCAGAATAGTCCACCGTCAATTGTAAGCCATTAACAATTTTTTTACATGTAAGAGCGAGAAAACCCTTATTCTTCTGCAGTTTTGGCTCATTAGACAATTCGGGAAAGATAGAGAATTCTTCACAATCTCCTTCTGTTTTTATAACAAAGGAGTCAAATTGCAGACTAATCGTAAATATTTTTGTACTTTTCTGTTGTTCATTTACAAACTCACAACGGAGTAAACTTTGATTGGAGTAGGCCACGAATTGTCCTTCTTCGACTGTGCATTCTGGAGAGTTGGATTTATAGCCTTGTCCAGGTTCTAGAGGCACCTTAGCAATGTAGCGTGTCCACTTAAATCCATCGATGGCAAAATTGTGAATTCCCCAGCTTGCATTAACAGTCTTCTTCTGACCTGTCCCAGAAACTATTTCAGCACGAGTTGGAAGCTCGGCCATTACTCCTGTCGAGAGGGATAGTAGGTATAACAAAAAAAAGAGCCGGCTAAAGTTTTTCATTGCTGAGTTACATGTTGAGGTTTTATTTGCCGAGGTGGACTCCACCTTGCGGAATTAATTATTTCTTTCACTTGAATTATACAGTTAACATAGTTTGCTAGGGATAGATCTGCATGGGATTGGCCAGACATAAACACCAAGTTATTTTTTTTGTTGGGGCAAACGGTGCGAATGTATGATTTTTCGATTCCAGTAGATGAATTCCATTGTACTCGGGTTAGTCCATAGTTTTTTAAGTAAGAGAGTTGTAATTCATGAATGGAAGTGGAAAGAGGGAGACTTGCGGGACGGCGAATTTTTAAAGGGCTATCAATAGAAAAGTATTGCGGTTCACTGTAGTAGCGGTTTTCGGTGAATTTTCTGCGGCCCTCTAAACGCCAATACCAATCTCCTTTGGCAAGATAGAGACTCCAATTTTCTTTCCGTCCTAGTTGGTACTTGTAGACTTTTTTTGAAAAATCGGGCTGATTAGATATTTGAAACTCCCAAATCATATCGTCGAAATTATGCGACCAATGAAAGCGATTGAGTTTATAAGTATGTTGATTATTTCTAAGTATTTTATTTATATCATTTTCTCTCGATAGCTCGACACTTGCGCTGAGCTCTTCCAAGGATCGTCTTTTTAAAATTATTACGGATTCTTTTTTATCGTCGTTGTACACGGCTAATGTACCTTTTGAAACTTCAAGATCATCAATTTTGTCTAAGACGCTTTTAATCAAGATTTGTGAATCTGATCTAGCTTCAATTAGGTCACCGTTTTTTAAGAATAAGCGATCTGATTTGAACAGGTTTATTAATGTGGAGCCAGTTTTAACTTCAATGGCTGGGAGTAAGCCCATAAATTTTAATTTTGCGGTCGTATTTGGCTGTACCCAAATTTCAGACTTTGAATTGAGTTCTAACAGGATTTTTGACTGAGCTCCGGCGTGTAGAAGGGAAGCTGAAGATAGTTTTGCACCAGTTCTTAGCTCGATCCATCGAGGGGAGTCTGTATGTTTCTCAAGGTAATAGGCTCTACCTATAATTCGCTTCACTTTGGCGACGACGGAGACTGGCCCATTGACACGAGCTATCTTGGTATTAGGTGAAAACATGAGAAAAGTGGACAGCGAGAACGATAGAAGCAGAAGAGGCGTTATTTGATCAACATTAAATATCTTTTTCCAGCTGACTGGTCGCTCTTTACTTGATCCCATAGGTGACTCTTCGGTCTCTTTCGCATAGAATTTTACTTATGAGGGGTTTTTTCACGACATTCAGGTTTAAAGTTTTGTTGGCTTTGGTGATCTCTCCTATTGTCACAGCTGGACTTTTTGTGGGCTTCGTCTTCTCTAACTTAAATAAGGAAATGGATCTGGTTAGATTGAAATCACAGATCGAATTAGCACAAGTGGGTGCAGATAAGTTCATGACGAATATTAAAAAGTCTGAATGGCTCAATGATGCTATTTATAGAGAGGTCCTTGAAGCTAATTTTACTAATGGTTCGGCATTGTTTAATACCCAATCGGACCTAATTTATTTTACTGTTTTAGACAGTAAAACGAGAGAGCAGCGTTATTCCCGTAAGCATCCAGAGTATGAATTTTTAAGTGAAAAGTTGTTTGCACAGTTTCTCTATGGTGAATCGCAAATCGTAAGAGCGGAGGGAGTGACCTACCTGGTTGTTAAAGGGCAAGATGAAAGTCGCTCACTGTATTATGTGCTAGTGTCAGAGCTACAGGATCAAATGGTTCCGTTCTCGGAGGAAGACGAGAGTGAATTTTTTATTCTTACAAAATCAGCAGTACTTCGACATCCCAGAAAGCAAGCCTTTCGAGCTGAGATTGATCTTCCGGATTTCCAGCTTGTTACTGATCGACTCAAGGATTTAAAGAATGGTTCTTTCGAGTTCGAATCCTGGATTCTAGCCTTTAGTAGGGTTAGTCGGTCTAACTTGTACGTTGCTCTTGCGACACCGAAAGTGGCCAATCCGGCGGAAAGAGAAGCGCGGTTGAGCCTCATCGTTTGGAGTGCTGTTGCTATGGTATCTTTAGCACTCATTATCGGGATAGTGTTATCCCGTCGATTATCGTTTGCTGTATCAATTTTATCGACTAGTGTATCGCGCTTAGGAAAAGGCGATTTTAATACGGTAATTCCATTTATTGGTCGGGATGAGTTAGGTCGCCTTGCCAGTTCTTTCAATTCTATGGCGAAAAAGTTGAATGAGCTATTTCTCGAGTCCGAAATGAAGGCTCGACTTGATAAGGAATTGGAAACCGCCAAAGTGGTACAAGACTCCATTCTGCCTCAATCAGAATTTGATAGTAGTTTCTACAGTATTTCTGCTTTTTATAGGCCAGCCACTCGTATTGGAGGTGACTGGTGGAACTTTAGGTTGGATGAGAATAGTCATTCTTTAGATCTCATTGTTGCTGATGCTACGGGGCATGGTCCTGCTGCAGCTCTGGCTACTAGCTGTGCAGCAGCGACCTTGGAGAGCATGAATGTGATTGGCGAGACACGTATTGATCGATGGGCTTATGCTTTGAATCGGTCCCTCAATAGAACTTTCAATGGTAATATGTTTATGACGGCAATTTTTGCTAGATTGGAAGTGCGTGAACTGCACTATCACATCGCCGCTCACGAAAGTATTCTAATTGTTAAAAAGACTGGGGAAGTAAATTCAATAGAGATGAAAAAACCTTGTGCGCACCTAGGGAAAGACGAAATGAATAAAAACTTTCCCATAGAGACTGAAAGTTTAAATGCTGGTGATAAAGTTATTTTATTTTCTGATGGTTTGTTTGAATTAGTTAGTCCCGCTGGAATCAAACTGAGTATGAATAGATTTGTTCGTTTGGTAAAGAGGTTAAATCTTCATGAAAAGTCATCTCACTCAGCTAGAAATTCTTTATTGCGATCACTTTTATTAATGATTCCTGATCGAAGAAACCAGGAAGATGACCTACTGCTTGTGGTAACAGAGGTGAAAAAGTAATGCCTAAAGGTCTAGTATTCAGAGTTCGAAGACTGAGTCGATTAAAATTTGTATTTTGGTTTATCTTAGTTGGTGGTTGCTCAAGTGCTGAAAGGTCCAGGCCTCCAGTTTCCACTACTGTACCATCGAAATATAAATTTGCTGTCCCATCTGAAAAGACACAGGTCCTCTTTGTAAATAATGGAATCCTTGGTGATGGAATTAAGTTTAATAAATTTCAGAACCGGCCCCATCGTAGATTTCGAAAGAAGCTTAATGAGTATGCAGCTTGGATCGTAAAGACAGGACATTCTATTCAATTGGAAGGCTTTGCTTCGGCATCTAAGTCGAAACGGAGAAATTTACAAAGGGGTATGTTGAGAGCCGAAAATATAAAACGGATACTCGTCGGATTTGGAGTTGTCGCTCATCGGATTAGTTTGGTAAGTTTTTCTGGTAATGCAACCTCAGACAGTCATGATGTCGGCCTTAAAGAATTTGTGCAGTTGCGATTGGTTCCACCGAAACCAAATACGGTGAATCGTATTCGGAAGCCCTAAGCTTTATGCCTCCATCCATAGATTTAACTTGGATTGCATATTGGTTGAGGTCCCATTGGAAAAGGCTTATTAAAAACTCCTAAAGTTTTGCTCTTGGTGTGTTGCTATTTTCTTTTTCGGTGAATTTAGAGAAGAGTTCAACTCGACGAGAGTTCAGATGAGAGTCGATATCTATATAAAAGAGGTTATGATTTAGACAGCACAATGTAAGTATTACTGAGACGGCTAAATCATTGATTTGTGGTTTGAATCAAAGTCATGTTCTGGTACAACAGAACATATGTTTCGACGTGAAAGCGCGCTATTTGTAGCACTCTTTTTAATATTTTCAGCTCCATTGGTTCAGGCCAATAACCTTTGTGTTCAGCTGTTTATCAGTGAGCCAGCCCAGTTGGTTCCCAACCAGGCGGGGCATCCGCTATTGGAAGCCTATTTGAAATCAGTGAATGAGAAGTTGGGTCGATCGCAAAACGCCAATGAATCCACTTCCGAGGTGGTCTTTGATTCCAAATTTAAAACTTTAAGACTGCAGTCCAAGCGAGGGCGGGTGCAGTCTGACTCTCAGGCACGAGTTTTGGCCTTTCCCGGACAAGGAGCCAGTATTTCTCGGGTGGATTCAGTGGCGGAATTGGTAGGTACTCTCAATCAACGGGTGGAGATAGATCGACCGGGTAAAAAATCGACCTTAACTAAAATTGCAAATCACCCTGACTATTTGAAGATGGCCGCAGAAGCCATTGAGTTGCCTGGTCAAAGAGGAGCTCCAAGAACCACCGATTTTAAATCTTGGTTGGAGCTTCGAGAATGGTTGGCTGAATATGTTTGGGAAATGCACCGTGAAACTCCTGAGCTTCCAATTATCCTAGTGGGGCGAAGTGCTTCATCAAGCTACCTCTTGGAGGTCACAGCCTATGTGAATGCTCAAGCGCGAGCTCAAGGTATAAAGCCTTTTGTGTTTTCCGAGGGTAACGCCAATATGCTTGCCAGTCGTGAAACCCTGCCGACCAACCGAGCGGAGTTGGATGCTTTCGCAGAAAGGTTGAAAAAGGATTACTGGGATACAGAGGCTTGGAGAGTGAGAGATCGGAAAACGGGCGAAGTCATTCCCGGTAAAGAGGATTATTCAAGTATGCTCATTGTCTACGATAGCATTATGGATTTTATGTTTAAAATGCACGAGCAGATTGATATGAAGTTTGTGGAACAGGGGATTCAAGCGGGAGACCGCCATATGCTATTGACCTCTGAGCACGATCCTCAGGTACTGGCAGTAGAAAGACAAGCGTTTGCCGACTTAGCAGCTCGCCATCCTGAAAATGTCTTCTACGCAGATCTTAAAGGAACAGATGCTCACGACTACTTTAAGCCAGATAGAAAAGTAAAAGACTACAAAATTACAGTTTTTAAAATGCTGTACTCATTTGTAAACAAGGTCACTCGTGGTGAGCCTGTTGATGGCTTGATTGAGTTGATACCAGAAAAAATGCAATAACTACATGAGGACCATGTTCCTCTGTTTCTCTGGAAAGATTTCATAATTTCGGGAAAATTCTCATTTTTTAAAAAGCTCGGTTATATTGGTGCTTTGTTTCATTAACCCAGCTTCTCAATCCGCCTTCAGATTGAAAGGAGTCCCAGTGATTTCTGCTTTTAATAAACTTGCAATCATTGCTTGTAGCATGTCTTTCCTGTCCGTCGCTCATGCTTCCTATTCAGAATATGATACCAATAACAATTTGGGGCCAGATAACACTCTTCTGCCTCAGGATCATATGTGGGAGAAGATGTATGACGATGCAAAAGCCATTGAACGCAGTCTAAACTTAGGGGATGGACGTTATACCCTTGTCACTAAGCCGCCCTCTGGAACCTCGATTCAGTCGCTCGTTAAAGATGAGTATGGGAACACTCTAGGTATTTGGTCTGCTCCCAATGCAGCCACTCGCTTAGAGGGTGAGATCTTTACTTTTAATGTGGCTCGGTTGTTAGGTCGTTCCGAATGGGCTACGGCGGGAATTCGGATGTTCTTGGTCGGTGAAGGACGAAAAGAAATGGTCCAACAATACCGTAACACTCGAATTACAAGTGGCAACCATCACAATGAATGTAATCTTGGACAAATTAACAACTATGCTGAAGTGAATGATACTTATATGCCTGGTTTCTTTGCTTGGTTTGATCCCAATCAAAGACCCTCTGATCTCCCAGAAATTGTTTATACATTAAGAACCATTGGGTTTACTCCCGATCACTTTATTGTGGAGCATGTGAATAGCAATGGTGGAATGCCATCAGGTCGAAAAGTATATTACAAATTGAATCCTGGGCGTGGTGAGGAAAGACAGCGTATGTCCTACTCTAGGCCATCTGGTGAATACAGAGAATCCACTGATATTGAGCTTGCTAATCAGCTATCTCTGATGGCACTTGTGGATGCCTTGGTCTCGCAAAGAGATCGATTTGGTGTGTACGGATCTAATTCCGAGGTTATGATTGATACAGACGGTAATGGATTTGCGATCACTATGGTGGATAACGGTGGGACCACGGAATACACGCGCGGACGCACTTCATCGACTCGTACTTTTTTAGGTGACTTCAATTCTCCTAAACGGCAGCGAAATGGCCAGATTGGTCTAGCCATTCCTCCCATGCGACGATTTGAGAAGGGTGTTTATGATCGAGTGATTGCCGTTGATAAGTTTTTAAAAGGTGAATCTTCGTTCTTAGATATTGGTGGAAAACGCTTTGATTCCGAGCAAGAACTTGCCTATGCCTTAGGGATCGAAAGAATCGCTGGATCTAGTATGAGACAACGTCCTCCTGCTCGCGTGCGTGGATGTGACCCTTATTATTATATTTTTGATATGGATGCGCGAAACCAAAACATGTGGACGAACTTTAAGATCAATCTGGATTTAGTCGCGACCCATATGAAAAAGATGTATAGGCAAAATCCAAATGACACCTTTCTTCCCTCTGGCAATACATTGAGATAGTCTTCACTGCTGATGTAATTCTAGATGAATCCTGGTGTGGTTTGTGGCACACTGGGATTTATGTATCGCGCACTTTTTGTTTCTGATGTTCATTTAGATAAATCTACTGATGAGCGCTGGACTTCATTTCTAGAGTTTTTAATATACGCTCGATCCCAATCGGATTTGACAGATCTTTTTTTGGTGGGTGATATTTTTGATGCGTGGGTTTCAGATCACCGGTTCTTCATAAAAAAATACCAACCTTTCATCGAAGTACTACGAGATATCTCGGACAACGGTGTTCAAATCCATTATTTTGAAGGCAATCACGATATGCACCTTCATGAGTTCTGGGAGGCGCATATGGGTTGTAAGGTTTATGTAGGGCCTCAGGAGTTTGAGTACGAAAAGTTGAGGGTGCGCGTAGAGCATGGCGATCAGGTGGACGAAGAGGACAAGGGCTATTTGTTTCTTAGATCATTCCTTAGAGCGAAGCCTATAAAGTGGATTCTGCAAAATGCACCAGAGACATTTGTGGTTGGATTAACCCAAAAGGCATCCGCGAGCTCGAGGGCCTACACGGCCAATTATAAAACTTTGAAAGAAGAGCGAGCTCGCAAGTTGATGTATGAACATGGAGTTCAACTTTTAGATATGAATAATGAGGCTCCAGCCATAGATATAGTTATTCTGGGGCACGTTCACATAAAATACGATGAAATCGTCACGGCTAAAAGTGAGCAGATCCGCGTGGTTAATTTGGGTACTTGGCTGGATGGTTCTACCCATGTTTTTGAACTGGACAGCAATAAAGGAGCGCGTTGGCTCCAGTGGCAGACCCCAAATCAATGAAGAATCTTCATTGGCCTCAACTCCGTAAGTCATTAAAATTATACAACTAAATCAACTGATTCTGAGAGTTCCTAGCTGAATGAATTCCTTTTGGAGAATCGCAATGCGCCGTGTTAGTGTGCCTCAAATTATTGTATCAGATCTGTAAGTTAACCAGGGAGTATTTATGAGAATGGGTCGAATTATTGTTATGTTGGTCGCCGTATTAGGGTTTGTGGCGTGTTCAAAAAAGAGTGGTGGCAGTGGAAGTGGATTTAAAGGAATGCCTGTGAACTCAGGATCTCCGGTGATGGCAAAAAATGCGATCACAACCAGCTGGTGTGAAGTGGGTTATTACTATTCTGAGGACGACGACGATATGGAGTTTCCTATGCAGGATAGAATTACGTTCTACACTGATGGTTCGGTTAAGGCAGAAAGTCTTGATTACAACTCAAGAGAGGTTATGGAAACAATCAATGCCAAGTGGAGCCATACTTCCGAAACAATTACTATTGGAGCTATTAAGGGAGTTCCTCCCATTGCAGCTAAGGTAACGATCGATATGGATTCTACCCCAGCAACCATGACTACTGAAGATCTGGAAGATGGGTATTTAGAGTATTATGAGGCCTGCAACTAAGCCATGAGTTTTTTTTCGGTTTTTCTTTTACCTTTTCAGATTTTGTTCACACTCATCATTTTTTTTGGGTGTGGGCAAAAGTCGGACAAAAAAGAACTGTTTCCGGGGCAGCCGGTAACAGCCGCCTCATCAAAATTATCTAAGGATGTGATTCAAACTAAATGGTGCGAAGATGAGGTTTATGTTATGCATGACGGGTCTCGACAAATCCATAGATTGACCTTCAATGAGGATGGAACCGCTAAGGTGGAGTTTCTCTATGAAGATTCGGGGCAAGTGGCCAGTGTTGAGCATGGAGGTTGGTCGGGATCTTTGACTTCCATTGTTTTGGGAACGAATAAAAGAATCAATCGGGCCCAAGTGGTTATCGATGATGAAGTAGATCCTGCGGTAATGAAAACCCTCTTTAGGGATAATGGGGAAGTGATTCGACGGAACTTTTATGCTTGCGATTAAACGAAACTATAAATTTCTAACGGTTCTATTTCCTTTATTTCTTTTGGCTTGTTCTTCTGGGACAAGTGATAAGGGTGACTTTGAATTTCAAGGTAAGCCAGTGACAGGGGAGTCTACCCAATTGGCAAAAGATCTCGTCCGAGAAGAGTGGTGTGACGAGATGACCTACTTTGATAGCAACAATGTAGAATACGTTGAGAAAATTGCTTTTCTTTCGGACGGAAGCTTTGAGATTAAAGATATCGCCGTTACTGATGGACGAGTGCTCTCGGTGCAAAGAGGTGCTTGGAGTGCCGGTGACTACTCCCTAACTATTTCTATTGATAAGGAAGTTACTGATGCCAATGCTTTTACTAAGATGCAGGAAGATCCTGCCATTCTGATTCTTCGCTATTCGGATCAGGGTTCGCGAACCCGAGAAGAAAAACACGCCTGCGACTAAAATTAGCCGCTGGGTACCGTGTTAATAAATTCCATTAAAGATCTAATGCCCTTCAGTGGATTCTATCAGCTGCTCTGCATGTTGTAAGGACGTCTTAGTGATCTTTTCCCCAGAAAGAAGGCGAGCCACTTCTTGCACTCGGTCTTTTTGATTTAAAGATTTCACATTCATTTGTACTGACTTTTTATTGGGAGACTTCTCAATGAGATAATGAGTGTCGGCGAAGGCTGCCACCTGAGGTAAGTGAGTCACGCAGATGACTTGCTGCCCTTGTGAAATTTTGTGGAGTTTGCGTCCGACTTTTTCTGCGGTTTCCCCGCTGACTCCCGTGTCCACTTCGTCAAACAAGTAGGTGCGTGGCTGACTTCCGGAGCCGACCACCTGTTTGATAGCCAATAGTATACGGCTGAGTTCACCGCCACTAGCAAACTTAGCTAGAGGTCTGGGAGTATCTGATTTCGATGTTTGTGTGAGGAACTCCACCTCAGAAATTCCGGTGTATCCAAAGTCTTTTTTGGAATCCACGCGGAGGGAAAACTGCAGACCCTTCATGTTCAAGTCCAACAGCTCTTTGTTTACAGATTTAGCGAGTTGGCTCGAGGTCTCCTGCCGTTTTTTATGAAGTTCGGTGGCCAGGTTTTTTCTAACCAAGGCCGCTTCCTTTAATAGCTTTCTGATCTCTTCACGTCTGAGATCAAAGTTTTCGATTTGATCAATTTC